>OBZA01000009.1_pt1 | contig 193987 bp, 176 predicted proteins | sample 1476871 | NCBI WGS metagenome assembly OBZA01 (sample SAMEA2580227, study PRJEB22360) | human gut metagenome | biome: human gut; feature: human-associated habitat; material: faeces | place: Denmark | collected 2008/2010
AAACTCGCTTTTTACATAGAAGTATATCAAAAATCATAGATCTTGGACAGCTTCTTAGGGGAAATCTGACCATTAACAGTTGGTGTATAACCATCAACTGCTGACTCAACGACGGTATAGACAATTGCATGACCATCGGCATCCGTCTGCGGTAAATTATCAAATTCAGCCCTATAACCGTTAGATCCATTAAGTGTGACCGTTTTGCCGGTCGACTTCCCATTTGCGTATAGCGTTGCGACCACACTCGGCGTTGTCGTACCGTTTGGAACCCCCTGCCAATTCTTTTTAACAGTGATTGTGGTCGTCGTCTTTGCCGTATAAATATTCTTCAACGTAGCAGTACCGTTCACGACGGGTGCAACACCCTTGTTATCGGAAGAATAACCAGTCGAAATTGACGTTTCTACGACCGTATACGTAATTGTTTTCCCAGACGAATCGGTCTCGGGAATATCGGTAAACTCATCTGAATAGTGGTTAGCTTGATTCAAGGTGACCGTTTTGCCGGTCGACTTTCCATTTGCGTATAGCGTTGCTGTCACTTCTGGTGTTTGGACACCCGTGGGGACACCCTGCCAAACCTTGTTAACCTTAATCGTTCTGGTCGAAGGCGTTTCAGGATTGTATTTATTAGTCAGAGTCGCATTATTATCCTTATCAAAGGGTTGCGGTGTTGTCGTTCCAGAGTATCCGTCAGGAACTTTAACCTCAGCTACCGTGTAAGTGATCTTTTGGCCATCACTATCTTTCTCGTTCAGCCCACTAAAAGTCCCTGAGTACTGATTTGCAGTATCTAAAGTAATGATTTTCCCGGTAGATTTGCCATTTGCGTACAGTTCTGCTTTAATAGCCGGCGTTGTAACACCGTTTGGAACATCAACCCATTTTTTTGTTACGTTCAAATCATAGGCAGTTCCACTACCACCGCCGTTACCGCCTAGATCAACGTGTGCATTAGCGGTCCCGGACGTAACGTCAATATCGCTGCCGGCACCACTGCCATCGCCTTTATCAGTTCCAGAAAGCTTAATTTTATTATTCAAAGTTGTCGCCGACCCAGTCGTTCTGTAAGCAGTATCAGTAACTTTGGCCAGATACAAGATGTTGACGGCTTGATTCAATGTGCCGTTCCATTTGATGGTAAATGAAGTTGGCAATTCGCTGTTTGGTAAATAAGTAATCTGGTAATCACTCGCTGGAACCTTGGCACCCGTACTATCAAATTCAAGAACCATCGTATCAGCTAATAGCTGCTGACTGGTGGTATTCTGCATTGTATCAGTGACCGAAACATTGGTTAACGTTTTTTTAGTGGGATTGATTTTGGCATCCCATTCAACATATTGGTAACGGCTATTTTGATCGAGTTCGTAATTCTTACCGTCTTTCCAAGTCCCCTCCCATGGGAAGCCAACTTTGTTAACATAATTGCCGCTTTGAGAACCGCCACCATCAGTGTCACCGCTGACGTTAAAATCAAGATTGCCAGCCATGTCATCGTAGTTCTTTGTGAAATAATCAGTAAATGTAATCGTGCCGGTAGTAGCGCCTGCTGCAGCACTAAAATGACCGACTACGCTGCCATCAGGACTCATTAAATCAAAATTTTGAAGATCGTGAAAATGGGTTCCAGTCGGTAAACTGACAGTCGCAGTATCACCAGTTTTAACTTGCGTGCCCGCTTTAATCGTAAAATTATAATTCAATCTGTAATACGAAGACTTATCCCAATTGGCCACGGTTGTTGATGTGACCGGCTGTCCGTCGTATAGTGCATCACTGGCCGAAATCCCAGACATACTCGAAGTAATGTCGGCCGCCTTAGCCGCTTGGGTTTGATAACTGAGTCCAACAAAAAAAGCAGCCATCAAAAACATGATGCTTAACCATTTAAAAACCAACTTGAAGCTTGTTTGAATGCTTTGACTTTCCATGAATGTCGACCTCTTTTTATGTAGGAATGTGTATCAGAGTGTACTTATTATATCATTCTTATTATTTAATTGATTACATTATATTACACATCGAATATAACATAGATTAGTATGTTGTACAAATTGTCACGGGGAATTTATACACATTTGTAAATGACACACAAAAGCAGCGGCCGCGTCATCTTCGCGATGATTCAGCTGCTGCTCCCTTCAAAAATTACATCACTATTTCAACAATCAGAAACACAAGAATACCGACTGCGATTACCAAGACAATCCACCCAGCCCTGTAGGCTTTCAGCTGGTATGCTGCCATAGTTTGAGGATCCAGTTCAGAGGGATTCTTAACCGCATCACTTGGGGTCATCGTTAAAATCGTAAAATCCTTTTTGACGATTAAAAGATACGCGGCCCACGCAAATAAAAGAACCGTCCCAGCCAAAAACAGCTTAACTGAAAAAAACAAAAGTGCCAAGCAAACAACAAATCCCAGTAAAATCATATTTTTGGTTTTCAATATCCATTCACCTTAAGTCTGTTTTACTTTATGCGTCCCTTTGCCAGTCTTCCTTGAACAAAAACCTGTCGAATATCGGCTTTTGATGCGTGATAGATAATCTTTTCAAAAATCTGATCAGCCGATTCTTCACCAAATGATGCCAGTGGTGACTTCACAACTTGAAGGTCCGCCAAATAGCCGGCTTTAATCTGGCCCGTTTTAAGATGAAGACTCTTGGCGCCACCAACAGTTGCCAGATAAAAGCCATTTTTTGCTGAAATTGGCTGAATTTGCGTTCCACGTTGGTTTGGATCCAGCGCGGCGTTGACCCCGTCCTTGAGCATTCGTGACGAAATAACGGCCTGGCGGATATTTTGGTAGAGACTCGGTGAATAACCACCGGAAATATCGGTTCCCAGACCAACTTTAACGTTCTGCTGGAGAAGCTTGCTGACTGGAAGAACGGCGTTGCCAAAATAAACGTTTGAAATTGGGCAATGGGCCACCGCCACCCCACGAGACTTGAACGTGTCCAAATCAGATTGATTCAGTAACGTTCCGTGGGCCATCACTGACTTATCCGTTAACAGGCCATACTGGTCAAGGACTTCAGAATCCCGCTTGTGGTAATTTTCCAGTGCATAGCCGTTTTCCCAATCGCTTTCACTGCAGTGGGATTGAATCGGTAAGTCGTATTTCTTTGCTAATTCACCTAACCCTTTTAATGACTCGGGCGTGCAGCTCGGGACAAATCTGGGGGTGATGACCGGGGTTTGTTTAATCGCTGCGTTCTGACTCAACTTGGTCAATTGCTTGATAAACGTTTCGGTATCGGCCACGGCACTTTTCGCAGACGCATCCCGGTAATTAGCCGGTGTTTGGGCGGGATTATCCATCGCAACCTTACCAATAAATCCACGTTGGTTATGCTTGATGCATGCCTTGGCCAGCTCTAAGTTGGCCGGATTATGAATCGTCCCAAAGTAAAGCGCGGTCGTCGTGCCATTTCCAACGAGTTCTTCAACCAAGTTATCATAGACCAGTTTGGCAAAGGAAACGTCTTGGTACTTGGCTTCCAAAGGAAACGTGTATGTATCCAACCATTCGTTTAAGGGACGATCCAAGGCAACTCCAGCGTTTGGCCACTGTGGGGCGTGCACATGCAGGTCAATAAAGCCCGGAAGCAGATATTCATCCGGGTTCAATGAAATCAATTGGTCTGCTTTAACGGCTTCATCTTTAATAGAAGAAAAATCAGGTTCAGATTCATCCACGACCCGGTCAATATAGCCCTCACCATCAATACATACCAGCTGATGGTGGCGACAATCGATCGTTGACTCATCGACGGATGTAATGGTCGATCCTTCAAGTACTTTCACAATTGCGATGATAATCACTCCTCAAGGTTGATTTGTTCTAACTTGAATATATCATAAAGGTACTGACGAAGATAGACGCTATCAGGCGATAGTTGAGAAGTTCCGGTTGACGGAATTTAAATTCGGGTTACAATTAACCTATCTATTAATATGACGATGATTGAATAAGTAGCGGGTTGTCTTTGTGTAGAGAGCTGTTGGTGGGTGAAAAACAGTCGAAGAAGCTTGTGAATATGGTTCAGGAGTTGATTGACGCCGAGCTTATTGTGAGGTGATCGTGGTGGGCTCATTATCGCCTTCAGTTATCTAATAACTGTCAGAGGGAATTTCTGCGAGGAAATTCTAAACAGGGTGGTACCGCGATTTAATCGGCCCTACTAAAGCTAACTTTGATATTAACCAGCTTGTGATGAGCTGGTTTTTTATTTGGCAAAAGTTTGATTGTCGTCGTAGAGACTGGATTTAGCCATTATATAGGAAGAGGAGTGTTGATTATGAAGTCAAACAAGTCAAAAGGGTTGTCCGTTGAGGCGGTTGTCGCAACCGGTGTCGGGATTGCAATTGTTTTCTTATTGAAGCGTTTTTTACCCATTCCAACAGGCGTTCCAAACACCACGATTGATTTAGGTGAAGCCTTTATTGCATTTTTGGGTGCCATTTTTGGCCCAGCAGTGGGTGGCTTAGTGGCCTTTTTTGCCCATTTGTTCAACGATTTATCCTGGGGTGACCCATGGTGGACATGGATTGTTGCCGATGGTATTTTCGGCTTAATCATTGGCTATAGCCGAAACTTCCTGAAATTGCGGACAGAGCCACTCACCAAGAAAAAATTAATCCAGTTCAATCTTTTACAAATCGCTGCCAACATTCTTTGCTGGGGAATCATTGCGCCGCTTGGTGATATTCTGGTATACTCACAGCCCGCAGGAAAAGTCTTTCTCCAAGGAATTACGGCGACAATCACCGATGTTTTATCGGTCGGAATTGTCGGCACCCTGTTGATTTCTGCATATGCAAAAACCCAAATTCAAAAAAATCGTCTTTCAAAGGATTAAATTATGAGCGATAAACCAATCATCCAATTTTCAGATATTTCCTTTCAATATCGAAGCCAGGAAGAAGCAACGTTGCATCACATCAATTTAACGATTAACAAAGGCGAAACAGTGTTTATTACCGGCCCTTCCGGATCTGGAAAATCAACTCTGGGCAACTTGATTAACGGTGTGATCCCGGAAGAATTTCCAGGCACGCTGTCCGGAGACCTGACGATTGCCGGCAAGCATCCCTCAGAAGTTGATTTAACAGACCTTTCCTTTGAAGTCGGTACCGTTCTTCAAGATCCTGACGCACAGTTTGTTGGCTTGACCGTTGCCGAAGACATTGCCTTCGCACTGGAAAATGATGCCCAACCCTTATCGGTACTGCATGAAAAAGTCGCTGAATGGGCTGATCACCTAAACGTTAAACAGCAATTATCCAAGCACCCTCAAGACCTTTCTGGTGGTCAAAAACAACGGGTCGCTTTGGCTGGGGTGTTGATCGATAACGAGCCAATACTGCTGTTAGACGAGCCATTGGCCAATTTAGATCCGGCTGCCGGGCGTGATTCCATGAAGCTGATCAACTGGTTGGTGAAAAATCAAAATTTGACCGTGATAATCATTGACCACCGAATTGAAGAAGTCCTCCAAATTCCAATTGACCGGATGGTCGTGCTGGCTGATGGTCAAATCATCGCAGACGACCAGCCTGATCAACTCTTAAAAAGTAATCTCCTGCTCACAAATGGGTTGCGGGAGCCCCTTTATGTAACGGCGCTTAAAACTGCCGGCGTCGCTGTCGATCATTTGGAAAACTTGGCAGATTTAGCTTCTCTTAAGTTAGACAAAGGTGACCATGCCAAACTCAACTCATGGATGGCTGCCCAACCAGCGCCTGACGTACCGACCAAGAAGCAGCCGATCATCGAAGTCAAACAAATGACGTTTGGCTACCCGGGTGAACCTCAAATTTTCGATCAGTTTAATTTAACCATCCATCAAGGCGAGATGGTCGCCTTAGTCGGCAAAAACGGAACTGGGAAGACCACGTTGATTAATTTAATTACCGGCTTTTTAAAGCCGACTTCGGGCAACTTGTACTTCAATCAAACAGATATCTCGGATGATTCGGTTAAACAACGCGCCAGTCGAATTGGGTATGTGCTGCAAGATCCCAACCAAATGATCTCAAAAACGATGATCTTCGATGAAGTTGCCTTGGGCTTGCAGTTGCGGGGGCTTGATCCAGAAACCATTAAAAAGCAAGTATTTGAAACCCTCAAGATTACCGGCCTTTATCCCTATCGCAACTGGCCAATTTCTGCTTTAAGCTTTGGCCAAAAGAAACGGGTGACCATTGCGGCAGCCCTTGTTCTTCAACCAGAAGTTCTGATTTTAGACGAACCAACCGCTGGCCAAGATTTAGCTCACTATTCTCAAATGATGGACTTCCTCCATCATTTGAATCAAACACAAGGGACTACCGTTTTGATGGTGACCCATGATATGAATCTCATGATGGCCTACGCCGATCGCACCATCGTGCTGGACCAGGGACAAGTGCTAGAAGATGCAACTCCGGGAAAGGTGCTCACAAATCTGGACGTCATTAAAAAAGCCCATTTGGCGCAATTAAGTCTTCAAGTTCTGGCAGAAAAGGCTGACGCGTCGGATCCGATCACTTTTGCCGAGAAGTTTATTGCATTTGAAAGGAGCAACCGCGATGGTGAATCAGCAAGCTTCATATGATATTGCCGAGACTCAAAAAGGACGCTGGGTCACCCGGTTGACAGGGATGACTAAAATCCTGGTACTGTTGAGCTTATCAGTCATTGGCATGGTCAGTTATGATACCTGGTATTTGGTTGCGCTGACAATCTTTGCCATCTTATTTTATCAATCAGCCCACTTAAAATGGCATCAGGTTCGCGGCCTGCTCTACGCAATTGCCGCTTTTACGGCTTTAAATTTAATCCTGGTATACGTGTTTAATCCAAACTACGGCTCACAAATCTATGGTACCAGCCACGTCATTGCCGGTTCCGGATACTTCATTCTGACGTGGGAAGAATTATTCTATCTATTAAACATGCTTCTAAAATATGTCTTTATCGTGCCGTTAATTTTTGCCTTTCTTTACACGACAAATCCGTCTGAGCTCGCTTCCAGCATGAATCGCATCGGCTTTTCATACAAAATTAGCTATGCGGTTGAGCTTTCCTTGAGATATATTCCCGATGTAATTCGTGACTTCAAACAAATCAGCTTGGCGCAGCAAGCCAGGGGACTGGAAATGTCCAAGAAAGCCGGTGTCTGGAACCGTCTCAAGCGGAGTACCCAAATCCTGATTCCCTTGGTTTTTTCTTCCATGGACAAGATTGAAGTAACGACACGCGCGATGAAACTCCGCCGTTTTGGGACCCAAAAGAAACGGACCTGGTATATGTATCAACGATTAAGCAAGTTGGATTATTTGATTTTGACAGTGACGACCCTTTTAATCATCATTGGGATTGGCCTATTTTGGGTTGATGGTAGCCGATTCTATAATCCATTCAAATAAAGCTTACAGTTCAGATTAAACAGCATGCAAAAACGACTCACCAACAATTGGTGGGTCGTTTTTATTGTTAATCAACCTTCTTATAATGTTCGGCCTCCTTGGCATCAAAACCCGCTTCCTGAAGCTTTGATGCCACCGAGAAGCCGGCTTCTTTATCCACGTGAATTTCCACCACCTTGGTTGTCCCGTGATGGGTGACCATTAACGTTTGGATATTTAAGTTGTTCTCCGCCATTACCTTGCCGATATCAAAAATCACCCCAGTTCGATCCTTTTCAATAAATACCTGAACGACCGTCCCTGACTCGTTGTAATCCGTGACGTCCAAGAATGCGTCAAGAATGTCATTGTTGGTGATAATGCCGACCACATCGCCCTGATCCGTCACTGGCAGAACCCCAACTTGGTATTTTCGCATTTCATAAATCGCGTCTTCCAGGAAATCGTCGGCTTCGATCGTTCGAACCGTGGTCTCCATCACTTCTTTGACGGTCATTTTATTTAATAGGTAGTTATATTCGTAGATTGATAAACTGGTCGCTTTGGAAGGTGAGGCTGCCTGGATTGTCCCTTGAGTCACCAGCCCCACTAACCGGCCGTCTTCAATCACCGGTAATCGATGGATATTATTTTCCTTCATCATGTTGACCGCCACGCTGATCTTTGTTTCGGGCGGCACGGTAATGACGTTATCTGACATAAAATCTCTTACACTCATTTTTAACCTCCCAAATATGCCTTTTGAACATCTTCATTGGCCAAAAGCTCCTGGCCGGTCCCGGAAAGCTGAATCTTCCCAGTGGCCAACACGTACCCCCGGTCGGCAATCGACAAGGCCTTTTTGGCGTTTTGTTCGATCAGTAAAACGGTCGTTCCTTGTTTGTTAATCTCTTTGATAATGTCAAAAATTTCATTAATAAAAATCGGGGCCAACCCCATCGATGGTTCATCCAGTAAAATCAGCTTGGGACTGGCCATCAGTGCCCGTGCCATGGCAAGCATCTGCTGCTCACCTCCGGATAACGTTGCGGCATCTTGATTCTTCCGCTGCTGTAAAATCGGGAATCGTTCAAAGACGGCATCAAAATTATGCTTAATCTGGGAACGGTCTTTCACTAAAAATGACCCCATCTGCAGATTTTCCATGACCGTCAGGCCTGAAAAGATGTGTCGGCCTTCTGGCACTTGGGAAATCCCATCGGCAACGACTTTGGGTGCGTGCTTAGATTGAATTTCATGGTCTTCATAGGTAATGGTGCCGCTTTTCGGTTTCAATAACCCGGAAATCGTTTTGAGAATGGTGGATTTGCCGGCACCGTTTGCACCAATCAAAGACACAATTTCGCCCTCATTGATCTCGAAGCTCACGCCCTTAACGGCATTGATGACGCCGTAATTAACGACTAAATTATCAACTTTTAGTAACATTCTGTCAGTCCACCTCTTCTCCCAGATACGCCTTAATAACGGCGGGGTTCGACTGAATCTCTTCAGGTGTCCCCTTGGCAAGTAACGACCCGTGATCAAGCACGTAAATCCGCTGAGCCAAATTCATGACCAAAGACATGTCGTGTTCAATCAGTAAGATTGTGATATGAAACTTTCGCTGAACTTTGATAATCAGTTGGGTGAGCTCGGCCTTTTCTTCGGGGTTCATCCCAGCCGCCGGTTCATCCAAGAACAAAATTTGCGGTTCCGTCGCCAATGCTCTGACAATCTCTAATTTTCGCTGGGTTCCGTAAGGGAGGTTTTTAGCCAAAACATCGACGTCATTTTCCAGTTCGAATATTTCAAGCAACTGTTTGGCTTTTTCGGTCAGCTTGGCCTCTGTCTTGTAATAGCTTGGAAAGCGAAAGATCGTTGGAATAAAGCTTTCCTTAACCTTGCTGGTCATGGCAATCAACACGTTATCCATAACCGTTAATTCTTTGAACAGGCGAATGTTTTGAAATGTCCGTGAAAGCCCCATCTTGGCGATTTTATAGGCGGGCTTTCCGTTCAGTGGATAGGTGCCGTTATCTCCGTTAAGGACGATTGAACCGGACGACACCGGAATCACACCAGTTAATAAATTAAATAAGGTCGTTTTCCCCGCGCCATTCGGCCCAATTAACGCCACCAATTCGTTGGTATCCAAATACATTGAAACGTTTGAAACAGCGGTCAACCCACTAAAGTTTTTGACAACATTGTCGACTTTCAGTAATGTGCTCACGATTCCACACGCTCCTTTCGTTTGGATCGATTAAATAACCGTTTGACAGAAAATTCCCAAGTTCCCAACAGACCAGAAGGCTTGAAAATCATAATCAAAATCAGTGCCAACGCGTAAATGACCATCCGCAGGGTTCCGAAGTTTTGCAGAACCGTGTCCAAGACGCCTAAAACGACGGCGGCTACGAAGGTTCCGGTAATACTGCCGACACCGCCAAGAACCACGATAATCAGAATCGAAATTGATTCCATGATACCGAAATCGTTTGGCGCAATTGTCTGAAGGTAGGAAGCATGCAGCGACCCGGCGACCGCGGCAGTTGATGCGCCAAGTACGAAAGCTGCCAGCTTCCATTTGGTAATATCAATTCCCATGGCTTCTGCGGCGATTTCATCCTCACGCACGGATTTAACCGCCCGCCCAGCCCGGCTATGAATGAAGTTGACGATAATAATCGTGGTCAGACAAACCATGATATAAACGGTCGGCCAGTCGGCAAACTGGGGAATGTTGAACATCCCGGCTGCGCCACCCGTGATCTTCAGATTATTAATAATGATTCGAATAATTTCCGAAGCCCCCATGGTCGCAATCGCGAGGTAGTCACCACGCAGACGGAGGGTCGGAATGCCAACGATTAATGCGGCAATAATTGAAACAATAATCCCGACAAAAATCGAAGCGTAAAAGCCGGCTGGACTATTGGCGGTTTGGGTCATGATCGCTGTCGCATAGGCCCCAATGGCCATAAACCCGGCGTGACCCAGTGAAAACTGGCCGGCAAAACCAATAATCAGGTTCAACCCGGTTGCCAGAATAATGTTGATGCCAATGGTAACTAACATATTGGCAATAAACGAATCAATGACGCCCGTTAAAATCAGCGTGTTAATTAAGTAAAAGCCGGCAATCATCATGATCAGCCAAATGACGTTGTATTTCAAATTTGCTTTCAATCCGATCACCTACACTTTCTCTTTGGTATTCTTGCCAAAAATTCCTGCAGGAAGAATCAAAAGAATCACGATCAAAACAAAGTAAACCACGGCATCTTTGTAGGCTGACAGGCCAATTGATTGGACAAATGTTTCCAAGATTCCAATGATAAAGCCACCAACCGATGCACCTGGGACTGAACCAATCCCACCAAGGACTGCGGCCACAAAGGCTTTAATTCCGGGTGTCATCCCCATCAATGGATCAATTGAGTTGTAGTAAAGACCAATCAATACGCCAGCGGCCCCTGCCAGAGAAGAACCGAGGGCAAACGTGAACGAGATGGTCCAATTAATGTTAATTCCAACCAATTCGGCGGCGTCGGCATCCACAGAAACCGCGCGCATCGCCGTTCCCATTTTCGTTTTCTTGATGATCAGTTGAAGCAAAACCATCAAGACACATGCGGTGACCAGAATCAAAATTTGAATATTTGAAATCAAAACGCCGCCGATGTTGTAATTCACCTGTTTGATAATTTGCGGGAAGTTTCTGGTATTTGATGTGAATAGATACGACATCCCATTTTCCAAAAGAAACGAAACGCCGATCGCTGTGATCAGTGCCGTAATTCTTGGAGCGTGCCGCAGTGGCCGGTACGCAAAGTACTCGATAATGACACCGCTGGCCGCGCCAACCAGCATTGCTGACAACAAAGCGCTGATGAAATTGAAATGCCAGACGTTGATGACATAATAGCCCCAAAACGCGCCGAGCATGTAGATGTCTCCGTGGGCAAAGTTGATCAGTTTGATGATGCCATAAACCATGGTGTACCCGAGAGCAAGCAGCGCGTATATGCTTCCTAATGAAAGCCCATTAATGATTTGCTGAAAAAATGTTTGCAAAATCTGATCTCCTCTCGTTGGTTGTGTTGGTTGTTTGTTTTATAAGTCAATGTGCGTATTTTTGGGCGGTAATTCAGATTTGCTCTGATGCCACTTGGATTAGGACTGCTTCGAAGGCCAAGCGTCAGCTTTGCCAAGCCTACTTGGCGACGACCCAGATGCTAACTTCTAGGGTGACTTGAGCTCAAACCCCACCTTAGCAACTTAGATTCGCTCTAATACTACTTGGATTAGGACTGCTCCGAGACCCAGATGCTAACTTCTAAAGCGACTTGGGCTCAAACCCAGAACCAGGGTTTAAACCCAAGTCGCTTTAGAAACCGCATCTCCCGGGTCGCTCCGCACACTATTTTAGGACTGCTCCTCGCAACTGATGCTTGCCTGTAAGCAACCAAGAATTAAAATCCAAAACCTGGATTTTTATCCTTGGTCCCTTACAGTCCGCATCACCCGTTGCGCTCCGCACACTATTTAATACTAAACGATCGGCTCACCTTACCATTTGTCAATTCTTCAATTGCAATTGGCTTTTCCGGATTATGCTGCTTATCCATGGTGATCTTGCCCGTTACGCCATCGAAGTTCTTAATCTTTGCAAGTCCTGCCGCAATTTTGACTGAATCCGCTGACTTTTCTGATTCGATTGCTTGTTTGATCATGTAAACTGAGTCATAAGCCAATGCTGAGAACGTTGGTGCAGCTTGGTTGTACTTTGCCTTATATTTGTTCATAAATTTAACAGCAGTTGGGTTGGCCTTGGCCACGCTATCTGAAAATGGTGTCGTGTAATAAATCTTAGACGCATTCTTGTCGCCGGCAATTTGGACCAGCTTTGGATCCGCCATGCCATCACTCCCAACGATTGGAACATTGATTCCAGCTTGGCGTGCTTGCTTGATAATCAGGCCAAGTTCTGAATAGTAACCTGGTGCATAAATGGCGTCAATTTTCTTTGATTTAAATGAAGTCAACACAGCGTTGAAATCCTTGTCACCAGCAGTGAAGAATTGGCTGTCAACGACTTTTCCGGTATAAGCCTTCTTAAAGGCCTTTGCCAAACCGATTCCGTAATCACTTGAGTTGTCAGCGTATACCGCAACCCGCTTTGCCTTCAAATTGTTCGTCATAAACTTGGCCGCCGTAGCACCTTGGAAATTGTTTTGGTAGCACGCTCTGAAGACATATGGTTGAACCTTGCCGTTCTTCTTCAGTGTGTAGGCCGGATCGGTTGCTGACGGACTGACACTTGGAACGGCCGCTTTGGTAATATTTGGAATTTGTGCGGTCCCGGCATTCGTGGTTGCTGGGCCGACAATTGCGACTACTTTATCGTTATTTGTCAATTGAGCGGCAACGGATGCAGACGTATTGGTTGAAGTCTTGTTGTCCCGAATGATCAGTTGAATCTTTTTCTTCTTGCCGTTAACGTTGATACCGCCATTTTTGTTAATTTCTGAAGTTGCCAATTGAATCCCTTGTTTTTGTGATTGGCCATATCCAGCGGCTGCTCCGGAAAGTTCCATATTCACCCCGATCTTGATGGTATTTCCGGTTGCTTGATTTCCCTTGGTGGTTGTCTTAGCTGTGCTACATCCTGCAAATATTCCCGCTGTCATCACAATAGCTGCCATACTGACAACTTTTTTAATCATACTTTTCTTCATAATCTCTACCCACTTTCAATTTGTATGTATCTTCTCCAGCCTGCGAATATGAAATATCTTCGTTCCAATCACTGCGATTGGCATCCCTCCTTAAGCAAACAAAAAACCTCATTCTTTAATGAATGAGGTTTTGAGTCTGGATATGTCAAGCCCTCATCATTAAAAACGAAAATAAGGGCTCAACTTGTTTGATTGCTAGGTAGTGAATCACTACTTCGGAATCAATGTCGGGTCCTTCATCTTTAATAATAAGGCTAAATCTTGGTTGAAAGATGCTGCCACTACGCTGTTAATAATTGAATTAATACTTTTCATGACGTCATCCTCCTGTTCCAAGTTTTATTTATGAGTAGAACTATAATCGACTTTTCATCTTCTGTCAACACTTATAATAAAAAGAGTGGGACAATCGGCGTTTTGATCCCAGAATTTAAGCCCATCAATCGATTATTCCTGGTTTTGGAATGATTGATTGATGGGCTTAAATGGCCGGGATCAGCCGATTGTCGCACGTTTCAGCTAGATATAATAAAATCACCAAACAGAGACTGAGTCAAAAGTCGATACTTTCCCAGCCTCTGTTTCCGAACTTATTTTAAATATGATAAAGGTTTTTGAACCTCAACCTTAGTGCCATCATACTTGTCCTTGATGTACTTTTGAATGGCCGCATTATGATACAACTTCACCAGCTTTTGATAGTTCTTGTTATCCTTGTTCTTCTTGGCAGTTGCCAGCACATTGATGTTTTCACGGGTATCGGTATCAATCTTTTCGTGGAAAATTGAATCTTTCAACACGTTCAAATGGCCTTCAAGCGCAACCGTGTTCGAAATCAAAACGGCGTCCAAATCATGCAAGACTCGAGGCCCTGTCGTATCATCAATTTCTTTGAATTTCAGATGCTTGGGATTGGAAACGATGTCGTTGGTATTCCCCAATGCTGGGAAATTCTTCTTCAGTTTAATCAATCCCGCACTTTGGAGTAATAATAAGCCCCGTGCGGTATTAGCCGGGTTGTTGGCAATGGCAATCGTGCTGCCGTCTGGAATTTGGCTGACCTTTTTGTATTTATCTGAATAAATTCCCAGCGGTTCCAGATAGGTCGTCCCCAAAGCTGCCAACTGGGCGTTTTTATGTTCCTGGTTATAGGCTTGCAGATACGAGTATGACTGAAAGGCGTTGACGTCAACGCTGCCTTGAGCCGTTGCGTTATTGAGTTGGACACCATCAGTGATCTGTTTGACCTTAATTTTTAAGCCAAGCTTTTTGGCCTGCTTACTTTCAGCAATATGATTCCAAATATCATAGTCTGAACCCTGCGACCCAACCGTAATGGTGGCACTCTTAGCGTTTGATGCGTTGCCCGTTAAGCTGTGGATCCCAAAAATAATGCCGACCAGTACTACGATACCAATTAATGTGTAAATAATTCCTTTACTATTTTTCATTGTCAATCTCCCTCAATTAAGTATTTAATTAAATGCTTATAAATGAACTGTTTTTCGTGCCAGCCAGTCGCCCACAAATTGGACTAAAAAGACCATGATCAAGATGACCAGCATGGCGGCAATCGTGACGTCGTTTTGATAGCGGGCGTATCCGATGCTAATAGCGACATCCCCGAGGCCACCAGAACCAATTGCGCCAGCCATCGTCGTTAAGCCGATGAGACTAATAATCGTCACAATCGACGCCCGGATCAAATCCGGCAGGCCTTCTCGCAGATAAATTCGAAAAATGATTTCAAGATTCCCGGATCCCATTGACCTGGCGGCTTCAATCACTTGCGGATCAATTTCCAGCAACGCGTTTTGAACTTGACGGGCATAAAACGGAAAGATACCAACCACCAACGGGACTAACGCGGCGGTCGTTCCAACTGTCGTGTGGACAATGAAGTTGGTGATTGGAAACATCACCGCCAACAGGATAATGAATGGAATCGACCGTAATAGGTTAACGACCTTATCCGTCAGCCCGTAGACGTATGAGTCTTCGGCAATTCCACCGGGTTGGGTAACCACTAACACGATACCCACCGTCAATCCGAGGATTCCGGCAATTAAAGCGGACCAGACCGTCATATAAATGGTGTCCCAAATTGACTGCACGAATTGCGGCCAAATATGCGCGACATTAGGAAATATTTGTTTTAACATCTGCTTGATCCCCCTTCTTCTCAGTTGCCAAAAGTTTCACGTCAACCCCGTGTTGGCTCAAGAAATTAATCCCGTCGGCCAGCTGTTTGGACTGACCCGACAAGACAATAATCAAATAGCCAATTGAGGTATCACTAATCCGTTCGATATTGGCAAATAAAATATTGGCTTTTAATTTATATAACTCGGTCAGGTCAGAGATTAACGACTGCTTGGTGGCCTGCCCGCGGAACTTGAGGAATAACAACCGTTCGTTGGGTGACAGACTTTGCAGACCCTGATCGGCTTTAATCTGAGCCAACGCTTCAGTCACGTTTGCCGAAGAATCCACAAAGTTTTGAGTCAGCGCCTGCTGTGGATTTGCGAACACCTTGGCAACGTCACCGCGTTCAATGATTTTACCCTCATCCATGACTGCCACGTGCTGACAAATCGATTTGATGACCTGCATCTCATGGGTGATCAGCACCACCGTCAGTCCCAGGCGTTGGTTCAATCGTTTCAACAACTTCAAAATATCATCGGTTGTCTTTGGGTCCAGCGCACTGGTGGCTTCATCACTGACCAAAATATCAGGATCGTTGGCTAACGACCGGGCAATGGCGACCCGTTGCTTTTGGCCACCGGATAATTGTTCCGGATAGGACTGTTCAAATTCACTCAAACCGACTAGGTCCAGGAGCTCCTTTGCCTTCGCCCGCCGATCTGCTTTACTAATCGATTGGCTTAGCAGTGGATATTCCACGTTCCCCAACACCGTTCTGGAGTTCAGTAAGTTAAAATGCTGAAAAATCATGCCAATCTTTTTGCGGGCTTGGCGTAATTTGGCGTTGGATAATTCTAAAAGGGGTTTGCCGCCAACGATAACCTTTCCCTCGGTTGGCCGTTGCAGGAGATTAATCGTTCGCACCAGCGTACTCTTGCCGGCGCCTGAGTACCCGATAATCCCATAAATATCACCCTTGTTAATTTGTAAGTTCACTTTGTCGACCGCGTGCAGCGACTTTCCGCCTGACTGGAAGGTCACGCTGACATTTTGAAGGTCAACAATTGGTTCTTCTAACACTGCCATAGTCATCCTCCTCATTTTTCATAAAAAAAGCGCTCCTGTATCAAATACAGAAGCGCTAAATCGCGGTACCATTCTGAGTTCACTTCATTAGTTGCCTAAAAAGTCTCACCAACCATCTCAATTTGAAATGGTGTGTCTAATAACGAAGACGAATCCGTCTGCCATTTTCAATCTGATCACAGCAGCCAATCACCGGCCATTTTCACTTTCAACTAACGATCGACTCACACCACACGTCGACTCTCTTTGCGCTGTTTAGAAGTTACTCTCCGATTCATTTTGTTTAAAAATTCTATTCGATGTTCCAAACGCTTTTTGCAGTCTTAATCACCAGTGCCAGCTTGTTCCACTGGTCTTCTTCGGTTAAGTGGTTGCCTTCTTCAGTCGAGGCAAAGCCACATTGTGGTGAAATGCAGAGATTATCCAGCGGTACATATTGGGCGGCGTCTCGGATTCTGTCTTTCAGGAAATCTTCCTGTTCCAATTCCGGCTTCTTCGTCGTCACAATTCCAATCACAATCCGTTGATTTCGGCCATTATCAGCAATCTTCTTAAGTGGTTCAAAGCCACCTGAACGCTCGTCATCATATTCCAAGAAATAGCCATCAATGTGGAGTTGTGCCAAATAGTCGGCCACTGGATCGTAGGCTCCGGCACCTGCCCATGTTGAATCGTAGTTGCCCTTGCAGACGTGCATCGTGATCGTGAGGTCGGCAGGCTTGCTGTCAACGATGGCATTAATTGCCTTAACAGCGGCTTTTGCTAATGGCTCAAGTTCAGGCTTCAGGGTCTTATCCGAGAAGCTGGCCCACATGCCCCATGATGTGTCATCCAGTTGGAGATAGCGACAACCAAGGTCGTAGAAGTGCTGAACGGTTTGCTTGTATGCCTGAATCTCATCATTCAAAAATGTCTCAAAATCGCCATCATAGTATTCGTCAATCACACCAGCGTCTTTATTTGGGAAGAAAACGGATGGGCTGGGGATCGTCTGCTTGGCGGCCACGCCCTCTGGCACGATGCTGTTGAGGTACTTAAAGCCGTCAAAGAATGGATGGTTGGGATTATATTCGAGCTTGCCGGTGAACTTAATGCCGCCCTTGCGTGTCTCCTCGCCATGGAAAATATACCCGTGCTCCGGTTCAAAGAATTCCGCGCCGTTTAATCCATCAAAGAAATCCAAGTGCCACCAACTGCGTCGAAATTCACCGTCGGTCACGGCCTTCAAGCCAAGTTCAACCTGTTTATCCACAATCCGACTAATCTCTTCGTTCTCAATGGTTCTTAAATCAGCCTCACTAATTTTTCGATCGTGATAATCCGCTCTTGCCTGCTTCAATCTCGCTGGTCTTAATAAGCTGCCAACTTCATCGTACCGATATGGAAATTTTAATTTTGCTGCGACTGTCATTTTGTCCACTCCTTTAGTTTTGTTGCATAAAAAAAGTCCTCATACAGAATAATCTGTACAAGGACGATAGTTGTCGTGTTACCACCTTAATTTTCACACAGCTCACACTGTGTGACTCACTAGGTACTCAAACAAACTGTTCGAATACCGTAACGCGATAAGGTGCGTTCGCCATGCCGTCTGACTTGTGCTCGACAGCATTTGCTCGAAGACCATATTCACCAACTTGCCACAATTCACTTCCACCAAACGTGAACTCTCTAAATGCGGCGCCTCGGCTACTCATCTTTTCACTGCTTTTTGTTTATGGATTTAACTTAAGAGTTTAAGCTAAATTATGAGAATGTCAAGTGGAAGTTTTAATTGTATGCTCATTTGGACGTTAAAAAACTGGTCTTAACAGCCAGTGATTATTTAATTTTAAGCCTGTTTCGTTGGCCAAACAGTAAATTCACTCACATTGACGTCCTCTGGTTGATCAATCGCAAAATTCACGACTCGAGCAACAGCATCTGGTGAAATACCAACTTTTTCATACAAGCTATCCGCACCGGCAAGAGTGGCCTTATCTGTAATACTTTGAAGCAACTCGGTGTTAATGGCCCCAGGGTACAGGGTTGATGTTCTGATGTTGGTCCCCTCTTCAGCACTTTCCATCCGAATGACTTCCATCACATTTCGCACCGCATACTTTGTGGCACCATATACGCCGGCTCCGGTGAAGTTCTTAATTCCAGCCACAGATGACGTCGTAATAATTTGGCCATGCTTTTGCGCAACAAAGTCCGGCATGACGGCGGCAATGCCGTTTAAGACACCCTTTAAGTTAATATCAATCATTAAATTCCAATCATCAGTTTTCAGGGCACTCATTGGCGAATTTGGCATCACACCCGCATTATTAAAAATAACGTCAATCTGACCGAATTTATTCTTGGCAAGGGAAACCAACGCTTTGAGATCATCGGGATTGCGTACGTCTGTGACGCGGTATGCGGCCTGACCACCCTTTTCAATAATCGCATCAGAAATCTGTTTTAATCGTTCTTCGCGACGGGCACCTAAAACGACCTTTGCCCCATTTTGAGCCAATAAGGTCGCACTCGCCTCACCAATTCCTGAAGATGCTCCGGTAATCACAACAACTTTGTCTTTCACACTCATAAATAACGCCTCTTTCAATTTATTAATCAGTTCATCTGACTGATGAGAAAAGTATAGACCTTGGAGTCTACTCAAAGGCAAATAAAATGTTGCAATTAACTTTTTGATAACGTGGTGAGTTCCAAATAAACGCTATCTGCTATCAAAGTTGCTTCTGCTAAATAAATCAATTATGATTCAAATAATTACAATGCGACAAAAAGAGAATGAAGTCGAAAGCGAGGAGAAATGATGCAACCAACAAAACTATCCGTCAACCTCATTAAGCAGTTGCCCGAGCTTCCCACTGGATGTGAAATTACCGCGGTTACGATGATGCTTCAATATGCCGGCAAAGCTGTCAATAAAGTGGCCTTGGCCCATGAGATGCCCTATGATCCAACCGACTGTAATAAAGGATTTGTTGGCGATCCTTTCACTGAGGACGGGGACAGTATTTATCCACCAGCACTGCTGGACTTAGTGACAAAGTACGCCGGAAACGCTTTTGACCTCAGCGGTGACTCAATCGAACAACTTAACCAATACCTCTTCGATACCCAGCACCCCATTATCGTCTGGGTCGGCCAGTTTGACGGCTTTTCAACCCATGCCCTGGTGATGACCGGATTTGATGCATCACAGATTTATTACAATGACTGCTGGACGGGCGAACAGACGCAGATGGCTGTGGGTGATTTTGAGGATATTCGGGCGAAGCGGATGATGATGGCGCTGAGTTATTAATGGAACAGCACACTTAAGACGCCACAATGTAGTCCTGAACAATGATAATTTTCAATTTCAAAATCACACAAAGCGTGTAAAAATGCCGCACCGTAACAGGCGCTCTTTTTAAACAGGCGTCAGTCTGTCATAACGGTTTTATTACTTCCACATTAAGTAGAGCTAATTAATTGTGGAATGTATTGTAAGCGGTTACAATATGGTTATCAAACACTTAATGACCCAAACGAGTATTCGAAAGGGTGAATGAATATGGCACGATTTGATGGTAAAGTCGCTATTGTTACCGGTGGCGGCTCGGGGATTGGCTTAGCAACCACCAAGCAGTTTTTATCAGAAGGCGCAAAGGTTGCCGTTGGTGATTTTTCGGATAAGGCGCAAGAAGTTATTGAGGCATTAAATACTGATGATAATGCATTATTTGTAAAGACCGATGTTACCAACGAGGACCAGATCAAAAACTTGATCCAAAAGACCGTTGAGAAGTTTGGCAAACTTGATATCATGTTCGCCAATGCGGGGATTCTTAACGATGGTGATATTACTGATTTGGAGCTCAACAGATGGCAACGAACAATTGATATTAACCTGACTGGTGTTTATTTAGCAGATAAATATGCAGTCGAACAGATGCTCAAACAAGGCAACGGTGGCTCAATTGTCAATACTGGTTCCATCCACAGTTTAGTCGCAATGCCAAGCATCACAGCCTATGGTGCAGCTAAAGGTGGGGTTAAAATCTTAACTCAAACGCTCGCTGCAACCTATGCAAAACAGGGCATTCGGGTTAACGCAATTGCCCCTGGATATATTGACACACCATTGCTGAACGCAGTTAATCCAGGTCTCAAGGAGCGACTCACAAAGCTTCACCCACTTGGACGACTTGGCAAACCTGAGGAAATCGCCAAAGCAGTTGCCTTCTTAGCAAGCGATGATGCTTCGTTCATCGTTGGTGATACGATGGTCATTGATGGTGGATATACTTCAGTATAGTTTGCATTCAGCACATTAATTTAAGTCAGGCACTAAAGCATAAAAAAGGTAGCCATTTCTGGCTGCCTTTTGTTTTTCTACAAGGGAACTCTTTAAAGTGGTTTGGATGCTGTTTTTACGCCAACTTAATCAAAACAACCCCGACCAGCATAATAATCATCCCAACAATTTGAGCCAGAACGACCCGACTCTTCATGGATTTCCACCAGCCAAATTGTTGAATTAAAATCGAACCAAATATTTGACCGAGCAGGCCCATCATAATCGTTAAGCCGGCGCCGATCTTGGGAATCGTAATCACGGATGCCAGGACAAATAAGGAGCCGAGAATCCCGCCCAGCCAGTTCCAGGCTTTGGTTTTCTTGAGCTGCTGGACACTTGGAAACCGTTTATCAACTGCCAGCGCGACTAAAATCACGATGACCGTTCCAACCGCAAACGACACGAATGATGCCTGACTTGGCGAGCCCAGCAAGGTTCCCAAGTGGCCGTTGATGGCTTGCTGAGTGGCGGCCACAAAGCCCACTAAAACCGCCCAAATTTGCCAGCCTAGGACAACGGTGGGATGCTGGCCGGATACCGTTTCCGAATCAAACTGCCTGACATCCCGGTTTTTAATGCTGGGGACAACAACCGCGATAAAGATTCCGACGACCATAATGATAATCCCGATGAGCTTAATCCACGTCATCGGCAGTTGTTTGGCGCCAAACCAGCCAAACATATCAATAATCGTTCCCATCACGATTTGGCCGAGAACCGGCAGAATAACGGTTTGAATCGCCCCAATTTTGGGAAATAATAGCACGTTTGATGTTAAATAAATCGATCCCAAGAGCCCACCTAACCAGATCCATGCCGGCTGCGTCTGGATAAACGATAGACTGGGAAAAATTCTACCACTCATGGCCAGAGACGTGATTGCGAGGAAAATGGTCCCAACGATAAACGAAATTGTGGCGGCGATGAATGGCGACTTAACTACCGTACTCAGATTTGAGTTGATCGGACTTTGATTGGCAAGCAAGAATCCCGCAATAACTGATATGGTCATAAAAACCAGCATTTCTCATCTCTCCTATTTGAACGGTCTAGCTTCATAATGGTGCATAAATGACACGTCAAAAATTATACGCCGTTTGGTTCGTTTTGGCTGGAACTTAGCATGCCGGAAATCACCTTGGGACTGAAACTCAGATAGCCAACCGCGTGCCGGGCAATTCCAGCCACCAAAAGGGCGCCCCTGTCCACGTTGAACAGCTTCAATAACCAAGCCGCATCCCAGTTATATCTTCCCCATCAACGTCTCTATCAGCTTCACAACTGCCACCAAAGAAGGTGATGTGCGGCTGCGGAGATAAGCGACCCCATAATCCAGGACAACTGGGTAATCTAACGGAATGGCCGTGACCTTGGAAACCTCCGTGTCGACGGCAAAGGACGGCAGGATTGCCAATCCGGCGCCGCCTTGGACCATATTGATCGCGGTGTTGACCGTGTCCGCCGTCTGATAATGAAGGATTCCCGGAGCTTGAATGAACGTATTTTGCAAAGCGGCGCTTTCTGGTGGTGCCTGCAGTGGATTGAAGAAGATCAGCTGCAGGTTTTCCAAATCTGAAAACGTCAGAATTTGATGATCACTGAGCCGATGGCCGATGGGTAAGATGACGTTAAAGTGCCCTTGATGTAATGGGACAAATTCGACTTCGGGATTGGCACCGATCGTGTCTCGCGTCGTTAAAATTAAATCAAACACCCCTCTTTGAAGATTGCTCAAACCCGTACTCAAGTCAAAGCTTCGAAGAGACAGGCGGACGTTTGCAAGCTGGTGGCGGGCACTCGCCAAAAGTTTCGGCAGCAGCTTATTTTCAATCATCGCGTTGGTGTAGCCAATCTTCAGCGACGCCTTCTCCTGTTCACTAATTTCACGACTATCAATGATTGCTTGCTCAGTGAGTATCAAAACGTTAGCCATTTGTTTGGAGAATTCCAATCCGGCTGCTGTCAATGAGACTTCATGTTGGCTTCTTCTAAACAATTCAAATGACAATTCGGTCTCAAGTTGCTTGATATTTTTAGAAACTGCGGGCTGCGATAAGTGAAGCCGTTTTGCGGCCGTGGAGAAGTTGAGCGTTTCTGAGACAGTGACAAAGCATTGCAATTGTTGAAAATTCAAATTCATCATTCCAATCTTTCATAGTCTATAAATAAGCGTGATAACCAGATGGTATTTCATGTGATATATTGAACTTGTAAACAAGAAAGGATGTTCATTATGAGATATATCGTTACTGGAGCAGATGGCAAACTTGCTGGTCGAGTTGCCGAATTAATGTTAAAGAATGTGAGCGGCGATCAATTAACGTTCACCTGTTATAAAATGGATCGTTTACCAAAGGATAAGTTAAAACGCTGGCAGGATGCGGGTGTTCGTGTTGTTGAAGCCGATTACAATGATAAGGCATCCATGCTTAAAGCGTTTGAAGGCGGCGACCGTCTTTACTTGATTTCCGGACTGGATGTCGGCAAACGTGTTCAGCAGCATCGTGACGCGATTGACGCAGCGATTGCTGACGGCATTAAGCATATTACCTACACGTCATTTGTTGGCGCAACCGATCCTGCTTACCAACACATCTTTGTGACCCCTGACCATACCGCAACTGAGCATTATCTGGAAAGTACTGGCATTGATTATACCGCCCTGCGGAACAATCTGTACATGGAAACCTTTATGACGATGCGGGCAATGTTGGCCTTTATGTCAAATAACCGATGGGTGACAACCGCCGGCGAAGGTAAAGCCACTTTGGTTTATAAAGACGACTGTGCCAAGGCTGGTGCCGCCTCACTTCTTGGCAAAGGCACCCGTAAGGTCTATAACATTGTCGGATCAGAATCCATTTCGATTCGCCAAATTGCCGACATGATCAGCAAACGTTCGGGTCAAAAACTCGAATACGTACCCGCCACAAGAGAAGAATATTATGATTACCTGGCAGCCCTAAACATCCCTCACGACATGTCCGGCGACTTCTCCAAGTCCCCCGCACCATTCAGCGCCAACGATGTGGTCGATAACGACAAGTCAATTGCTGATGGCCTGTTGGATGTTAAATCAAACGACATCGAAGAGCTGACCGGAGACAAGCCAAAGACCCCCGAAGAAGTCATTGGCGAGTTCGATTATATTTGGAAGGATCATATTACCAACTGGCGGCAGATGAAGTAGTCTTGAGTGTGTTTGCCGGATTCGTTTGGCGTTTTGTGGAGCTCGTTCACTTGGTGGGCGGGCTTTTTTGGGTGGATGTGAAAGCCTCGACGCTTGCTAGGGCCGAGGCTTTTCTATTACCGTCAGGGTGGTTTAACAATTGATTTACAATGTGTCTAATTTAATAAGTTGACCCTGTGTATTTTAAATTCCGATCGATAAGTTGAATCGGTCATAAATCTAGTACCATCGGCAAATGGTCAGAGTATTCTAAAAAGTGACTACTGCCAAAACTAATCTCAAACTGCGTCCCCTTTGGTACATAAGCATAATCAATGTGATACGGTCGATTGATCTTTCGATACATGAAAAATGTCGGCTGCGTTTCCTTACCAAATTTCTCACCAGATTGATCATGATAAGCACTAATATGCTTTATGGAAGCCATTAGTTCATTAAAGTCCGAATGAGTACGGTATCCATGGTGACTATCCCAGATTACATTGCTATTGAGATCGCCAATTAATATTGTGTCGGCAAGCTTTTCTAAATGGAATCCTGTATACAAATAAATATCTTCGATGTAATTATCTTTAGACCAGATTCCTAAAAACGTTTTGTTCATGAACTTAAAAGGCATGAAATATCTCATTCTGTAATTATCCCAGTGCAATGGTTCAATCGGTTCATTCCTGCAAGTAAAAACTAATAGTCCCTTTTTATCCCCAGGAAATGCCAGGTATTGCTCACTTTGAACGTCACGCTTGAACTGTTCATTATTAAGTTTGTCGATACCTTCCACTTCTGCAATGATGTACAGATCTGCATCGAATTTCGTTATGTACTGATATTTATTTCGAAAACCACCGTTGCAATTCCAAAAAACAACTCTCATGACTAAATGTCCTCCACACAAACCAGGGTAACCCTCAGAACGTAAATGAAATTGAATACCACAACCATTAACATCTTAGTACACCCTAATCACACCATTTTTATCAGGTTCCATGCTCATCAATTCCATATACTCCTTGAACTCGTTTTTAGCCCATGTTGGAGCGTTTGGATCAATTTTTACTTCGTCTTGGGTATGAATCCAGTATTTATAACCCTTTGGTTGAATTAACATAGTCAACACCTCACTTCTCAGATTAAGCATAACTGCCATGCCAGCAATATGCCAGGCATGATTTTATTATTCAACAATAAAGGGCAAAGGTTACGATTACGTCGTTTATTTTAAACTTCTGCAATGATGCAACTAGTTCCTAAGTTCGTGGTTAATTAGAGCATACAAAAGCGCTCTCGATTATTAGTGTCGAAAGCGCTTTTAAGGCACGGACTTTTTAAATTGTGGTTATACTTTGCTTAACTGGTTGGCAAAAGAATTAACTCGATCCATAAAATTACTAAACAAGGCATCCTCTTTGGCATCTGTCTCGTACATTGCTTCTGGATGCCATTGAACACCAATGATCAAATCATCATCTTTACTTTCAATTCCTTCAATAACACCATCCTTCGCTACTGCAGAAACTTTCAACTGTTGAGAAACTATGTGAACCGCCTCGTGATGGTGGCTATTCACAAACAATTTATCACTTTTTCCAACAATTTGTTCCAAGTAGCTATCCGGAGTAATCGAAATTGTGTGAGTGCCCTGTACCATAGGTGCCTTTTGAAAATGCTGCAAAGTGGGGTGCTTTCGTTGGCTATACAAGTCTTGGTACACATTGCCGCCGAGTGCAATGTTAAGCACCTGAATACCTCGACAAATGCCAAAAATCGGTTTCTTATTTTTAACTGCTAATTGAACTAAGTTTATTTCACTAGCATCCAGAAATGAGTCCGTATCTCCAAGTTCATTAATCGGTTCTTCATCGTAAAATTTTGGAGCTACATCCGGACCACCAGGTAATAATAAGCCGTCAATCAAGTTTGCATACATGCTCATAAGTTCTGGGTTGGTAGTTGGAATTAATAATGGCACACCGCCATGCTTGATAACACCTGCAACCTCACTGTTATTGACAATGTTCCTTGGTAAGTTGCCGATAAGACGATTTTCAGCAGGGATACCGATCACATACTTTTTTGACACTAGATCAACTCCTAATTTATAAAGCATCAATTACTTCGTCGTTCAAAGCTAAAATAATTGACTTCAGTAATTTGACAGTATTTTCAAAGTCGGAATATGCTACTAATCCATAATTAGTGTGCTCATAACGAACAGGAATTCCGATACAAATTGTTGGCGCACCCTGATATTCAAGCAATTCTGAACCATCAATGCCGCCACCAGTTCGCACTGCGCGAGTATAGGGAATCTGGTTTTGTTTTGCTTGATCAACAGCTAATTGCTGGAAATGTGGGTTAGCAATAAATGAAGTATCCATATCCCGCAACATTGGACCACGTTTTAATCCTGTTTGAATGAGCCATTCAGGTGTAAAGGTATCATCAGCCGGGCAGCCTTCAAGACATATCGCAATATCTGGATGTATTTTTTTAATTGTAACTTTTGCACCCCTACAACCTACTTCTTCTTGTGATGCAATCCCACCGACTAAGTTTACATCCAAGTTTGCCTCAGCCAAATCAGACATTGCCGCCATTAGACAGGCGGTTCCAATTCGATTATCAAATGCCTTGCCCATCATGACATCTTGAGTTTTGAAATACTCCCATTCTGTGTCAGGGGCAATTGGACAGCCGGTGTCAATTTTTAATACTTCTTTGGTCTCTTCAGCACTAGTGGTTCCAACGTCAATAACTAGGTTTGCAATATCAATCGGCTGCTTTTTCTCAGCTTCAGTCATAAAATGAGGTGGCTTGGTGGCAACTAGTCCAGTTATCCACTGGCCATCTTGGTTACGAATTCTCATTTTTTCGGCGGTCAGATTAGCCGGAACCCATCCCCCAAGTGGAACAAACTTGATTGTTCCATTGGGCTTAACTGCCTGAACGATTAAACCAACAGCGTCCAAATGAGAATCGAGCATTAACGTTTTCCCTTTAGCTGGTGAATTTTGCTTATTGCTCAGGTACACATTGTTCATATGATCTGCATGAACAGAACTGAAAGTTGACGCCGTCTTAACAACATAGTCCTTGACTTCATCTTCAAATCCACTGGGACCATTTGCGTTAGATAGATGTTCGATTAAATTAAGTGCTGATTGCTTATCCAAATTATTACCCCTTTTTCACCTTATTTAGTTAAATATGCAGTTCGATAATCGTAATGGCCATTAATCCGGTCATACACAACGCCTTTAAGCTTAGGATTAACGAGATCAATCCCATTTGGTTGATAAATCGGTGTGATACCTTGATCTGATGCCAAGATTTTTTCTGCGTTGATTAAATCTTGCCATCTTTTAGTAGGATTGTTTGCATCTTTATTGTTTGAATTCTTAATGGCTTGATCAAACTTTTGGTTGTTCCACTTGCCATTGTTTTCAGGATTATTAGATGTAAATTGAGATAAAAACGAGATCGGATCAGCAAAATCAGCGGACCAACCAGTGAAGTTAACCTCAAAGTTTCCAGAAGAGGCTCTTGCAAGCATTGAAGCAAACGGAATGCTGTTAGACTCAACTTTCAATCCGGGAAGTGTTTGTTGAAGTTCACTTTGAATAAATTCAATAACGTCTTTGGTTTGATCATCATCGGCGGATAGTAATTTAACAGTTAGATTCTTTTTGCCTAACTGACTTAAGGCTTTCTTATAGTACTGTTTGGCTTTAGTAGCATCGTAGTCCACTGTTCCAGGCACAAATGCCTCATCCGCGAAGTCTTTACCAGTTTTAGGATTTTTAGCAAAATCCAATGGTACAAACCCTTTTGAAGCAATTGAGCCATTCTGCATCACTTTGTTAATTAATTGGTTTCGATTTAATGCTAACGAAAATGCTAGCCTTAGATTTCGATTCTTAAATACGCCGTTTCTTTGGTTATATTGTAAATACTCCGTTGCTGCTAAAGGCCGCTTAACAGCATCCTTATTATTTCCAAGCTGTTTTGCTTGCTCCCCTACCAAACTAATTAAATCAAGCTTGCCAGATTGGAACAGGTTATAGGCCGTACTAGGTGACTTGGCAACTGTGTAGTTAATCTGAGATAGTTTAACTGCTTTTTTGTCCCAATACTGATTGTTTTTTATTAGCTTCCATGAATCGTTAGTACCTGTCCAACCAACGTTTTTAAATGGACCATTATAAACAGTGTATTTGGCAGATGTTCCATACTTTTTCCCATACTTTTCGACAACTTTTTTATCTAGTGGATACAAGGTCTCACGCGCCATTACCATCTTGAAGTATGTGGTTGGCCGAGATAGTTGAACCTTTAACTGATATTTTCCAACTGCTTTAACACCTAATTTACTTGGCGACAACTTTCCATTAACAATTGCCGGAGCGTTCTTCACATTGTCAAAAAGATACGTGTATTGGCTGGCAGTTTTAGGGTTGACTGCTCGTTGCCATGAATACACAAAATCACTAGCTGTGACGGGATCCCCATTACTCCATTTTGCATTGTGTCGGATGTTGATGGTATACGTTTTGCCATCTTTAGAAATTTCTGTTTTAGTAGCCAAAGCAGGTTCTACATTCCCATTTGCGTCATAACGATAGAGCCCTTCAAATGTTTCATCAATTTGAATAAATGAAGTTTTGTCATAGATTTTTGACAAATCCAAACTGGTAATTTCAGCCGTCGTTGATAGTCCAATTTGTTGTTTAGCAGCCAGCTTATTAGAAGTTTGAGTTGAACTTTTTGTGCCGCACGCAGTCAGTAATAAGCCAATTCCTAAAATACCAACTGATAAAAGCGAATGTTTTATAATAGATTTCCTCATATAAATACCCCTTTTTCTCATCTTAAATTCATTATTCAAATAATAACCCTTTTTAAAATTATGTCAATATATCGTTTAATATTATAAGAATATACATAATAATTACACGGGGGTGTTAGATTATAAAAAGTTTAAAAGATAACTAACAGCATTGGTCCAGACGAAACAGAAAAAATCGATGGCGTTATTATGAGTACTTTTCGTCTGCAAGGGTATGATATTATTGCATAGTTTGGAATTTTTCTTATTGATGAGATTTTCCCCAATACGTAGTAATGATATTTTGCAGGGTTCATTCGTTTCTGTCGTACTATTATCAAACTTTTCTTGGAATAACTTGCGGTTAGGTTAAACGGGATCGAGATACTTTTGATGCAAAGTAAAGGGATAATTCAAGGGTTTTTATTATGTTCTCTTATGAAGATATGAAAAAATTCAAAATGACCACTTTATCGGATAAAAATACGATATAATTTAAATATTAATTAGCCAGAGGTGCTGACTAATAGTACGTATGGAGGGGAAACTATGAAAAAATCAACCATCGCAATACCACTAACCTTAATAGCGTGTGCTACATTTTCATTTGTCGTAACGGGAACATCTCACGCCGCAACAAGAACCGTCCCAGCCAAGATGAGAGGAACTTGGTATAAGTACCAACAAGGTGAGCCATATTATAAGATCAAATTGACAAAGCACTACTTATTTACACGCGACTATTTTCAAAATCATTATTCTTATAACCATTTCAAAGTGACCGTTGCAAAAGTTCATCGACATGGTCAAACTTGGTATTATATCAATCCTGTGAATAAAGACGCTGGGCCAGTTGCATATTATCGATATTCTTCAATTAAGGTCAAAGGTAAATGGCATCGATCCTTACAGTTCAGAGAGGGACAAATTTATTATCGCCTCTTTAAAACAAAGGTCCCCTATTCATATGGCAAAACCGTTCCCATCTGGAATTAAGGGATAATAAGTAGAATACAATTCAGCAACGATGCTTACTTTATTTCAAACAAGAACCCGGTTATTCCAAGAGATCTATTAAACCGCATTATAAAGAAGATCCTCGACAATTGCTGTCGGGGATCTTTTTGATTCGGAATAGAACAGTTGCTTAATAATTTCCTTGAATAACCAACTTCTTGTTGGCAGTGACATAGTAACCGTTACTCAATTGATAACGGGTCGTGAGATTGTGCTTAACAATCTTCTTCACTCTTAAATGGGTGCCCTTCTTGTATGACTTTGCTCGACGTGTTAATGTTTCATTCTTATAAGCATGGATGCCATTAGTACCAATTACGGTTATCTTTTTATTCTTTGGTACTGACTGATAGTATGCCTGAACAACATATTTGTGATGTGCCGTGATGTAACCAATTTTTCCCGCAGATTTGCTCTTATGATTGACGTCTCTAACTTTATAACGTAATGCCCCACCCTTTGATCTTGCATAATCAGTAATCACAAACATTGGCCGGTTAATCCGCTTTTGTTTCGGGTACCTAGCAATTCGCTGATTCTTTGTAAAGTTCGCAGTTTTATACATGTAGAGACCCTTAATGGCATGGACTGTAGAGCCCTTTTTCTCCGCATTGTTCGGCACCTCTGTGGTTGGCTTTTCAGGCTCAACTGGATCCGTTGGTGTGGGTGCTATCGGTGGGGTTGGCTTTACTGGATCTGTTGTGTTGCTTCCACCCGGATTAGTTGTTGGTGGCGTTACCGATGGCTCCTCAGTTAAACTAATTTGAGAATAGATGCTGTAATGAATACTTGGTGCTTGGATTTCCAAATCAATAGGGTTAATTTTATCGGGATTGAGAAGTTCTTTTTTATCATTATCAGCGGACACACTTGGTGCATCAATGTTAATGTTGTCTGATGTTAATTGTTCCACTCCACCAACTTTAAAAGAGATTCCTTGCGATGACAGTATATCAGTAAAAGGAATTGGTGTCTTATCAGCTAATTCTGACTTGTGGCGGTTGTTAGTGTGAAATTGCTTTGCAAAAGCATCATCTTGAACTGCAACATCACTTGGTAAATCCACAGAAGTTATTTTATTATCTGTGAAGGCATTGGTACCAATTTCTATTATCTTAGGAAGTTCCAGACGTTCGATTTCGTTCACAGCAAATGCAGACTCACCTATCTTAACTGCCTCAGGCAAATCAATTGAGCGAATGTTATTGTGTTTAAACGCATCCTCACGAATTATTTCAGCATTTGGTAAGTTTAATTTTTGAATCTGATTGTTTTCAAATGCGGCACGGTCAATATAGGCACAATTTGGTAAAGTCAATTCCGTGAGATAGTTATTATAGAACGCTCTGCGATCAATGAACTGAACTAGAGGTAAATCCAATGATGCGATTTTATTGCTACGAAATGCTATTCCATGAATCTCAGTCACCTTTGGTAAGTGAACAGCTTCAATTTGATTATAAGAAAACGCTTCCTGATGGACTTCTGTAGCCTCTGGGAAGTCAATTGTCTTGATTGAGTTTCCGGTAAAAGAAAATTGCTCCACGTATTGAATACCATGAGCAGTTACGGAACTAATTCCTTCCCCATCGTTGCCTGCTAACCGTTGAAGACTATTCCGGGAAAAAACAGCGGCTCCAATTTTACTTGCAAGTGATTCAGGAATGACAAGGGCCCCGCCATTAATTAACTTTTGAGCAACAGCTTGACTAGTTAGACGTGTAATTGTATCACCACTTATCTCAACATCGCTAGGCTGTAATTCAACAATTTCGGCTTCATTTTGACTTTTTGCTGTTCTTACAGACTGCGTTTCATCCGCGTATGTCTTCTGAACAGAGAACCCTCCTCCAAGAACAACACCTGCACACAGTAATCCTAATATAATTCGTTTTGGCTTCATGAAATTATCCTCCTAAATTTCGTGAGTCGGTTCTGCAATGTTTTTATGGTTATAGAATATCAGAATTACTCGTACAAATGTTGTAACCGCGCAATTATTCACACTTTTTTCGGTTTTTGTTCATAATTTCCATCTATTTAACTAGATAATATTTAAATTATATTGTAGCTCAATCTTTTCGTCTGTAACGCTTATAAAAATATACATTGATGGCATGCTAGAATTAAGTCGTTAAAACTACTCACGATGTTTTAATCGATAATGAAAAAGAGTCCAATGTCAGTATTAGCAAACGTTTATCCGAAAGGACTTAACCACGAAAATTATAAAACATCTTTTCGTCTTCATAATTCCATTTTTTGACATTCACAGCGATTCCAAACGCCATTGCCCATGCTTTAGATGCCCTCGATGATGACACCGTACCTACTAATTTATCCAAAAAGCGTTGGCAAAAATGAACGCTCATATAACGACGTGTGGAACAATGTCAAATATTACCGAGTCACTAAAGCAGCCAAACTAACGTAACTGAAACGAATGACGCAACGCCTAGATATCTTTAAATCATTTTGCTGGATATATGAGCATCGACTTATGATAGAATAAATCTTGGATGTTAGCTAGTTTCCAAGACAACTTTTAGAAGCGGGTATAATTGATAAGTTACTCCTCAAAAGGAAAGGAATTTTTACATACCACCTCACTAGAAATGAATGACTGCTTGGAAACACTAGAATTCAAAATTAAAAATATATCATGCTTGGAGGAATTCACTTTGAAAAAATCTTTAACCAAAATCATAGTAGCTGCATTAACCCTGACTTCCCTGGCCGGCGCTGTATCTTTGACACCAGCCCCAACGGCCAACGCAGCAAGTTGGCACAAAGGATCACCTAAGGCCTTTATTGGGTCTTGGAAGACTGATGGTTTCACCGCCTACAAATTTACCAAGAGCACAATAACCGTTTATGGAAAAGGCGGTGGAACTTCTAAATCGATGTACAAATATCTTGGCCATAAAAAATATGCCATTAAATACAAAGTACAAGGCTACAACTATAAAGAAACCTTCACGTATATTAATAGCCATAAAATCAAGGGTCACGGATTTTATTTAACTAAGTAACAGTTGCAAATGAATCGTTTCAATATGTGAAAAGATCCTCGACATAAATGCCGGGGATCTTTTTTGAGTCTTGAGTGATGGCTGTATCTCCTCTCAAAGATATTTTCATGTGTCAAGTTCCCTTTTAGTTTTTTAATGCGGGTTCATCTAAAAAGAATCAAACGCTTTTAAAATTCCCCCGCCGGCTAATCACCTTCAGATATCTCTACTAGATAGTAAAATTGGTGACCACCAACGGTGTATCTTGTCCAAATACCTTGTTTCCAATCCTCATCACCATAGTTCCATTTCTTTGTAGTGGTTTGGTGTTTAGTAATTGATAAACGATAATATTTAGCCGACACCTTTTTCTCGGTTAATCCCCTAATTGGCTTTTTTTAATAAATGTAGGATGTTTTCCCCTTTGTTTTAAAGGAATCAATTTTCACTGCTCTGGTCGGTTTAATGGTCCAGATTGGATTATCAACTGCACGGGATTCGTGTGTTGCTTCCCAGCTGTTTTGAATACCGTAATGTTTTAATCGCGGGGTGCTGTAATACTGGAGATATCCATCAAGCGTAATGTAAAAGATCGGCTTGTAATTGCCAGCCTTACTGTTTGTATAGCCAGTTCCCGCCTGTAAGGCCAGCGTTCGGACTGGCAATTTCAACTTATATGGTCTGAAATACTTTGTCGTATAGTGCTTGTTGTAAGTTTTGGTTGTTAACGGCACCTGATAAATTTGCTGCTGCTTTTTATAACTAATTGCGCCACGAGTGAAATAGGCCCATGACCGACCATTAGTAGCCTCCACTTTGAGAATGGTTCCCTTCGGTGTGATGATCTTGTGGCCTTTTTTACCATTTACCTTGGTATATTGGCCAGTAAACAACGGCCGTTTAACTTTAACGTATTGAATATTGCTGTTTTCACCCAAATTCGTGTAGGCATGAGCACAAGCTGGCACTGCCAACAGAATGCCAATACTTAAGATGCCGCTTAAAATGAGTTTTCTAGTTATAAGCGATAGTTTGAATTTCATAAGATGTCTTCCCCTCAAAACTTTTTCAATTACAACATCAAGACACTGTCCAGCATTGATGATAACACGTGGGGGGGGCGCCGACCAACATTTAGATGACAGAACTTTCAATCAACGATGAAAAAATACCCAATATAAATTCTAACGATAAATATGCTAAGGAAGACTCTCATATTTTGAGAGGATTCGCCTCACTTATTGACTTCAATCCACTGATTTAGTTAGCTTTGAGTATAGCTTAAAAAGTTCTCGGACAGCATCAGATTCAGTCGTATCTTTGATGGGCATTCCATAAGCCTGCATGACAGCTTTGTCATTTTCTTGATGGGCTTTACGAAGTTCTGGTGGCATCGTTAAATCATCATAAAGGTCTGCAAATGAACTTGAGGGATACAGCTCTCTGGCATTCAAAATTTGCTGTCCAGTAGTTTTAATTCGATCTATCTGAGTGCCACTTGGAGTTGGCCAAGGAAAATTATTGTAAACAAGTGTGTTGGAATAGTTGTAATCACTTTTGAGCCTTCCTGCAACAGCCCGCATCCATGCCATATGAATATTTGAATTTAAAACACCAAATTCATATAACGTTGCATTTTCGAGCATATAAAGTTTGTTTCCTGCAATGACATCAGGACTTAAATAGTCCATGGGGATATATTTTCGTCGCTGAGAAGAGACTTCAGGCAAAGCTATATAGTTAGTTTTAGAATCTTTAATTTCTCCAAACAGGGTAGGAAATTCAGCCTTCTTTCTAGTCGCTGGTCGTTTACTTTTAAGCCTGAGTTGTTTTACGTTGGCGACTCGATTCATTATCGTTGAATCATTTTTTATGATCGTTGGGTCTGCATCAACTAACCACAAACAATATCGTGAGATTCGTGAAATAAAATCTTGGCCCATCATGAAGGGACGTATATATTGTTGCATAGTCGGATTTTGTGCCAAAATTTCATCTCTGTCGGCTGCGTTGAGGATCAAAAAACCACCATCGATAGGCTTGCTTCCTGAGTGCATGGGGGTTACATCACAAAGTGGTTGCATTCTTTTTTTGATAAAAACATTATCAGAATCGGCAAGATATCCGTTGATATTATCGACCAACCGAAAATGGTTTCCAGAGTATAGGCGCTTAACTTGTTCATCAACATAGCTAAAGCTAATTATAACCACATGGACTTGAGCCTTTTGTGTAGCTTCGCTATTCCAACGAAATGTGGTATATGCAAAATTGATGTGTATTCCATCGTCAAAAAGTGGCTTCCACAATAAATTAACTTGTTGGCCTTGAGTAATAGAGTTAGTCGAAACAAAGGCAGTATGGATTGTAGTGTTATTCATAAAGTCTGAGGCTTTTTTATACCATCCAGAAACATAATCGATATCACCAATACCTTTCGCGTTCCCAAATACCGAATGTAGTTCATCCTTTTGTTTTTTCTTCATAACACGGGCACCCGAGAAAGGTGGATTACTGATCATATAGGTTAGTTTGTAGTTTGGGACTACTCTATTCCAGTCAACCCTTAAAGCATTCCCTTCAACAATTTTGGTATAAGTCTTTAGTGGCAAAAAGTCTATATTAGCATATACGATTGCCTTTGTTGCCTCCATCATCTGGGATTCAGCTATCCATAATGCAGTTTTTGCTACAGATACGGCGAAGTCATTAATTTCAATACCATAAAACTGTTGAATTGATACTTTGATTAAACCTTGTCCAACATCCAGCATACTTTGATCACCGAAAGCCAGTTTAATTGCCTCGTTTTCCAATTTTCGCAAGCTAAGATATGTTTCAGTTAGAAAGTTGCCTGAACCACAAGCTGGATCGAAGAAGGTTAGTTTGGACAATTTGAATTGGAATTGTTTTGCTTTTTCGCGTAATGTTGCCGGCTGTTTATACTGTTTGATCTGTAACAGTTCCTCTTTGAGATCATCGAGAAACAGTGGATCGATCACCTTATGGATATTCTCGATTGATGTATAGTGCATTCCACCCTCACGCCGTGTATCAGGATTTAACGTGGATTCAAATACAGCTCCGAAGATGGTCGGGCTGATGTCACTCCAGTCAAAGTCAGCACTAGCGTCATTTAAGAGAAGATCTTTCAACTCTTGAGTGAAATTGGGTATTTCAATATCCTCTTCTGAAAACAGTCCACCATTTACATAAGGGAATTGTGCAAGTTGATCATCCAGATATGGATCGCGATCAGGAATCTTGGTGTCTAATACCTGGAACAAGTCAATGATCGAACGACGCATAAATCTTGGTTCAATGTCTTTTAGATAATCATGAAACATGTCCTTTTGGCCAAAGATTCCTGCATCTTCAGCATATAAGCAGAATACAAAGCGCACACATAACTGATTAATGCTTCGTTGACTATGATCGTTATCCGGGTCTTTGTATTGCTTCTTTAGCTCATCATAAATCTTGCCAACTAAGTCACCAGCTTTGACTGAGACGTTGGTTTCTTTCTTAATCTCAACATTGGTCTGGTCAACTAAAAAGTCGAGTAGATAATATTGCTTAGGAAGATCAGCAAGCATCAATTTGATAGGTTCACCAATGGGCTTCTCCATGTCATAAATGTTGAATTCTTTAAAGTTACTCGTAACTATCCAGCGAGGCCGTTTTGAGTATGGTAAGTTAGCTGAGTAACGTTTAGCTTGTTGAAAAGGTGTAAGAAAAGAACCGTCCGATTGGCGGATACCTTTATTTAGATCTTTATTGATGCCTTTTTGTTCAATCAAAACGTGGGTTTTAGGAATATATCCATCAATGAAACTGGTCTTGTCGAGATGGACCTCATCTTCAAACTCTATGTATTGTGCTGGATCCTTGACCCCCAGGACATCCGAAAGCAAGGCTATCCAAAATGCCTGACTTTGGCCTTTTTCATAACCTTGTCCTTTCCAATCCTCACTAAACTTTTTGGCTGCTTTCTTTTGCTCTGCAACTTGCATGTCGGTATCTCCCTCAAGATAATTTGTATCTCTAGTTTATCGTATTATTGATGGCGTTACCATAGAGAGTGGCAACTAGTCATAACAGGGATTGCGTACTTGATAAAAGCAAAGTTTTATCAATTGAAGTTGCAATGAGCTCACATTATATATTTATTAATTGATATAAGAACAATCATGTTATGTTAAAATGAACTTGTGAATGGGCTTACAAAGCCCATGAATATCTATTCTTACACAAAATAATTGAGGGGTGTTTTCTATGGATATTAAAAATCGTGTGAAGTTTTGGAAGGTAATACAACAAACTTTACTTTTTACCGTGTTTATTGCTGTTTTTGGAACATTTATGTCACTCACCTTGCCGAATAAAGCTTCAGCAAATACTATTGGGGAGATGGCTGGATTAGATAGTGATATTTGGTACACCGCTAATGAAAGCGATACGCCACTTTTTGAAGGAAAACCAACCGCCACGCAACCTTTTTATTCACATTCTCTTAACGTTGATCAATATCATGATCTGATGATTCATTTTAAGGTAACTAACAATACGGGAACAATTCAGCCTGTAGAATCATTTTTATATACACCAATATACTATACGCATGACTTTGTTTCCGCCTATCCTTATACTTCTACTTCATTAACATTTGATACTTCACGAGCAAATGAATTGAGTACTCAAGTCATTGGAAACGATGGAGGAGGCACATTTAATACAATGTACGTCGAATCGTTTAATGACTACGCCACAACTCTTGACATTACCAAACCATTAGGTGGAGTGCTACAGGCTGAGGGGCTTGGACATTACACCAACTTGGCTGATAAGGCCAGCTTGGAAATTTCAATTCCGTTAAAAGTAGCTAATGATGATTATAACTATAACGATCCAAGTAGTATTCCATTTGCCATCACTCAGGGTCTTGCTTTTCATGCGCCAACTTGGGATTGGACGTATCAGTACAGAAGCTTGACTGTGAGACCATATAAAGGCCTGCTAGTTTCAGATTTTAATTCTGCAGATTACAACAATTTGATAGGTGCAGACAAATATAATGGAATTACCAAGATGTTCTATGATACTAGCGGAATCTATGCAGATCAAGATACGAATCCAATTGAGGAAACAGACCATTCTAAGGCCACTGTTGATTCAATTGTTCCAACTACTACACCCGGCCAGTACACGGTAACATACACCTACAATGGAGTTACTAAGAAGGTCACTGCCACATTAAAATCTTATATAGATGCAAAGGATTTCACCGTTGGTTATGGCAGCAATTGGAACTCGCAGAAGTTCAATGGTGTTACAAAATTAACTGATACCAATGGCAGCTCGGAAACTCCATCAGATAGTAATGTCACAATCACAATTAAAGACTCTCAGGGCAATACTGTAAATAGTATTGATACGACTAATGCAGGCGCAGTCTATGCAGTTACCTACAAGAACATTAATGGTGATTCCAAGACCGTTAAAGTAACTGTTGGTCAACGTGGTTACACTCCAAGTAACAACGGTGGGAATTCTTCAAATAACAACAACGCAAATAATAACACTGGTGGTAACTCCGGCAACAACGCTTGGAATCCATCAAACCCAAACAATCCCAACGGAACCGGCTTACCAAACTATGCTGCCGTTAAAGGTTCAGCAGTATATGCAACGAAGAAGATCTACATGTACAAACACGGCAACTTCAAGAAGTCACAACGCGTTGCCACTTATCCAAAGCAAAAGCGAATTAATCGGCCGATGTTCGTTGTAACTGGATACACTCGTTCAAATGGCGGCGCATTACGATACAAAGTTCGTGACGTCAACCATCACAGCAAGACTGCTGGGAAGCGTGGTTATATCACAGCTAACCGCAAGTATGTTGTGAGAGTTTATTATCAATCAGTACCCAAGAATAAACTGATCACTGTTATTAATCCTAAAGGTGTTCATGCCTACAAGAACAGGAATTTAACTAATCGAGTTAAGCATTACAAGAAGGGTTCACACTTACGCGTTAAGAAGATTGTTAAGTGGAACTTGACCACTCGCTACGTTTTGACAAATGGGCATTACATCACAGCCAACAAGAAGTTGGTTATTCAAGGTAAATACTAAAATAAATAGATGCAAAACGTAAAAAGATCCCCGACACAAAAATGCCGGAGATTTTTTTTGAGTTCATAAAATGATGATTTTATTATGCTTGAATAAAAGATGGATTTTATTATTACAGAATCTTATACTTAAATTAACTGTTCTGAACACATGTCAACAGTTAATTTGGGTATAAGAGGGCTACATAATGAAAAAGATCAAGCTATTGTTGGGAACTATTGCAGTCATTGGTGGGTTGTTTCTTTTCAGTGGACAGACCACATATGCATCAACGACACATTGGGATCGTGCGCCTAAAGCATTAAAGGGCGAGTGGCAAACCGCAACTCATAAGACACCCAAAAAATATAGTAACTCAGAGAATAGATATTATTGGAAAAATCTGGAAGTGACTAATAAAATATTTCAATTAAATACCTTTATGTTAAATAAGCATAAGGTACATGACTATGAAAGCGGGCCCCATGGTGCATACAGTCATGTGTATTCATTGGCTTTTGAAAAAGTGAGTTCTCGACGGTATTACGTTTGGGGATCCATGCTTAATTATGGCAGTTCAAAAGCACAGGCCGGTTTCGGCATTGTCCTTTCACATAGCCACAAGCATCTCAAGCTGTACAGTTTTAAAGCGAAAATGAAACATGGATACGTAGATTTTACCAACCGTCATTATGAGGGATATTATCGTCGTGGCATGAGCCATTAATTATAAATGGGAGCCCAATCAAGGATTCCCATTTATAAGTGGATGTAAATCTAACAATTATCAAAAAACTTTCACTGGTTATAAGATATTCATTTTATCAAGTTCTGATAGCAGTATAATTAGATTATTAATCAACATGAGGGGTTAATGAATAATTGTTGGAGGTTACGTATATGAAGAAATGGAAAGTATTGTTGAGAACTGTAGCTCTATCGCTGGGATTAATATTTGCGATCGGTAGTTCGAATAATGTAAGTGCAGCAACTTGGCACAAAGGAACTCCGAAAGCATTGCGGGGAACATGGAAACGCGGAAGTGACAACGGCAACAATAAGTGGATGATTTACCAAGTTTATAAAAGTTCTTATGTATTTGGTTGGATGGGAATGTCCGCAGAGAAAGTTACTGGAATAAAGTATCGCGTACTTGGGAATTTTAAGTATGAATTAGTTGGACATGGTCATAAAAATGGATTGTACAATGGCGGCAAAGAAACTATTCGAGCTAGCCGACATGGAAATATCATATACAGCACAATACCTAATTACGTTTACAGGCACCACTATTATAAGTTCAAACTCAGCAAGCCAAAGGCTAAACCTTTATACAAACGTTATCCATACACATACAAAGTGAAAGTTAATCAACCTGTAAAAGTTTATAAAATCATTTTTGGGAAATATGATTATTTGAACCGTAGTGAATATTATTCGACTTTGCAAAAAGGACAAGTTGTCAATACTGTGTATGGCGGAATGAATGGCTTTTACTGGCACATTGGCGGTGGGAGTTTTGGGCCATTAACATTAACTAATCAGCGCTATGGATTCAGCGTAAACTGGGCTTCACATGGTGCATTCACCGTCTTAAAAACATACAGATAAAAAGTAAGAGGTAGTCAAATGAAAACTAAAACAATGATCGCAACTGCACTACTAACCGCAGGATTAGGAATTGGTGCTGCATGTGCACCTGCTAACCCCGCCCGTGCTGAGGCTGTTTATTCATGGGTTCGAGGAACATGGCACAATAAACATTACATTTTCAAGATTACTAAAAGAACTGTAAAAACCAAAAATAGATATACAGGTGCGTATAAAAAGTATCGGATTCAGCAATTTTTGGGAACGCATGATGTATGCTATATTTATACATCTCATGGTTATAATAAAGGATTTGCTGTTGAAGGGATTGGCAATAATCTTTATATTGGTAAACTTCATGGACCAGCTAGCAGCGGTCATATGAGTAAGTTTTATAAATAGAATTTGAATTTTATGCTGTTAATAGGTTATGAATTCATAAATGGAGGATAAAATTGATTAAGTTTAAGCAAGCTTGATTGGGCTTTGCTCTGACAACTGGGCTACTTTTCTCCTTTAACCAGCCAGCTAAAGCTGCTAAAGTTCATTATAACCATGTTCCAGCTGTACTCCATCACAACTGGGTTTCACCATTATACAGAACTCCTAAAAACCAGAGGACTCCTTATAACCAATATTGGCACAGAATTCTTAGTCCCACCAATACAAGGTTTCAACTTGAGGGGGTTGTATTAAATAAAAATTTTGGAAATAATAGTAATAGTGGGCCTCTTGGAGCGTTCAAGGGATACTGGACTTTGGGATATCAAATGTTGGATTGAAGTCAATAAGTGAGACAGGTTTTAAGAGAGATCAAGAGCCACCTACCTTTTCAGGCAGATGAGAAAGCAGGAAGCTACAGAACAAAATGACAGTACAACAAAAAAAGGAACTCCAGATTGAGTTCCCCTCTGCTCCTACAACATAGATTGCACCTTATTTCATAATCATTGATTCTGGCAATATCCATTGCTATCAGGCGAACGCTACAACTAAGTAACTTTTCCTAGCTATGGTTCAAATTATTATTCGGCTTAATAGCTTTCCAAGACTGATAGAGCATAAATAATGTTAACTACTCCAGAAACTAGTCCAATAATGGCAATCGTTTTGTTTGTGCCACTTAAGTGTCGATTAAGAGCCAGAATTGAAAATACTACTGCAATGATACCAACAACTCCCCAAAAATTCAGGAGCCAAGAAATTCCACCAAAAACCACACCAAGTAGTGCAAAATGATCTAATGGTGCTTTAACTGTAGAATTGCTGGTCTGTGTACTTGCATGTGTTTCTGAACTTGATTGATTATTCACTGTGGATTGAGGCCTTCCAGGATCACTAACCTCTAGCTGGGCCCCACACTTTGGACAAAACCGTGCCGCGGCTGAAATTTTTTGACCACATTTAGAGCAAAACTTAACTGAGTTTGGTTGTTCTGAATTATTCAACACTAACTTCCTCCTTAGATAGAATGCCGGACCTATACACTCAATATCACCTTGACTTGAAACAACTGATACGTCAGTACACTAATTTGTTTGTCCATGCCCCCCAGTCACCCGTTACATACTTCATTTTTGTAAAGTAGCACCAAGTACGATAAGGCGGTTTCCTGTCTAACCCGCCATGGTGATTAGTGTGGTCAAAATATTCTAATCCCCAGTACCTTTTATGATTTGCTAGTGTGAAATATCTTGGCCTTACAGTTTCGACATCAAATAGACTGTCCACCCCCTGAGGGCCAAACGTGTATGCACCTTTCAAGTTGGCACGACGAATAAAATAAGTCTCGTTTACAAATCTCTGATAGTACCAGTGGCGACTGCCGACTTTTCGGTTATATTCATAAACGGCGTGTTTCGAAAAATGGAGCTTGTAATAGTACTCGCCACCAAATGCATCGGTATGAGTTGAATACCAATTATGAGCCCGTAACACCTTGGGATTGGTGTAGATCCTGGCATGAACATCATTTGATTTAGTGAAGAGCATGCTCCCTATACAGCTAGCAGAGAGCACCATGAACGATATTATTTTTTTCAATTGCCTTTAACCTCCCTAACCAAAACAGTCATTTTTTATAATACTTTTCAAAAGATAACCGTTCTTTAAAATGTAGTCGATACTTACTGGTTGTCATCCTCATGTACTCCGATTGCCTCTAGCCAATATGAGTTGTTGGAAAAATCATCAGTTTTAATTATGTACACGTAATGATTTTTGTACTTAAAGACATAATTACCATGACGTTTATTTTTCATGACGAATACTCGTTCAACATTAGTGTCCGTGTAGTCACCATTATTATCTTCACGGACGGAAGCAAGCTCCATATCAGCTGGAATACTATCATCATTTGCCAACGCATACCCCATCACTGAATCAGCATTCTGATACCCCCGTGGTTGCCACGGACGTTCCTTGGTAATAAAGAAAGCCCCAATCACAACCATAACAGTAATTACTTTCCGGCCCGTGCTTAATTTGTTAACATTACTTCTCCCTCATTTCTTGAATTGATGACCACACTGGGGACACCAATTAGCATCAGGACTCACCTTGGCATTACATTCCGGACAAACCTTCTTTTCTTGCCCATTCTCAATAACTGAGACTGACTTAGGCTTACTAGTTGAAGAAGGCGGCATAATCTGATTGGAAGATTGCTCGCTGTTCTTAGACTTATCAGGAAACAGCACATCTAAAATTAAAAAAATAACCATTCCAATAAAAGTTTTCGTAATAAAACCATAATATGGCATCATCATAAAAATAAGCCAAACTATTCCAAACTTCACCCAACCATTCATTATGTACCACCCCGAAAATTGTTTATAATTACATAACTTCATTTTAATCCTAGCAATCACCCCTGACAATAGGTACTTGTATCAATTTATGAACATACTATTGAAATTCCCTTTTGAATTTCATCCCCCCGTAAAGTCTGATATACTATTAGTTTCATTCAAGGCCTTTTTTCATACATAAAATTAAAATTTTAAATCAATCGGCTAGAATTATATATTGGCTTTAGCTCAATTAAATAAATTCAAAGATTCTTAGTTTCAACAAAAATGATAGTGGTATAATTAAATTACTAATTTGTTGACAGCGTTAACTAATAGTAAGTGAGGGGTTTGAAATGGGAATACTTGTCATCGTTGTATTTGGTATATGTGCCATTTTTTATTTTTCAAAAGGAAAGAAATTTGCTGCATGGGGTAGTATTTTTATTGCTTTAGCTGGGGTTGGAATGGTAAATTCCTCATCAGGTAGTGATTCAAGTCATGAATCATTTCTTAGTAGAATAGGATTTTCATATCCGGGATATAAAAGTCCGAGAAAGGCCCTGACGTTTGCTGAAAAGCATGATGCTGTAGACATTGCGGTGGGGACAATTGATGATACTGATGACATGGGACCAACGGATGGTAATTCTGTCTATATTTTAAAAAACACAAAGAAAAACGGTTATACTTTTAAGCACGATGGAAAATATTTCTACTTGTTAGAACGTATTACTGATTACGATGGCGATACCTATCACTATCAATACGACGCAATTCCTGTCAATTATAAGAAGAAGGAAATACCAGCAAAATACACCAATGTTGATACATCGTGGGATGGTGGTTACGGTAGAGAGTCTCTTGGGGATTCATACTCAACGGCTGCAAGATTCAACTGATAATATGTAATTGTGAACAATCAAAGATTAATCATAGATGTAAAGCCGTCCGATGAAATCGAATGAGTCGTTGAATCAAATAATCAACTTACTGTAAGCAAAGCTTCCCCACAAGCTAGCAACTTTTTTGAGAACGGCTGATGAACAAGAAAATAAATATGGCAGCGTGAACACTTCAGAAACCAACTGGAGAAATGATGTGGGTTCCGAAAAGGCTAGACTACGTGCTCTGATTACTTATCAGTCGACACGATACAAACCCTTTTCAGCCAGTCGGTCATCGTATAGGGATTGCCGTCCGTTTATTACCATCCCAGAAAAGTTGCGAACGCATCAAATAAAGCATTACCTCTAATGCAGTATCGATTATCGAACTGCCTTTGCCAACCATGTTAGCTAGCGTATGCTGGACCGATTCTTCATCAGGGACAGGCGGAACATAGCTCACGCCACCAATTTGAATCGAACCTGTTCGGAGTTGGCCCCACTCGAGCGATTCATCCTTCGCAACCAAGCCATTGATCTTTTTGATGGTTGAAAGATTAAAATCAGGTACTTCACTAATAACATAGTTCCAAGCATCCCTCAGGTTGGACACAACGAGTTGGTCATCATCTGAAACGACGTGAAGCGTGTTTCCCTTTATCAACTCCTCCACTTCGCCGTATGAGGCTTGAATATCTTCAAATTGTGCTTCTGAATAGATCAAGTCAGCCAAGTTAGCTTTAACGAAACCAACATTGTTCTGGATATCTGGTTGGCGCGTCATTTCCATTGACCTCCCATTCTGTGGACCTTCAAAAATTCAGCAGTTTCTTAGCACTTTAACCATTTTTCGGTGAATTTTCGGTGAAAAAAATAAGAATCCCTGATCTACCAAGGATTCTTACGCAGTTTATGCGTCCCCCGAGAGTCGAACTCGGATCATGAGGACCGAAATCTCATGTGCTATCCATTACACTAAGGACGCCTTACATCATCTAATTATAGCGGTTACTGCATAATAATACAACCGCTTCGCCTATGAAAATTCACGGGCGACCCGATCGGCTTGATCTTCCAAGTACCACATCAGCTTGTCGCCGTCTTTTTCGAAGTCGGATTCAAATGAATCACCAATTGGTGGAATCGATTTGAGCAGCTGGTTATTGAGGCCAAAAACTTGAATCTCCTTGCCAACTAATTTGCCGGTGTCGTAGTGTCCCTCTTCTGCTTCATCCAAATAGCCTTGAAAGGCATCTTCAATCACCTGCTTCATGAGTCCGTCCCTGGTTGTTTCCGGGTGGCGGGCTTTTTCGATGGCAAATTTATCTTCAAATTCACGGATATTTTCTGGGTAATCTAGGGACATATTTGTACCTCCAATAATTTCATTACTGCCACCATTATAATGCAGGAATTTCACAAAAAGCACGTATATTATTTATAGACGACCAAATTCCACACATTGTCCTTGCATTTCCCCTCTGAATAGTTGAACATATAGGGTGTGAAGTGCTTTCATCATCATGTTGGGAGGTAATATCATGACACAAGCAATCACGGTTGAAGAATCACGTGAATTAGATGATAAAACAATCAATAAAATCGGCATCCCTTCCTTAGTTCTAATGGAACGGGCCGGGTTAAAGATTTATGAAAATATGTTGGCGAACCCGGATCTGGACTTAAGCAACGTCCTCATTCTGGCTGGAACCGGCAATAACGGCGGCGACGGTCTGGTTGTTGCCCGCCTATTGGCCACTCACGGCTACAAAGTATCAATCTTAACCGTTGGCAATCCGGATCATGCAAGTGCTGACCACAAAGCCCAGGCCCGCATTTGTGACTATTACCAAATCCCCAAGGTCTTCATGGATGCCAATTTTGACAAATTTACGACGCTGGTGGATTCCTTATTTGGCAGTGGCTTGTCACGCAATGTTGGCGGGGATTACGCTACCGTGATCGACAAAGCCAACGCCTCGGCAGCCAAGATTCACGCTGTCGACATCCCCTCCGGCTTAAATGGCGATACCGGTGAAGAAATGGGGACCGCCATCAAGGCGACCTCAACGTCGACCATCGCTTATCCCAAGGTGGGTATGCTCAAAGAACAGGCCAAACCATACACCGGCACGATTTACGTCGATGATATCGGTATTTACCGCGGGAATACGTTTGAAAATGAATAATTATTAATATAACATTAACCTAACGAGAATTTTCTCATACTATGGAGGTGCCAAAATGGCTGATAAGAAAACCCAAGGCTATATGAACGTTCACGACGCCGACCCGGACATCATTGTTGACCTGAAGTACGCAACCAGCGATAATTTTACCCACCAAGTCGTTTATGATTTTGACCAAGCGATTTCTCGAATTGATACCGTCAAAAAGCTTGCCCAGGCAAGCAAGGCGCTAAAAGACAAGGGTTATCGCATCAAAATTTGGGATGCCTATCGTCCGACTTACGCCCAAAAACGGCTGTTTGACGTCTATCCCGACCCGATTTGGGTAGCCGAACCGGATCCAAATTTTAGCCACCAAAAGGGCGTAACCTTTGATTTGACACTAACTGACAAGGATGGCAACGACATTGAAATGCCAACTGCCTTTGACGACTTCACCGGTGCTGCCAAGCGCAACGAAAAATCATCATGGACACCGGCAGCCCAAAAGAACTACGATATTCTTAATGAAGCCATGCGACAAGCAGGTTTTGTCGGATATGAAAACGAATGGTGGGACTTCCGCGACTCGGACGCAGACGCGTTTGGACCTCTAGAAGTCGATCCAAAAGATTACTAAATCAGATATTAGGAGTATATGATATGAAAGTTGGAATTATTGGTGCTGGTCCAAGGGGGATTTTATTGACCTCCCAGTTGTTTAATCAATATAAATATCACAGTGACCAAACGGAAAAACTGTCGATTACCCTGTTTGACCCGTATGGCATTGGTGGCCGCGTCTGGCGAACGGATCAATCAGACGAACTGATTATGAATAGTGCCGCTGATCAAATCACCCTGTTCACCGATTCGTCCGTCAACATGTCCAGCAAGGTCTATGACGGCCCTTCTTTATTCGAGTGGGCCAGAAGTGATGATGCCAATCAGTATTTGGCCAAAAACGGCTACTCGTCTGATATCATCGCCGCGGCCGCTCAGGTACAGATTAACGGCTATGCGCCACGCGTTTTATTTGGCGCCTACATCAAGTGGTTCTACGAGGATCTGATTAAACAGCAGCCAACTGAAATTTCAACTTCTGTGATGAAATCACAAGTTGTCAGTCTGACTTATAACGATTCAAAAAAGCCAGTCATTAAGACTAATGAGGGCACTTATACATTTGACAAAGTGGTCATGAGTCTGGGCCAACAGGAAAATTACCTCAACGACGACGAACAAAAGCTCGCCTCCTATGCGCAGGATAATGCCTTGACGTATATTGCCCCAACTCATCCCGGTGATGCTGATTTAAGCGGCATTCCGGCTGGCGAGCCCGCAATCATCCGCGGTTTAGGCCTCAGCTTCATCGACTATATTTCTGAACTCACCCTCGGTCGTGGTGGCCATTACATGCAAAATGAGGATGGCAGTTTATTCTACCAGCCATCTGGTCGCGAACCGCGAATCATCGCCGGTTCTCGTCGGGGCATGCCGTACTATCCAAAACCAATCAACGAAAAGGGCTACGGCGAATGTGCGGTTCCAAAGTTTTTGACGCAGGAAAACATTCAAAAGAACTTAGTCGACGGCAAGCTACCCTTTGACAAATTCATGGACCTTTTGCTTTTAGACTTAAAACTCGTCTTCTATAAGTTGACCATTAACGATAAATATCCTTATAAGAGCGCCACTGAATTTGAACAGGAATTCTTAGCGAACGACGATAGGGCAGCCGTTCTCAAAAAGTTTGGTTTCGAAGAAGAAGATGTCTTCAACTGGGACTTTATCGTGAACCCATTTAAGGATGTCCAGGCCGTTGGAACTGAAGACTACCAGTCAATTATCATCAATTGGCTGAATCAGGAAGTCGACGATTCACTCAAGGGGTCTAAGACCGGCCCGCTAGCCGCTGCACGAGATCTTCTCAGAGATTTTCGCCCAGCATTTAGGGAAATCTTGGCTAACGATTATTTCACCGATCAAGATGATGCCGAAAAATTCTGGGGCGTGCTGGATTCGACGATTAACTTCTTAATCATGGGACCGCCGGTTGTTCGTACCAAGGAGTTATCAGCCTTGATTCGCAGCGGGGTTGTCACAATTTTGGCACCGGGAATGGAAGTCAAGGGACAAGATGGTTGGTTTGTGACCGCCGCTCCTAAACGTAATACGGATAAATTCCGGTCGGCAACTTTAATTGAGGCCCGGGTACCAAAGGCCAACCTCGACATCTCTGCCAACCCGATTCTAGAAAGCTTAGTTGATGCCAAATTGGCTCGAACACACCAACTCCACATTGGCGATAAAGCTGTCGCAATTAATGCGGTCGACGTTGATCAACAAACCGATCAGTTTCTGGACGCAAATGGCAACGTTCAACCAGACGTTTACATTTGGGGCGTGCCACTGGACGGGTTGCGCTACGTAACCAATGCCGCACCTCGCCCAGGTGTGAACGACACCAACCTGCAGACCGCTGACAAATTGGCAGCGCAGGTACTGGGTTTGCCAGTTGCGGATAATGTTGAAATGGATTAGGCAATATAAATAAAAGGGATAAAGATGAGCAGCATCACTCATCTTTATCCCTTTTATCGTGGGCGCCGGAGCCTAATCAGGTCTCATTGCTCACTAATTTTTGACATTCATAAACGACTTATCCGGAATTCGAATTAAGCTGAATCGATCAGCTTGTCGTCCTGCATGTAGGCCGATTCCGTTAAAGAAGTCTTTTTTATACGTGGTGGTAACCGTTGCGACCCAGGCATCTTGGTACCTGGTATCCAGATGATCCAACCACTCTTTGTTCCACTTATAGGCTTCAGCTTGGATATTCAAATTACTCTTTCCATACACCACAGTCGCATTTGTGCTGTCAACCATGTACTTGCCGCCATCGACATAGTAGGTGTAATTTTGAATCGGTTTGCGTCCGTTACCATTTGAAACCGTCACATAATCGGATTGATCGGCCCGGTAGCGAATAATCAACGGCTTGTATGAGTAACTGGTAGTAATCCGGTTTTGATCCATCTTCTTGACGTCTTGGAAAAATGTCGCGTAAGACATCCCCCAGAGAAATAACAGGAAAATGGCTAATTCACCAAACGAAATCCAAAAATTGTGCCAAGTGAAGCTCTTTTTTTCAGTCACGATAAGCCGAAGCCGACGGGCCCGCATATCGTGAATAATGTATGCAAAATAAACAATGAGAAGAAGCCAAAGCCCCATCCCAACTAAATTCCAGGCGGATTTCATAATCATTCCCCTTTTTACTATTATTGGTTTTAGTTTACACTATTATGAAGCAGAGTGCGAGTAGGAGCGGGAATAACCGGAGCCTAAGTTGGGTTCGCCGGAAATCGAGTTTGATTTCTGGTGGAGCCGACTTAGGTGCAGGTTGTTGCTCCTACGAACACGTTTAGTGCGAGTCAAGCCGGGAGCTTCCGAGCATTTATTTAATTAGGGGTTTTAGTGCGAATTTTGCACTGGAACCCCTAATTGGATAAAGCGGAGGAAGCTGGCTTGAGTAGCACGTTTAGTGCGAGTCAAGCCGGTTCGTAACTCACCTGCACAGCATTTCTCCTCATACACCCGCAAATTCGTGTTATATTTGAGTCGTATCTTGATAACCAGACAATCAATCACGAGGTGACCACAATGTGCACCAGCTTAACGCTGCAAACTTTAAACGAACACGTTCTTTTAGCACGGACCATGGACTTTCCAGTCAAAGCGGCATGGAAGCCGGTTTTAATTAACCAGCCATCTTATGTAACCGCTTTATCTGGGACCCGTCCCATCAAATATCCTTATATTGGTGGCGGCCGCACTGAGGGGACTGACAACATCTTGGTCGCAGACGGCGTCAACACCCAGGGACTTAGCTGTGCCGAATTGATGTTTCCACTCAAGGCCCATTACCTGGATGATCCAGTTAACGACAAATTAAATCTAACGCCCCAAGACTTCCTACCATGGGTGCTGGGCGAACACGCCTCCCTTGATGAAGTCAAAGAAGACCTCGACAACATTGTCATCATCGGGAAATACTGGATGGCCGGCGAGGAGGTCTTTGCGTTTCATTGGATTTTGACCGACAAATCCGGCCAAACACTGATCATCGAGCCGACTGTTGACGGCTTGGAAGTCATTTCTGATTCAATTGGTGTGATGACCAATTCGCCAACCTATCCGGAACACATGGCTCGCCTGGAAAAAACGCTTGGTGTCACTAACGAAAATGCCTTAGCGACCAAATCCCAGGAAATTATCATGAGCCAAGACCTGCCTAAAGCCACCAACACGCCAACTACCCGATTCCTGGTGGCTGCGGTCAACAAGCTTGGCGCTCAGGAAAGCCGGACCCAATTCGAAGCGCGCAACCGATTATTTAATGTCCTCGATGACGTGTCAATTCCTTACAAGCCGTCCATGGACGACCACCCGAACTTTAACTACACCCACTACATCTCGGTCCTCGATTCAAGCGACCAGACGTATTACTTCAGATACCACGACTCTGATCAGGTCTTCAGCTTTTCGCTGCCGGATCTCCTCTCCCGTTACCCAAGCGCCAACCGATTTTTAATTTAAATAGTCATTAATCTTTTGCTGGACCCCTTGGTCATTATTGGAATATTCAGTCGTGTTTTCAACTTTTTGCAGTAACTCCGGCGCCGAATTTTTCATGGCATAACCGTCTCCAGCGGCATTAATCATTTCAAAATCGTTGTCGTTGTCACCAAATGCGGCGACATCGGCCCAGCTCAAATTCCAGCTGTCAAGTAACATCTCAACGCCAGTCAATTTATCGGTCCCGTCAACCATGATATCCAACCCGTTCATCCCGGAAGAAATGGCGTTCAATCTGCCACTAAATTGATGGTTAAATTCATCTTGGAGTTTGATGACACCGCCCTCTTCCCAAGTGATGTCAATCTTATAAATCGAATCAAATACGAGCCGTAAATCGGCCATTGATTGCATATTCTCATAGAAATATTTAGACGCAACAAAGCGGTCGGACTCACTGGGCAGGTTACAGTAAGTGCCGTTTCTGCCGACCAAAATCACCTCGGCGCCGGCAAAACTGGGCTCGGTCAAAATCCAATCCAAGGCTTTTTTCAATACCAAATGGTCGATGATTTCTTCGTGAATAATCACGCCACGCTCATCGATAACTAATGCACCGTTGTTACAAACGTACGAAATTGGGCCGGAAACGTCCTTAAATAAGCCTAATAGGTGCTGATACTGATTACTGCTGGCGGAAATGAAGTGCATCCCCTTTTCCCCCAGTCGATCCAGTTGTGTTTGAAATTGATCGGCATCAAAGGCACCGTTATCATCCAAAAATGTCCCATCCATGTCACTTGCAATCACTTTTACCACAGTTGTTCCTCCTCAATTTTTATGTCGATAATCGTTACACTATTATTGTAAAGGTCTCGTTTCGTTTGTAAATTAATTTTATATCTTGTATACTAAATTTGATCATACAACTATCTGGGGTGCCTACTTGGCTGAGAAAAACCCATCGAACCTGATCTGGACAATACCAGCGAAGGGAGCATGTTCCGTTGTATTTAGATGGATAAATTGCAATTAGATGACTTTTTGAGGCCAGGGCAAAACATCATAGTTTTGTGCCTGGCCTTTTTGTATGCTCAGCTAAGGACTTCCTGGTCAAGAATCGATTGGTCAAATCTTATTTGGAGGTCTTGTTATGGATAACAAGAGTCAAGTTTCCGGCGGCAAAAAGCAAAGCCAATGGACGCTTCGAAACATTATTTTAATCGCTTTAATTGCTATTTTTACCGGTATTATTTTTTGGGGAGCAGGATTTCTTTACACTGCCCTGACCGTTGCCCTGACCCCAATTGGAATGGCGCCATTCGCAAATGATTTGCTGATGGGCCTTTGGTGCATGGCTGGTCCATTAACTGGATTTATCATCAGAACGTTTGGTTCGGCATTTCTTGGTGAATTCTTAGGGGCTGCCGTTGAAGTATTTCTCGGTGGTCAATGGGGTGCAGGCGCCTTTATTTCCGGCTTGGTTCAAGGAATTGGTTCCGAACTTGGTTTCGCGCTCACCGGCTACAAACGTTACGACTGGCTTGGCCTAAACGCCTCAATCTTTACAACCGTTGTCATTACGTTTGCCTGGGATATGATCAAGAACGGCTATAACAAATTCGGCTTGCCATTGCTCTTAGCCTTATTCATCACCCGTTACATTTCAACCTTCATCTTCGGCGGTGTCTTAACCAAGATGATCGTCAAGCTCTTGGATCGTAGTAAAGCAATCAACTTATAAGCTATCGAGGTTTTAATCATGACTGACGTTTCGATTAACCACTTCACTTTTCATTATCCAGAAAGCGACGTGAAAGTCTTAAACGACATTAATTTAACATTCAAGAGCCACCATTTCTCCCTGCTGTCCGGCCCGTCCGGCAGCGGGAAATCGACTTTGCTGTACTTCATCGCTGGCCTTTATCCAAGGTTTATCGGTATCGACGCCACTGGCAGTATCAAATTTGGGGATACCGACATCAAAGACATTCCCAGGTCAAAGGTCAGTCAGTCGGTTGCAATGATGTTTCAAAACCCCAACCAACAATTTGCCATGGACACGGTGATTCACGAAATGACCTTTGTCTTGGAAAACTTACGGCTTGAACCAGCCACAATGGACGATATTATTACCCGGGCGTTGGATTTTTGTGGCATCAAACAGCTTCGCGGCCGAGTGATTAACACGTTATCCGGTGGTGAAAAACAACGGGTCGCATTGGCCTGTATCGTGGCCATGGATCCGCAAGTCATTGTGCTGGACGAACCATTTGCCAGCATTGATCCCGACTCAAGAGCAGACCTGATCGACAAACTCAAGATTTTGCAGGAAAAACATGGCAAAACCATCATTTTGGCCGACCATGATTTAACCAGCTACCGTGATTTGATCGATGAATTCTATTACTTGGACCCGGATTCCCACCACATCAGTTTATTGGACGATGAGCAGGCAGAACACTTCTTCAAGAATTTCGAATCTACCCAAACCATCAACAAGCAAGTTCCAATTCCAAGTGGCGACGCCAACGCCATCATTCATCTGAGTGATTTCAAATTAGCGCCTCACGGAACGGATTTGTTAACACTGGGAAACTTCCACTTCTACAAACAGAAGACAACTTTGATTACCGGTGCCAATGGGATCGGCAAGTCGACGTTGTTTAACGCGTTAACCAAGCTGCTGCCTTACGATGGTACGATCACGTTTGATGGCAAGGATATTAAGAAAATTCGGCCGCTGCCGTACGCCAAGAACGTCACCTTACTGTTTCAAGATGCAGAAAATCAATTTCTCAACATCACCGTCAAAGAAGAAATTGACTTGTCGCTGACCAACCGCACAAACACCGATTATACCCAAGAAGATGTGGACGACATGCTCAAACAACTGGACATGGACGGCAAAGACGATCGCATCGTTTATTCTTTGAGTGAAGGTCAGAAAAAGAAGCTGCAGATTATCGAAATGTTGATCATGAACCCACCGGTTTTGTTGATGGATGAGCCGTTTAAGGGTCTGGATTACCGCTCACTTGAGACGGTGGTCGGCTTCTTGAACCGGGCTAAAAGTCAATTCTACCAAACTCAAATCGTGATTTCTCACCAGTTATCCGGGTTGGATGAGCTTGTGGACTATCACGCAACCTTTAAGGACCAAAATCTGGCTTACCAGGAGGTTATCAAATGAATCCTGGAATGAAATTATTACTTGTAATGATCATTGCGCTGGAAATTTCGTTTACCCAGAGCCTGACCGTCAACATTATTCTAATCGGCGTCAGTTTGATTTATATCTTATTGCAACGGGTGCACATGAAAGCCCTGTTTGGCTTGCTGTTTTGGCCACTCTTCCCAGCACTGGGCCTGTTTGTTTCCCAATGGCTGTATGGGAGCGCCGGTATCCACTTTGCCTGGATCCTGTTTACCCGGATCTATGCCTACGTCTTTTTGGGAGCAACGTTCACGTTAACCAGTAGTATTACCGACCTATCATTAACGTTGGAGCAGGACTTCCGCTTGCCGGCAAAATTTGCCTACGGTGTGTTGGCAGCCTTTAATCTGATGCCAAAGATCACCGAAGAGATTCGGATTATCAAAACGTCGGCCTTGATGCGTGGCCAAGCCCTGCACTTCTGGTCACCAAAGCTGTACTTCAAGTCGATTTTATCCTCAATTCAGTGGTCGCAGAACTTGGCGGAAGCTATGACCTCACACGGATTTGTCGAGGATCAGGCTCGTACCCACTACAAGGTTATTCGCATCACGGCAATGGATTGGATTTTGTTTGTCGGCCTGCTGGTGATTGTGCAAGCCCTCTTATACTTTCTCAGATACTAAGCGCTGATATTCCAACATTTTCTTTTTTGCTTTATAATCAAATTAGAGAAAGTTAAAGTTGGAAGAAGGCGTTTTTTTATGCGGGTAAATCAATTTGCGTTTGCATTTGGTATTTTTGCACTGGTGGTCGGGGTGATTGTTGACATATATGGTCTGGTGACGCAGTTCGGCTCAATGGATAGTGCCCAGGTTGTCCTGATTGGCAGCATCATTTTAGCGATTGGATTGGCATTTTTGTCGCTGCCCAACCGTTTGGAGCGGTACTGCGGTCAACTCGTCGTTGGATTAGGCTTATTATATTATTTTTACATCCAAACAAATAAGATCTGGGTGGCCGTCATCATCGCGTTAATCGCCATGGCGTTAATGGAATATGGGCTAAAGCATCGTTAACATGTGTCAATCTGTCAATTATTGGTATAATAAAGTTATGTAGACGTCAGAAACACGAATTTTGATGGAGGAGATTATGATGGCAGAACAATTTAGTACTTTAGCTGAAGAAATTATTAATTATCAAAAGAAGAACGACATGCCGGATACTGCACTCGCTTTTAATTTGCATATCTCAGTCGAACGCCTCCACAATATAAAATCAATGGAATCGGATCCAACACCGGATGAGAAAAGAACGATAGAGCAGTTTGTAAGATAAAGAGTGCGACGAGCAACGGGTGAGACGGTTTCTAAGATAACTTTGATTGAAGCCCTGCTTTTGGGGCTTCGATTAAAGTTATCTTAGAAGTTAGTCTCAGTTGCGTCGTCCACAGGACTAGACGCTGCACTTCGTTTACGGTCGTCGGAGCACGTTGCAACCAAGTAAAATGAACCACAAAACTATCACCAAGGGGCGTCGCCCACAACACAAGGCACCGCGACATTCAACTCAATCATGACACAAACCCAAAAGAAGGACCGAAACGAAAAAATCGCTTCAGTCCTTCTTTTTGTGCTTTTCTGCCGCTTTTTCCGCCCGATACCTGCTCATCCCCTCTTTATAGGGATTACCGAACAGATGGCTTAATGCCGCCCACGTCTTATTGGGTTTGACGTCCTCATCCTTCTTTGGCAGTTTCTTGCCACAATTTGGACAAACGACGTCCTCGGGATTTAACTTCGCACCACAATACGGACAAAATGAAAATTCCTGCTCTGCCATTTTGCTTACCTCGATTGTTGCTTGCCTTTGTTACGATTGGCATTTCGTTCACGTCGTTTTTCTGCTTCAGCTTGTTCCTTTACGGCATTAGCTTGACGAATCTGTTCAGCCCGCTTCTTTTTGGCTTCATCTTCCGCCACAATTTGGTTATGCATGATATTCATCCGGTGGGACAAGAAATTCCAGCCCCCGATTAAGAATAATGCACCGACGACCGAGTACGGAAACGTCCACCACGGGAAATAACTGCCGTTTTTAAAGACCATGGGACCAAGAAAATTATAAACAGCCATCAAAATTGCCACCAGAATTGTCATCTGGAGGGTATTAACCAACCATTTTGGTAATCTAAAGCCCTTCTTTTTTGCCACAACATTCACCCCTAATCAATTTCATTTTCCGTCAGAAATGCTTTGAAATAGTCAAAAGCCATCTCACGGATATTTTCAATTCCAACCTGCTTAATCGGAAGCTCCCCATCATCATCGACATCCAACAATTCTACGTTTAAGACCCCGGTTTTTAAATTAATTGAGGTTGGATAACCGACAAAATTGTCCTCGTCGGCGGTTTCAAACCGGATCAGCTTTTGATATTGGATCGATTGAGTCACGATGTAAATCAAAATATTATCAGCATTATCAAATGCCCGATCGGCGTTCAGCACCGGTAACGAGAAGTGCTTGCTGTCCTTATTTGCTTTAACAAATTTGGCAATCACACGCAGGTAATCAGAATCCGTAATGATCCTGGCAATATCATCATACCGAATCCAGACGTATCCGCCAAATCGGCCATTCATGTCAACCACCATCATCACCAGTTCCTTTGGATTACTGGAAATGATTTGGCCAACATAGAAGTATTTACGGTCATCGTTGGTATCGATCACCACCCAGTCGCCACTTCGGCGTAAGTGGTCCACCTCACTGCGAAACTGGTCGGGATCTGAAATAATTTCATTTTCAACGTGATTTTCCGGCTTGACCATGTCGAGCACGTTTTGAAGAAGCTGGAGTTCCGTTCCGCCAAATTCAATTCCGCGAATATCGTCAAATTTAATATTAAAAATTGGCCGCTTGGAAAAATCAAATTTGTTAATGTTGGTAAACGTCAACCCATCTTCTTGGACATCGCTAATCAAGCCCTCATTGTACTTCAACTTGCCAGCCTGCTCGGTGATAATCAACGAAACCCGCTTGTTTGTCAGTAACGTCTGAATGACGCGGTCAAACAGCGAATCACTCATCTTAATCGGAAGGTCAAAAGCCGGCTGGGAATTCAGATGATGTTTTTCGTCAAACTCGATTCGCTGCTGCATATTGGCTAAATCATAACTGTCAGTTTCAACCGATTTAACCGAAGAAATCTTGAGATAGACTTCGCCGTCTTGAATGCCATAGTCGTTATACGTCAACATGATAAAATCTTGACTGCTTAAAAATTGGATGACACCGGTATAAACGATGTCACTGTCGTTTTGAAATGCATTAATCAGCTGCTCGTCGATTTGGGCGGTACGCAGCTTGTCGTATAGAGTTTTCAAGGTGTCACTTCTTTCTTGGGTGGGATTCTTTTAGGGGGCAAGGTAGTCTAAACGTGCTCCGACGACCGCAAACGAAGTGCAGCGTCTAGTCCTGTGGACGACGCAACTGACACTGCGATCTAAGACCCTCTAATTAAAATCCAAAACCAGGATTTCAATTAGAGGGACCTTAGCTCTCCGACGGCTGTGAAACCGCCTAGCCTACTTGGCGTGTCAAAACGTTGCTCGTCGCACTCTACGAAAAAATGTGCTCCGCGAACCAACTTCCTCCGCTTAATCCGATAACTAGCTGTTCCCCTATTACCTAGTGGAAACGCGCTCCGACGCAACTGAGACTAACTTCTAAGATAACTTTAATCGAAGCCCCAAAAGCAGGGCTTCAATCAAAGTTATCTTAGAAACCGTCTCACCCGTTGCTCGTCGCACTCTACGATATTGCATTACTCATAAATTCCCTTAACTCATCTCCGACCATATTATCACTCAATCCGACTAAAAGCTTAATCCGCGCCTTTTGGCCATTCAAGCCCTGACACAGAATTGTGCCCATCTTTTTGAGTTGGATTCCGCCGCCCTCATAATCATAAATATCCTGGGCGACACCGTTATAACATCTCGAGACCAACACGATCGGAATATCATTGTCAATCAGTCTTTGAATTGCCGGCAGTGTCTGCGGCGGCACATTTCCCGCTCCCAGTCCTTCAATCACTAATCCCTTGGTGCTTGGATTGTTAACTGCATCAAACAGTGCACCATCCATTCCTGCATAGGCCTTGATGAGATAAACGCCTTCCACAACCTTATTAATATCACAAACTTCCGTCTGGATTAATTCCTGGAAGTATTTTGCCTTGTTTTGCGTTACAATGCCAATTGGTCCAAAAGTCGGCGTTCTAAAGGTTGCGACGTTAGTGGTATGGGTTTTGGTCACAAACCTGGCTGTATGGATCTCATCATTCATGACGACCAACGCGCCCTTACCGTAGGATTCATCGGTGGCAGCCACCAGAATCGCGTTTCCGAAATTGTACAACCCATCCGAGCCGATTTCATTTGACGACCGCATCGCCCCGGTCACCACCACCGGAATCGTGTTCGGCAACGTTAAATCCAAAAAGTACGCCGTTTCTTCCAGTGTATCGGTTCCATGGGTAATCACGACGCCGTCAACACCATCATCAATGGCTTTCATAATCCGCTGCTTAATTTTTAACATCACTTCCGGCGTGACATGAGGGGATGGCAGGTTAAACATTTCATCGGTAATCAAGTTAATTTGGCCCTTTAAAATGACCTGTTCTTCGGCGATTGGGTTTTCATCATTCGGAACCACTTCGCCCTTTTCATTTTGAGACATCGAAATTGTCCCGCCCGTGTGAATTGCTAGAATTGTTTTCATTAATTTCATCCTCCATCAACCTGTTAATCTATACCATTGTACCGTAAAATGGAACATGAATAACTATCAATCAAGAAAGAAGTCACAGATATGCCAAATTCCGACAGATACTACACGCCGCGGGATTCAAAAGACGCCATGCGACAAATCGAAAAACTGTTTAATAAATACAAAGACGCACCAATCACCCAAGAACTCGTGGACTACCATCAGAATTTGGTGAACCGTTTAAAAACCGACATCATGCAGGCCGCTCAAAGTGAAAATGTCCCTGCCCGAATTGAATCGATCAATTCAATGATTGCCGTCATGGAACGCTGGCTCAAAGTTCGATTGGCCGGTAACCCATTTAACGGCAAGATGAAAAACTTCCAATTTGTTGGTGATGACGCACTCCCGAAATTTAAGCGCCACGTCCATAAAATGAACGGCAGTTCCGGCCACCGGTCATCCAGACATTAATCGCCGACTGTCTAGTCAATTTCCTTGTGGCCGCGTGCAATCAATCTGTATAATTAAAATATTCAATCATATTAGGAGGAAGTCCGTTGAGCAAAACCATTGTTGAATTAAAAAACGTCTATAAAAAATATGACGACGGCTTTACCGCTCTTAAAAACATCAGCTTCACATTACAGGAAGGCGAATTTTACACCCTGCTTGGCCCTTCCGGCTGCGGGAAAACAACCATCCTCCAATCTATCGCCGGCTTCACGGAAGTCACGTCCGGCCAAGTCTTGTTTGACGGCAAGAAAATTAACGACATTCCAGCCAACAAACGACCGCTGAACACGGTGTTTCAAGACTACGCCCTCTTTCCAAACATGAACGTCTTCGATAACGTCGCCTTTGGCTTGGTTGTTCAAAATGTCAGCAAAGACGAGATTGAGACACGGGTTCACGCTGCGCTTCAAATGGTTCAGCTCGAACAATACGTTAACCGGGAAATTAGCGAGCTTTCTGGTGGCCAGCAGCAGCGAATTGCGATTGCCAGGGCAATTGTTAACCAGCCAAAGGTTTTGCTCTTAGACGAGCCTTTATCGGCCTTAGACGCCAAGTTACGTAAGGACATGCAATACGAATTACGTGAGCTCCAGCAAAACCTCGGGATCACCTTTTTATTTGTGACTCATGATCAAGAAGAAGCCCTGGCCATGAGTGACGAGATCTTCGTCATGAACAAGGGTGAAATCCTCCAAAAGGGGTCGCCCGTCGATATTTACGATGAGCCAATTAACCACTTCGTTGCTGACTTCATTGGTGAAAGTAACATCATCCCCGGCAAAATGGTCGCCGATTACCAAGTCGCCTTTTTGGGGCACCAATTTGAATGTGCCGATGCCGGTATGAAGCCCAACGAACCCGTTGAAGTCGTTATCCGCCCCGAAGATTTGGTGATCACCACTCCGGAAAAGGGCAAACTTCAAGTTAAAGTTGATACTCAGTTGTTCCGTGGCGACTACTACGAAATTTTGGCTTACGATCAGGCTGGCAACGAATGGCTGATTCACTCCACCAACGCCAGCACCGATGACGCGATTGTCGGCTTGGCATTTGGCCCTAACGACATGCATATCATGCGTTACAACGAGACTGAAGCCAAGTTTAATCACCGGCTTGAAAGTTACGAAGAATAGGGGGAACGACGATGAAGAAGAATTTTCGCGCGTTGTTTTTCACGCCCTACATTTTATGGCTGGCCATGTTTGTCATCGCGCCGGTTGCCCTGATCTTCTATTATTCATTCTTTAACATTCATCACGAGTTTACGCTAGGGAACTATCAAGAATTTTTCACCTCTGGGACTTACCTGACGATGACCGCCAATTCAGTGCTTTACGCGTTTTTGATCACCCTGTTCGCCATTTTGATCAGCTACCCGATGGCATTGGTGATTAGCAAACTCAAACACCGCGATTTATGGATCCTTCTGGTGATTTTGCCCACTTGGATCAATTTACTGCTGAAAGCCTATGCCTTTATTGGGCTGTTGAGTCGTGACGGGCTGGTCAATTATTTATTTCAATTGGTCGGCATCCCCGCCCAGCACATGCTGTTCACCGACGCCAGCTTCATTTTGGTTGCCGCTTATATCCAAATTCCGTTTATGATTCTTCCCATCTATAATTCATTGACGGATATCAGCGATTCGTACATCCGTGCCAGTCGAGATTTGGGCGCTACTAAATGGCAAACGTTGACCAAGGTCATTATCCCCATGACGATGCCGGGAATCAAATCAGGCATCCAAATCGTCTTCATCCCTTCACTGTCGCTCTTCATGTTGTCGCGTTTGATCGGTGGTAACAAGGTTATCACCCTCGGAACTGCCGTTGAAGAGCATTTCTTAACCACGATGAACTGGGGCATGGGGTCCACAATTGGCGTGGTCTTAATTATTTCGATGGTCATTGTCATGCTTTTGACTAACACCAAGCGAAAAAGGAGGCGTGCATAATGGAAGAAAAGGCCTCCCGAACCGGTAAAATTTATATCACGATTGTGTTTTTGCTATTGTATATTCCAATCGTTTATTTGATCCTTTATTCATTCAGTAAGGGAACCACCATGACCAATTTTCAAGGCTTTTCACTGAAGCATTACGGCGAATTGTTTAACGACAAACGGATGCTGGCGATCTTCTTGAATACCATCTTGATTGCCCTTCTCTCATCGGTTTGCTCGACCATCGTCGGAACTATGGGTGCCTTAGCGGTCCACAACGCAAAACGCCGCCATGAACGAGAGACGTTACTCTCCCTTAACAGCATTCTATTGGTTTCCCCCGATGTTATCATCGGTGCCAGCTTTCTGATTTTCTTTACCGCACTCAAATTACCACTGGGATTCTGGTCGGTTTTGTTGAGTCACATCGCCTTTGAAATTCCGATTGTGTTATTGCTGGTCTTACCCAGATTGGATGACATGAGTCCTTCAATGACCAACGCGGCAATGGACCTCGGCGCCAGTCCGTCGCAGATTCTCAGTAAAATTATCCTGCCTTACATCCAACCGGGCATTATTGCCGGCTTTTTCATGGCAATCACCTACTCGTTGGACGATTTCGCCGTCACCTTCTTTGTGACCGGCAATGGCTTTACGACGCTGTCAGTTGAAATTTACTCACGCGCCCGCCAGGGAATTAGTTTGGAAATCAACGCGTTAGCCGGCATCATGTTCATCTTCTCGCTGATTTTGGTCGGGGTATATTACCTGATTGAAACCCACAACACGGGGACTGGCGGCAAGAAGAACATTGTGGAGGTGACTGACCGATGAAAAAATTTATCGCAGCTTTAGTCGCTATTTTGGCCTTGTGTGCCGGTCTGGCTTATGGAAGCAATCAACTCACCAAATCTACCGGGGATACCGGCAACAAGGTCCTCAACCTCTACAATTGGGGGGATTACATCGACCCATCCCTTTTGACGAAGTTCCAAAAAGAAACTGGTTATCACGTTAACGTCGAAACCTTCGACAGCAACGAGGCAATGTATACCAAGATCAAGCAGGGCGGCACCAGCTATGATTTGACGGTTCCCAGTGACTACATGGTTGAAAAAATGAAGGCCGATCACATGTTGATTCCACTGGATAAATCACGGTTAACCGGCATGAACAATTATGGTCAATCATTTCTAAACAAAAGTTTTGATCCGCATAATAAATACTCAATTCCTTATTTTTGGGGAACTTTAGGCATTATTTATAATGACCAATTTGTTAAGCCGGGATCCTTGGCGCACTGGAATCAACTGTGGGACAAGAAATACCGCAACGATATTATGCTGATTGATTCGGCTCGAGATATTTTGGGATTCTCACTGATTTCAATCGGTCAATCCGTGAACACCACCAACTCAGCTGAACTCATTAAGGCTAAGAATAAGCTCAATCGCCTGTCGCCAAACGTTAAGGCCGTGGTTGCCGACGAAATCAAGATGTATATGGCAGAAGGAGAAGCCCCCATCGCCGTTGATTGGTCGGGTGAAGCATCGGAAATGATGTCTCAAAATTCTCATTTGCACTACGTCGTCCCGACTGAAGGCAGTAACATGTGGTTCGATAATTTGGTCATCCCAAAGACGGCCAAACATTTCAAAGCAATCTACGCGTTCTTGAATTTTATGAATAAGCCGGAAAACGCTGCCCAAAATGCGGAATACATTGGTTATTCGACCCCGAATACACACGCGTTGCGACTTTTACCGAAGTCAATCCGAAATGACCGACAGTTCTACCCGACTCAACAAGTCATTGACCGGCTGCAGGTGTACAGTAATTTAAGTCCGGAAAAGGTTCAGGAGTATAATGATTTGTATTTGGAATTCAAAATGCATCATTAGGCGTTACGCATTCTTAATTGGTCTTTATCCCTAAAATGCATTAAACTGATAATGAGGTGAATATAACAATGGCAAAGAAAAACATGCGACAAGAAATCATCATCGATATGGACGAATTTATCGTCACATACGCAGCAACCCTCTTGGATCCGAATCAGAATCTCTCCGAGTTGGTTTATAACACAGCAAAAGAAGATATCACAAAGTGGGACGACTTGTTCCACGATCAAGGATTTGGTCGAAAAAATAAATTTGTTAACATTGGCAGAGGCTATCTAAGAGATGCCTTAAACTTGGACGCGGAAGAAGCGGAAAAGCAAGGCGACCAGTTGGCTCAAGAAGCAATCGAGTACTTGGGAAAGCACACGGACTTCTTTGAAAGATGGAGAACGGATTAGAGTGCGACGAGACCCGGGAGACGCGGTTTCTAAGTGTACTTTGACCAAATCCCTGTTTTCGGGATTTGGTTAAAGTACACTTAGAAATTAGCGTCTGTGTCGTCGCCAAGTAGGCCAGACGCTGCACTTCGTTTGCGGTCGTCGGAGCATGTTTTCTAGGTAAAAAGGACCTTGAACACGACAAGACCCGGGTGAGCCCGGAACAAAAAACAAGCCATTATCCAGAGAAAGCATTCCCTGGATAATGGCTTATTTTTGCACTTCTTGCGAGCACATCTTACCTACTTTTTGTAAGTTTGCGTGATAATAGAATTATTGAAACCTATGTCTATTTCAGAAAGAAGGGACAAAAATGAACAATCCGTCTTCCCAATCTACCACTCAAAAAAACGGCTGGTGGATTCTCGTATCCATTGGCATGTTTGCCTTCATGTCAAATCTGGATTCCAGCATTGTCAACATTGCCATGCCAATTATGGCCAAACAACTGAACGTGCCAATGAACCAAATCGAATGGGTCGTGTCTTCATACCTGATTGTGCTCACATCGTTATTGCTATTATTTGGTAAATTAGGTGATATCTACGGTAAGATCAAGGTCTTTCGGATTGGCACCATCGTCTTTTTACTTGGCTCATTTTTGTCTGGACTGTAGATTAATTTCCCGTTTCTTTTGGTTGGCCGCTTTATCCAAGGGACTGGCGCTGCGATGACACTTTCCAACACCTACGGGATCACCACTTCAACCTTTGGCATTAAAGAGCGTGGCCGGGCCATGGGATTTGTCGGTACATTTGTCGCGCTGGGGGCGATCGCCGGTCCCGGACTTGGTGGGTTGATTTTATCACGTTTATCCTGGGGATATATCTTCTGGGTCAACCTGCCAATTGGCATTATTGCCGTCATCCTGGGCGCAATTGTCATGCCAAAAGCTTATCAAACTGTCCCTGGAACCATCGACTGGCAAGGATTTGCCAGCTTTGCGTTGACAATTGTCGGGATCTTCTTGGGCGTTTTCATCGGCCAAGAAATTGGGTATGGCAAACCAGTGCCACTGATTTTATTTGCCATTGGGCTTGTGGCGCTATGGGAGTTCTTCCGCATTGAAAAACGAGCTCAAAACCCGTTGATGCCGCTTTCCCTGTTTAAAATCAAACCCTTTACCTTTGGCCTTGGTGCCGCCGTATTAATCTTTTTATCAAACTTTTTTACGGTGGTCATCATCCCCTTCTACCTCGAAGATGCATTGAAACTGAGTGCTGGACAAGCTGGGGCATTTTTAATTATTTTCCCAGTCATCATGGTTTTTGCCGGCCCGTTTGGTGGTTGGTTGGCCGATCATTTTTCACCAGCCCGTGTCGCCACCGTTGGCCTGTTAATCGTGGCGATCGCCCAAACGCTCTATATCTTCTTAACGCTACCCAGCCCAATCTGGGTGTACGTGATCATCACCATCATTATGGCGGTTGGTACCGGCCTGTTTCAGTCGCCAAATAGCGATATTGTCATGTCAGTCGTGCCTAAGGACTCTCTCGGAAGTGCCGGCAGCTTAAATGCGCTGGCTCGAAACGTCGGCATGATTTCAGGAACTGCCCTTTCCACCAGCGCCCTGTTCATCGCGATGAGTGTTAAAGCAGGCTTTCACGTGACCAATTATTTGCCCGCCCAACCAGAAGTCTTCATCTTTGGGATGCACGTCGCTTTTGCGGTATCGCTGATCATTATCATCGGTGCTTGGATACTGTCGATCATGCAGGGCCGGGCAGTTAAGCCGGGTGATTTGAAGTAATTTTTGTTAAAAATATGAGGCTGGAACAAAAGTATCAACTTTTGACCCAGCCTCTTGTTTAGCGATTTTATACTATCTAGCTGAAACGTGCGGCAATCGGCTGATCCCGGCCATTTAAGCCCATCAATCAATCATTCCAAAACCAGGAATAATCGCTTGATGGGCTTAAATTCTGGGATCAAAACGCCTCTTGTCTCACTCTCATTTTTACAATTATTTAATTGTCGTTGCTTTTCCTTTTTTCCGTCGGTACTCAATTCTTCCCAACTTGATAATCTCGGTAACCACCAGCACAATAAACCCTGCAATGGTTGGCACAACCCAGCCATAGAAGAAGTTGATGCTGCCAGTGTGGAAGACATCCTGCATAAACGGAATGTAGAACATTGCTGCCTGCAAGACAAGCAAAATCCCAATGATGATAAACGCCATCTTATTTTCAAAAAAGTGTTTGGAAATAATTGGGTAGGAATTTCGAATGTTGAACAAGTAGAAAATCTTTCCGAAGATAATGATATTAACCGCCATAGTACTTCCAAGAACTGCGGTCAAGACACCCGAATCAACAAACCGGTCAAAGGTGAAGATTCCAAGCGCAGCGATCAGGATGGATACGTACGTGATTTCAAAGACATCCATCTTACCTAAGATCCCTTTTCTAACGTCCCGTGGACCACGAATCATAATTGATTCTTCGGCCGGTTCAAAGATAAACGCAAACTGAATGGTTAACGCTGAAACCGTGTTAATCCACAGCAACTGGGTTGGGAAGAGTGGTAATTCCTGGCCCATAATCATACTCAGCAAGACAACCAGCCCTTCAGCGAAACTAGTTGGCAAGAGGAACCGAATCGTCTTTTGAATATTATCAAAAACGTGTCGACCTTCAGCTACCGCGTCAACGATGGTTGTAAAGCTGTCATTCACCAGTACCATATCAGCTGCTTCCTTGGCAACCGCGGTTCCTTTGATTCCCATCGCAATTCCGATGTTGGCCTGCTTTAAGGCCGCGGCATCGTTAACCCCGTCACCAGTCATCGCAACGATCTTATGGTTCGCCTGTTGGGCCTTCACAATTCGCAGCTTGTTGGCTGGCGTCGTTCTTGCAAACACGTTATAACGACCAATGTTTTTAACCAACTCTTCATCAGACATTTCATCAACTTCGGGGCCGGTAATCGCATGAATGCTTTCATCCAGATCCAACTTACGAGCGATTGCGGTAGCCGTGTCGGGGTGATCTCCGGTAATCATGTTAACCTTCACACCTGCTCGACGCAGACTTTGAATCGATGGAATCACTTCTTCACGTGGTGGATCAATGATTCCAACAACCCCACTTAATTTGATGCCGTCAGCAATTTGGTCCTGATTAATTTCGGACACGTCAGCCGGGACTTCTTTGTAGCCCAAAGCCACAACCCGCAAACCTTGTTCGGTTAATTCTGCGACTCGGGCATACCAAGTCTTGTCGTCAAACGCCGGATTGGTTTGTTTGGCCATATCAAAGATGGTTCCTGGCGCACCCTTAACCATCAACTCATTATGGCCGGCTTCTTTAATCAACCGGGCACTATACCGATAGGCCGAATCAAATGGTAAGGTATCGACCTCATCGACTTCAGGTTCGCGCCCAATCAGCTTATGAAACAAAGTGGTGAGCGCGCCATCAGTTGGCTCACCGTTTAACTGCCATTCACCGTCGGTTTGGACGAGCTCAGCATCAGTGGTGGTCCCGGCAATATCCACCAGGTCACGGAAATGTTGGTCGTTTTGCCAATCATACTTCTGGCCATCCAGCAACACATCCCCATCAACACCTTTATCGCCGTCCACAAAACCAATTCCAGTAACTTGGTAATGATGTTCGTCAGTGATGACGTCTGTGACGGTCATTTCATTTTTGGTTAAGGTTCCTGTCTTGTCGGTATCAACAATGTCCACGGCTCCCAGTGTTTCAACCGCTGGCAGAGTCTTGACGATCGCGCCCTTCTTGGTCATGACTTGAACACCACGCGCCAGAACCACCGATGTTGAAGCCGGCAGTCCTTCAGGAATAGACCCCACCACCATTGTGATAATCGCAATCGTTAAGGTTGGTAGGCTGTAGATCTTGGTATACAAGCCCAGGACAAACAGTAAAATCGCAATCGCCACGATAAACAGTGATAAGTTAACCCCCAATTTATTGAGGTTCTTCATCAACGGCGTGACTTGAGATTTAACCTCGGCCACACTCTGTTGAATTTGACCAATTTGCGTCTCTTCACCAGTTGCAATAACGATTCCAACACCAGAACCTTGGGTAATGGCAGTTGAGGCAAACGCCATGTTGGAACGTTCAGCAAGCGGAACTGAATCCTTGTCGATCGGATCTTCCGTCTTCTCGACCGAATTACTTTCACCGGTCAGCGTCGACTCTTGGGCCCTCATATTATCCGCAGAAATGAGTCTTAAATCGGCTGGTACGGCATCTCCCGCTTCCAAATTAACCAAGTCACCAACGACTAATTCGCGGGCGGGCACTTCAATCTTGTGCCCATCACGGATAACGTAGTTTTGACTAACCAATAACTCCTTGATTTTGCTTAATGCATTGTCAGCCTGCATTTCTTGGAAAAATCCAATAAATGCGTTGGCAATAATAACGATCCCAATAACCGCTGAGTCTGAATAATGGTGCATAAACAGCGTAATGACGGCAGCAGCAATCAAGATGTAAATGATGCTGTTGTTAAACTGAAGTAAAAACTGCAGCAGCTTGCTCTTCTTTTTGGCCGTTAATTCATTGTAGCCATCTTGAGCCAATCGTTTCGCTGCCTCTTGTTCACTTATCCCATCTTCCGCGTCGGTGTGGTACTTCTTCACCAACTCATCAGTACTGCTTTGCCACAACTTTTGATCGGGAGGAACCTCGTTCATATTGTCTGCCATTAAATGTATCACCTTTCCTTTTATGAAAATAAGATTGTTGTTAAGAATATTATAATATAATTCGCTTACTTTTTGGTAAACAAAAAACCTTGGATGACGAATTTAATATTTGTCACAAAAATGGACCACCAAAAAAATGACCAATCGTCTTCATTATTTTACGATTGTCCAGTCGTTAATTGATTTTCCAGCCTCATCCTTTAATACCAGCCAGCCGTTGATGCCACCAAAGTACAAGAAGAGGCCAACATCGTTGACGCTCTTTAACACAATGTCTCGGGTTGTCACGAAGTCCTGAATATCATCCGCATGTTCAGAACGCAACCTTTCAGCAAATTTTGCCGAAAAGCCTAATGAGCCGTCTTTGTTCAACTCGGGCTTGGGTTTCAACCTTGCACCCGCCTTGACCAGCATTTCATTTCGCTTTTGCCAATAAACAGTTGCCGTGGCGCCATCGTGATCAACGCTAAACGCGATTTGACTCACTTGTTTGGAAAAGCGGTGACGGGGTTTGCCACTGTGTTTGGGGGCTTGTAAAAACGCCAATCGAAATCCCAATCCAGTTAAGATTTTTAGCACCAGATCCCGGAAATCCTCAACAGTCGCCCGCTGGTTGGTCGGAATTTTAATTGTGGGCGCTTCGCCCTTCAGTAAGCCGTTTGCCACCGCATACTCGGTTAAGCTTTTATCCAAGTAATCAGCCTCCAAGTCCCAGTCAGGCTTGATTGTGATGACCTGGTCATGGTCAATTTGACTGGTTTCTGTAGACACCGCAGCTAATTGACCGGCTTTTAAAAACAATTGGACGCCACGTCCTGATTTATCAGGCTCATTTCCAATCACGATCACCCCTTGCTGATTCGGCAGGTGAATGGTCGTCGTTTCCTGATTGATTTCAACGTCAAACTTCATGTTGTTTACCCCTTCAGATATTATTATTTAACCCATCATATCATTAATCCACGAAAAAAAGCCCATCACTCCTCATTTTTAAGGCGTCATGAACTTATTTTCAATCGAAGAAGAATGGTGCTTATTCAGTTGTAAGCTTGTTGGTTAAATTGCCTGACCACTTCCAATTTTGAACTTCTGGAATATCAGTGCCGTATTGACGAATGTAATCGTGGTGCTTTTGGAGCATCGCGTCCATTTTGGCTTCAAAGTCATCGGCTTGATCCGCAAATGAGGTTCTGGAAATCGCGTCTTTTGCTAAGTGATAACGGTCCAGTTCGTTTAGAACCCGCATATCAAATGGTGTTGTGATATCCCCATTTTCGCGGTAACCGTGGAAGCTGATGTTGTGATTATGACGGTTATAAACCAACCCACGGAAGGTGTTTTCAAAGCCATGGAAGGCAAAGATTACCGGCTTGTCGGTCGTGAAATAACGGTCGAATTCCGCTTGGGTCAACCCGCGGCTGTCTTGGTCTTCATTACTTGGGCGCAAGCGCAGAATATCAATGACGTTGATAAATCGTACCTTCAGCTTGGGAAAGGCCTCGTGAAGCAGGTCGATTGCGGCCAAGCTTTCCATGGTCGCTTCGGTACCGGCAGTCGCAAAGATCACGTCCGGGTCACCCTCGTCATTTGACGCCCAAGGAATAATGCCTAAGCCCTTGTTCACCAAAGAAGTGGCTTCATCCATTGAGAACCATTGTGGCCGTGGGTGTTTGGAAGCGACAATCAAGTTGATTTTCTCGCGTGTTTGAAGCGCGGTATTCATCACTGCCAACAATGAATTGGCGTCTGCTGGGACGTATTCATTCACAAGTTCGTGACCCTTTTCTGCCAGATGTCCAAGCATCCCTGGATCTTGATGCGTATAGCCGTTATGATCCTGTTGGAAAGCGTGGGAAACGTTCATAATGTTCAATGACGGGTAGTCATGACGCCATGACTGTTCAGATGCCTTTCTCAGCCATTTATAATGCTGTGTGAGCATTGAGTCAATCACCCGGGTAAATGCTTCATATGAGGCAAAGAACCCGTGACGGCCACTTAAGATGTATCCTTCAAGCCAGCCTTCTGCCTGGTGTTCAGAAAGCTGTGAGTCAATCACACGGCCAACTGGAGCCATATTTTCATCATTTGGACTTTTAATGGGTTCTTCCCATTGGCGTTTGCCGTAATCCAACATTGAGAAAAACTTGTTGGATTTGGTTTCATCGGGGCCAAAAGCTCTAAATGAGTTGGCATTGCGCTTCATGATTTCAGTATAGAAGTTCGACAAAATTTCGGTATCTTGAGCTTCTGTATCACCAGGCTTATCAATCTTTAAGGCAAAGTCCTTTGGATCCGGCATATCCAATTTCTTCGGGTTAATCCCACCATTTACGATTGGGTTCATCGCCATTCGTTGATTGCCCTTTGGTGCCATTGATTTGATTTCGGCTTTAATTGATCCATTAGGATTAAACAGTTTTTCTGGTTGATATGACTTCAACCAATTAATCAATAAGTCTTTGTGGTCCATTTGGCCGGCACTGACAGGAATTGGTACCTGGTGAGCACGGAATGAACCGGCAATTGGGTTGCCATCCAAATCAAACTTCGGACCTGTCCAGCCTTTTGGCGAACGCAGTACCAGCATTGGCCATTGCGGCAGGGTGTCATCGTTATTATCACGGGCATGTTTTTGAATCTGCTTGATTTCGGTTACGATCGCGTCCATCGTTTTGGCCATTTCATGGTGAACTCGGGAATAGTCGTCAGGTTCGCCGTTGGTTTCGACAAAGTAAGGCTTCCAGCCCATCCCTTCAAAGTAGTTCGTCAAGTCCGCATCGCTCATCCGAGATAGGATAGTTGGATTTGAGATCTTAAAACCGTTCAAATTCAGCATTGGCAAAATGGCCCCATCGTGAATTGGATTGATGAATTTATTTGAGAACCATGACGCAGCCAAGGGACCTGTTTCGGCTTCACCATCCCCAATTTCAATTGCGGCAATCACATCGGGGTTGTCTAAAATAGCGCCGGTTCCATGCGCGATTGAGTACCCCAACTCGCCACCTTCATGCATTGAACCAGGAGTCTCTGGAGCGGCATGGGAAGCAACGCCGCCTGGGAATGAAAATTGTTTGAAAAGGCGTTGAAGTCCAGTCTCATTTTGGGCAATCTTTGGATAGATTTCACTGTAGCTGCCGTCAATGTATGAGTTGGATACCATGACTTGACCACCGTGGCCGGAACCTTCAATGTAGAACATGTTCAGGTTGTACTTCTTGATGACCCGGTTTAAATGGGCGTACATAAAGTTTTGTGAAGCAATCGTACCCCAGTGGCCGATTGGCTTAACCTTCACGTCGTCGGCAACCAAATCACGTTTGAGTAACGGGTTGTCCCGCAGGAATAATTGTCCCACGGATAAGTAGTTGGCGGTGTTCCAGTACAAGTTGACCTTTTGCAGATATTCATCGGAATCGAAGTTCGTCATATTCATAACTTCCTGAGTTTTCAGTAAGCAAACACCAATTTAATTATTGGACCGGTCCAAATTTAAATTACAACCATATTGTATGCCTAACTAGTTGGTATTTCAATGATTTAAGCATTCAGAAAATTTATTTTAATATAGATAAAATTTATATTAATAAGTATTTTTATAGACATTATCTTGTTATTCCTAACTTTTGGCGCACATTTGTCCGCTACATAACATTCAAAATTCAAAGGGGCTGTTGGCAAAATATTACTTTTGCGACAGCCCCTCGTTTTTCCTTATGCTTTTAAATTACCTAGCCAAATTGTAGACTATCAAGCAGCTTCCGGCCGTATAAGTCACACTAATAATGCTTATACCTCCGAAAATGCAGGTACCTGGCTAAAAAATACGCCAAATCGCACAGCCACGTTTCCAATCGTTTCATGATTCATCCTCCAAGACATACATCACCCGCTCGAGTTCGCCCAAGGCATCACCCGGATTTTGCCACTGAAAGTCATATCCCAGTGACAGGTTTCGGTAACGGATGCCGTTTTCGACCACGTTATTTGGCATATGGGAATGCCCGCTTAATGACAATTTAACGTGATTTTGCTCAAACACCCGTCGATACCGGTCACTTCCCAGCTGATACAAAAAGCGATCGTACAGTGGAATCGGCATCTGTCGGGTCAGCTTCTTGGTTGGTAGCATGTGACTGACAACGAGCAGCTGCTTGTTCGTCAGGTCCAACTGGTTAATCTGATGCTGCCAGGAAAAAATTTGCCTGGTCACCCAGTTGCGATCACGGCGATAACTGATTTGATTGCCGTTGATATACATCTGATCGGGCCAAACGTGTTTGGCAATCACATTGTCGGCATACCGTGGCCCCTTGTCTTCAGAGAAATGATTGGCAAAGGTGTAATCATACCAGCCGTTAATGCCCGTAATGAACCAGTGAGCCGTTTCAATCGGATGCCGGGTCAGGGATGTCGGCAACTGATCCAGCTTCGCATAAGTTGCGCGAGAAGTTTGTTGAATTTCAGCGACTGATTTTTCGCGGGGATGATCCACGTAAAGGTCGTGATTACCAATCAGCGTCCGAAAAGGGACTGACAAAGCCGCAGCGAGCCAGTCATAAAATGCCAAGTTTCGCTGGAGCCCGTTGGCGGAATCGCCCATTAAAACAAGTTCATCCAAGTGCTTGTCATAAACCAACTGCTCAAGAACCGCCGTAAAGTCATACTGACGGTTAAAATCGATATGTAAGTCTGACACAAATCCAATCCGCATGATTACCTCCTGGTGGTCACTTTTCTATATCTTAACGCGCTTTGAAATCAGTTGTTTCAAAAAATAAAGATCTTTGAAAAGTCGTAATTAATATATAGCGTGCAAAAATCAACTTGATTGATACGTATTTTTATACGTGCTATATTTAAAACACACCAAGGAGGTATGGTGGATGGACTCCAGAACCATCATCCAGATGTTAAAACATGATGGGTGGTACAAAGTTAGAATCCATGGGGACCATTGGCATTTTAAACACCCTCAAAAGCTGGGGATTGTAACTGTGCCACATCCTCGTAAAGATATTCCAAAAGGAACGTACAATAGCATTCTAAAACAAGCGGGGCTCAAATAACCGTGCGTTTAACAAATCAATGGAGGTTATCACCAATGAAATATTTGTATTATGCTTTATTCAAAAAGCAATCAGATGACAAAATTGAAGTTACATTCCCTGACTTAGCCCCCCACGCAGCAACATATGGAACAACGATGTCAGATGCCCTTCATATGGCTCATGATGCCTTGGAAGGCTACTTATTAGTTGTTGAGGATTTACACGAGAAGCTGCCTAAGGCTTCAAGTCCAGAATCATTAACACATGATACAAGCCAGCTGATCATTCCTATCGAGGTCGACACAACGTTGGCACGGGAACGTGAAGACAATGTAAGTATCAAAAAGACGTTAACAATTCCAAAATATTTAAATGATTTAGGCAAGCAAAAAAGCATCAATTTCTCTGCCACACTCACGGATGCCTTAAAGCACAAGCTCAATATTTTATAACCATTATGATCATTCAAATTTAAAACCGGAAAGCCAAAGGTCATCGAGGCTTTCCGGTTTCGTTTTATTTTAATATCAAAAAAGCCTATCGACCAGGCCGACAGGCTCGAACATTATTTATATTATCCTACATATGGATTTTCCGGTACCCGAACCAAATCATCAGCGACCAGCCGCTCAGCAATTTGGACAGCGTTCCATGCAGCACCCTTCAAGAGGTTATCTGAAACAACCCACATGTTGAATGCACCTTCGTTTTCGTAGTCCGGACGAACTCGGCCAACAAACGTTTCGCGCTTGCCTTCTGCTTCAATCGACTGCGGATAGATTTGATGAGCCGTGTCATCTTGGAGAACAACCCCATCAGCATCGGCCATTGCAGTCTTGATTTGATCAGTTGTGGCAGTCTTGTCAGCAACTTCAAAGTAAACGGATTCGCCATGCGCGATTCGAATAGGGACCCGGACACAGGTTGCCGTCACCTTAATGTCCTTGGCATCCATGTCATCAAGCATAATCTTCTTGGTTTCATGGATCATCTTCCACTCTTCATGGGTGTAATAGCCGTCCGACTCAAACACGTCAATTTGTGGTAGTAGGTTGAAGGCCATTTGGTAGTGCTTCTTATCACCCTTGGTTGGCAGAATCTTTGGATCAGTGGGTTCTCCGTTCAAGACTTGTTGGGATTCTTCCATCAATTCATTGAGCGCAGATTGACCCGCACCGGAAACCGCTTGATAAGTTGAAACAATCACTTGCTTCAAGCCAAATTGCTTATAGATTGGTTCCAGACAGACCACCATTTGAATCGTTGAACAATTAGGGTTGGCAATAATGCCACGATGGTTGTAAAGAGCTTTTTCGTTCACTTCAGGAATGACCAACGGAACTTCTTTTTCCATCCGGTAAGCACTGGTGTTGTCGACACAGACTGCGCCTCGTTTAACGGCTTCCGGCAAAAATTTCTTCGAGGTCGACCCACCGGCCGAAGACAATACCAGGTCAATTCCGTTAAATGAATCCGGCGTGGTTTCTTCAACCGTGACATCTTGGCCACGGAATTGAAGGACTTTGCCGGCAGAACGGGCCGATGCCAACAATTTAACACTCTTCACTGGAATAGTTGACTGCTCCAATTGTTGAATCATGCGGGTTCCGACAGCACCAGTAGCACCTAAAATTGCAACGTTAAACTCTTTCATCCTCTTTAGTCTCCCTTTCGTTATTTCGCTAATTCAAGTAAATACGCGTTCATTCGATCCATTGCCAACTTGATATCCTCATCAGACGCCGCGTAAGACATCCGAATCCAGCCTTCACCACCGGGGCCAAATGCTGAACCTGGGGTAACCCCCACTTTAGCATTTTTCGCCAAGTCGGTCGCAAATTCGACTGATGTTTCGTCTATTGTATCAGGAATCTTAGCAAAAATGTAAAATGCACCCTCGGGAAGGACAATCTGCATCCCCATTTTCTCGAGTCGATCGGCAATGTAATCACGGCGTTTATGGTAAGCGGCCCGCATTGGGATTGGGTCGTCCAAGCCATTATTCAACGCTTCTGCTGCCGCGTATTGAGCCGGGTTGGAAGGAGCGGTGACCACAAATGCATGCATCTTTGAAGCATTAGTGACAAAGTCCTTTGGTGCGGCAATGTAACCAATACGATAACCGGTCATCGCGTGAGATTTTGATAACCCGTTAATCAAGATCGTCTGACCGGGCAGCATGGCGGCAATTGAGTGATGTGAAACGCCATAGGTTAGTTCACTATAAATTTCATCTGCCAGCACATACATCTTATGTTGGGAAATAATGTCAGCCAAGGCCTTCAATTGAGCTTCGGAATATTCAACTCCGGTCGGATTTGATGGGTAGTTCAAAATAATCGCTTTAACACTGTCCCCATTTTCATCCAAGGCTTTTTGGAGCTTTTCAGGTGTCAAGACAAAGCCATCGTTAGACGTGTCAATTGTGATCAGTTCGGCCCCGGCAACCTTGATGATTGGAAAATAAAGGGCAAATGCCGGTGTTGGCACAATTACTTTATCTCCGGGATTTAAAATTGAGGTTAAAGCTGAGAAAATCGCCTCAGTTGCACCAACCGTGACCACAATCTCTGAGTCGGGATCGTAATCGACACCGATTCGTTGCTTGAGGTAATGACTGATACCCGTCCGCAGTTCAGAAATTCCCTTTTGTGCCGAATAATGGGACTTGTTTTCCTGAATGCTTTTAATTGCGGCCTGTTTGGCGTGTTCCGGGACATCAAAGTCGGGCTCGCCAATCGTTAATTTGACGATTCCTGGAATTGACGAAATTTCTTGGTCGAACTCCCGAATTCCTGAGGGCCCAACTGCTTTCACGTTTTTATTGACAACTTCTGTCAACTTACTGTCTAACTGTGGCATATTTTCCTCCTGATGAATGAATTACATAATATTTTCTAATCCGACAATTAATTTGGTGGCCTTGGCTGCGGCTGGAACTGCCAGCTCAACGCCGCTCATAAATGAGCCGCGGTCAAACGAGTCCTGACGAATTGTCAACGCCTCACCCTGACTGCCAAAGAGCACTTGCTCGTGGGCAACATAGCCCGGCAATCGAACCGAGTGGATCTTAATACCGTGATAATCGCCGCCTCGGACACCCTTGAGCGTTTCTTCGGTTGCGGGTGCCTGTTGCTCACCACGAGCTTCATTAATCATTTTAGCGGTCGCCAGTGCGGTTCCCGATGGGGCGTCTAGTTTGTCGTCATGGTGCATCTCGATGATTTCAACCCCTGGCATATATTTGGCAGCCTCCTTGGCGAATTTCATCAATAGAACTGCTGAAATCCCAAAGTTAGGAGCTAAAATCCCGCCAACTTGCTTATCGTCAGCCAACTGCTTCAGCTGCTCGACTTGTTCATCGGTCATCCCTGAAGTGCCAATGACAGGATGAATGCCGTGTTCGATGGCGAATTTGGCGTTCTCAAACGCAGCACTGGGAACCGTAAAATCAATCCAGACATCGGCATCAGTCTTAATTTCATCCAGGCTGGCAAATAATTTAACCTGATCGCCCATCCCCATTCCCTGGAGATGCACGGTATCGATTCCAGGATTATAGGCGCCAACCAATTCAAAGTCATCATTTTTTTTGACCATCGAAACGGTCTTTTGACCCATTGACCCCATAAATCCGGCAACTAAAACTTTAATCATGAAGAAAACTCCCTTGTTTATCCAAAATAATGTGGCTTATCCAAATCAACTCGAAATTAGCTTCTAGCCATCTCAGTGCCATCAACGGGGATGTCAGCCAAATCGCTAACGCCCAAGCGTTGTGCCAAAATTGCTTTTTCATCGTCATTGAGTGACAAAATTGGTAAACGGCAATCGCCGGCGCCAAAGCCCTGAACATTTAAAATGGCCTTTACACATGATGGAGATGGGTACATGAACAGTGCTTGAATTTTTGGTGACAGGAATCGCATCAAATTACCTGCGGTTGTCACGTCACCTGATTCAATGGCATCGTACATCCGGCACATTTCGCGACCATAGATGTGAGCGGCAACTGAGATGACACCATTGGCCCCAACTGTTTTGGCAGAAAGTGCCTGGGCATCTTCTCCGGTATAGACGTTGAAATCATCTGGTGTGTTTTGAACCAAATATTCCAAGTCATCGAGCGAGGTACACTGCTTTACACCAGCAATGTTTGAGTTGTGTGATAATTCAACAACCGTTTCATTAGCCATCGTGACGCCAGTTCGCCCAGGAATGTTGTACATAATCAACGGAATTGGTGACTGTTTGGCAACGGCGGTGAAGTGCGCAACCATTCCGCGTTGATTTGGTTTGTTATAGTATGGCACAACGACCAGCGCATAATCAATGCCGGGAATGTGGCCAACTTCAGCAGTTAACTGAGCGGTTTCAGCGGTATTGTTGCTACCGGTTCCGGCAATAATCGTGCCTCTTCCGTTTACGATTTGGGCAAATCGGGTGTACAATTCAATTTTTTCGTCGTGGCTCAACGTCGGTGTTTCACCCGTGGTCCCACCGATGACAAATCCGCGGCTGCCGGTGTCAATCAAATGGTTGGTTAGTTTTTCCAAACCGTCGAAGTTGATGCTGCCGTCTTCACTAAATGGGGTCACAATTGCTGTCATAATATCTGCGTTAATCATAAGAATCCCTACTTTCTTTTAATTGGTTTCATTTTTCATCCGGTATTCAAGAAACTTGGTAATCGATTCAACGCCCTTTTCAATTGAAGATTCCTTAGGATTGAAGGTCGCCGAGTGAAGCTGTGAATCATCATCAACTCCCAACCAAAACATGGTGCCGGGAATCTTTGATAATAGGTAACCAAAATCTTCGCCGGTCATTGCCGGTTCCGTTTCAACAAACTGCGTATCTGGATCCTGCTTGGCAAAATCGATGAATCGTTTGGTTAAGTCATCGTTATTTTCAACCGGCAGGTAACCACCCTGGTTAAAGTCAATGTTGACCTCGGCACCATAGCTGGTGGCAACGCCATTCGCAACCATCTTCAGCCGGCCGACGATGTGTTCGATCATCTTTTGCGTCAACCCGCGAATGGTGCCTTCGATGCGGGCGTTTCCGGCAATCACGTTTCTGATTGTCCCAGCTTCCAACTTACCAAAGGTGATCACACCACCCTCGATTGGATTGACGCTTCGAGAGACGATGGTTTGCACTTGGTCAATGAACTCAGCGGCGGCAACCACCATATCGTTGGCATTCTGCGGATAAGCCGCGTGGCCACTTTTGCCGATGAGATCAACGTTGACTTCTGTCGTTCCGGCAAACAGGGTTCCCATTCGACACCCAATCGCGCCAGCTGGTAAACCAGGGTTATCGTGGAGACCGTAAAACTCATCAGGTCGCCATTTCCCCTCAAAGACCCCCAGTTCGTAAGCAACCTTGCCGCCGTTTTCGCTCTCTTCAGCAGGTTGGAAGAAGAAAATTAAATTATCGCTGGGCTGATGCTCGCTAAACCAGCTGAGAACCCCCAACGCAACGGTCATATGAATATCATGACCACAAGCGTGCATGATTCCGGAAATCTTGGAGGAAAATGGCAACCCAGTCTGTTCGGTTACCGGCAATGCGTCAATATCGGTTCGATAACCGATCGTTCGCTGTGGATTGGCCCCGGCTACGTACACCAATAAGGCGGTTGGTAACTCTGGAATCTCCCTGACTTCAAGGTGGTCCTGATTCATTGATTGAATCGTTTCAAGCAGGTAGTCGTGGGTCTTAAACTCATGCATCGCCAACTCAGGATATTCATGCAAATGTCGGCGGATATGAATTAAATCTTCCTTATTAAGCAGAGTCATTTCATCACAACTTTCTTAAGTCATCTTCAAGTCCAGTTTCAGAAGTTGTTTTTTCGTCAACATCCTTTACTTTACGGGCAGGCACTCCGGCAACCACCGTGTGTGGGGCAACATCCTTGGTGACAATCGATCCGGCGGCAACAACGGCGCCTTCACCGACGTGGACGCCTTCAATCACGACTGCGTTCGCTCCGACCAGCACGTTGTCGTCAATTTGAACCGGCTTGGCGGATGCGGGTTCAACCACCCCTGCTAAAACAGCACCGGCGCCAATGTGGGAATGCTTACCGACAATTGCACGGCCACCCAGCACAACCCCCATGTCAATCATGGTATCGTCGCCAATTTCTGCACCGATGTTGATAATCGCGCCCATCATGATGACGGCATTATTACCGATGGTCACGTGGTCTCTGATAATTGCGCCGGGCTCAATTCGAGCATTGATATCTTTAATATCCAATAGCGGAACAGCGGAATTTCTGGAATCAGCTTCAATTTCGTAATCATCAATATTGGCTTTGTTCTTCTTCAAGAAGTGTTTAACGTCTTCCCAATCCCCAAACAAAGTTGCGGTGTGCTTTTCAGCAAAGGCTTTAATTGATTTGGGGAACTTGATGTCCTTGATGGATCCCTTCAGGTAAACCTTAACCGGGGTCTTCTTCTTGGCATTTCCAATAAAATCGATGATTTCTCGTGCACTTAGTTGTTCCATTATGACTCTCCCTCTTATTCGAATTCTTCATCTAAAGAAACTAAATCTTCAAACGTCTCTCGTTTAATTGCAACTTGTGACTTGCCATTTTCGACAAACACAACGGCCGGCCGCGGATTGCGGTTATAATTAGACGCCATCGCGTATCCATACGCACCTGTGTCTAACATCGCCAACACATCTCCTGGTTGAGTTGCCGGTAAATCCTGCTTTTGAATCAGAATGTCGCCGGACTCGCAATACTTGCCGGCAATCCGAACGGTTTCTTTAATTGGTGCCTTGGGATTCTTTGCTAACACGGCTTCGTATTTGGCCTGGTATAAAGCGGGACGAATGTTATCGCCCATGCCGCCGTCAACAGTGACGTACGAACGGATTCCCGGAACATCTTTTCTACTGCCAACCGTGTACAAGTTGTATCCGGCAGGCCCTGCGATCGAACGCCCCGGTTCAATCCAAATGGCAGGCATTGGCAACTTAGTTTCGGCAGTCCGCTTCTTGATGGCTTTCACAATCGCGTCAACAAACATTTCCGGTGCGATCGGATCGTCTTCTTCGGTGTACTTAATTCCAAATCCACCACCAACGTTGACGACTTTGGCAACGTAGCCTACTTCTTTATTCCACTGTGCCAACGTATCAATTAGTTTGACAGCTGCCATTTCAAATCCGTTGACCTCAAAGATTTGTGATCCAATGTGGCAGTGAATCCCCAACATGTTCATCCGGTCATCTTCAAGAACCAACCCCAGCGCCTTTTTGGCCTGACCGCTTTGAATGTCAAAGCCAAACTTGCTATCAACTTGTCCGGTCTGGTCATATTCATGGGTGTGGGCTGAAATTCCCGGCGTTACCCGCAGCATCACGTTAATGTGGGATTGCTTCTCTTCTAAAACGTCTTTTAATAAGTCAATTTCATGGAAGTTATCCAGGATAATCACGCCAATTTGGTGTTCAACCGCCATTTCAAGTTCGGCTCTTGATTTGTCGTTTCCGTGGAAGCTGACCCGTTCCATCGGAAAGCCGGCTTTAATTGCCGTGTACAATTCACCGCCGGACACGACATCAATATGACCTTTTTCCTGGTTAATCAGTTGAAACATTGCAATGCAGGCAAATGCTTTACTGGCATAGCTGACGGCAAAATCGACACCGTTATCTTGGAAGACCTTTTGGAAATGGTGAATTTGGTCGCGAATGGCTTTGACATCGTAAACCACTAATGGTGTTTGGTATTTTTTGACCAACTCCAGTGAATCTACCCCGCCGATTTGTAGATGTCCTTCTTGATTCGTAGATAACTGGTCGATTTGATTACTCATGTTTTTTCCTCCAAATATTTACTGTCCGCTGCTCAATCAGATGCGGTCTAGCCATGACGGTATAAAAAAATCCCCTTATCCGGCGAACGCCGAACAAAGAGATTCAGAATTAATATCCATATCATTCCGTATCATTTGTCGTTAGCGCCCCGCAGCCGACTTGTCCGCCGCGACAGTCCAAAGCCTATTAAGCCAAGTCCCAGCGCGCCAAGTGCTACCTCACATGGTGCTTCGGCAACCGCCCCTTTCATTAGCTTCAAAGTTCAGGTAGGAACTCCACTAATTACTGATGTTGGTTGCAACCTCTAATGATTTAATTGACATAATTCTATAATGTTTCTCATAAAGTGTCAACCGCTTTTACCAATCGAATGCAAATTTATGCAAATTCCATCATTCAAACTAATGACTCTTGCAAATTCACTGAAAACTGCTAAAATTCGATTTAACAATCTCTAACCGAATTGTTAATTAATGGGAATATCCAGGGAGTGAATGAAAGTTATGAAAGTCGTTAAGTTTGGGGGCAGTTCATTAGCCGATGCCGCCCACGTTCAAAAAGTAATCAACATCGTTCAAAGTGATCCGGATCGAAAAGTTGTCGTCACATCCGCGCCTGGCAAGCGATTTTCTGGGGACGTCAAGGTAACTGACTTGCTGATCCAATATGCCAACGCCATTATTGCCGGGACTGATGCGACACAGATTTGTGAGACGATCTTTGCCCGCTACCAAGAAATCGGCAATGGCTTTGGGGTTCCAGCGACTATCTTGGATGACATCAAACAGAAGTTAATCGCCCTGCCAACAAAATCCTATCCCAACGACGACTACCTGATGGCCGCTTTCAAAGCCCACGGTGAACGGCTGAATGCCGAGCTTTTCGCCGCCTGCCTCAATGAATCTGGCGAAAATGCCCGTTTTGTGGATCCCAGTGAAGCTGGTATTTTACTAAGCGATGATCCAAACGGCGCGACCGTCCTCGAAAAGACATATGATAACCTCGCACATTTAACATACGGCGATGAAAAGCTCGTCTTCCCAGGATTCTTTGGCTTTTCTGAGGACGGCAACATCGTAACGTTTGCCCGTGGCGGCTCCGACATTACCGGCTCCATTCTCGCTGCCGGCCTTCACGCGTCGCTTTACGAAAACTTCACCGACGTGGACGCTATTTTTGCCGCCAATCCCAAGGTCGTTAACGACCCCCTTCCCATTCACAAAATGACTTTTAGAGAAATGCGTGAGCTTTCTTACGCCGGCTTCTCTGTTTTCAATGACGAAGCCATCATCCCCGCAATTCAAGGACAAGTCCCAATTAACGTTAAGAACACCAACAATCCCGACCTGCCCGGAACATTGATTGTTCCCGAAGAAGATTTCACTTCCAAACGACCGGTCACAGGCATTGCCGGCTCAAATCGGTTTGCAGCACTTTATCTTCACAGATACCTGCTGAACAAAGAAGTCGGCTTCACACTGAAGATTTTACAAATTCTGTATAAGTACGGCGTTTCCTACGAACATATGCCATCAGGAATTGATGACTTGACGATCATATTTGACCGCACTCAGCTCGACCGTGATACAATTAAAAAAATGTGTCGTGACATTCAATCTGAGCTACACCCGGACACATTGGATTGGATTGACGACTACGCCATTATTATGGTGGTCGGTGAAGGAATGCGGGCCCGGGTTGGAACGATTGAAAATATCATCCGACCACTGGCTGAACACAACATTCCCGTTCACATGATCAATCAAGGTGCATCCCGTATTTCAATTATGCTGGGTACCCGCCAATCAGATGCCGATGCGGCAGTCAAATACATTTACGAACATTTTTTTAGAGAGAACCCTTCCGTTAACCGAATTGAATATCAGGCGGAAGTGTAAAAGGAGGCAGCTTCATGGTGGAATTATTAAAGGTTCATGGATCACAGAACAAGTTCTTCATCCTGGATCAAACTGCATTGCAAAACAAGCTCCCACAGCCCGAATTGGTTGCGTTGGCTAAACACATTACCGAACCGGAACAAGGCCTCTTGGATGGTGCAGATGGCCTACTTGTGATTGACGAATCGGACCATGACGGTGTATTAGGCAGCATGCAAGTTATCAACACCGATGGCAGTATTGCATCGATGTGTGGTAATGGATTACGAACTGTATCCCGCTACCTCTCAGATAAGTTCAATCAAGATGCATTCAAAGTCGAAACAATGGATAGTGATTTGGCTGTTCATCGAGAAGCGGATTTGGCCAATGACGTACCGACGTTTAGCGTCGAAATTTCGCCGGTGACATTTGCCAAGGAAACATTACCATTCGATCATTTAGGAACTGACAACTTAATCAATAAGGCGGTACCAGAATTTGCACCCGGTCTGAAGTTCACGGCCATCGCGGTTCCCAACCCGCATTTAATTAGTTTTGTGGACGAAGAAACCATGCACTCCAAGCTTCTGGGTCAACTGGGTAAAATGCTCAACGAACCAAACGAATACTTCCCAGACGGCGTCAACGTCAGCTTCGCCCAAATTCTTGATCGAAACACGTTGTTCGTCAGAACCTATGAACGCGGCGTCGGCTTTACAAACGCTTGTGGAACCGGGATGTCGGCAACCAGCTTGGCATTTTGCTTAAATCACCCGGAAATGGCTGACTTTAATCAGACCATCTCTGTTTATAATCCGGGCGGAATGGTTAAGACACGCGTCCATGATAATGACAGCAACTTCACCATTGACCTGATTGGTAACGCCACGTTTACCCACAAGGTTGAAATTCCAGAAGAAGATCTTCACGCAAACGTTTTAGACCACGCACAAATTTCAGAAACTGGTGAACAGCCGGCCTACCTGCGATTTGTTGAGGGACTTAAGCGTCAACGAGTTTAATCACAACAACAAAGAAGGATTCAGCGAAAAAACGCTGAATCCTTTTTCGTACTGCTTTAGATGTCATTCGCTAAACCACCTAGGGTCGAATCCGTAGCGGGTGATTTCTAGTTTGCATCCCCATTAGAATCACGCTCCGAAACCCACACCTCATGAATCAACTGGTTGGCTAACACCCTGCAAATCATTTCAATCAGCTGATCCTGCATAAATGTGGTTGCGTCAAAGGATGCCCGTTGACCATTGATGGCCACAATCCGCATCCCGTCGGTTTTAATTTCCACTTGGTATTTCGCAAACGTGGCCACAATTGCCTGTAACTTCTGTTCGTTGAGCATTTCATTGGCCTCCCAGTCGTAATTTAAGCCGCCACTCGTCTTGTCTGACCTGGCTTTCTTTTAGTCTCAAATCCATGTACGGCGCGATTGATAACAGAAAATCCTTCACCTGTTCATAGTGGGCTTTGCTTGAAAAATAGTGATTGGCTTTTCGCTGGGATAACTTATCAATTTTTACCTGTAACTGTTTCAAGTAATCTTCCACCAACTGCAAGGTGTTTTCGCGAATACTGGCAATTTGGGCAATCTTTTCGTCATCCGGATCTTCAATCTCCAGCGCCTCTGAACAGTGATACCCCTGCAATTCATCAGCGTCGATATTTAACAGTTGTAAGTCATCGTTCTTGACTGCTTCTTGAAAGCCACCGAGATCCGTTTGCTTCAAATAGTCCGGTAGTTGGCCATCGACCATTCTCACCATCAAGAGCGCCTTTCTGGCGATCCCCTGGCCAAATTTGATATGAATCACAAAATTCTTTTTGCCAATGTAGTTCACATTATCTAAAATCAGTTGCGGATTGTGGGTCACCACTTCGCCCACCGCAAAATATGTATCGTGCTTTGTCTGATAGACCTGGCCAAATTTTGGCTGCATCAAATCACTTCCCAACGTTATTTCTCACATCAACTAGTTTACTTGATTGGCCACTTTTTTCAAAGTCGTGTTTTTCCAAACATACGTTCAAATATTTTGTATAATAGATTTTAGACAAATTGCATTTGAAGGGAGGGCTTTTGATGGCCGTGCATCAAGTTGGTATCAGAGAGTTAGTTGAATTTCTACTTCGGACCGGTGACTTGAGTCCCGTCATCAGCAGTGAAAATACGGCTCAGGAAGGCAGCCGCATTCACCGCAAGATTCAACACAGCCGCCCGTCCTCATACCAATCCGAGGTTGCCCTGAAAACGTCGATTCAATACCTGGACGACGAATACGTCATTAGTGGCCGCGCTGACGGCATTGATGAGCGGGACGGCAAGCCTTTGATCGAAGAAATCAAGACCTCTGACCTGGAATTTCAGTCAGTTCCCGACTCAACGCTTCAGCTGTATTGGGCCCAAGTCAAGGTGTACGCCTACATCGTCATGCACCAGGCAGACATTAAGTCAGTCGACCTTCAGCTCACCTATGTCCAGACCCCCGACGAAAAAATCACGACCAAGACCCTGACAATCAGTAAGACCGAATCGGAACTCTTTTTTACGGCTCTCGTAACCGAATTTGAGCAGTGGATTCAGTTGCGGCATGAACTTGACGAGCGGCGAATCACCTCCGCCAAGCAACTCAAGTTTCCCTTCGCGGATTACCGTCCCGGCCAACACAAGCTGGCTACGAACGTTTATAAGACAATTTTGCTGGAAAAGCATTTATTTGTGGAGGCCCCAACCGGAACCGGCAAGACCATTTCAACCCTCTTTCCGGCCATTAAATCCATGGGCGAAGAATTGATCAGCCGCGTTTTTTATTTCACGGCCAAACAAAGTACCAGACACGTCGCGGAAAACACGATTTCGTTGATGGCAGAAAAGGGGCTCACCCTCAAAAGCATCACTTTAACCGCCAAGGATAAGATTACCTTCCCGGAGGAAAAAGACGTTCCGCCGGAAAAAAATCCATACATGGTGGGCTACTACGATCGTGTCAGACCAGCTATCAAGGATCTCATTCAACACGTTGATCAAATCACTAAAGATACCATTCAAGCATACGCGCAAAAGCACAAGGTGGACCCTTTCGAATTTTCACTCGACGTCAGCTTATTTTGTGACATCATCATCTGCGACTATAACTACCTCTTCGATCCCCAGGTGCATTTGCAGCGATTCTTTTCAGTCCCGGATAAATCAAACTGTTTTCTGGTCGACGAAGTTCACAACCTCGTCCAACGGTCCCGGGAAATGTATTCAGCCACCTTGGAATCATCCCCAATTGACCCTTTAATCCGCCAGCTTTCAAGGAAAAAAGCCAGCAATGAAAAGGTGATTAAACGCCTCCAGTCGCTCAAGCGATCATTTAAACGTTATAGCAAACCCGCATCAGAAACCGTCGATAAGCAGGTTGCCCAACTGGCACCGTTGGATAATTTCAATAATACGTTAGAAACCTTAATTGAAACGATCCACCAATGGTTGGCAACTCAGACCCCCAGCGACACGGTCGATGCCGTTGTGGACTACTATTTGGAATGTCGGCGCTACTTTTTGATCAGTACGTTTTACGATGAAACGTATCGAACGAGGATGATTATCGGCGATCACACCATCATTTTTAGGCAGTTTTGTATGGATCCCAGCAAGCAAATTAAGGCCAGCTTGAATCTGGGACGTGCCGCAATTTTGTTTTCGGCTACACTCAGTCCCATTTCCTATTACCAGCAAGTTTTGGGAAACGAAGAAGACAGTTTGTGCATGATCTCTCATTCATCGTTTCCCCAGGAAAACTGTCAGGTAGTTATCGCTAATAACATTAATACCCTGTATGCCAACCGGGAGAACAGTCTAAAACCAATTTGTGACACAATTAAGACGTTGATTTCCCAGAAAACCGGGCATTACATGATGTTCTTCCCGTCGATGGCCTATCTAAACGCGACCTTAAGCAAATTTGTCGAACTTTACCCAGACGTAACGGTCATTAATCAAAAGCCCGACATGGACAACGCGTCACGAACCGAATTCTTAGACAACTTCCGTTCTGATGATCACAAGACCAAAGTTGGCTTCGCCCTTTTAGGTGGCATCTTTTCTGAAGGCATCGATTTGAAAAATGACCAACTGATTGGCGTGGGCATCGTCAGTGTCGGGCTTCCCGGAATGAATAAAGAATCCGATTTAATCCGTGATTACTTTGATTCACTCAATGGCCAGGGCTTTTCGTTTGCCTACCAACTTCCCGGCTTCAACAATGTCAGCCAAGCTGCCGGGCGGGTGATTCGAACTGACGAGGATAAAGGTGTGATCGTCTTGATGGACCAGCGATTTAATCAGACGCGCTACCGGAGCATTTTCCCCAAGAACTGGTCCAACATCAAAGTCACTCAAAATTCGGATCAACTAAAAAATGTTCTGCATCATTTCTGGCAAAACGGCAATACGTAAGTGTTCTGGTTACAATTTTTACGATTGGGTGTATACTAATAACGCTGTTCGTTAATTGAATTAAAGCCAGGAGGGGTTAAATTGAAATTAGCAATGTATGATAACAAGCCAACATTTGTCGCGCTCCAAAACGGTCAATTCTGGGGTATTCCAATTACTGGTTATGACTCAATCGACGAGATCTTAAACGATTGGCAGAACTTTGTTTCTAAAGTCCTAATCAATTTCAACGACACCAAAATCATTGATAACGACGATGCCGAACAACTCGATGCCCAAAAATTTGAGCAGCCGGTTCAACACCCACGTCAATTACCAGCAATTGGGTTTAATTACCTTGATCACATGAAAGAAATGGACATTGTGAAGCCCAAGCGGCCAAACGTGTTCAATAAATTTGTCAGCTCCTTAGCCGGCCCCCACAATTCAATTCATCTCAGCGGCAACACCGTTGATTGGGAATCTGAACTCGTGATTGTCATCGGCCGTGGTGGTCGCAACATCAGCCGCGAAGATGCCGAAGACGCAATTGCCGGCTACACTGTCGGCCAAGACATTTCCGATCGAACCGTTCAATCAATCGATGGTCCAAGTACCCAGTTTGACCTCGGAAAATCCTTCAAGAATTACTCACCAATCGGCCCTTACATAACAACAATTGCCGACACTGATGATATTGTTTCAAAAAATGTCACTACTAAAGTCAACGGGGAAATTATGCAGCAAGCAACCGTTGATAAGATGATTTTTGATATCCAAACGCTGATTTCGTATATTTCCAGCGTCATTGAACTGTATCCAGGCGATTTAATCTTTACCGGAACCCCCAGTGGGACCGGTGTCGGACGTGATCCACAAGTCTTTTTGAAGTCTGGTGACGTCTTTACCAGCGAAATTGACGGCTTGGGGACAATCGAAACCAAAGTTAATTAACAAATCCCCACTTTAATCAAACAATGCATTAGCAAAAAATGTGATCCTGGGAATACACACAATACAAATAATGGACCCGCCCGAACCTCCCCTTCTTAGGTGATAATTCGTGACGGATCCATTATTTGTATTCGCTGATAATCATTCTTATTTCTTTAAAATAGTTTCAATCCACTGTATTCTGGTTAATAAGGTTTATTCCAGTTAACGATCATAACACATCATGTAAATCATTTTAGTGAAAGGAAATTTAATGACAGAAGCAGAAACACTTACCCAAAAACGAACCAGACGAATCATCAAACAAGCTATGATTAACCTTTTGCAGTCCAAGCGATTCGATGACATTACCGTCAAGGATATTTGTGATAGTGCGCTTATTCATCGCAGCACATTTTATCGTTACTATCAGGACAAGATTGATTTGGCAGACGATATTTTGCACGATTTAACAAGCGAACTGAGTGGCTCTCCTACTGATAAAACGGCTGTTTTAAAACAGATCACTCAATTTATGACTCAAAATGTTGGCCTAATCCGTCATTTGGTCCCTGAAAACGAAAGTAAATTTTATGATGAGTTTCGCCACATCCTTGAAGGGCTGTTTCAGGAGCGCGTTAACAACTCAGATTACCAAAATGACCCCATTGTCACTTTAATCAAAAATTCAACGTCTCCCACTCTTATGATGAGCTTTTTGGCAAATATCATCATGGGCTTCTTCGCCGAACAGTTGGAATATTCGCCGAGCCACTCTTTAGACGAAGTTGAAGAATTCCTGGTCGACATCATCAACAAATTAAATGGAATTTGATTAAATGCCCTTAAGTTGTTCTATGAATATTAAGGAACGGATACGGTGTGAACTTTTGCCTCAGCGACTTTATGATATTTAGCCATCATTCAGTAAAACAACGTCAAATCAACTAAACTTTGTCGGGTTTCTCATTATCTGATTTTCTTTTCCGTAACAGATAAATCACTGCGGGTAAGATAGTTAACGCACTAATCAACGAATAAGCGGTATCCAGAACAGTGATTAGCCCAAATGATTTAAGCACCGGAAAGTTGGAGAACATAATCGCTGAAAACCCGCCAATCACGGTTAATCCGGAAACTGTGATGGCTTGCCCAACGGATGCGACTGATGAAACAATCGCATCTCTCACGGAAATGCCACGTTTCATTTCTTCTCGATAGCGCTCCAGAATTAAAATGGTGAATTCGGTGCCAATTCCCAGAACTAAGGAACTTAAAGCAATTGTAACCGGATTATATGGTGTCCCCATAAGCTTTAATGTTAGCGGTGAGAATCCCAACACCAGCAAAATTGGGACCACCGGATAAATTGCCAGTCGCCAATCTCGATAAATCAGGAATAGGACGATGAAAATAATCGAAAGACCTGCAATAATGATCAGATCATGATTTGCTGAGACGTTATCAATTCCCAGCAGCATCATGACTTGAGCCCCTGCTGGCGAAATCTTCAGCCCGTGATCTGTTCCTTGGATATCATGATCAATCCGATTCATCAGTTGAAGCTGCTCTTTAGATGACATGTCCTTTTTGATCTTGAATTGAATCGTGGCGGAGTGATGATCCTTACTGATTAATGACTGCTTGATAGATGTCGGCATATTGTCAATGCCGGAATTAATTTTGTCTTGATTATCCGACAATTTACCTGATGACTGCTGATATGCGACTGGTAAGCTGGTAACCGCGGTTACGTCAGAATATTTGTCTTCAACCCGTTTGCCAATGTCATTAATTTTTTCCAGTTGTCCACTATCCCGCAAATCATTATCGCCGCCTCTAACCAGATAGGTCAGATACGTCGTTGAGCCAATTTGTTTCTGAAGATACTTGGTGTTCTTCAACGAAGTCATCTGTTGTGGGATCATTTTAGTAATATCGGTTTCAATATTAATTGATTTTTCTACTGAAAAGCCGATTCCTGCCAAAACAATACCAATGGCCAATAGAACACCGGAATGTCTGGTAACCCATTCTGCATAATGACTTAAGAATAGCGAAAGTCTGGAAGGTTGAGCAATCTTTTTGGGGCTGAACTGGTCTGCTTGGTAATTTTTATCTAAGAAAGACAATGTGCTAAACATCAGTCCAAACTCGACAACATAACTACATGCAACTCCGATTGCCAAAGTTAAGCCAAACTGTTGCATCATTGGTGCCTTGGACAAATACATGGACAAGAAACTGAAGATCATGACAATTAGGGCAACTCCAACCGCTGGCCCCATATTTGCAATCGCTTCTGAAATCGATTTTTGGGGATTATGCGTCTTCTTAATTTCTTCTTCGTAACGGTTTTGAAATTGAACGCCAAAATCAGTTCCCAAGCCAATAATAATTGGCAAAGTTGCCATGGTTGCCAAAGTGATGGGGATATTTAGCCACCCCATTAGCCCGAATGTCCATACTAGACAGGCTAAAACAAAGACCAGTGGCAGCAGTCGTCTTCGAACCGGGAAGATGACTCCTAGGATAATTACCATCAAAACGATGGCCAGTACCAGCATAATTGCCATACTCTTGATAACTTCTCCACGAGCCTGCCCGATGATTGCAGGCATCCCACCAAGGCGGGTCTTAATATTGGAGCCGAAATGAGTGTCTCGGATGACCTTATTTGCATCATTGTGAATTTGAACTGCGGAGTTCATATCTGAAGACTTTTTGTTGGTGTTGATCACAATGACCATCCGCGTTGCATCCTTAGGCAACAATTCCTTGAATGTACTTGGTATGTGGCCATTGTCACTTAAGAAAATATCTCTTAACAAATTCGTTGACATGTCTTCAACCTTAGGAAGCATTGGGACAATCGTCTTCGCCAAGCCGGCTTGCTGTTTTCGATTCAACAGTGTCATGGTATATGACTGAAGTTTAGCTTTTTGCTCGGTAGTTAAAGCTTTTTGTAACATTGCCTGTTGCTGTTTTGCCGGCACTGACTGTTGAGCTTGTGCTGCAGCCATTTTCTGTTTTTGAGCAGGCGTTAATTCGCTCATTACATATTGCTGGATCTGCTGCTGTTGAGCAGGAGTCAGTGACTGTTGAAGGTCACGTTGGAGCTGGGCAGTTTGCTTGGGGGTCAGCTCTGCCATTAAATCCTTTTGCAGTTTTGGATCCTTGAAGTTTAACTGCACAGATCCGCCGCTGCCCGCCTTGTCCAACATGTCGTTGAGGGTGCTCACAACGTCCGTTGTATTGCGAACGTTATCTACCTGATTGATCTTATGATCAAATTTGGCTACTTTTTGCATCGTTTCATGTGACAACAAAGTATCTTGTCGTCCGTTCATTAACAAATAGAGCGATTCACCGCCAAACTTTTTCTGATAAGTTTGCGAATACTTATATGCTTTTGAACTTGAACTGACAAAAACATCGTTTCCCATCTTCATTTGGAGCTTAGGCAATCCAAACCCAAACCCAATCGTTAGGATGACAATGACGGTAATCCAGATTTTGCTGTGACGCTGTATATTGTTACTGAGTCCGTCGAACAATCGTTTCAATGTCTACATCTCCTTTTTTTGTGTCTGATTTTCATTTTAAGAGATGAAGTCCAAAAACAAAGAAGTAAACCAAGGCCTTTGTTGCGAAATGAAACAAGACTCAAATAATGTTCGATTATGGAAGCGAATACACATGAAAGAGTGGCAAAAAAGCGCATTGTTTCAAGAATTCAGCTAAGTAATCGGCAAACAAAAAAACTGAGGCAATTTTTTATATTTGCCCCAGTCTCTTCACATGATGTCTGTTAATATTTAGTGTTTCCGAAGAATGCTGACGCCTTCCGGAACCATAAAGTCCTTTTGAATCATCGTTAATTTTCCAGATTCACTGTTACGAGTGTATAATACAGCGTTGTCCGAATTTTGATTCAAGGCGATGACAAAGGATTCATCGTCACTCATATTGAAATCACGAGGGAAGTCGCCTTCCGTTGAAATTCGCTGGATCAATGACAAATTACCTTTTTCATCTGAACTGAAGACAGCAATTGTGTTATTGCCCCGGTTGGAAACATACACGAAGCGGCCGTCTTTTGATACACGGATTGCAGCAGCACCGTTATGTTCAGTCCAATCATCAGGAATCGTTGAGTGGATGTCTCTCAAGGACAAAACGCCCTTGTCGGCATCGTAATCCAGTACGGCAACGTTGCTGCTCAACTCACCAACCAGATAGGCAACTTTCTTCTTGGCATCGAAGTAAATATGACGGGGACCATAACCGTCCTGCATTTGTAATTCGCTGACGGGTACTAATTTACCGCTGTCTTCCAAATCATAAATAAACACTTTGTCGACACCCAGGTCAACGGCCACAATTCGGCCCTCAGGAGTTAAATTGATATAATGAGGATGTGGTCCGTCTTGTTGCTCCTTGCGGAATCCAAGGGTGCCCTTGTCCATAATCCGATCGGCCTTTGAAATGGCACCATCATCGCCAATTTTATAGGAATTAATCGTTCCGGCATGATAATTAGCGGTGAAAACAAGTTGTTTGTCTTCATCAACCGAGATATAAGCGGGTGATGTTTCCTGGTCGTGAATTGAGGCAATTGGCTTTAATGGGAAGTCATCTTTAGTCCCATCCCATTCGACAAAGCCACCAGTTACATTATCCTGGTCGTCTTTGACCTTGGTAATCGCGTAAATCCGTTTCTTAGATGATTCAGCCACGTAGGTTGGGTCAATGGCGCTGCCGACAAATTGTAAGTTTTGTAATTTTTTACTTTCAGTGTCTAATTCTAACTGGTAAACACCCTTACTGATTCTTCGAGTGTAGGTTCCAAGCAAATATTTTTCTATCAAGATTGTCCCTCCAACAAAAGTTTATATACTCATTATGCCACATCTAAATCCAAACCAACAAATGTTTGAAAGCTTTTTCACGAAAGGAATTGAATTTATGAAGTCATTTGAAAAATTCCACCCTGTTTTAACCAGCCATCTCACCTTGGATTGGTTGACGCAAACGCCCGTCAAATTAGTGGATGACCTTTATTCAAAGAAAACCATTACAACCATTAAGGCTGAAAAAATGCCAAATGAAATTTTAGATACCGTCAAAAATATTAATCACATCATGCAGCGGGTCATGAACGGCCAGGAATTGACTTGGGGGATGACGGATTCCAACTCTAATCAATTTGTCGGCATCATCAGCTTGGTGGGATTTGAACCCCCAGTTGACACTGGCTCTATTGAATTCATCGTTGATCAAGCTCATGAACGTTACATACCTGAAGTTGTGGAACGAACGATTCAATTTTCAAAGGATCATTTTACTTTCCAGCAACTATCCGTGACCGTCAGTCAACCAACATCTCAGCTAACCGAGCAGTTGCAATCGATTGGGTTCAAGAAAACGACCGAATCTGCTTTGATCATTCAACTTAACTAAACATTGGACTGAATCTAAATAAGTGTAAATATTGAGTCGACATGGTTGAATATTTTTCAATAGCATATTAGAATTGTTCTAAAGTACAGGATGAATTATAATAAACTTGAAAAGATAAATGAGCCAACCGCTCCTCATGGAGGTGCTTCAAAATGACTAACGCAACCCTTAAACATTCACTCGGCCAACTTAAAAAACAAGGCATCCGAATCACACCTCAACGCGAGATTATTCTGGATTATTTAATTACCCACCATAATCATCCTGACGTTGAAACCATTCGCGATGGGATTGAGGCTAAACTGCCCAATTTAAGTGTGGCAACAATTTACAATACCCTTAAGATGCTGGTCGACAATGGCTTGGTCATTGAGCTGCCAAATAATGATGGCGGTATCCGCTATGATTACTTTGGTGTCCCCCACTACCATGCCATCTGTGAAAACTGTGGTAAAATTATCGACATTTTTGATGATGATTATCCAGAGTTGGTCAAGCATGTCCAACAAACAACCCGTGATAAAACCGACTTTTTAGTCACTGGAACTCAAATGGAAGTCACCGGGATTTGCCCAGAGTGCCAGAGAAAGCTACACATCGCTAAGCTCTCCAATAAGTAATTATTACAGGGGCAAACGGTTGATATATCAGTCGTTTGTGCCTGAATTTAAGGATTTTGTCAAGAACTCTTAATATGATTGACAATTTGTCCACCAAAGCCCACAGGGTCGCGTTATATCGCGGTCTGTGGGCTTTTTTACTAGTTGAATTCTCACATACAAATCGTTTATATTAATGTTTGTAGTGAAATCCGGCTATGTAAAAATATAATAAACATTAAAGAAACTTAAAACCGAAACAATTAAAAAGATCTGAAGGGAATAATTAAATTGAAGAAAAGAGCGATTTTAACGGCCCTTTGCTCACTATCATTTGCGGCAATCGGGTTGTTTGGACTCAGTCACACTGCGGGGGCAAGCAGTGTCAATAATTACATTGCAAATAACAACATCAATCACGCCGAAGTAACCTCTTCGGTTTGGAGCGGCTTTCCAAAAAATTCTTACCGTAAAGGCACTGGCAAGCCCGAGGGTGTCGTGGTTCACGAAACCGCAAACCCAAATTCCACAATCTATAACGAAATTGCCTACATGAAAAAGAACTATAACAATGCGTTTGTTCATACGTTTGTCGATGCCAGTCGGATCATTAATATTGCCAACACGGATTATTTAGCTTGGGGAGCTGGTTACCCAGCCAACGCGCGCTTTGTTCAATTCGAGCAAGTTGAGGTCCACAGTAAGTCGGCATTTGCACACGAAATAGCCAACGCCGCCTATTACACTGCGTATATCCTCGATAAATATGGGTTAACGCCAAATGATGCGGCGTACGATGGTAAAGGAACCGTTTGGTCACACGGGGGTGTTTCCAAATATCTGGGCGGTACTAATCACACCGATCCAGCTGGTTACTATGCTTCAGCCGGGAAAAAATACTTTGGCGCAAGCTATACGTTTGCCCAATTTTATCAATTAGTGAAGACGACTTACAACAACCTTCAAGCAGAAGGCGGGTCGGCACACGGTTCACTGACGGCATCAACAGCGAAAAAAGCATATGACAAGGTCACATATGTGAAAGCAAATTCACAGGCGTCATTAGGAGACAACTACAAGTCGTACCGGTTATACAATCATGTTAAGAATTCCCGTGCCGGAGTGAAATCCTACTCATGGGATTCGGTTGGCGCATCCGTCGGCAAAGAGGTTTATATCGATGATATCGGGACCAAGTCAAACGGCCACGATTGGTACCGAATTACCTTCTCAACGGATAGCGGCGCCAAGAAATACTGGGTTTACGAAAAAGCCTTGAATCTTATTAGTTGACAAACATCTATCGACTAATATATGATAACGATAATTTAGAAGACCAAGTAGTGTGATCACAGAGAAAGCGCCGCTCGCTGAAAGACGTTTAAGGACACGAATCCTATCTTCAATACGATTGTCTTAATCAGACACGGAACTTTCCGTTATAAAGAAAAAGTGTGAAGCCTGGCTTTGAATGAGAATGGTACCGCCCGTCATGGGTGTCTCAATTCAAAGTAGGCTTTTTTTATACAAAAATAGGGGTGGAGAATATGGATAAGCGGGTCATTAATGCAAAACGAATCGTGGTTAAGGTGGGTACCAGCAGCTTGATCTACCCAAACGGATCGATTAACCTCAAAACTTTTGACGAGTTGGCATATACGCTCAGTGCCTTAAATAATCAGGGGAAAGAATTAATTCTGGTATCTTCCGGTGCAATCGGCGTCGGGTTAAATAAAATGCACCTTAAGCAGCGACCAACTGAAATTGGGGCCCAACAAGCGCTCGCCGCCATTGGACAATCTGAGTTGATGACATTGTTTACCCAACGCTTTGACCACTACCTGACCGATATTGCCCAAGTATTGCTGACCCACGATATTTTCGACTATCCCAAGAGTAAACAATTCGTTATGAATACCTTTGACTGTCTGTTGAGAGACAACGTGATTCCAATCGTCAACGAAAATGATACGGTTGCCACTGATGAATTGGATCATAAGACCACCTTTGGCGATAACGATCAGCTGTCAGCCATTGTGGCCAGTCACGTCAACGCTGATTTGCTGATTGTGCTATCAGATGTCGACGGCTTCTATGACCAAAATCCCAACAAATGTGCCGATGCCAACCTGATCGAGACGGTTAATTCAATCGACGAAAACGAATTTGGCGTTGCTGGCGGCACCGGAAGTCGATTCGGTACCGGCGGCATGCAAACCAAGTTACTGGCCGCCAAACGGATGTTGGATGAGGACCGGATGATGGTGTTGGCAAATGGTGCCGACCCAAGAATTATCTTTAAGATATTAGCTGGACAAACCGTGGGAACGATCTTTGAAAGAGAGGGTGTCACTCATGAATGATGAATTACTCAAAATAGGCCAAAACGCCAAAGCTGCCGCATACAAATTAAACTTACTGGATACGGTCACTAAGAACCAAGTCCTCAATGATTTTGCGGAGGCTTTAATCAAGAATACCGACCAAATTCTGGCTGAAAACCAAAAAGACATTGCCAACGCCACAGACATGCCGGCAAAATTCACTGACCGACTCAAGTTAACCGGGCAACGAATCAGCGACATGGCGACCGGATTGAAACAAGTGGCCGCCCTGCCCGACCCGATTGGAAATATCGATAAGGGCTGGCAAAATGACGCCGGCTTAAATATTGAGAAAAAGCGGGTTCCGCTGGGCGTGATTGCAATGATCTTTGAAGCCCGCCCAAACGTAACGGTGGATGCATCCGCTTTGACATTTAAAAGTGGTAACGCCGTTATTCTTCGGGGCGGCAAGGAAGCCCTGCATAGTAATTTAGCGTTGGCTCAAGTCCTGCGAGACGTTTTGAAACAACATGACTTGGACGAAAACAGCATTCAAATTCTCCACGACACCAGCCATGAAACGGCCAATGAGTTGATGCATTTAAACAAGTACGTGGATGTCCTCATTCCGCGTGGTGGTGCCGGGCTCATCAACGCCGTGATTAAAAACGCGACTGTTCCGGTCATCGAGACGGGTGCCGGTAACTGTCACATTTATGTCGACAAGGATGCCGAACTCCAGATGGCAATTGACATCATTGTTAATGCCAAGGTCCAACGACCATCTGTCTGTAACGCCGCCGAAAAGGTCTTAATTCACCAAGACGTCGCTGAGAAAATGCTGCCGTCAATTGCCAAAGCCCTTTTTGACCATGGTGTTGAACTTCGTGGTGACGCTGCCAGCCAACGAATCGTTTCAAGCATCAAGCCGGCAACTGAAGAAGATTGGTCAACCGAATACAATGACCTGATCATGGCCATCAAAGTCGTTGACGATGAACAACAAGCAATCGACCATATTAACCATTATTCGACCGGTCATTCAGAAGTCATCATCTCTGATAATTATCAAAGTGGCCAAGATTTCTTGAACAAGATCGATTCCGCCTGCGTCTATGTCAACGCATCAACGCGTTTCACAGACGGTTTCGAGTTTGGATTCGGTGCCGAAATTGGCATCAGCACTCAAAAGCTCCATGCCCGCGGACCAATGGGATTAAATGAACTGACTACCACGAAATATGTTATTCGAGGCGATGGTCAGGTTCGTCAGTAATATAACAAAACAAGGGAGTGTGCCAAAAGGCGGGTTTGCTTCCGTAGCATAACCTAGAATGACTTTTTGAGCTGAAAGCTCGGAAAGTTATTCGTAGTTATGCCTAGGAAGCGGCCTTTTGGCACACGTTCCGGCTATATAAAATTGAAAACGTAAAGGGGCTGTTGGCAAAACGTTAGTTTTGTCACAGCCCCTTGTTTTTGATTTTATATCATCCAGCTGAATTTTGGGATCGAAGCGCCTTTGTTTCAGCTTTTAAACGGGTTCCTCAAACCAGCTTTCTCCGCTTAATCCGATCATCAGTTTCGACGCAACCCCAGCGTCAAAACCGATGATCACATTAATGCTCCGAAGCTAAACGGTTTGACTCACACTCTAAACGTGCTCCACGAACCAACTTTCTCCGCTTAATATAATCATCAGCTTCGCCGCAAGATCGCGCCGAAACTGATGATTACATTAATGCTCCGACGACCGCAAACGGAGTGCAGCGTCTAGTAGCTGAACGGTTCGTTGCGCACTCTAAACGTGTTCCTCAAACCAGCTTCGTCCGCTTAATCCGATCATCAGTTTCGACGCAACCCCAGCGTCAAAACTGATGATCACATTAATGCTCCGAAGCTAAGCGGTTTGACTCACACTCTCTTTTATTATTTATTCAACAACCCATGTTCCTCCAAATAATCCTTCGCAACATCAGCAGCGTTGCGGTGCTTAACCGTTACTTGATAGTTCATTTCCTGCATATCCGTTGTCGTGATCCTGTTGGCCAGTCGATCAAGCGAGCGGACCACTTTCGGGTGGGTGGTCGCAAACTTTTTGGTCATCAACGGAGCGCCTTGGTATGGTGGAAAGAAGCTTCTCGAATCCTTCAAAACAACCAAGTGATATTCACGAATCTGTGGATCAGTCGTGTAGGCGTCAGTCACGTCCACCCGGCCATCCGCCAGCGCGATGTACCTCAATGACGGCTCCATCGTTCGAACTGATTTAAGCTGAATATGATAGGCTTTCTGTAATCCTGGATAACCATCAGATTGCTGGTAGAAATCAGGATCAAAAGCACCCCGAAGCTGATTGCCCACCCGCCGCAGGTCAGCGATAGTTTTGAGATGATACTTTTGAGCGGTCGATCGCCGGACCGTAATCGCATAGCCATTTTGATAGGCCATCGGCTTCAAATAAGTCATTTGAAATTCATTATTCAACGCTTGCTTAGCATCCAAATAAGCCTTGTGGGGGTTCGAATTGATCTCCTTGGGTGTCTTAACGAGTGATTGTAAAACAGTTCCCGTGAACTCTGGATAAACATCAATCTGACCATTTTTGAGGGCCTTGAACAAAAAGCTGGTGCCGCCAAAGTTTGGCTTCAGCTGTACTTTGGTTCGTGGGTTGTCCTGCTCTATCAGGTCCTTATACATATTAATCAAGATTTCAGGCTCACCGCCCATTTTCCCGGCAACTGTGATGGTTTGGCTGGGTTGCGCCAGAATTGACCAGCCGATCGCCCCACCACCAAGAATCAGCAGTGATAAAGTGCCAAAGATCAGTTTTTTGAAAGAAACCTTGGAAAGGATTTTAATCAGCCAACTTGCCAGCAACGCTAAAATCGCTGATAATACGGCACCAATGATTAAGGCGTCATTATTATTGGTTTGAATTCCCAATAAAATATAGGTTCCCAGGCCACCACCTCCAATCAAGGCAGCTAACGTCGCAGTCCCAATGACCAAAACCGTTGCGATTCGGATTCCCGACAAAATCATCGGCATCGCCAGTGGCAACGCAATTCGAAAGAGCTTAAAGCGTCTGGTTACCCCAAGCGCATCGGCAGCTTCCAACAATACTGGATCAATATTGGTTAACCCGGCATAGGTATTTTGAAAAATCGGCATAATGGCATACAACACCAATGCAATAATTGCGGGGACCGTTCCGATACCCACAAATGGGATCAAAATTCCCAATACCGCCAAGCTGGGAATCGTTTGAATAACACCGGCAACCTGAGAAACCAACTCACCGATTTTTGGGCGATTAACGAGGGCAACAGCCAACGGAATCGCAATGACAATGGTGATTAAAATTGCAATTAAGGAAATTTCTACGTGTTGCCAGAGTGCTTGACCAATCGCCCCGGCATTTTTACTGGTGTAATTGATGACAGAATCAATCATCAGTCGACCCCCTTTCCTAAATCAGCAACAAAGGAGATCAGATCGCCTTGAGACAGCACCTGCCCGTCAACTTCCACCAACTGGCCAGGGATTCGTTCCAGCAACCCTGCCCACTCGTAGACGGTTTGGCTGTTTTGTAGCTTAATAACGGCATCACCATCGGCTTTCGGTCGTCCCAGGCCTGAATCAATCACCTGTTTTAATAGTCGGTGACCCGAAACATCTACGTCAAAGAAGCGTTTGACAAACGCGTCCGCTGGGTTGGCCATCATGTAATCCGGTTCACCCACCTGAAGCAAGACGCCGTTGTGAATGACGGCTAATCGGTCGGCCAACAGAAACGCTTCGTGCATATCATGGGTGACGAACACGATGGTGGTATCAATTTGTTTGTGTAAATTCAGAATAATTTTCTGGAGCTGTCTTCGAGAAACCGGGTCAAGCGCACTAAATGGCTCGTCCATCAACACCAATTTGGGACGTCCGGCTAATGCCCGAACAATCCCGACTCGCTGAGCTTCCCCACCCGAAAGCTCATTTGGCATCCGTGACAGAAATTGGTCGGGGTCCAAATTCACCTTGGTCATCAACTCAACAATTCGTTGATGCTTTTTCGCTGGATCCCAACCCAAATTATCAAGTTGAATCGAGGCGTTTTGCTCGATCGTCATGTTCGGGAACAAGGCTCCGGTCTGAAGCACGTAACCAATGTGTCTCCGTAGCTTTTGTAAATGGCTGTCGGCAACGTCTTGACCGTCAATCTTAACTGATCCGCTGGTTGGTACCACCAAGCGGTTGACTGTCTTAAGCAATGTCGTTTTACCGCTCCCAGAGGGACCAACCAACACAAAAAGCTCACCATCATGAATGGTGAGGTTAAGGTCTTTTAGTGCATCCTGGCCGTCAAATGTTTTTGTCACGTGAGAAAATTCAATCACCGTATTCACCTCATTTATATTACGCGTGTTAAGTATTAATATCTTAACACTTTAAACAATCATTAATATAAACTGTCTCTCGACGTAACAGTCAAGAAGAAATACTACCCCAAAATAGTTATTGTTTCCCCCTGGTAGCAAAGTCCTGTTGTCATTCCTTTAACTGGGTTTTATGAAGTCGTTTCAGCTTAAAGCTCATAATCCAAGTGGTAATTGGAATCGTGGTGACCACGCCAATTAGCGAAATCACAATGGCAATCAGCTCCGCGGCAAACACCTTGTCATTTAAAATTTCACCGAATGAGTAATTTAACCCGTAAAACCAAATGAATAGTGCCAGCGAACTGCCAAAGAAGCCGAAAAATAATGTGTTAACCGCCGTTCCGATGATTTGTTTACCAATAATCGTTCCGTCTAAGAACAACTGGGAACTGGTGATTTCTTTGTGCTGAGTAACAATTTCATCAAGTCCAGAGGAAATGGCAATCGCCGCTTCCGCAACCGCCCCAAGCGAACTTAAGATCGCGGTCGCAATCGCTACTTTAGTGAAGTTGATGCCGACGTATGTGGACAGGCCCTCGAGCTCTTCGCTGTCTTCCAAGCCAAAGCCCCCCACCTGGGCCCAATATTCGACTGGGATAATAATCACCACAATTAAAATCAGAATAATAACGGACGCTTGAAAGGCGGTTGTTGATGCGTTATCACTCGCACTGCTCCAAAAGATCGTGATCGAAAGAAGAATCACGCTGGAGACAATCGTCACGATAATCGGTGGTAAATGAAACGCGATCAAAACAATCGTGAAAAATAAAATGCCAAAATTGACGACCATACTGAGAAACGAGGTAACACCTTGTTTGCCACCGACAATAATCATCAAAATGAGCAAAACGATCCCTAATGCGGTAATTGAGCCCATCAGCGTTCATCTCCTTTGATCCAAAGCCCGGCAAACAGACTGGACAATATCACCGTCAACACAATCCCAATCCCACTGATCAGGCTGGAGGTCATCCCCAAAGACATATTCATTGAAAACGAGCAGTGCCAGGAGTTGCCATTTTTCAAATATAACAATGTCATCGGCAACGTTTCCGCCATGAAGATAAAGAACAAGACATTGATTAAAGGCCCCATGATTGATTTTCCAATTTGGCGGCCGGATTTAAAGATGTCCATCTTCGACAGCTGCGGTCGTTCCTGCTTCAAGGTCGCTAACGATGCGATGATGTCCGTAGCCTCATCCATAACGGCCCCAAGAACGCCAATCAGGACCTCTGCGATAAATAACGGCTTGGGCAGCTGCGTCACGTACTGCATCGACTCATAATAGACCCCGCGCTCATGGGTCACAGCGAACACCAGCAGCGTAATCAAAATGGTTGCGGCCGTCGCGCAAAGAACCGCCGATAGCGTGACTAACATTTTCTTGCTCCACCCCATGACCAACAGTAAGGTCACAAAACAAAAGACAACTGCCAGAATACTGAAAATCAAAATCACGGCCGACCCGTTATTGTTGTGATCAATTTTAACCGCGATCCAAAATAAAATTGTATTAATCACGATACTTGAAATCACGGTAACGCCCCGCAGCTTGAGAATTACAAATAACAAGCTGATCGCAATGGCGAACAAAAAGGCAATTGGTGCGTCACGCTTCATGTCCTTTACAGTTGCGTGCAGCTTGGGCTGAGTGTGAAGCGTAATAAATAATTTCTGGCCCCTTTTATACTCGTGATCCATGGCATGGGAATCAGAATATGAATTATTGATCGAAAACTTTTTACCGGCGTATGTCCCATTGGTGATTTGCCCATACAGTTTCTGCGAATGGTAATAATCAACGTTATGAAATTCGTCAGTCATTTTCACGGCCTTACCGTTTTCAACGCGGTTTACTTGAAAAATCGGTTGGCGGTATAACCCGTCGTTATGCTGACAGAAAAAGGCCGCCAGAAAACAGAAGGCGATCACCAAGATGATTTGAATCCAGGTCATTTTACTCGTTAATTTAGTATCCATAATGCACATCTTTTCAACTAATTTTAGAGTTATTGTACCATTTGACCGTGAAAATTTTGACAATTTTTTGGAAACGTTAGGAAAGTGAAAGTTTTTCGAGGAAGTATTTGTGAATATGATGATTGGATGCGGGCTTAGCGGTTTATTTTTTTATAAGTACTTCAGTCTCTATGGAGTAGACGACAAATAAGGGGCAAGTGACTCACACCCGGTTATGGGATTTGAGACGCTTGCTCCTTGTATATGCTGTGCCTGTTATTGTCTTTCAAAATGGTTTTGAGTTCACGCGTGTTTTTTTACCTAGCCGAAACGTGCGAACCAAGCCAGTTTCCTCCGCTTAGTCCAACAACGGGGTTCAACGCAAACCCAGCGTTAAACCCCGTTGTTGCCAGTTGTTTTTCTTTTACATAGAAAAAACGTGCTCCGACGCAACTGACACTACGATCTAAGACGCTTTGATTCAAATCCAAAATCAGGATTTAAATCAAAGCTCCCTTAGTTCTCCGTGTCAAACCGTTGCTCGTCGCACTCTACTTCTTATAATCCACCACCATCACATTAACCGTCGAATGTCTGACGACATATGCTGTTGTCGATCCTAAGATGGCCCTGGATATGCCGTTTACACCCGATTTTCCAATCACAATTAGCGATGCACCCATCTTTTCTGGTAGTTCCTTTGCAATTTGAATCTTGGGAACCCCAACTACGAAGTGGGTTTCGACCTTGGCGCCCTTTTTCTCCGCAATCTCTCTTGCATCATCTAAAATTTCCTCGCCACGTTCACGGAACGACTCCATAACATCCTGGCCCAGCGTGACCCCATACTGAACGTACCGTTGATCACTTGCCACCGAGACAATTTGCAACGTCGATCCAAACGTCTTTGCCAAATCAGCAGCTTCTTCGACCGCTCTCATCGCATTTTGACTACCATCAACCGGAACTAAAATTGTTTCAAACATATCCAACACCTCCATAATCTTCTATCTAAATTAATCTTACCATTCTGTGAAGTAATAAACATGAATCTAGTCTCAAATCTACTTCAAGTTCAGGTGCCCACGAATCACTTTATTGTTAGCCAACTCCGCATCACGCTGCTTCAAGCGCTCATCATAACTCGCCAACAGATACTGCTCCTCATCGTTTTCCGCGATCAACTTCGGGAAATGAATGTCGTTGAGATCATTCGTGACAATCAAGGTACAAAAGGCCATGAATGCAAGTTGGACTTCCTTGGTATGCGTATCGGTGGTTAAAAATTTTGTGAACACTTCCACCGCCCGTTTGTGACTACCCGTGACGTATGAAATACAGGTCAGAATTTCATTTGGCCTTGCCGGCGACAAAAACTGGACGTGATCATACCCCGCCGTCACAAACGACAAGTCCCCAGGCAAAAATTTTACACCAGCCAAGCCGGCATTCGCATCCAAAATACGTAATGTCTCACCGCCAAATTGAATTTGATTGTTATTTAGTTGTGCAGGAAAGACATAACTTTCATGAACTGCCCGCGTATCTGAACATTTAATTGCTTCGATCATGATCTCCTCCAACTCACGGATTTCTAGCCAAAATAATTGGTACTACACATACAATGATAACCTTTACATGCCCACCATGGCAATCTTTTTCACCACTTCTTTTGTTGTTTGTGAATGTAATATTAATTTATCGCATATAATATTGTAAGCGGTTTCTCCGGGGTGTAAACTAAAGGTGTTGATGGTAAGAAATTTTTCATTTTAGGAGGCTACATTATGAAAGCAGTTCGCATTTATGGTGAAAAAGATATTCGGGTTGAAGACGTTTCAATTCCAGAACCTAAAGATGATCAAGTTCAAATTAAAGTTAAATATTGTGGAATTTGTGGAAGTGACCTTCATGCCTACCTCGAAGGCTGGGGCCTGCCAACCGTTCCATATCCACTAACCGGCAAAACCGTTCCCATCACCTTAGGCCATGAGTTCTCAGGTGAAATTGTCAAAGTTGGAAAAGATGTCGATGACTTACAAGTTGGCGATCACGTGGCTGTTGAACCATTACTTGCCTGTGGAAAATGTGAAAACTGTCGGGCCGGAAACTACAACTTCTGTAACAAAGCAGTTTCAACTGATGGTGCCGGTAACTTCTTAGGCTTCTCAGAAGACGGTGGGATGGCTGAATTTGCCAACGTTCAAGGCGTATTTGCCCACAAGATGCCTGAAGACATGGACTTTGAATTAGGTGCTTTGGCAGAACCAACTGCTGTTGTTTACGAAGCCATTAAGAAGAGCCACTTACGTGAAGGTCAAAACGTTGCCGTGATGGGTGCCGGCCCAATCGGCTTATTGGAAGCTGTGTTAGCTAAAATTGCTGGCGCCAACCACGTTTATATCGTTGATGTTTCCAAGGTTCGTTTGGATAAGGCCAAGGAATTAGGTATTGAAAACGCTTTGGATCCAAGCAAAGACGACGTTGAAGCTATTATCAAGAAGGACTTGCCAAACGGCGTTGACATTACCTTCGAATGTGCGGGTGTTCAAGCAACCTTTGACTCCGCACTCAAGGTAACCAAACGAACAGGAATTATTCAAGTTGTTGCGCTGTACGCAAAGCCAGTAACCATGAACATGACTGATGACTTGATTATGCAGGGTAAGGACGTTATCACGACTCTGTGCTACAACAATTCATTCCCTAACGTTTTAGGAATCATCGACAACCACAAAGACCTGTTTAAGAAAGTTGTTACCAAGAAAGTCAGCTTAGACGATGCCCTCGAAGAAGGAATCAAGGCATTATCAACCGACAAATCACAAGTTAAGATTATGATTGATCCATCTCTTTAAATAATCATCATTCAGTCGAAAATATTTGAAATAACAAAAAAGTTGGCAGCTTGCCAACTTTTTTGCTTTCTTACAAACGATCTATCCCATTAATAACCTGATAACCCCAAGTGAAATGACACCAACGATCACAATCACTAACAGGTTTTTTGAAATCATTGCGGATGCAACAGTCGGAAGCGACGCCAAAAAATTGCCCCATTCGATTGATGGCAGATGCCCGATATGCTGGACAAAAATATTTTCAAACCACAGTGCCGACATAATCGCAATCGGAACAAAACTCAAAAATTCGATCACGCCTTTGGATAACTGGAACTTTTTCAAAACGACAAACGGTATAATCCTCGATAACCAGGTCACCACGCCAGTCCCAACAATCGTCAGCAGTACAAAATTAAAAGAAGGCATGTTTCATCACCACCCCAAAGCTGCAGGCTACCAACGTGACCAGCAAGATTAACAAGCTGCTCGGAATAAAGACCAGGCCAAAGTAGATCGCTACCAGAACAAAGCCGACCACGATTAGCTGTAGCTTGAACTGAATCGACTTGTCACTAATCAGTTGCAAATACAGCAGCCCAATAAACATTGCGACCAATGCAAAATCAAGCCCGAATTTTTCGGGATTGCTGATAAAGTTTCCCAGCACAGCACCGACTAAAGATGAGATAATCCAAGTCATGTAAGAAATAACGTTGGCCGTATTAAACCAAGGGAAGTTCAAATGATTTTCAGAATAGTTTAACTTATTCATCCCCAGGGCGAAGCTTTCGTCTGTCAGCAGGCTCCCCACCAAAATATTTTTCAGCATACTCTCGTGTTTGAAGTACGGTGACAGCGTCGTGCTCATCAAAATCATCCGGGAGTTGACCAGAAAGACTGAAAAGATGATCGACAGGATGGGACTGTGGGTGACCAGCATACTGACAATGACAAATTGCGCGGAACCGGCATATGTAATGATTGACATCAACGTTACTAACAGTGGACTTAACCCAGAAGCTTTGCCAACGATCCCAAACGCCAGCCCAATGCCGATGTATCCAAACACTGTTGGCAATGTATCCTTTGAAGCCGCGGAAACAGTTAGTTCTCCATTCATTGATTGATCACACCCCTTTCGTTACATGGACACGTAACTTTTTAGTATTAATAAAATTCTAATGGGGTTCTTATTTAAAGTCAATCAAAAATTAGAATATCAAATTCTTAGATCGGTGTTTTAAAAAGAGCCGGCACAAAACAAAATGTTTTGCCCCGGCTCTTTCTTGTCCAAATACTTAGTGCAACTGTGTGTCAAATAGTGGTTTTTCTATCCCGCATTCTCGTTTGATTTCTCATCTAATTCTCTTTTATAAGCAGCATAGGTTCCCGAATCAAAGCAGACCATTGTCACATCCAAGGGCGCATCAAAACTTTCAATCGCGTCAATTGCGATTTTGGCTGCTTGATCCAACGGGTAATCATAGACCCCCGTACTGATCGACGGAAATGCTACCGTTTGGCAATCATTCTCAACCGCCCGTTTCAAACTATTCACATATGAGTTTCGAAGAAGCTGTGGTTCGTTGTTCTTTCCGCCATGCCAAATAGGTCCCGGCGTATGAATGACAAATTTGGCTGGTAACTTAAACCCAGGGGTTACCTTCGCCTCACCTGTTGGACAGCCGTTTAATTTGCGGCACGCCTCGTCCAGCTCAGGACCGGCAGCACGATGAATCGCCCCATCAACACCGCCACCGCCGCTAAGGGCTGTATTTGCAGCATTGACGATTGCATCAACAGTCATCGTCGTAATGTCGCCTTTGATTAACTTAAATGTTGCCATGAGATCACTCTTTTCTGTGGGCGTTTTCCCACGCTTTAATTTGTGCCAATCGTTTCTTGAAACGGACCTCGTTTCCTTGATCAGTTGGCTCATAGTAAGTGTGACCAATCAATGAATCCGGCATGGTCTGCATCGTCGTCAACTTATCGGTCGATTCGTGGGCGTACTGGTATCCCTTACCATACCCAAGCTTTGACATCAACGACGTTGGCGCGTTTCGTAATTGCAGGGGAACCGGCTCATTGATCGAGTGTTTCACATCCTGCTCGGCTCCAAGCGTCGCCTTATAGACCGCATTTGACTTTGGCGCCAGCGATAAATAAATCGCACACTCAGTTAAATGAACATTACACTCCGGCATCCCCAAAAATTGGCAGGCCTCAAACACATTAATGGCGACGTTTAAGGCATTGGTGTCCGCCAGCCCAATATCTTCACTGGCAAAACGCACCATCCGGCGGGCGATGTACAGTGGATCTTCTCCGCCACTCAACATTCGCGTTAACCAGTATACAGCTGCATCCGGATCGCTGTTTCGCATCGACTTATGAAGTGCAGAAATAATGTTGTAATGTTCCTCACCGTGTTTGTCGTACAGAAAAGATTTGGTGTTCATCAACTGATGCAGATTGTCCGTGGAAACTTTAACCGTCCCGTCTTCTTTAGAACTGTTATTAACCGCCATTTCCAATGTGTTCAACGCGACTCGGGCATCCCCGTTGGCAAATTCGGCAATCTCTTGAACCGCATCATCGTCGATTTCAATCGTTTCTTTGGGAAAGGCAGCCGGATTGTTTAACGTTTGGTGAATCAGCTGAACAATGTCGTCAGTTTCCAATGGTTGCAGGACAAAAACCTTACATCTGGAGAGTAGAGCTGAGTTGATTTCAAACGAGGGGTTCTCGGTGGTTGCTCCTATCAATGTGATACTGCCCCGTTCAACAAACGGCAAAAAGGCATCCTGCTGGGCCTTGTTAAACCGGTGAATTTCATCGACAAACACAATTGTCTTTCCACCCATTTCACGGTTAGCTTCGGCGTCTTTCATGATGTCTCGAATTTCTTTAATTCCGCTGGTCACCGCGCTGAAAGTTACAAATTTAGCCTGGGTCTTCTTGGCAATAATCTCAGCCAAGGTTGTTTTACCAACTCCCGGTGGGCCCCAAAAGATAATCGACGGCAGCTGATCGCTTTCGATAATTTCGCGCAACACTTTGCCCTTACCGACAAGCTGGTGCTGGCCGACAAACTGGTCCAACGTTTGTGGGCGGACCCGACTGGCAAGCGGTTGATTTTCAGCTTGGTTTCCAGCAAATAGTGATTCTTGTTTCATGACGCACCTCCTGACAACCCGAAATGATATAACCATGTTAATTATACGAACATGTGTTCTATCGGTCAACTCCTACCTTCATTTTATCGCAACCCAATTTCATTTACATAATTTCGCAACTTATGTGGGAATAACTACCAGTTAGCAATATTGATACCAGCAGTGAGATGATAATGCAAAACTGAACCTCTTAAATAACAAATCGTTTATAATTAAGCTAAGTAAGTGGAAGTCCGTTTTGCCAGTTTCAGGGGAGATGGCGAACATGTCATATAATCATAATTTCTATCGGGAGCCGGCCTTTTGGCTGAGTATTTGTGCGGCAGCAGTTGGCTTGATGTCATTGTTTGCGGGTAATGCGACCATGTACAGCCCAATCTGGTGGCTGCAACTATTAATTGTGGTCATTGCGCTGATTGGCATTCTTTATTTCTTGTCGAAATATTCAAAAGATCAAAATGATCAAAATAAACGGTTATAACAAAACAGGAGAGTGAGAAAGGTCAATCCAGCCTTTTTGCAACTCTCCTGTTTTTTAATGATTGAGATCATATTTATGATTTGTGCTTTCCGGATTTCTTGTTATTTAAAACCGCATCATCATCCAATTCCTGCAAGGCTTCTTCCAACTTTGCCTTCTCAGAATCCGGTAAATCCGGATATTTTAGCGGCAGCTCTTTCATCCGCCGATCAATGATGTCGGATACACAGAGTCGCGAGTACCATTTGTCATCTGATGGGATAATATACCAAGGATTGGTCTTGTTGGCCGTATGCTCAATGGCGTCTTCGTATGCTTTTTGATAATCGTTAAAGTAACGGCGCTCCTTGATGTCGGCTGAAGAGAATTTCCAGTTGTGATCTGGTAATTCAATCCGCCGTTTGAACCGATCCTTTTGTTCGTCGGCTGACATGTGTAAGAAAAATTTCAAAACCATGAAACCATTTCGGGTTAAATAGTCTTCAAAGAAATTAATGTCTTTGAAGCGGCCATCAAAAAATTTGTTGTCAACCTGTTCGAGCTTGGTAATATTGCCAATGTTGGCGCTGACAATCATTTCCGGATGAACGCGGCTAATCAACACATCTTCGTAATAGGAACGGTTAAAAATCCCGATAATTCCACGTTCAGGAACGTGACGATGGACCCGCCACAAATAATCATGATTCAGCTCAATTGACGTTGGCGACTTGAAGCTGGTGACTTCAATTCCCTGTGGGTTAACACCACTCAAGATATGGCGAATCATGCTGTCCTTGCCTGAGCCGTCCATTCCTTGAAAGATCACCAAAACGCCAAAGTGGTTCTGCGCGTACAACTTCCCTTGTAAATCCTGGAGCGTTTGAATATTACTCTCAATTCTTGCTTTAATATCATCCTTGTTCAAATTTTCTACCGTAGCGGAAGTGGGGATTTTGCTAATTTTTAAATCCCGGTCCCCGTTGTATCGAAATGATTTTTCACGGTTAAAAATCTCTTTTTCGTCCAAAGTGAAGCCCCCTCAGGAATCATTTAAACAAATGTAACCATACGTTTAACGTCGAAAAATAGCTTGGAGAAAGTTGACATTCTCCACATTTATTTCTCATATTGAGTATACTAGATTACATAGAAATAGTTTCAAATAACGCTATTTAAATGTGTGCGGAAATCACATCACAATTCTACGAAGGAGGCTTTATTTTGAATATTTTTAAGGCAAATGCAGCAGATGGTGGTCAAGCAGACCAACCCACTGAAGATTCAATTGACAAGTCATTACTAAAAGACGATTTATATCAAGCCGTTAATGGTCGCTGGGAAAAGACCGCCGAGATTCCGGCTGATCATTCCTCGACTGGTGGCTTCATGGACCTCAACGACAATATTGATAAGCAATTAATGAGCGACCTCGATGACATCATTGAGGAAAAGAAACAATATGACGCCCCATTTTCAGAATTCTTGAAGCTCTATGCACTCGCTCGCAACTATAAGAAGCGTGATGCCGATGGTGCCGATCCACTCAAGCCCTATTTGGAAAAAATCGAGAATATCACCAATTTTGATGATTTAAACGAACAATTGCCTGAGTTGGTTAAAGCCGGCTATCCGCTACCGTTTGGCTTCTGGGTTGAACCGGATATGAAAAACACCCAGGTCAACGCATTGTTTGCGTCGGTTCCAGGCTTATTCTTACCAGACCGGACTTACTATGAGAACAACAATCCGGCATATCAACAACTGATGCCGGTCTTCACCAAAATGGCCAGTCAACTCTTGATTTTGGCTGATTACAGCAGCAGTGAAGCAGATGAGATTGTCGAATCCGCCAAGCGATTTGACGCCAAAATTGCCCCTAACGTGAAGTCAGCTGAAGAATCTGCCGACTACAGTAAAATGTACAACCCACAGAAGTTTGCCTACTTCTCAGAGTCCAGCTCTCACATTGACTTTATGAACCTGGCAGACGCGTTGTTTGGCCACGCGCCGGAGCAACTTATCGTGACCCAGCCGAAGTTCTACGAACGCTTTGATGGCCTGATTAACAGTGATACCTTCACCGACATGAAGAATTGGATGCTGGTCAACACGGTTCGCTCAGCTTCAAGCTACCTGTCAGAAGAGTTCCGTCAGACCGGTTCTGTATTTAGCCGAGCCCTTTCCGGCAAGAAGGAAGCAACACCCCAAAAGAAAGCTGCTTTCTACCTCGCTGAAGGTATCTTTGGCCAAACGATTGGGGACTATTACGCCAAGAAATACTTTGGTCCAAAAGCCAAGGCGGACGTTGAGCACATGGTCAAAAACATGATCAACGTGTATAAGAACCGCCTCAGCAACAACACTTGGCTGGGTAAGGAAACCAGAGAAAAAGCAATCTTGAAGCTGGATAAATTAGCCCTTCAAGTGGGCTATCCGGATCACATCGACCAACTGGAATACAAATTTAAGGTGACGCCCGAAAATGATGGCGGGACCCTGTTTGATAACATGTCCAAATTTGGGGAGATCACCATTGAAGATACGTTTGAGAAGCTGGGCAAACCAGTCGACCGGACGAAATGGGAAATGAGTGCGGCTACGGTAAACGCTTATTATGAACCATTTAAGAACATTATTGTCTTCCCAGCGGCAATCCTTCAGGCACCTTTCTATAGCTTGAAGCAGTCATCCAGCCAAAATTACGGTGGTATTGGTGCGGTTATCGCCCATGAAATTTCTCATGCATTTGATAATAATGGCTCGTTGTTTGATGAACTTGGAAACTTAAACAATTGGTGGACGAAAGAAGACCATGAGTACTTCTCCAAGCTTGCCGATAAGATGATTAAAGAATTTGACGGCATCCCATTTGCGGGCGGCAGGGTCAATGGCAAGCTGACGGTGTCGGAAAACATTGCGGATGCGGGTGGTCTGAGCTGTGCCAACGAAGCGGCCAAAAATGAGGAAGATTATAATTTGTATGACTTCTTCATCAATTGGGCCAAGGTATGGCGAATGAAGGCCACGGAACAGTACAAGCAGTTACTGCTAAATATAGATGTCCATGCCCCGGCAGAATTAAGGGCAAATGTCCAGGTCAAAAATCTGGATGATTTCTACAAAACTTTCGATGTCCAACCTGGTGACGGGATGTATATGGAACCGGGGGAAAGGGTGAAAATTTGGTAGAGAGTGCGACGAGCAACGGGTGATGCGGTTTCTAAGAGAACTTTGACTGAAACCCTGGTTCTGGGTTTTAGTCAAAGTTTTCTTAGAAGTTAGCATCAGTTGCGTCGGAGCACGTTTCCACAAAATAACAGTGAACCTTAACCACGATTTGGATTTTAATCAAAGTGGCTTAGATCGCAGTGCCAGTTGCGTCGAAGCTGTCCTCAACCGTATATCGGACAACAGTTTTGACGCTGAACTTGCGTCAAAGCGGGTTATCGGATTAAGCGGAAGAATCTGGCTTGTGAAGCACGTTTCCACAATCTATATATGAATCCACAACTCAAAAAATAACAGCCAACGATGAACTTGTTGCTTCATCATTGACTGTTATTTCTTCTCTGCCAAGGTTACCCAAGGCAATTTCTATATGTACCTATCACCGATCGCGATAATAGCCGATCAAGCTAATCAGTGCCTCCAAGAACATTCCGATTACCATCAGGTACATGACCACCATGTTCATCCCCATGTACAGCAAAATTCCCATCACCAGATACAACAGAACAAAGAACCAACGAAGCCAGATATTGCTAACCATTTCTATCCCTCCAATTTTTTCCTACGCTTCTAGTTTATATTGTTTCTAATCTGCAAACAAATTATTTGTAAAAATTGTGTTTTAATGTAAACTAATGACTATTAGGATATAATATATGTAAAGAGCATCGGAGAGGTGATACCATGAACTTAACAGAATATCTTCATTCCCAACTTACATTTTTGAATAACCAGATGAGTTCGGCTAAGAAAGATAAAGACGAAACCATGCAATACTTGGTTGATTCAAAGATTACCGAAGTTAAATTGATATTGGAAGCCCTCCAAAAGGGAATCATTGATGGGTTAAGTTAAAATGTGGCCAGTTGGCCATTTTTTATGTTTTAATTTATTTAGAAGCGTTTTAGATTTAATAACAAAAAAGGAAGTTAATTAATTGATAACATTAAAATCACCACGTGAAATTGAAAAAATGGCCGAATCAGGCGCCGTCCTTGCCGGTGTTCATAAGGAACTCCGCAAGATGATCAAGCCTGGGTTGGACACTTGGGACATTGAATTGTTTGCGCGTCGATACATCAAGGAACATAACGCCTACCCTTCAGAAATGGGCTTTGACGGTTACAAGTTTGCCACATGTATCTCCATCAACGATGAAGTTGCCCACGGAATTCCACGTAAGGGCTTGAAGCTGAAAAACGGTGACGTCCTTAAGGTTGATATGTGTGTGAACAAGGACGGCTTTGAAAGTGATTCTTGCTGGACCTATGCCGTCGGTGACGTGAGTCCTGAAATTCAAAAGTTAATGGAAGTTACCCGCAAAGGCTTGTACCTTGGCATTGACCAAGCCGTTATTGGCAATCGTCTTGGTGACATCGGAAACGCCATTCAGACTTACGTTGAAGATGAAAACCACATGGGCGATGTTCGTGAATTGATTGGCCATGGTATTCAACCATCCATTCATGAAGAACCAAACGTTCCTGCATACGGTGTCCCAGGTCAAGGCTTGCGGCTTAAAGAAGGCATGACCATCACCATCGAACCAATGGTGAACACCGGTACGTGGGAAATTGCCGATCGTTATGATAAAAAAGATGATTGGACATACTATGTTTCAGCAGATGGGACCCCATCTGCTCAGTATGAGCACACGCTGGCAATCACAAAAGACGGTCCAAAGATTCTAACATCTCAAGACCCAGACATTGATGCAAAATATCTATTGTAATTCAAAATACTTGTAAAACCATAAAAGCCTGGGGCAAAACATTGTTTTGGCCTGGGCTTTTTCTATCACGATCGAAAGGAAGGATTCCATGAATAATAAGAACTTTAAGTTTCCCGATACAGCTGCCTACGAATTTGTGATTAACGCTTTAAAGGACCGGGGCGTGACCTACGAAGACATTGCTGAAATGGCCTATAACCTGCAGAAAAAGTTTGTCCCAAACATCCAAATGGATGAGGTTAAAAAAGATACGATTGACGTTCTCCACAAACGAGAAGTGTTGAATAATGCCATGGTTGGTCTCGAACTGGACCGACTGGCAACTCAAGGGCTAATCAAGGAACCACTCGAAAGTATCATCATGAACGATTCGGGCGTCTTTGGTGTTGACGAAGGAATCGCCCTGAACATCGCCAACATCTACGGCACAATTGGCATTACCAATTATGGCTATATTGATCGAGAAAAAACCGGCGTGACAAAAAAATTGGATGAAGCCAAGGACGGCACATCCAATACATTTATTGATGATATTGTTGGCGCGATTGCCAGTGCGGTATCCGCAAAGATTGCCCACCGAAACAACTAATCCCACCCGTGAGTCGTTTCATCGACGTCACGTTTTCTAATTCCTGAAACATAGGGATTGCCCTTAACAAAATATCTCAGTGGCTTGGTCGCCCAAGTCCCCTGATTCGCAACCCCGATTCGATTTGATTCTTCAATTTGAGCCGGGATTTTTTTGTCGTTTTGGTGAATATCAAGCTGACTGTCACCAAAGATTTCCATATTCATTTTCTTATCGGCAATGCCAAAGGCTTCCATCAATTTGCCGGGGCCGTTGGTTAAATCTACGCCGTGCTTCTCACGATTTTTCATCATGATGTCAATACCAATTGTCGGTTCAATTGCCCGAATCAGAATCCCTTGTGGAACACCTTTTGGTTGGGCAGCGACATCCAAGAGGTATCGTCCGTGGATCGAATAGATGTACACTGTACCTGGAGGCCCATATAACGGCTCGTTGGATGGTGTTCGTCGCCCCTTAAATGCGTGGGCCGCCGAATCCTGTTGCCCCATATAGGCTTCGGTCTCAACAATCCAGCCACCTACCAGCCCCTCGGGCGATTCATATGTAAGCAGCATCCCCAGAAGTTTTTTGGAAATTTCATCTGTGCTGCCGCTGGAATAAAACGGGTCTTCTTTCAAAAGTGTCACGCCTTTCAAAATAAGTTAACGGAGGTTTTACGATGCAAATCAAATTGGAACGAATTTATGATAAACCCCAAGATTTATCAGGCTACCGAATCTTGGTCGATCGCTTGTGGCCACGGGGAATCTCAAAGGTTAATGCTAAATTGGACGAATGGGAGAAAGAAGTTGCCCCGTCCAAAGAGCTGCGCCAATGGTTCTCACACGATCCCCAAAAATTTTCCGAGTTCAAAACCAAGTATATTGCGGAATTGGATGCCAATCCAAAGACGGCTGAGTTTACTGCGTTAATCGCTGATAAGTTGAAAACGACTGACGTGATTTTCCTCTATGGTGCAAAGGACCGCGAAAACAATCAGGCGGTTGTGTTGAAGGATTACCTTACCAATCATTTAGGCCAAGCTTGACGAATATTGGCCAACGTCAAATCCTTGGTTGAGCTAAAATGAATGTCGGCCATTTTCAACACCTTAGGATCGCCAACCCCAATTGAAACGATGCCGGCCGCGTTAATCGATTCGACGCCGACAACCCCGTCGTCAATGCCGACACATTGATCAACTGATAAGCCGATCATCTCAGCTGCCTTCAAGAAAACGTCAGGGGCGGGCTTATTATGCTTAATTTGATTTAAGTCGACAATCAATGGAAAATAATCTTCCAGTTCTAATTTTTGAATTTCCTTTGGCGCGTTGGCAGATGCTGACGCGATGATCATCTTGTAGCCATTTTGCTTAAGTTCGGCTAAGAAATCGTGAATTCCGGGTAAAATATCATTGGGATTCATCACTTCGAGCATTTGTTGATAAATGGCGTTTTTCTTGTCGGCAAGGGCCTCTTTTTGTTGATCGGAATAGGCGTCTTCCAAGCCACCAGCGCTCAAAATTGCGTTAAGTGAATCAATTCGGTCCCGCCCTTTGATGGCCTCTTCGAGCTGGTCGCTCCACTGAACGCCGATGCTTTCGGCGACCTGGCGCCACGATTTACTATGATACAGCCATGAATCTGTGATGATCCCATTAAGGTCAAATAAAACGCCTTTAACGTTTGAAAATGTTGTCATCTCAATTCCCCCCTTTTTATGCAAAGAAGGCTGAAAACAACAATCTTGTTTTCAGCCCCAACTCACTTGGTATTATTTAACTGCGTTAAAAATCCAAGTGATCCCATACTTATCAACAATCTGTCCGTACTTATTACCGGAAGACTTCTTTTCAAAAGTTACAATCACTTTAACTTCTTCTGACTCGACAACTCGATCGTAAAGTTTCTGCAGGGCAGACGAAGCCTCCGAGTCGTGTAAATCCACTTCAATCATTAATGAAATCAGTGAGGAGACCACGGGCTTGCCTAGAAAACTATCCGCACAAAACACCTGCTTGCCAAGGATCTTGAAGCTGCCTTGCAAAGTAAGGTCGTCGAGATTAACATCCGCATTCAGCGACATGTCTTCTGCCTGTTTTTCATTTGGGGATTCCCGCTGAATATCGGTAATACCAAAAACGTCTTGGTAATAGGCCAAGGCTTCCTTTGTATTTTCGAATGTCAGATATGGAATTAAATTAATATTATTCATTAGGTCAGCAACCCTTACTTTTTAATATTATTCAGCATTTAGAATACCGTTAATTACAATAGTTGTCAATGTTAACAAACCGTTAATGCCTATTCTAATAGGAATGATATCGCTTTTTGGCCCCATCAATTTTAAAAGTGCTAAACTATAAATTAAATGAGTCTGGAGGAAATTAATTAATGAAACTTGCAATCACAATATTTCTATTAAATGCTTTATACATTGCGATCAATACCTTTAGAACCATGCTGGTTGTCAAGGGGCACCAATTCCTGGCACCACTGGTAGCGGTCGGAGAAGAGTTCATCTACGTGATGGCCCTGGCAATTGCATTACAACACATTGACAGTCCCCTCAACATCGCCGCATATGCCGTTGGTTTTGGCGTTGGGATTTACATCGGAATTATTATTGAAGATAAAATCGCCTTGGGGTATGTCAACTTTGAAGTAACCGTTCAAATCGACCCCACCAACCCGATTCATGCTCACAACGAAGAGTTGGCCGAAAAGCTGCGTGACCTTGGTTATGGGGTTACCGTCAGCCGAGCCGAGGGCCGTTCCGGTGCCCGGTTGGTCTTGAGTATCTTAGCCCCCAGAAAAGCAGACCGGCGCTTGATGGAACAAATCAAAGAGATTTCCCCTGACGCATTCATCATGGTTCAAGAACCGGTTCAATTATCCGGTGGCTTTTGGAGTAAGGAAGTTGACCGCCGATATCATGCGACTAATCGGATGCATCACTAGTCGTCATCCTCATCAAACAGGCCAAGTTGTTTAAGGCTATTTTCAATATCCCTGACAGAAGCGGCCGTTTTCGGCCCTGGCTTGGGTAGGTCAATTTTATGATCGGCCTTTTTGGGTTCTTTTTGCTGCTTGACCAGTTGTTGGATTGGCGGCAGCTTTTCGACTAATTGTGGCGTTTGAGCCTGGCTCGTACCCATTTTATCCATCGTCTTGTTGAGCAGTTCGTCGACAAAAACATTACCGGCATCGGCTGCGTGCCCTTTTGTCCAGTGATATTGAATTAATTGAAATTCACGGAGTTGTTGATCAACGGCTTGCCACAGCTCCTTATTTTGAAGCTTGCTGCCGTCACTCTTAGTCCAGCCACGATTCCGCCAGCCCTTCAGCCACCCCTTTTGAATGGCGTCTAAAACGTACCTGGAATCCATCACAACGTCGATTCGACTGTTTTGCAGGTGATTGTGTGCCAAGTACTTTAAAGCCTCTAAAAACGCCATTATTTCCATTCTGTTGTTGGTGGCCCCAAACTCGCCATCCGATTTGGCAAACTGACCATCTTTCGTCTGGACTAAAAATGCCCAGGCAGCTTTATCACTAGCCTTAATGTGCCCCCCACGGACATTGCCATGGTTTCTGGAGCCGCCATCGGTATAGACAATCGTCTCACCCGAAAAGCTGTCCGGTTTTGTTGGCTTTTTAGCCGGCCGTTTTTTGGTAGCGCGTTTCCGGGTTAGTTTTTGATCAGTTCCATGACCAACCTCACCGCCTAAATAGTCAACGGCTTCTTCACGCGTCTTGAAGCTTTTATATTGCGCACCTGAATAGCCCTTGACCAGCTTTTCAGTCTCGTCCCAAGTCGTAAAGATCCCGGTCTTTTTTCCTTTTTTGACTGCATAAAATTTCATTAAGTTCCGTTCTCCAGTTCAACATTTTTTCAGAAAAAATGTTAATAATTATTTATAATGTTTCTATCTACTTTGCAATTAGATAAATCTATGCGAAAATGTTAATAAAGGGGGCAACTGAATATGACCCAAACTAAAGCCACATTGATCTCGGTCGACGAAGCCAAAGCGCTTTTAAAAGACCAATCAGATCAAATAAACGAGCGCTTTCCCCGATTAAAAAAACAAGGTAAGTACATTTTACCTGATTATCGGTTAACAAGAAAACGTGAAGCTTTCAAAATTCGAAAGCATACATTTTTACAGCGCCATGCCCGTTCCTACGTTGCATTTGACTCGGAAAACGGTCAGACGCTTTGGATGCACAATTTTCCCAGTCTAACTGAGGCGTTGTTCTGGTTGGATACCGGTCTTAAACCCACCGATACTGACACCAACACTTCATACAAGTCTTGGAAGGAAATGCATGAAGATGACATCACTGCCCTCAAAGATATTTTGAAGGAACGCTCTAAAAAGCGCAAGGAAGCTCTTGCAGCTAAAAAAGCAGCGACGATGCCAAAGAAGAAGCCGGCTGCAGTTAATAAATCCAGTGTGGCCAAGAAAAAGAAAGCAAATTAATTCGAGAGTTGGCACCCAGTATTTGGGTCCCAATTTCAGCTTTACCACATTTAAAGGACTGGCACAGGCAAAACAGATGCGTTTTGCCTGACCAGCCCTTTTTAATATGCCCTAAATATAGTTCCCAGCAACGTCAGATTCGTCAAAGGCCTCGACAAACTTCTTGTGATAAGCAGCCTCATAGGCGGCAACTTTTTGCTGATAATCCTGTTCACGCATTTTGTCAGCGGCGTCTCGTTCTGATTTAATCGAAGGATCCGGGTAGATTGGCTGTAAGACATGAACCGTGTAATTAATACCATGGGGATCACCCTTGGTCGGTGCATCTGCCATCGAAACAAAGCAGGAAACCACCGGCACATTGAATTTCACAGCGTAATAGTAAGCACCGCGTTCAAGGGGCCGTGGCTTTCGGTAGTCGAACCACATCTCCCGTTCCGGATAAATCAGGATGGACTGCTGACGATCCAAGCTCTGCTTTAACAGCTTGATAAAGTTTTTGCCCATGTAATTAATACTGTCGCTAATCGGAATGGTATCCGAATAGGTCATCAAAAAGCCCAGCAGACCAGGCATTTTTAGATTGGTCAATTCAACGACAATCGACAAATCAGGCAACTTAAGTGCCGAGCGGATGAGCAAACTGTCAATCGGACTAAAGTGATTAGCTGTTACAATTGCCGGCCATTTAACGTCTGCTAAATGAGCCTGCCCCTCCACCTGTAAATTGGGGCTGAGCATTCTGGCACCAATATTCATCATCGAACGGGCTTCAACGGCCCTTAGTCGGTAACGTCTGGTCTGGTGCAGCTTCAAAAAATCGGCTAAAACCGATTGCTGCTCAGCTAATGTCAACACCGGGTCGTTAATTTCAACTTTTTGATTTAATTTTCCTTGGCGAACATTTTCGGCAATATTACGGATGACTTTATCACGGTCACCAAGTTTTACTGGTGTGAAAGTCATAGGGCGATGTTGACTCCTTGCTTTGTTCGGGCCGCAAACGTATCTGGCTTGTTGGTTGTATCAACCGCCAACTGGATCAAATCAGCCTGGTTCTTTTGATCACGAGCTACTTCTTTGTCATCCATCGCTGCCAGTTCGTCGGTTAAGGCTTTGTAATACGCGGTATTTTTGGCGTACTTCCAGAAATATTCTTTACGTTGGCAGTCCTCATAGCGCCACGGCTTGGCAAACAAGTTGTAGTGAATCAGCCAAGGGGTCACATCCAAAGGCGTCGAGATTTGAATATTCCAAGACGGATTGAGGTAATAGATTCGTTTTCTGGCGATCGCATTCATGTAGTCCTGATCCGGTGCCAAGCTCTTGAAATGATATTGATTCAAGAGGTCCAAAAAGTGATCGGCAAAATGGCTCTCACGCATTGCCTTTAAGTTCATCAGCAAAACGCCAGAATTAATGTACTTTTGTGAATCGATGCCAATGGCTTTTTCAGCATAGGCCATCGTTTCCGGGTTATGACCGATAAAATGATCAGAAACCGCACCAACCAAGTTATCCCCAAGGTCCGTGTCGAATAATTTGCCAATGTCATTTAAAACTACGGTATCAGAATCTAAATAAATTGCTTTATCGAGCTTTGGAAATAGTTCGGCGATGAATAACCGGAAATAAATCGTATACGTAAAGTAATCACTGCGTAGCTTGTTTCCCTTGTCGGTGATTTCCTTTTTCAAACGATCGTTAATCGAAACAAAGCTGATTTGAACGTTATCACGCGCAAATTTTTTCAACTGGTCGCGATTTTCCTGATTCAAATCGTCACATAAAATAATAATGTCATAGTCCCGTGTTGTTGAAGCATTGGCCTCTAAGGATTCCAGTGCCACTGCCAAATAAGCGGCGTAATTATCGTCGACTGCAAAAAATGCCGGTACTGTTTGATTAGACATGAATCTTCCTCCTAGAATTTAGTCGTCTGTTTGTCGCTCATAGCGAATGTAAGCAACGTTACTTTCACGGCTTCGAAGCACCATCTGATCATAAACCTGATCATGGAGCTTTCGTTGCCGGGATTTGCGAGATAGTGCCATGTCTGGCATAAACGGGCCGTCAAAGTAGATAACCTGTTTCGGCCGCTTTAAAAGCCGGCTTTTTTGATATGTAATCGTCATCGTGTAGCTGGGAACGTTCTCTGCCACAGGATAGTGAAATGCTCCAACTGGAAATGGGCGAATATGGGTATAATAAGGCCAGACGTGTGCTTCAGGGTAGACGAAGACCCGTTGGTGCTGGTCCAGCCGTTTCTTCATGGCCCGTTGAAATTTCACCATTTGAGATAATTTATCCGGCAAAATCAAGGCCCCACACATCGTCAAAAATCGACCGACAATTGGAATCCCCAAGTTGGCCGGTTCGGCAATTGGATAAGCGCGTCGGGGAACAGCGACCAGCATTGGCAACAGCGCATCCCCTAATGGCTGTGTGTGGTTCGCATAAACAAAAGCCCCCCGCCGACCTTGAGTGGCCAAGCAGTGCTTGTTTCGAAACGACGTGTGTAAATAAAAACGACAGTACAGAAAACTAAACGCCACAGCAAGTGCATAAATGACCGTTCCAATGCCTCGGTAGATAAGTGAGGTGTGCAGCCAAACGTGGTTGTCGGGGATCGTCGCATCCTGATGTTTAGTGAACACAACATCGTCATCAAAGGATCGATACCGATATGTTTTAGATGTGTGCTGCTTCATCAGGATGCCACCTCCTCATATTAAACGACTGATTTGGACAAGTCCATCTTAAAATAAATGGTGACATAATTTTATCATATCGACAGCTAAATAAAACCTTTTGAACGAATCATTGATTTCTTACACCAAATTAGTGTTAAAATGACGCTTGCTATGCTAGTTTAAAGAGTGAGTATATTAATCAATATTTTGGGGGATTCATCGATGCCAGATCATTCTAATAAACCACAAAAATTTAATTTAAAGACGTTTTTAACCCTCATTAACCGGATTCACCCACGATACTGGCAACTGATCGCAGGCTTTTTGCTTGGCGTATTGGCGACCGCCATGCAACTGGCCGTTCCAGGAATTGCCAAGGGGATCATCAATTCAATCGGACATCACATGAACACTACGTTAATTGTCGGCGTGGTCCTTTTATTCCTATTAAGTACAATTATCGGTGCCTGTTCCGGAACCGTCTTGGGCTTTTTCGGTGAAGACGTAGTTTATAAGCTGCGAAAAACGCTTTGGAACAAGATTCTAAAATTACCAGTTCATTATTTTGATGAGACCCAGTCCGGTCAAATCACCTCCAGATTAGTCAATGATTCGACTCAGGTCAAGGAACTGTTGGCAAATTCCGTTCCAAAGACTGCCACTTCAATCATTCAACTCGTTGGGGCGATGGTCTTGATGATGATTATGGACTGGCGGATGACGATTATTATGTTCATTGCCATCCCACTTGTCCTCGTCTGCCTGCTACCAATTGTCCGCCAGTCGCACAAAATTGCCCGGGCCCGTCAAGATGCCTTGGCAGACCTTAACGGAAAAGCCGGTGAAATGCTGGGTGAAGTCCGCCTAGTTAAATCCTCAACTGCCGAACCGCTTGAAAAGTCGGCTGGCGATCAACGCATGTTTCGCCTGTATCGGATTGGCCGTCGGGAAGCCATCTATGACTCAATCGCCGGTCCCGTCATGGGCATGGTGATGATGGCCATGGTACTGGGAATTTTGGCCTACGGTGCCATCCGGGTCCGTGAAGGTGCCATCGACATCGGGACCCTATTTTCATTTCTAATGTACTTGGTTCAACTGATCGGACCGTTCGCAATCCTCGGTCAATTTATGGCTGACGTCGCCAAAGCAAGTGGTTCGACCACCCGAATTCAAGCCTTGCTTCAAACACGCGAGGAAGATCAACAGTCTGGAAGCGATTTTGATATCAGCGGCCAAACGTTAAAAATGAGCCATGTCAGCTTTTCGTATGAAAAGGACAAACCAATCCTCCACGACGTTTCATTTACCGCTCCTGCCAATTCCGTGATCGCCTTTGCCGGTCCGTCGGGTGGCGGAAAATCAACTATCTTCAGTCTTTTAGAACGCTTTTATCAGCCGGACAGTGGCCATATTATGATTGGCGATACCGAAGTAGACGATATCAAGCTTGGAAGCTGGCGGAATCAAATTGGGTTGGTTGGCCAAGACGCCGCAATCATGTCCGGCACCATCCGTTATAATTTGACCTATGGGCTCGATAAAACCTTTCAAGACGAACAACTTTGGCATGTTTTAGATATGGCCTACGCAACCAAATTTGTCAAAGCCATGCCACACGGTCTCGACACTGAAGTGGGTGAACGCGGGATAAAAGTCTCCGGCGGGCAACGCCAACGCTTGGCTATTGCCAGAGCTTTCTTAAGAGATCCGAAGATTTTGATGCTTGATGAAGCCACTGCCAGCTTGGATTCCGAATCAGAAATGATGGTCCAACAAGCCCTCGACAAATTGATGGTGAACCGAACGACCTTAGTCATCGCCCACCGCCTCAGCACCATCACTGACGCGGATGAAATCTACTTCATCGAAAATGGTCGGGTCAGTGGTCACGGAACCCATAAACAGTTAGTCAAAAGTACGCCACTGTACCGAGAATACGTGGAAAACCAATTTTCAGAAGAAAAAACGCATCAGCCAATTCGGACGGAAAAGCAAGCAACGTCTTGAGAATGTGCTGGATGAAAAAGAGAGGCTGAGCTAAAAGTATCAACTTTTGGCTCAGCCTTTTTCTGGTGATTCCATATTATCTTGCCTAAACATGTTCCTCAAACCAGCTCCGTCCGCTTAATGCTCCGAAGCTATGCGGTTTAACTCGCACTCTGTTGTTTTATTTGGATAAAACGGGCTCCGCCTGCAGCTTAGCCATTATCTCTTGATACTCATCCAAGATGTCATCATATTCGTGCAAATTCAGCTGAGAGTGGACCTTGTCGACTTCCCAGGGTTTGACCGAAACCGTATGAATAATCGGCCAAAATTTCCAACGAGTTGAAAAATGCTGGAACACCGTGTCCGGTTGAACATCCTGTTGCTCATTATACTTCTCTGCCACGAACGCCTTATGCTTGGCCAACTTGTTCATGGCCGATTGATCAGGCATAATCATTGGCCGTTTGGCACAGTATGCCCGGCAGCGCGCCAATAGCTGATCTTGGCGAATCTGTTTAAGATTCATCAGCAGCATTCCGGAGTTAATGTAGTCAAACGGCCGTAGCTGATGATGGAAAAACCAGCGGCCATAATGATCAAGAACCCCTAGAAAATCTACCTTATCCAGCTCTTGATGGTAGAACGCTTCAAACGGTCGCCGACAAACGACATCCGCATCTAAATATAAAATCCGATCTGAGAACTGTGGTACTAAATCACTGTATAGTCTCAACATACTGTACGGCGTAAATAATGTATTAATATTGGCAGTTGGCAATTCCGCTTCAAACTTTTCGGTCATATCGATTTTAATAACGGCATTCCGGTTGTTCCCCTGCTTGGCCAGATCGTTTAAAAAGTCGATATGATCGTCACTCAACGCTTGAAACTGACGGTGCTTATTGTGAAGGTGTCCGGTCATAATATAAATGTTCAGTGGTTCATGAGCGTGTTTGGTTAACGACAAGATTGAGATAATCAAGCCTTCAAACATGTTGTCGTCACCACAATATAAAATATCCAACGTTGCTTCCCCCTGTCGTGCTACCCACTCAAAGTGTGTCATATTTGACGTAAAATGGCAACAAAAGAGCGTGTGCATGATGTGTGTAAAAAAGAGTCGGCACAACGGACGTTGTCCCAACTCCTACTTTAAACGATTAATCTTCGAAGTGATTTGTCACGTGCTTCGGCTCAGTCTGAACCAAGATTTGGCCATTATGAATTGAATACAAAATTTCTGATCGCTCATTTAAAGCATTGTAGAAATTATTGTTGTTCATGATGATACAGTTGGCAGGCTTACCAACATGAATGCCATAGTGACCACTAATGTGCATCGCCTTGGCAGCGTTTGTCGTGATAAATTGATACGAATTCATGATATCGTCATAGCCCATCAGATGACCGACATGAATGCCCATTTCAACGGGGTCAAGCATGTTGCCATTGCCCATTGGATACCAGGGATCCTTGAGATCATCTTCACCAAAGGCAACGTTGATGCCAGCTTCAGCCAACTCCTTAACCCGGGTCATTCCCCGACGCTTGGGGTAGGTGTCAAAACGACCGCCCAGGTTGGTGTTAACTAATGGATTGGCAATGAAGTTGATATGAGACATTCTCAAGAGACGGAATAATTTATACGTGTAGGCGTCGTTATACGACCCCATCGCAGTGGTATGACTGGCAGTCACTTTGTCGCCCAACCCACTTTCCAGTGCCAAAGTTGCCAGTACTTCAAGGTTTCGAGAAGCGGGATCGTCAATTTCGTCACAGTGGACATCAACTAATTTACCCTTACTTTCAGCAACCTTCATCAAGAATTTCAACGACTCAACCCCGTAGTCACGGGTAAATTCAAAATGCGGGATCCCACCAATCGCATCGGCACCCATATCGGCCGCGGCAATCATCAATTCCTTGCCGTTTGGATAGGACAATATGCCTTCTTGGGGAAAAGCGACCAGTTGAAGTTCTACCTGGTCGGCAACTTCATCACGAACTTCAATTAGGGCCTTTAAAGCCGTCAAATCCGGATCGGTGACGTCAACATGGCTTCGAATAAATTGAATCCCGTTGGCGACTTGAATTTTGATGGCTTTCTTAGCGCGGGTCTTCACGTCGTCAATCGTTAACTTCTTCTTACGTTCACTCCAAATTCGAATGCCGTCAAATAACGTCCCGGATTGATTCCACTCAGGATCGCCGGCCGTTTGGGTCGCATCCAGATGAACATGGGGATCAACAAACGGTGGCAGCAATAATTTATCGGTGGCGTCAATCACCTGTTCACCGTCACTGGGTTCAATACTTGGCGCAATCTTGACAAACTTGCCGTCAGCTATTTTGACGTCACTGGTTTGTTCTGCATTTTCGATATGGACATTTTTGATAAGCATGTCATTTATCCCTCACAATCAACGTATTTATTCATATTATAGTCTATTTTGGCAGCAAAGTTGGGCCCTTTCTGGTGAGTGTGCGATAATACATATGTGATCCCTATTAAGACATTAGCATTTTTTTGCTAAGTGAAAGGTTCTGATTCATTGAATTCAAAAACCAGATTGGCGTTACCGCAGATCTTGACGTTAGGTTTCCTGATTATTATTTTAGTGGGAACCTTTTTACTGTCGCTGCCAATCTCAAGTAAATCCGGGCATATGACCAGTTACATCAATGCCTTTTTCACGGCAACTTCCGCGACTTGTGTGACCGGAATGACGGTGGTCAACACCGCGCTTCATTGGAGTATCTTCGGTAAAATTGTGATCCTGATGCTGGTCGAAATTGGTGGTTTGGGCTTTATGACATTCGCCGTTCTACTGTTTGTGTTTATGCGCCGGAAGGTTGATTTGACCACCCAACTGCTAACCCAGCAGTCCCTTAACCTGCAATCATTTGCTAACACCAGCACGGTTGTTTTTCTGGTGGTTCGCATTTCCCTGGCGATTCAAGTTCTTGGGACCGGCCTGATTTTTATTGATTTCTATCCCCGTTATGGGTTGGTTAAAGGCCTGGGCTATAGCATTTTTCACTCAATCAGTGCATTTTGTAATGCCGGCTTTGATTTGTTTGATAACAGTCTCGTGCGGTTTCAAACAGATCCCTACCTGCTGTTCGTATTGACGATTCTCATCATCTCCGGGTCCCTCGGCTTTCTGGTTTGGAAGGACATTCTTTTCTACCATGAAGATCATCGGTTAAGCCTGCACACTAAATTGGCGTTGACCACTTATCTGGGAATTATCGTTATCAGCTTTGTGGTCTATATGCTGACTGAGCGTAATTTCTCAGAGGGCAGTCATTTAACCATTTTCCAGCGGATTATGAACACCTGGTTTTTATCTGTGACACCAAGAACTGCCGGCTTCTACACCTTTCCAGTCACTCATATTTCCCTTGGTGGGGCATTTTTTACCATGATTTTGATGCTGATTGGTGGAACGCCCGGATCGACTGCCGGCGGGATTAAAACGACCACAGTGGGCATTCTTTTAATTCGAGTGTGGGCAACCCTCCGTGGCAAGCGGGACGCTACGTTTTGGGGGCGCCGATTCAGTGACGATAACGTTACCAGGTCTTTATCTCTGGTATTCTTGGTCGCCGTCGTCCTGTCGATTGCGACTCTGATTTTAACTTTCACGGAGACCATCCCCAAATCAGAAGGATTGGAATACATCATGTTTGACGTCGTTTCAGCCTTTGGTACAACTGGATTTAGTCTGGGCTTGGTTGCGCATTTGAGTGTGATCGGCAAATTAATTTTCGCGGTGCTGATGTTCATGGGTAGAGTGGGAATCTTTACGGTCATGTACTCATTGTTAACGTCAAAGCGACCAGAAGATGCCTTCAGATATCCGGAAGAAAATGTGATGATTGGCTAATTTGCAAGTCTGGTCGAAGAAGCGGCTTTTAATCCAAAAACCATATATCATGAGGTAATAATCAATTCAACGTAGAGGAGCATTCATACCATGAAACAAAATTATGCAGTCATCGGCCTCGGCCTTTTTGGATCCAGCATTGTCAACGCCTTGCTGGAACACGACCAGGAAGTGCTGGTGATTGATAAAAATGAAAATCGGGTCAACGAGTTTCGCGATAGAGCAACCGAAGCCATTGTTGCCGACACTCAAAATGAACTGGCATTAAAACAACTTGGCATTGGTAATTTTGACAATGTGTTTGTCGCTATCGGAACCGATTTGGAGGCCAGCATCATGACCACCATGATTTGTGAAGAATTAGGCGTTAAACACCTGGTATGTAAGGCTGAAAACGCCCGCCATGCCAAGGTTTTGGAAAGGCTGGGCGCCGATGAAGTCATCCAGCCCGAACGTGACATGGGCCAGCGAATTGCCTTGCACGTCATGGAGCCTAAGATCCTCAATGATTTAAAACTAAAGGGTGAGTTGTCGGTTATCGAATTTGAGCTGACAAATCCCAAGTTATTTAATAAGACCCTCAAAGAGCTTAACTTAACCAACCGCTACAAGATTTCCGTGATTGCCCTTTCCCATGCCGATGAGGAAGGTGCGATCATTCCCAATCAATCGACCATCACAAAGCCAGGAGATATTGTGACCATTATTGGTACGGAGAAGGATGTTGAAGCGTTTGAGGAAATTGCAACGGCGTAAAAAAAGAACCAGACAACTTTTATAGTTGCCCGGTTCTTTTTAGTACTAATATGATATTTTGTGGGAACCTGTCACGCCTAGTCCCATGGACAACGTAACAGATGCGAGTTATAGCTATTACTTAGCTGGCTTCTGTTTCAAGAAACGTTGTAAGTCTGATAATTCTTTGTTCCGCTTAATATCTTTTTTACGGTTAACTGGACGACGTCCTTGTACGCCGTGTGGATGACAAATTCGCATAATTAGACTCTCCTTATTTTGTATTATGACTTCATAATTCCAATAGACTAAATTATTATAATACAAGTCAATGCATCAACGCAAATCAATCTGCGATTTCTCTATGATTTCTCATTAAATGTGGTATTCTTAAATACAAAATAAACGGTTGAGGTGATTAATTTGACAGAACAATATCCACAAGCATTAACGATTGCAGGCTCTGACAGCGATGGTAGTGCCGGCATGCAGGCAGATTTACATACATTTTTTAGACGCCACATCTATGGAACAGCTGTGATGACTGCTGCGGTTGCCGGAAACAGTTATGGTATTCACGACTCAGTGACCCTGCCATCATCGTTTATCGACCAGGAATTTAAAGATTTAGCGGATGACTATGACGTCCGGGCCAGCAAGACCGGCATGCTGGCCGACACCGAGCTGATTCGAACCGTCATCCGCAACTACCAAAAATACGACTTTGGCCCATTGGTCGTGGATCCGGTTATTACCACCAAGCACGGCAATATGCTGCTGGAAGAAAGTGCCTATAAGACGCTTCGAGACGAGTTAATTCCGTTAGCAACCGTCATTACACCCAACTTCTTTGAAGCCCAAAAATTAGCTGAAATGGACATTAATACCAAAGACGACATGATCACTGCCGCCAATAAATTAAAGTCACTCGGCGCCGACAACATCATGATTAAGGGAAGCCACCATAATCCGGGTCAAACGGAGGTCTCAGACTATGTTTTGCTCGAATCGGGTGAAAGCTTCTGGTTAACCGGCGACTTTTACGATACCGACCGCAAAAACGGAACTGGCGACAGCCTGTCTGCCTGCATCGCGGCTGAGTTGGCACGCGGAAACGATGTCAAAACAGCTGTAAAAATCGCCAAGAAGTTTGTTGACGTGGCCATTGAAAATGAGATTAACGTTGGTCATAAGTTTGGACCGATTAATCACTGGGCACCGGGGTATCCGGAACCGTAACGCTCACTTCTCGATTGCAATCTTTAATAATAAGACCAGCTAACAGTTTGTTGGCTGGTCTTTTGTGATGCTTAGGATTGTTGAATTTAATACTGTGGTTGTTTCACTGTTCCTTAGCCAAAACTCTCGAGCCAGCTTTCTCCGCTTAGTCCGCCATGTACCCCTTGCCACCTAGCCAAAACGTGCTCCCCAGAGCAGCAACCTGCACCTTCACTGCTACTTAGCCGAAATGTGCTTCTCGAGCCAGGCCCCTCCGCTTAGTCTGCCACGCACCACTGCTACATAGTCGAAACGTGCTGTCCAGAGCAGCAACCTGCACCTAAGCCAACTTTGGGTGAAATCAAACTCGATTTCACCCAAAGCCAGCTTAGGCTCCGGTTGCTAACCGCTCTGGTCCGCACTCTAATCCCTGAACACCTCCACATTCTGCAGATAAGTCATCTCGTCCGTTGAGATTCTTGACTGGAGCTTTTCCGCCAGGGCCGAATCTATTTTTCCCGTCTGTAAGGAATCCTGGATCAATTCGTATTCACTATGGAAAGCTCTCATGAACATTTGGTAGACGATATTCATATCGACATCTTCGCCGTTAATTCTTCTGTGCCGAGTCCGATAGAATCGCTTCACCATATTGGTTTCAACGCCATTGTCACCCTGCTGGGTCTTTAGGAACGCCATCACCGCTTCGAAGCCGGCCTTTTCAATCGGCAAAATATCTTCCCCGTGCTTTTCAAACTGCTCACGCCAATAAATTTCTTCAAGCGCGACCGGCGCTGTCAAAAACGCCTCCTGCGCGCGGTTCAAATCCTTATACATCGTGCCAATGTGGAGACTGAACCGAATTCTTAATAAGACATTCTTCCATATTTTTTCATCTGCCGAAAAATTGCTTAAATTTAAAAATTTTGTGTAGTAAGTTAATTCGTCGTCGGTTATTTTTCCGTCATCATGTAATTTCTGAGCCGCCTTCAATTCAACTTGATGGCTTTCACTCATTAATTGGCGGCGCAAATGTAAGTTTGGTGTACTGTCCAGAACCAGTTGCTGCTGAAGCGAATCAATTACAATCTGGGCCTCCGCCGGGTGTTCTTTTTCCTTCAAAAGGTCACTAATGGCCGCTTGGATCATCCGCTTCACCCAACGATAACGTGGCTTTCGCTGATCTTGACTCGGCAAAATAATTGGCACAAAGATTGTCGGCATAATCAAGCTGGTTAAAATAACCACCGCGGCCACAAAAATCATCATTCCTCGAAAGGCAAATGGCTGCCCATTGACCGTGTTAGGCATCGAGAAAGCAAGTGACAAGGTAATTGTCCCATTGGCGCCGCTAAGTGCCATGACGAGGCTGTCACGCCACTCATGCTTCGACTTAACCCGTCGCTTCAACATGTAGCGACTCCAAGCCAACCGTAAAGCACCTTTGGCAAGATAAACACCAATCCCAATCAACACTAATTTCAAAATATTCCAATTTGGATTGGGTGCCTGATGAAGTGCCTCAACGACTTCCGGCAGCGACAGCCCCAAGAGAACAAACACAACCCCGGACAGCGTGCCGGACACGATTTCCCAAACATTGCTGGTAACCAGCTGCATTCGAGAAGACGTTAACCGCAGCTTATCTCTTTCGGATCCCTGAACCAGCCCTGCGGCAACTACCGCCAAGATGCCTGATAGCAATAATTTTTCCGCAAGTAAATAAATCAAAAACGGCGAAAGCAGCTGAATTAAGACCATAATAATGGGTGTATCGTCGTTGTAGCGGATTAAAAATAGCCGCGTGCTGACAATCACCACACCCATCAAGCTCCCGAAAAGCAGGCCGCCCAAGAATTCCCACAGGAACATGCCAACTGCCAGCTTCAATGAGAAGGTCCCGGAAATAAAGGCAGTCAAAGATAAATCAAACAACACAATGCCCGCTGCGTCATTAAACAACGATTCATGCTGCAAAATCCCCGCCTGCTCTTCAGCAATTGGGTTGGCTTCAAAAATCGAATTAACCGCAGAGGCGTCAGTTGGCGTGACAATCGCCAGCAATGCAAAGCATAAAGTCAGCGGCAAAACCGCCATGGCCAAGTGCAACCCCGCCCCAACGACTAACACGGTGACCAATACCAGCCCCACCGCAAGCGATAAGATATTGGTGATTGAGCGGCCAATCCAAAATCGTGAGCTGTTTTGGGCTTCATTAAACAGCATCGGGGCAATAATCGCCAGTGCAAAGGTAGACGGGTCTAACTGAAAGTTGCGGTAAATCGGCAATGCCGCCAGCATCCCACCTAAAATAATCAGGAAAAACGGCAGCGGAATAAACGACACGTGTCGTGCCAAAATATTTGCCAACACGACTGCCGCCAAGATAATGGTCAGTAAGAGTACCATGTCCATTTCATTCACCCCTCTGCTTAATATCGATTATAGTTTATCACTGATTGCAGCAAAAAAGCCCCGCCAACACTTGGACGAGACTCGGCGCTTAATCACCATTTATCCGGGCTCCAAATCCGGCCATCCAACTCATCTTGTGACTGCTGGGCGCGCTTTTCCTGCTCCTTGGCCAATTCAATGGCGGCCTGGTAAAGTGACTTGTTAATAAAGGATTGATCGTCCTGTTTCAGTTCCGTTAGCTGATTGATCAGCCAAGTTGTTGTGTCGTTCATCCCTATTCCTCCTGGTCACGAATCATTTTAACGTCTTGCTTTAGACTCTCAACGGTTGCCTGCTGGTCTTCAAGCGAGTTAATCACAAGATCAATTGCTTGTACTTGATCGTCCGCTTTTCCTTCCTTAGTGGCTTGCAAACGCGCAACAAGCCACTGCTCACGATTTTCTAAGCTCAGGGGCATTTCAGCACTCAAGTACTGCAGGTAAGCCACCAGCAATTGTTCTTTTTCGGTGGGATCCTTGTATCCAAATTGGTTGACCACAAACGGCTTCAAATAAGTCATCCCCGATTTGTTGGCAAAAGCCTGAAATGGGCGTAGTAATTCTGAAATTGTGAACTGCTCTTTGCCGCCAGCCTGAAAATCAGCTTCTGAATCTCCCAATGTCACGACGATCCCCAACTCCTTGGTTTTTAGCGACCGGTTGGCAACAACGTAATTTCGCGTGAAGACATCGTCCATAAACTGCTTTAAGCTTGCGGGGGATGAATACCAGTACATCGGGAATTGAAAAACGATGCGATCGAAATCGGTCATTGCCGCCTGCTCCTTATCAACGTCAATTTGACCGGATTCAGACGATGAATACAGTTCGTCGATCACTTGGTATTTCACATCATCCAACGAATAAAAGCTGGTTTTGAGAAATTGTTGGGTACCAGAATCTTCGAATTTCGGGTGAGAAATGAGTATGAGTGTTTTCATTCGGTTAATTCGCCTTTCATAGACCTTTTTTATTTCGTTTCATTTCAAAATCATCTATATTTAGATTGTAAACCAAATCATAATTAAAGGGAGATTTAAACTATGGCAATTTATAACGTTCACACAACTTTACGAGACGTTGGTTCTCAAACCATTAATACTGCCGGCGTTCATCAATTCATCGCGGACGAGCCCACCAAATTTCGCGGGACTGATGCCGGTCCCAACCCGGTTCAATATCTACTAGGCGCGGTTGGCGCTTGCCTCGGTGCCAGCGCTGCTTCCCTGGTCCACCGTCCAGGTTCCAACATTAAAGTTGAAACGTTTGAAGTTGAGGTCACCGGCGAAACAGAACGCTTCCCCGACAAGTCATCGCGGGTAAAGAGTATCCACGTTAAACTAACCTGCAAAACCAACCTCGATAAAGCTGGCAACGACAAGTTCATTGAAGACACCATCCACCTTTGCACGGTCCACGACACCTTAAAGGATTCCGTTGCCTTCACGTTTGAAATTACGGATTAATTAGTAGTCGATAGTTGAGCAAAAATTACATTAATTGTTAGCACTCTAAATTATAGAGTGCTATTTTTATTTTATTAAATCCGGAACATACCCGGTAAAACGTTGATTTAACGGCGTTTATCTAACTAATATTTTCAAGCCATTTCCTTGTATCCATTACATATATATGATATTATATAGTTGTTCGAGAGGGGAATGGATGTTCTCCCCACTGGAACGCTTTTTAAACTAATCATGAATAATCACTTAGAATATGGGGGTATTGCCTATGAATAACGATATTTTTGGAGCTAACGGTTTTGATGACATTTTTAACGATCCATTCTTCAAAAACGCGATGTCTGATTCCAACAATGGTCAACAAATGCGTCAACAACCCATTCAGGTTCAAGAACGCAGACCTCAACAAAAGAAAACTTTGTTAGATGAATACGGAACTGATTTAACACAAATGGCAAAAGACGGCAAGCTCGATCCAGTTATTGGCCGTGATAAAGAAATTGAACAGATGGAAGAAGTGCTGAGTCGTCGAACGAAGAACAATCCTGTCTTGATCGGTGAAGCCGGTGTCGGAAAGACTGCCGTAGTGGAAGGCTTGGCCCAAAAGATTGTTGCCGGCGACGTTTCTGAAAAGCTTCTGAACAAGAAGATTATCTCAATTGATGTCGTTTCACTTGTCCAAGGAACTGGAATCCGTGGCCAATTTGAGGAACGGATGAAGAAATTAATCGACGACGTTTCTAAAGATAAGAACGTGATTCTATTTATCGATGAAATCCACCAAATCATTGGGGCCGGTTCAACCGGTGAAGGTGACAAGATGGATGCCGGAAACATTTTAAAGCCAAAGCTGGCGCGTGGTGACTTCCAGTTAATTGGTGCAACGACCAGTAATGAGTACCGAGATATCGAAAAAGATCAGGCACTGGCACGTCGTTTCCAACCAATTATGGTCAATGAGCCAAGTGAACAGGACACGTTGACGATTATCAAAGGCTTGGCACCAAAGTACGAGAAGTTCCACCACGTTCAATATACCGCTGACGCGTTGAAAGCCGCTGTGTCCTTGAGCAACCGCTACATTCAAGACCGAATGAATCCTGATAAGGCGATTGACTTGATTGACCAGGCCGGCGCCAAGGTTGCGATGGGTTCATCATTAACCAAAGACAAATCAACACTTCAGCAAGAAGCTGAACAACTTGAAAAACAAAAGAAAGCCGCCTCACAAAAAGAAGATTTTGAACGGGCTGCCAAGTTACGCGACAAGTTGGATCAGGTTCAAGACCAGATCAACAACATTGATAGTGGTACCAAGGTGGCAACACCAAAAGTTACACCAGAAATCATTCAATCTGTTGTTGAACGGATCACTGGCGTTCCTGTAACGGATGTCAACAAAAACGAAGTCAACCAATTGAATCATTTGGATACAGATTTAAAGAAAGAAGTCATTGGCCAAGATAAAGCACTTGAAGCAATTTCAGCGGCCGTTCGGCGGAGTCGAGTCGGCTTCACTGAAGGCAATCGACCAATCGGCAGTTTCTTGTTTGTCGGCCCGACTGGCGTTGGTAAGACGCAAACTGCCAAAGCACTTGCCAAGGAACTCTTCGGCACGACCAAAGCCATGTTTAGATATGATATGTCAGAGTACATGGATAAGATCAGTGCAAGTAAGCTGATTGGCTCCGCTCCAGGTTACGTTGGCTATGAAGAAGGCGGTCGATTAACCGAACAGGTCCGTCGTCATCCATACAGCCTGATTCTCATGGACGAAATCGAAAAGGCTCATCCAGATGTCTTGAACCTGTTACTTCAAATTCTTGACGATGGTCGCTTATCGGATGCCCAAGGCCGCACGGTTGATTTTAGCAACACCGTGATTATCATGACCAGTAACGCGGGCCAATCCGAAGCTGACAACAAGCAAGATGTCATTGACAGACTGAAGCCATACTTCAAGCTTGAATTCTTGAACCGAATTGATGACATCGTTCAGTTCAATTCACTCACCAAGCCTGACCTGCTGAAGATCCTTGATTTAATGCTCCATGATCTTAACGCTTTAGTTGGCAAATCACGTGGCATTCACTTCGACGTAACTGCCGATGCCAAAAATAAGTTAGTTGACTTGGGTTACAGCAAAGAGCTCGGTGCCCGTCCAATGCACAGAGTGATCACCAAGGAAATTACTGACAAATTGACGAACAGCTACCTGCAAAATCCTGATGTCAAAGATTTCAAAGTCGTTTTAAATAACGATGCAATTAAGGTTGAACCAGTGGCAGCTAAGCAAGCCGTTGCATCATAATCCCGAATTTTGCAGATTCGCATTTGACAATGACTAAGGATGTTGGTATATTATAGCTAATGTGTTTAAGGGTTCGATTTTCAAAGGTATTTGTTTTATAGTTTTATGAAATAACTCCTTGGAATCACTGCAACTTGATACATTAAATATAATTATGCGCTTAAAGCGCAAGGAGGTTTCATATATTATGAAACAAGGTACTGTTAAATGGTTCAACGCTGATAAAGGTTATGGCTTCATTACTACTGACGATGGTGACGTATTTGTTCACTTCTCAGCTATCAACAAAGACGGCTTCAAGTCATTAGATGAAGGCCAAAAAGTTACTCTTGACGTTGAAGACAGCGACCGTGGACCACAAGCTGCTAACGTTACACCAGTTGAAGACTAATTTATTAGTTTAAACTTTTAAAAGAACCAGCAATTTCGGTTGCTGGTTCTTTTTTTGTGCTTGAATAGGGATTGCCACTATACAGACGTACGCCTTACATATATAATATAAGAGTTCTGCAAATATTAAGAAAGGAGAAATATATATAATGAATACAGCAAAACACTTTCAGCACACGTTGAAATTCACTGCAGCATTAGCCATCGTCTTCGGATTTCTGTTAATTAGTAACCCTACATACGCAGATTCTTCCCAAGTGCAAACAACGGCTGAACCGACAGTCACATCACCTGCGGATAGTTCGTCCACAAGTGACTCACCGTCATCAACCAACACCGATCCGGCAGCGCAATCAACTCAGTCCGTTGAAAGTACCGATACAAACACCTCAGATACGACAGCCACTCAGCAGTCAAGTGCGCCATCAAGTACCACCCAGACAAATGAGTCACCTGCATCCTCAGACAGTCAATCTACTGATTCGTCGACTGAAAACATGTCGACAAGCGATCAGCCGGTCGCAACTCCAAGCCCAGCTGATACAACAACTGAGCAGACAACTGAAGATCAGAACGCTGTCGGCAACGTATCTGATACAAATTCTGAAACTGCCGCCACAACGACACCGGCAACGGAAACAAATAAAGACGATATTAACGTTTCTGATATTGGAAATTCCACAGATCCCGCTATCAAGCAGTCAAGTGATAATCCATTCATCAACTTCTTTACGGGTATCACAAGTGGAATTGCCGCTTCAATCATTTATCCGTTAGTTGCCAGCCGTCAAGGTGCCCAATTTATCTCTCATTTCCGAACGCTCTTATCCCCTAATCGTTGGGATGTCAGCCAGAACTGGGCAGATTTGGATCAAAAATACAATCCGGATTACGTTAAGACGTACTATACAGATGCGCAAGACTGGTACGATAACCGTGTTCAAAAAGAGACGTGGGAGGTGCCGTTTGCGGATAAAACTGGGACAGCCAGAGCAACCTACATTAAGAATGGCGACTCAAAAAAGACCATTATTTATGGTCAGGGCTGGACGACCGAACCTGAAGGCATGGGCCGGATTTCCAAGATGTTTTATGATTTGGGCTACAACGTATTGATGCCCTACACTCGTGGTCAGAACGCCAGTGATGGTGAATGGCTGACTTTTGGTAATAAGGATAAGCAGGATTGGGTGAACTGGATCAACCAGATTGATCAAGTCAACGGCAAGGACAGCCAGATTGTTTTGTATGGTCAATCATTGGGTGCTGACACAGCACTTCAATACGCTGGTTCAGGCAACCTGCCTTCTTCTGTTAAAGCAACCATTGCGGATTGTGGCTTCTCGACACTTCCCTCATTGATTTATCATTTATATAACGGGGCGGCCAATAGTCTCAACAGCATCACTTCGAAGATTGGTTGGAACCTCAATGGCTCAATTCCCTTGGTTCCATTCGATCAATTGTTGACTGCGATGAATAACATTAACAAATTTGTTCAAGGCTTTAATTTGGATGATGTTTCTGGAATTACCGCTGTTAAGAACTCAAAGTTACCAACCCTGTTCATTTCAACGCAAGATGATGCATTCATCCCTGATAGTGAAACTCAAACCATGTACAACATGAGTGCTTCATCAGACAAAAAGCTTTGGATTCTCGATGGTCACGTTGGCGGCCACGCATCAGCAAGCAACGCCGTTCAGGACTATATGAACAATATTGAAGCTTTTCTTGCTCAAGCAACAAGCCAATCTTCAAATGATCAATTAGACGTTCCAGCAGCCAATACAATTGCTGCTTAATTGGATTCCTTTAAGTCTTTAACTTCTGCCATTAGTAACGGGCCATCTGTTACTAATGGCAATTTTTGTATAAAAAATAAGGAATGATAACAAAAAACTTGACCCCCATCAAGCCATCCACCTCATATCTGTGCTACTCTATTAGTATAAAAGAATTTCGGTTGATTTTGGTTGACATCCCATTTATCAATCTGTATGATTAACCTATTGACTAATAAAAAGTAAGTAACTTATTGGAGGAATTTCAAACATGAAAGAACAATTACTCGAACTCGCTAAAAAGCGCCGCTCAATCTATGCACTCGGCCGCAACATCAATCAAACCCCTGACGAGATTGCTGACTTAATCAAGGAAGACATCAAGTGGGCACCAACCCCATTTAACAACCAAACAACGCGTGCCGTAATCTTATTCGGCCAAAACCATGAAAAACTTTGGGACATCGTTGGCAAACGTCTCAAGTCAGAAGTTCCTTCTGAAGAGGCTTACCAAAAGACGTTGCAAAAGATCAACGCATTCAAATCGGCATTTGGAACAGTGATGTTCTTTACTGATATGGACATCGTTCACCGCTTTGAAAACGACTTTGCACTGTATGCCGACAACTTTGCCGACTGGGCAGAACAAGCTCAAGGAAACGCCCAATTCGCTGTATGGACATCCCTTGCCGAAAACGGTATTGGTGCCAACTTACAACATTACAACCCACTAATCGATGACGAAGTGCGCGAAACATTCGGCATTCCTGACAGCTGGAAGCTCCGTGCTCAGATGGACTTTGGTTCAATCGAAGCACCTGCTGGCGAAAAAGAATTTATGAATGATGAAGATCGCTTCAAGGTTTTGAAGTAATTTAAGACACCACAAAATGACACCCAACCTGATGTAACAATCTAGCTGGGTGTTTTTTGTATTTTTCTTAAATTGTCTATTTCAAACGATCAATCGATAATTTTTCGGTAAACACGTGGTAGAATTTTTCTGTAATTTAATTTAAGGAGTGATCTTATCGATACAACTGCCCGTCGTGGTATCACCAACTTCGACATCAAGGTCATCGGAATTACCCTGATGTTCATCGACCACGTTCACGAAATGTTCAACGCCGCCGGAGTTCCGGACTGGGTCGACTGGTTTGGCCGTCCGGTCGCCACCATTTTTTTCTTCCTCAGTGTTGAAGGCTTTATTCATACCCACGACCAAAAACGCTATTTGAGTCGTCTGCTGATCGGCTTTTGGATCATGCAGATTGGTAATTTAGTCGTCCAACATTTCTTTAGCCTTGGAAACTTTGCGCTGATCAATAACATTTTCGGCGACTTATTCATTGGTGTCCTGACGATGTATGGCATTCAAACCATTTCACAAGGCCGCCAAAAACATCAACCATCTAAAATTTGGGGTGGGATCTTCCTCATCATTCTCCCCCTCATCTTTGCTGGCCTCATGATGACTGTCTTGTCCGCAAATCTTGGAGGCACCATCTGGATGAAGGTCGTATCATTACTTCCAAACCCATTACTTGCTGAAAATGGCTTTGTTCTTTATCTTGGGCCTTTGCTATACCTATTGCGAAAGAACCGAAACTGGCAGCTGTTAGCGATCGTCGCCGTTGCCCTCCTAACGACTGGATTTAATTTCAGCACCATGTTTACCACCAACTTCCAGTGGCTAATGTTTCTCGCTGTGATTCCAATTTACTTCTACAACGGCAAGCTCGGCCGCAGTATGAAAGGCTTCTTCTATGCTTTTTATCCGCTGCACATCTGGATTCTATATATTTTAGCATCATTGATGGGGATTCATTATTAAGGCAAATTAAAAGACGATTTTTCCAGCAATTGGAGAAATCGTCTTTTTTGTGACCAATCAACAAATTAAGAATTTTTGACTGCATCTGTCGGCTTTATATAGCCATCTTTATATTGATCAAGTGAAGTGGACACTGACTCATACCCGGATAATTTTCCTGACTGTACTTGATAGCCAGAATCATCAAAGAAATCTCCGTAAGATTTAGCATTCCCAGCAAGTCCACTAATCGCCTTAGGGCTTCCGCCGCCTCCAATGGACATTCCACCAAGCTGTGCATGATCAAGTACCGAATAATACCCCTGAGCAAGTGCGCTGTCAGTTGCTTTCGCATCATTGCCAATGTGAGCGTGGTCTTTCACGATTGCCATCTCATCAACAATGGCATGACCCGTCAGCTTTCCATACTGATCAACGATCCCATAGTCTCTGACAGAAGCATGATCTTCAACACTTGCATTGCCTTCAACTAAAGCATGTCCAGAAATATGTGCATCACCGGAAACATCTGCATGATCTTTAACAACAGCATGACCAGTAATAACCGCATGGTCTTTTACTTTCGCATGATCAAGAATTGCTGCCCCCTTACCAACGGTCACATCCTTTCCTACAGATGCCGTATTGGCTACGAAGCCGCCATCTTTCGTGTAGTATCCACTTACACCTTTCAAACTGGTCTGTGGTCGACTTGCTGGGGTCGCATTTTTAAGGGTAACTTGATAGGGATAGCGCGCTTTTGAGTTGTATGGATGCGCCTTTTCAGAAAATTGTTTACTATCAATTGATAGCCCAAATGTGTTCACATCAACATTTTTCTTATCCGGGGTCGCTGCCACACTCAAATAAACATCGTCAGTTTGTTTGACGGAAATACTTTTTGAGCCATTGCTTCTAAACAGCTTTGAATATCTTGCAGAAGCGCCATTTCCCGGCTGAACAATCAATCTAGCTCGCCAGTCAGCTCCGTGCTTTTTTGTCAATCCTTTAAGGCTGACTGTTAGCTTAGTTTGATTTTGTTTGTGCTTAAATTTGGGTTGTAATTTGATTATATTAAACGCATTGGCCTGTGGCGTCCTTTCATTAGGCACGCGAAATGTATTAGATGTATGATTGACCTTTTCCATCTGAGTATAAAATTGTTGCCAGTAGAGATTATGTTGCTTAAACAGACTATTAAGTGCGATTGAATAAAGCGTTTTGGGTGAATAAGGCTGACTATCATTACCAGCCCATTCCAAGCTTGCAATTCGACTAGCATAGTCTCCAAACAATGTTTTTTGGCTAACTCGCGGTGTATTTTTTCTCAATATTTTGAAAAATGTTTCATGGGAATTGGTTTTATCGCCATTCGTTAGAAGCTTTTTCATCAAGTTACTCGAAATATTCAAGTGATCTGGATTGTGTTGTAAAAATAACAGTAGTGGCCAAGCCTCATAGAATGCTCTCCCATTAACAGGTGTGAGCATGGTCGCCCGCAAATACATTTCACTCAATGAAGTCCCTAAGTTGTTCCCTGAGTTGCGGTAAACATCGCTATATGCGTATTCTTCTCGAAACCAGTTTGCAACAGTTTCATACCAAGGCTGTAAATATTTTCCGTCATTCCAACTATTATTTCCTTGAGCAAACTGAACATCATGACCAAACTCATGAGGAACACCTGAACCCCACCAATCTTTGGAAGGCTCAAGGGCGGCGACTTGGGCAGCAAAGTATGGATACGTTTGGGAATCACGATCGGCATAGGCCCATGCATTCTGGACACCACTCAGCCCTGTGTCTGCCAATAACACATTTAACTTGTATGGCTGTTGTTGATCATAGGGTTTATTAATTGCATACAATGGCGGCGTCATTTTCATCTCACCAATGTAAACCTGCCAAACCTGTTCCATTAATGTGCCCGCCTCTTTCAAATAAGCAAGTGTCACCTTTGACGCATTACCAGAATTTCCCCAATAGAAGTTAAAGTGGCTTGTTTCATAATGATTCGCATTTTGCGCACTAATTGTGACTCCTTTTAACTCAAATGCGCGTGTCGGCAATGACGAACTGGACTGAGTTGAAATTGTGTCCATATCTCCAGTGGTCCCCAAAGTATCAGCACTCACATTTTCTTGAAATATAACTGCCGACGCCAGTACCCATAGAAGTATCGCCAAGATATGTTTCGACCAATGTATATGTATTTTCCGACTTTTCATGTAATGACCTCCCTAAATAATTTAATGACGCATGCTTTCATTATAATTAGGTTAGATTATTAAGCAAATATTAATATATCACAAATTAAATTTAATTTTAATCAAGAAAAAGATGCCTCCCGCCATTATTCCGGAGAGGCATCACTTTTATATATATGAATCATATTTTACTTCGTAATAAACACATACAACGTACTGGTCGAATATCCCAGACTAAACAGTAAGCCGTTAGAGTGGAACTTCGGCGCTGTTGTGGAACTGGATTTCTTCGCCTTTGCCTGCTTTTGGAACTTCTTCAAAACGTGCTTGGCATTGGCGCCGACACTTTCCGATAAGACTGAAAATGAAACGATAAACGGCTTAAGTTCAGACTTATGCTTCAAGCTGGACACCGGGACCATCATTGCAATTCCCAAAACCTTATCACCGTTTAGATTTGCTCTCAAAACCATCTTGTTGGTCGAAATCAAATTATGAATGCCCGTTTGTGGTTTTTTCGGCAGCAATTGATCCTTGACACTCGCCTTCGCCTGCTTCATCGCTGGTGCAAGTTGGGCTTGCGTTTGCTTGAGCTTGGCTGCTTCCTGCTTCAAAGCCATGGCTTGTTGGGCCTTCTTCTGCATGGCCGCTACGCTCGTATCCTTACTGGATTTAAGCGCTTGGGATTGCTTTTTTAACTGGGCAGCCTGCTTTGCCATCCCGGCTGCCAGCTTTTGATCCTTCGTTGACAATGCCGATCCGGTTAACGCTTGGTTGTATGAAGCGCGCATCTTCTGGTAGCTGGCAACGACCTTTGCCTTGGCTACCGTTACCGTCTGGTGTTTGCCGTCCGCTGTCAGCTTAACCGTTTGCTGGTAATTCTTGGTCGGTACACTAATCACAAAAGCACCACTATCCGTTTTCACCGACTTCTTGGGGCCATTATTGACCGTGTAGTGAACCTGATTTTGGTTACTCTTTCCTTTGACGGTCACAGCCAGGGCGTTGGCATTCAAATGATGGTTCGATACCGTCAGCGTTGGTGTGCCACAGCCACTCAGCACGATCATGAGAGAAGCTGCTGCGATCAATAAGCTCAATATTTTTTTCATCGTCTGCTCCTCCCTAATCAAATGAAACGTCATCTGAGAATTGACTGTTGTACAAGTCGGCATAGAAACCATTTTTGGCAAGCAGCTCATTATGCGTTCCGGTTTCAACAACTGCTCCATGATTCATCACAATAATGTTGTCTGCATTTTGAATTGTCGACAATCTGTGAGCCACGACAAAGCTGGTCCGATTTTCCAACAACTGACTCATAGCGTGCTGGATCTGAACTTCGGTCCGAGTATCAACGGAACTGGTGGCCTCATCCAAAATCAGAATTTCAGGGTTCGCCACAAAGGCGCGGGCAATCGTAATTAGTTGACGCTGTCCTTGAGAAATATTGGAAGCAGACTCATTTAAGATGGTATCGTAGCCCTTTGGCAGCTTACGGACGAATTCATCCACGTGAGCAGCTTTAGCGGCTTCAATGATTTCTTCTTTGGAAGCATCTTCGCGGCCGTATTTAATGTTGTCATAAATCGACCCCGTGAACAGCCAGGTATCTTGGAGAACCATCGCAAAGTGAGACCGCAATGCTTCTCGATCCAAATCTCTGGTGTCGACACCCTTGAGGCGAATACTACCGCCCTTAACGTCGTAGAAGCGCTCCAACAGGTTAATGATGGTTGTCTTACCAGCACCGGTCGGACCGACGATAGCGACCTGCTGGCCACGTTTAACGGCAAGGTTATAATCCTTCATCAACAACTCGTCATCGTTGTAGCCAAACTGAACGTGTTCCAACTCGACCAAATTATCGGTATTTTCTTCAATCGGTCGATTTTGCTTGGTATTCTTCATTTCTTCTTCATCAATCACTTCAAACACCCGCTCAGCTGAAGCGATCGTCGACTGAATGGTGTTCATCAAGTTGGCTAACTGAGAAATTGGTTGTGAAAACTGGTTGGTATACTGCAAGAAGGCCTGCACGTTACCAAGGGTGACCGTTCCGTTCGCAACCTGGATGCCACCAACAACGGCAACGAAGACGTAACCAATGTTATTTAAGAAGATCATCATGGGCATGATAATCCCTGAAATAAATTGGGCTTTCCAAGCAGCTTGATAATATTTCTTATTTTGAACTTCAAACTGGTCAATCGTGTCCTGTTCCTTATTAAAACTCTTGAGGACGATTTGGCCAGCGTAGTTTTCTTCCACTTGGTTGTTTAATAAGCCAAGACTCTTCTGTTGGGCCGCGAAATACTTCTGGGATCGTGGTGCAATCACGCCGACAATTAACAAGCTCAACGGAATCGTTACCAATGCAATCAAGGTCAATTTCCAACTAATCGTAAACATCATCCACAAAGTTCCAATGAAGGTCACAAAAGACGTAACCGCCTGGGTAAGACTTTGTTGGAGGGTGCTGGCGATATTATCCATATCGTTAACCGCCCGGCTCATGACATCACCGTTACTGTGCGTATCGTAGTATTGGATGGGCACCAGGCGCATCTTTTGTTTCATTTGCCGCCGTAATTTATAGACCGTATTCTGTGAAATTCGGGTCATAATATACTGTTGCAAGAAGCTGAAGACCGCAGAAGCCAAATACATCACAAGAACGATGAGAATAATTTGGACAATCTTTTGATAGTTAATCGGAAGTGAAGCCACGCTAAAGCCGGCTTTTTGTTGGGCATTTCCCTTCATCAAGCCCTTAAAGATTTCAGTCGTTGCTTCTCCTAAAATCTTCGGGGTTCGAATCTGGAAGATAACACTGATAATGGCAAAGGCCAGAACCAGGATTAAACCGACCAGGCGATCTTGCATGTAATCCAGCAGTCGCTTAGTGGTTCCCCAAAAGTTATGGGGTTTTTCGACAACTCCCTGAAAACCGCCATGGCCACCATGATTTTGGTTGCCGGCAGGTTGTGGTGCCGTATCTTTTTCAGCCATTATTTGTCATCCTCCTCTCGTAATTGTGAGTGAATAATTTCTTGATAAACCTTGTTGTTGGCGCGGAGCTCATCGTGAGTGCCTTTGCCAACCAACTTACCGTTATCAAGCACTAAGATCAGGTCAGCGTCAGCCACCGTGGCGATTCGTTGGGCCACGATAACCGTAATGCTTTGCTGGATATGCTCATCAGCTCTTAAAGCAGCCCGCAAATCAGCATCGGTCTTGAAATCCAGTGCTGAAAAGGAGTCATCAAAGACGTACACAGCGGACTTCTTAACCAGGGCTCTGGCAATGGCCAACCGTTGCTTTTGACCACCTGAGAAGTTATCCCCACCTTGTTCGACTTGCAAATCAAGGCCAGCTGGATCTTCTTCAACGAAATCTTTGGCTCGAGCAATTTCCAGTGCATGCCAAATCTCATCATCAGTGGCATTGGGATTTCCGTACTTCATATTATCGCGAATGGATCCGGTGAATAAGGTCGCTTTTTGAGGAACAAAGGACACCTGATTTCGCAGGTCTTTCATCGAAAAATCGTTGATGTTATGACCATCCAACTCGATTTCACCTTTATCAACATCGTAAAAACGCGGAATCAAGCTGACCAGCGTCGTCTTTCCTGAACCGGTTCCCCCGATGATCGCAACCGTTTGGCCGCTGCTAGCTTTAAAATCGATATCCGAAAGCGCCGGCATTTCTGCTTGACGATAGCGGTAGTCGACATGATCAAATGATAAGGTATGTTGCTTGACGTTTGGGTCAAGGGCGACGGGATGTTCCGCTGGCTTCATGGTTGATTTCAATGCAAAGACCGTCTGAATCCGTTTGGCAGAAGCTTGCGCCCGTGGAATAAAGACGAAAACCATCGAAAGCATCATGAAGCTCATCAGAATCTGCATGGCGTAACTCATGAACGCAATCAGGTTACCAACTTGCATCGACTGAGCACCAATTAATTTGGCACCAAACCAGACAATCGCGACGTTAGTACCACTCATAATCAGCGTCATCACTGGAAATGCCAAGGCGACAATCGTGTTAACCTTAATCGCATTGGCAGTGTAATCCTTGTTGGCATCCTCGAAGCGATCCTGTTCAAACTGGTCTTGACGAAATGCCCGAATAACCCGAACTCCGGTCAAGCCTTCACGGAAAATCCGGTTAATCTTATCGGTCTTTGTCTGCATTGCTCTAAACAATGGAACAGAAAAATACAGCAGCAGGCCGACAAAGATAATCATAATTGGCAAAACAACCAGGAAAATCATCGTCAATTGATGATCCTTGGTGTAAGCCAAAAAGCTCGCACCGATCAGCATGATGGGTGCCATTAACATCATTCGCAGCATAATAATGGCAACGTTTTGAATCTGAACCACATCGTTGGTCGTCCGGGTGATTAATGATGACGTTTCAATTTGGTCATATTCATCCTTCGAAAAATTGATAACTTTGCGGTAAACGTCACTTCGCAAGTTTTGACCCAACTTTTGTGAAGTCCGGGCAGCGAGAAAGACGTTGCAGATTGCCGCCAATATACTTATCAGCGAGAAGCCGGCCATTTCAAAGCCGATCTTCCAGATATAGTTAATGTCTCCTTTGGCCACCCCATTATTAACAATGTCCGAGGTCAAGCTGGGAAGGTTCAAATTTGCAATAACTTGAACGATCATAAACAGCACTGCCCCAAGAACTGCCAGGTATGAGATCCGTCCTTTGGCAATTTTCAGCATTTTGCTACTCCTTCCAGGTTCGTTATTTTAATGATTCTTTTACATATATTTAGGTACCGAACTATATTACTGCTAGTCAATCTAAAATACAAGCATAATTTAGAAAAATAATATGCAAACAGATACTTCCTATTATGAACTTCTCGGCCGTGAGTTTCATCAATGTTAATCAAAAATTTTGGGTGCGGTGAACTGCTACGAGATTAGAACTTATTAGCGAACATTGTAGTTGTTTTAACAGCAAACAAAAGGCCGAGCCATCAATAGATTAATGATGGCTCGACCTTTGATCCTCCACTATTCAGATAGTTTTATTTAATGGCCTTTTGATCCGTCTCGGGTCCAAACAGCCCAACGATGATTGCGGCAATAATCGCCATTGCGGCAATCATATAGTAGATAAATGATGTGGCAACCTGTGTGATCATAAATGCAACGAAGATTGGCATTAAGCCATTTAATAGCTTGGAAATCCCATTAGCAATCCCGGCACCACGGAATCTGTGAGCCGTTTCAAATAACTCATTCGTATAGATGCTAACAACCGAAGCAACCAGAATGTATAACGTGATCGTCAGCAAGAAGCCATTAATCAAAATGCCTGCCGTACTGCGTTCGTATGCATAGGCAATTCCCAAAATAGCTGTTGCGATAAACGCGGTAACAATTAACTTCTTGCGGCCGGTTTTATCGACTAACAGAGCTCCGATTGCCGCCCCAATTGGAGCCCCGATCATCATAATAGCGGAAAAGCCAATCGAATCAACAATATTAATTCCCTGCTTCAAAAGTAACGTTGGCACCCAAGATGTGAATGTATATTGGCAAAGAAGGGTTGCGCTAACCGCGATAATTGCAATGAACAGCCCTTTTGCAAAGGGAATATGAATGACTGGTTCGTCTGGATGAGTCATCTCATCCTTTTCATAAAGACCCCGAACAGTTAATTTCTTAATAATAACATTTGCTTCTTCAGTCCGACCCTTGGCAAGAAGCCAGCGGGGTGATTCAGGAAAATGACGACGGGCAAGCCAAAGCACTAAAGCAAGTGTTCCCATTGTAAGAAACATTGAACGCCAACCAAATCTTGGAATCATGAACGATGCGATCAATAGGGTGATCGGTGCCCCCGTGTTCGCAACGATGGCGGTCATCCCTGACCAATGTCCTCGCCGTTTGATGGGTGCAAACTCATTAACCACCGCATACCCGGTAACAATTTCTGCTCCCAGGCCGATGGCAGCAATAAATCTCAGTCCAATCAGAAGCGTCATACTTGGCGCAAACGCCGATAACAATGTAAATACACCGAAAAGTAAAAGATTAAAGTGGTAGGACAATTTTCGCCCAAAAAAGTCGCCAATGTAGCCGGCTAAAAGTGAACCGATAAAAAGACCTAAAAAGCCACTTGATAGAAAGTATGAACCTTGGCTAATACTCGCAAATTTTGTCTGAATTAACGTACTATTAATTGCACCAGCCATATAAACATCAGCGGCATCTAGAATCATCCCTGCCCCCGCCAAGGCAAATACCTTATAAAATAACGGTGTTTCACGTGCCTCATTTAACTGGTTCTCTAACGAATACGCCTGATTGGAACTATACGTGTTATCTGCCATAATTAAATCCTCCATTACTATGTGTGCCTGCCATCTCAACTATTAACTATGTTCGTCGATCTATGTGTTGATGAAACCAATTGAAAAGTTATGTGTGATGGAACAAAATAAGCATTGCTTTAAGACATATACGTCCGGGCCATCTTTTCAGGTGAATATTCCGCATCCCTTGCGTTAACACGGTCCAGTCCTACAAATTCATTGAACTTTGGAAAAGTGATCATTCGATCCTTGTATGCTTTAGTCGACCCATCACGTTTCAAAGTTTCAAGTAACGTCTTTTCAGCGTATGCCTGCGTATAGGTCAATGTGTTTGGATGCACCACGATATTAAAGCCTAATTCCTGTAGATCCTCTTTTTTCGTTAGCGGTGTTTTGCCGTCCTCAATCATGTTGGCCATCAGCGGTGTGTCAGGAAAGGCTTCATGAATCTTTTCCAATTCTGCAACGCTTTGTGGCGCTTCAATAAATATCAAATCGGCGCCCGCGGCACGATACCGTTTACTACGGGCAATTGCGTCATCCAAGCCATAAACTGCACGGGCATCAGTTCTCGACATAATCAAAAAGTCATCGTGTTTACGCGCTGATTTTGCAGCTCGCAGCTTAGCTTCAAGAACTTCCGTCGGTTCAACTTTTTTACCATCCATGTGTCCACACCGTTTAGGCCAAACCTGATCTTCGATAAACATCCCCGCTGCCCCGATCGCTTCATAACTTTCGACAGTTCGCTTAATATTATCGAGATCACCATACCCCGTATCTGCGTCGGCAAATACCGGAACATTAACTGCATTAATAATCTGCCGACATCGTTCAAGTGAAAGGCCAAAGTCCGCAATTCCTCGATCCGGCATGGCCAAAGCTGACGCGCTTGTGGCATATCCAGCTGAAAATATCGCTTGAGCCCCTTCGGCTTCAGCAATTTTGGCAGCTAAAGCATCTGGTGCGACCATCATCTCAACGATGTTGCCGCTCATGACTTCTTTATTAAATTGATGACGCATCTTATTATTTTTCAGCATAAGTGATGCCTCCTTGTTTGATTAATTTGATTGCATCTGACTGCGCGTTCTTAATTGCACTCGTTAAACTTCCCTTGTCCAGCCAGCCAGAAATCCCGGTAATTTGGGTCATTCCCGGGGTCCAAGTTTCCATTAGCGGCAATGGTAACTGTCGTTCAGTCAGTTGAGCTAATTGATCGATATCGTAATGATCAATGGCAATTGCATCAGCGCCAGCCTTTGCCAGATATCCAATTCGTTGAATAATACCCTCAATTCCATAAGATTGAATTCCTTCTAGCTTGATCCAAATTTGGGTGTCCGAATTTTCCAAGGCGTCCTTGGCTGCCCTCAACTTACCAATCAAGTCCTCTGGTGTTGTGGTGTGGGGCTCCGCCGTTGTGTGAGCAGGGTATGTCTGGTCATTCAACAATAAAATGTCTCCACCTGATCGTTCCAGTTCCATTGCCGAATAGTAGGTATTGAGAGGATTGCCAAACCCTGACTGCAGATCGGCAATCAACCGCCCGGTCTTTTTTAAACGCATGTCCCGCAAGAATTTCGCATATTCAGACAATGTCAGCATGCCTTGCGAATCCTCGGCTATCAATGTATTGGCTGTCAAAGTGCCATCAATTAAAATTGCTGGAAAGCCTTCATCACTTAACATCCTGAAAGTATTCCCGTCACCTGAAGCAGGGATAATTGTGTCGGGATGTTGATCTAGATAGGTTAATAAATTAGTTTGAGTCATTGTGATTCCTCCAATCAATTATGTGTAGAAAAATGAGAAAATAAAAAATGCGTCCTTCGAATCAACTTCGAAGGGCGCATTTTAAAATAGATGCACGGTACCACCTTGATTTATCGAATTAAACCATTCAATTCAATTCGATCTTAACGAACACAATTTATAAAATTGTAGTCGCTGGCCTTTTAATGGTGGCATCCAGTAAACACTCAGGGATCGCATCTACAGCTCCAAGCCTACTTTCAATCATGAATTGCAATTTCCTTTCACCAACCGGAAACTCTCTAAATGCAATTAATAATTTACTCCCGCTTTTCATCGCTTTTCTCAACGTTTTCTAATTGAATAGTATCTTAACTCATTGAATTTTAATTGTAAAGGGATTTTTTACATTCTCACAATTAATCCTTCAAGTCAGATTACAACTAGGCTTCATTCAATGCAGGGAAAATCGGCTACACCTTAACCACATCATGCTTCTTGATCAACGTGAGCAATTCCTCAATATCCCCGGAATAGACTTCCCCGATATTTCCAATTCGGAAACTATCAATATTGGAAACTTTTCCTGGATAAATGATGAATCCATTTTGCTTGAGATATTCGTACAAGCTACGGAAATCAAAATCGGCCGTGGGGTACTTAAATGACGTAATGATCGGTGACTGAACGGCCTCATCAATAACCGGCTGATAACCGATTTCAATCATTCCTGCCCGCAGCATCTTCTCGTTTTGAGTGTATCGGGCATTACGCCCCGAAACGCCGCCTTCAGCATCCAGCTCACGTAATGCTTGAAGAAATGCGTAGACCACGTGGGTTGGGGACGTGAACCGCCATTTGCCATCATTGTCTTCAAAGCACTTATATTGATCGTACAAATCAAGTGCCAAAGAACGGGCATTGCCGGCTGTTTCATCAATGACAGCCTTTCTGGCAATCACCAGCCCAAAGCCGGGAACGCCTTGAATACATTTATTTGAGCTGCTAATCAAATAATCAATTTCACTTTTCTCAACATCAATCGGCACGCCGCCAAAGCTCGACATTGCGTCAACGATCGTCGTAATCCCTTTGGCATGAACTTTAGGGATGATGGTTTCAATTGGATTCAGGATTCCAGTCGTTGTTTCGCAATGAACAATCGCAAAATGGGTCACTTCCGGATGCGCATCGAGAGCCCTTTTGATCTGATGCCAATCGGTAATTTCATCTTCTCGAAAGTTCAAATCAACGTGTTTAATATCAAGGTAATCGGCGATTTGAGCCATTCGTTGGCCATAGGCACCGTTAATGGCAATCATCAAAACTGCCGACTGCTTTGGGACCGCCGTTCCAATTGTTGATTCCACGGCAAACGTGCCGCTTCCCTGCATCAACACAGCGGTGTAGTTTGCGCTCGAGACATTTGCCAACTTCAACAACGCTTGTCGAACTGCTTGGGTGTCGGCTTTATATTCATCATCCCAAGTACCATGGTCGACCAACATTTGTTTCTTAACAACTGGACTCGTTGTCAGTGGCCCCGGTGTCAGTAAAATTGGTGCCGGTTGTGGCTCATATTTTTGGTCGGTATCAATTGCTGAAATCAGATTAATTAAATCCTGAAGATTATCAATCACGTAATCAGCGCCGGCATTTTCTAAAATTGTAATCGCTCGATTCTTGAGCGAATTTTGTTTGGCAATCGACAGACTATTATATTCGTCTTCTGTCAACCCGATTAGGTTGCCGCCTTCAACCACGCCAACCGTGATTGCGTGGGCAGCCTTTCCCTCTAAAATATCGTTGACCGTATCGCCAACTTTAATCACGGAATGAGGGCCTTCAACGCCCATTTTATCCATGGCATAAAGCAGCATATCAGGATTTGGCCGTCCGATGCCGTTTGTGAGGTCGGACGTCACGTTAATTTCCGGTGTGTAGCCCTGCTTGGCGGCCAGTGGAATCACATGGCCGAGCATCTCACTTGTATAGCCGGTTGTCGATGCATATTTAATGCCCCGCTGTTGACAGTATGCGACTAGCTCCACCAGCCCGGATTTGAGTTGGCTTGTCTTTGCCAATACCTGAACAATTTCTGTTTGAAACCGCCGGTAAATTTGGTCCACCGCTTGTGAAATTGAGTCGTTGGGATGCTTTTCTCGCCACTTGTCTTGAACATCTGGTTTTGCCATGATCTTTTTAACGTGATCCAGCTTATCCAAGCCCAAGTCTGCGCGAATCTCTGCAGTCGGAACCGTAATTCCGAAGCTCTCAAATGCTTGTTGGAAGGCAATAATTGGTGCCTGACTGCCGTAATCAACCGTGGTGCCTGCCCAATCAAATACAATTGCTTTTATCATAATTTTATCTCCTTACTTGATTGACTTACTTAGTTGCTCGTTTGATATAGCGACTTCTTAATTTATAGGAAATAATTTCCAGTGGAATGGTAAATGCCAGTATCAGGTAAACAATCATGCCGACCTCGTGAAAATCAAAGTAAAAGCCACTTGCCATAAATAGCTGGTAGCTGATTCCACCCGCTCCGGCCGCAGCACCCACCGCAACCGCGTTGGCAAAATTGATTTCAAACCGGATAAACGTCCAGCTTAACAAGCTTGAGGCAATCGTTGGAAAAATAACCTGGCTGACCAAGGGCCAAAAGCCAACGCCCATCGCCCGCAAAGCGGATAAGGTGTCACCGGAAATTTCATCAATACTATCGGCATAAACTTTAACCAAATACGCGACGCTGTGAAATGTTAATCCAATGACAGCAGCGTTAGCGCCTAATCCAAGGGCAACCGAATAAATTAATACCCAAAGGATCGTTGGAATTGCCCGAATCAATGCCATAACCGTCTGAACAATATTAATTAACCAGGTTGGTGCGAGATTTCTCGCGGCCATCAAGGCGATGAAAAAGGCAATGACAGCGCCGACCAAGGTCGTGAGAAAGGCGAGTGCAATACTTTGAAACAGTGCCACCATCAAGCTTTCCATGGTGGTATTGGAAGGTGCCGGCTGAAGCATCATAATTCGCAAATTATCCAACAAGCCACTCGTTGCGACGGCCAAATTGACGCCCTTTGGAATGATTGTCGGAATCGTGAGAACCGTGGTGAACACCAGGATCGCCATGACCAGATAAACCGTGCGCCGGCGTTTATCCTTCAGTCGAAGCGGCAGCTTAAATTTAGTCATTGGCTGCGAAGCTTCGGGTGTCATCTCCAGTCCCCTTTCAGGTTTACTGATCATATTGCAATTCTCCTTTCAACTTGGTTTGAGACCAGTTCAACACCAATCACCAAGACGATGATTGCCAGAACGACCAACCCTGCAGGACCATAACGTAAGCTCTTGAAATAAAGGTCAAATACAAACCCAATGCCAGTCCCTGTCAGCAGCCCAACCAAAGTTGCATCCCGCAGATTGTTTTCAATCATATACAGCAGCCACGAGACTAATGGCGTAGTGATTTCGGGAATTACCGCTTGGGAGATGACTTGGAGATAATTCGCACCGGTTACTTCCAGCGCCTGGATTTTTTCAACGTCGACAGCTTCGATTGTTTCCATAAATGCCCGGGTTAAAAAGCCGATGCTCAAAAAAAGTAAGGCTAAAAATCCCGTAAAATCATTTTGTTTAAAGGAAAACAACAAGAGCATTGCCCAGCCAACGATCGGAATGTTTCGCATGATGGAGGCAAATCCCCTAATCAACCAACTGAGTGTTTGACTTGGGCCGGTGGTTTTCGCACCCGCCAGCGCTAATCCAAGTGCCAAGACGCCGGCAACCGTTGTCGCCGCAACCGACACAATCAACGTCCGTAACAGGGCTTGCAGAATAATGCCCCAATACTGAATTGAGTGACTGTTGGGCACAAAGTTCTTAGCCAGCCAGATGATCCCGCGGTCAACGTAAAGAAATGCAGCCGAGTTAAAATTCAAAATCAATGACGCACCAACATACAAGACAATCATCAGCCCAATCACAATTGATAAATTGAGCCGTTTTCGCATAAAGAACTTGGAACTATCCATTACTTGGTTTTTCATAGAATCCCCCCTATGAAGTGACAAACGCACTGTCGCGATATATTCGTTCAATATCTTGACTGGAAGCTTGATCAGCCGGCCCATCGAATACAATGTGGCCGTCATTTAGGCCAATAATGTGGTCGGCATATTCTTTTGCAATATCGACTTGGTGAAGATTAATCAGCACCAACATTCCCCGTTTTTTGGCAAGCTTTTTTAAAATATCCATCACAATGATGGTTGATTTAGGATCCAGTGACGCAATTGGTTCATCACATAAAATCATTTCCGGATGCTGCATCAGCGATCTGGCGATTCCGACCCGTTGCTTTTGGCCACCGCTTAAATCACTACAGTACTGAAATGCGAAATCCTTCAAACCCACTTCATCTATCAGCTGTAAGGCTTCTTCTTTTTCCTGCTTGGTGTATAGCGATAAGACACCGGCAATCGTTGATTTTCTGGCAAGTCCGCCGTGAAGCACATTTTCGATTGTCGTCAGCGATTCAATCAAATTATAGTTTTGAAAGATCATCCCAATCTTTGAACGGATGTGCTTGAGGTCACGTTTGTTAAGTGCGCAGATATCTTGGTCATCAAATCGTATCTGCCCGGAATCATCGGTAATGAGTTGATTGATACTTCGCAATAGCGTTGTTTTCCCTGCTCCGGAAGGCCCGATGATCACCGTCACCTCTCCTGGCTGGGCAGTAAATGAAACGTCTTGAAGTGAGCGTTTGCCCCCGTCATAAGTTTTTGTTAACTGTTTAACCTCAAGCATATTAATCTCCTTTATTCTCCAAGAATGTCGTGGGTTGGCTTGTACCAGGCATCCGTAATCTTGATAAATTGTGTTTTGCCGTCCTTAGTGAATAAGCCACGGACTTTCGCGTTTGCAGGGGCAAAGAACAACTTGTTATTTGTCACACTGCTGGATGTCAACTGCTTTTGAATCTTTTCAATATCAGACTTACTAATTGTTTTAGTATTTGCGACCAGTGGTTCGTTTTGAACAGCGTAAGCCGCGATTGCAACTGATTCCTTACCGCGAACTGCGGTGAACGGTGCGGGGGCGTCTTTGTTAATCTTGAAGATTGCCCCGGCTTTAGTGGCATCATTTTGGAACTTACCGTACTGGGTCAAATCCATATCATCAAAGGCTGCCACGTCGGCATCTCCTTTCAGCAGGTTTACCGCTGAGCCTTGGTGTGATTGCCCATAAAGCACCTTGCTGAAGAATTTACCGCCGGAAGACAAATCATCGGTACTCTTTAAATTAAATGCCTTCTTGATCGCGCCTGCTGGAATGGCAAAGCCGGAAGTTGATGTGTTTGAAACAAATGACATTCGCTTACCCTTGATATTTTTCAACGAATACTTGCCGTTAACTTTGTACTTAGCTGCCTGGGCTTTTGGTACCATGATGTAACTGTGATAGTAGGCGTCTTTTAACGTGCCGGACTTACCAGAATACGTCACCATCGGAACCACGGTCTTGCTTTGTTTGTGTGCCTGGACGTAACCATCGGGGCCCATCAGCCCAATCTGCGCTTTCCCGGTTGCGATCGCTTGAATGGCCACGTTATAATCAGTCGTCGTTTCAACGTTGACCTTTTTGCCGGTCGCCTTGTGAATCTCTTGGGTCAAGGCTTTTCTGGCAGCGTCTTCTTCCTTGGCAGAATCACTGGGCAAAAACACAACATTTAACGTGTTGGATTTCTTGCCGGTGCTTGCAACCGGACTCCCACAAGCTGATAACGAAAGTGCAACCCCTAACAATCCCATCGCCATAACGGACTTTCTTAACATACTCATTTTTAAGCTCCTCATTATCTTTTTTTGTTTTGCTAATTTAGTTTAATCGATGAAGGTAAATCGCCTGTGTATTTTTTGTAAGCAAATTGTTAACGTTTTGGATAGAAATGTAAATTTTTGATAATACCAAGTGGCCCTTTCACTATTAAATAATGTTTTCGATGTCAAAGTGCTTAAAATGACATCGAGAACAAAAAAAGCATCAAACCATTTCAGTTAAACAAAATGGTTTGACGCCTTTTATGATGCTGTTTTAATTTTCTATGCTTCTGCCACATGCTGCTCCGGTGTCTTGACTGCAGCCTTCTTATCAGATTCAAGAACTGACTTCATGTAGCCGTCAACGTCAAAGGTGCCGGCAAATTCTGCCAAATGAACCAGGTTTCTCAAGAAATCGTGGGTCTTTGCTTCATAGTGATATTTGAGACCCAAATCATAGATGTAGCCGTTGATATAATCAACTTCAGTTTGGCGATTCTTGGAAATATCTTGATACATGGATGGAAAATGAAGCGGGTTGGAAACGGTGCTGACATATTTAACGGTTTCCCACTCTTCTTGCCGGGTATTCAGCAACGTAATTCCTGCTCGTTCGCAAACGTCAAAGGCTTCGTCAATCAGTTGAACACCAAGCTTTTGGGCAACTGGCGATTGGATATACTCACCCATCCGGATCTTAAACATCGTACAAAGTGTATTGATGACGGAATTGAACACGACTTTGGCCATCAGCGTTCCCAGGAAGTTGGTTGTCAGGTTCGGGTTCAGGCCGGCCTGCTGGAACTCGTCCACAATCTGGTGGGTCATTGCATCAGGCTTTTCAGTTTCATTGGCAATGTTCATTGAACCTGCGCCTTTAGGGCCGATGAAATCGACGTCACCAGCTTTATTTAAGACCGTTCCAATCAGCGCAGTTCCACCAAGCAGCCGTTCCTTAGGGAAATATTGGTTAAGCTTTTCAACGTGGCCCATCCCATTCATACAGGTCACAACGTACTGCTTGTCGTTAAAGAATCGTGAACAGCGTTTTAAGAAATCAGCGAGTTGATACTGCTTGGTGAAAACAATCAGCACGTCTGGATCTCCTTTATACTCTTCTGGATAATAGACGTTCACTGGCACCAAGTGACGATTTTGACCGTCACGGGAGACATAAACGCCGCCTTGCTCACGAACCGTTTCAACTTGTGGTTCCCATGTATCAACGAAGTCCACGTCAAAGCCGGCTTCTTGTAGAAGAACCCCATATCTCAAACCCATTGCGCCTGCACCCAAAACTGTGTATTTCATAAATAAAACTTCCTTTCGTATTTAAAGTATGTCTTCACGATCATCAATCCCACTAAAGCAATCCGCGATACAAAAAAATCGCCCTTCTGTCACTAAGACAAAAGGACGACAATTGGCCGCGGTACCACCTTCATAGATACTTTTCGTATCCACTCGTTGCTTGCTTTAACGGACAAGTCCGAAACCGGCTAACTTGCGCTCACCGATTTATGGGTAAAGCATGAAAGTCACAATCTACAATTTCACTACCATCTCTCAGTCGCCGAATGGATTTCCTGTTCGTGAAGCTTGTAGAAAACTTCTTTCAAATTGATAGTTCGTATTATGATATTAAGATTAGAAATTGTCAACCATTTTTGAGAAAATAATGTGAATTATTAACCTCGTTCATTAGAAAAGGGCAGTCAGATCAACGTCTGGCCGCCCTCAATCGTCGTTATTTTATTTTTTCATTTTCTCGGTCGATCCCTCATTTCTCTTGTTTGCGTTTTGCGTAGTAGGTTGTGCCAATTCCAAGTAGGCAAACGAGCATGAACATTCCGATGACCATCAGTAATGTGTTGTGATCTTCGCCGGTCTGCGGCAATGCTGACTTGCCGGTGTACCCGGATGATGGGATTCCCATCGGGCTATCAATACTGCTCTTGCCAGTGGTGCTGGAAGGCTTGTCGCTGTCGAGGCTTGCTGATGAATCATCTTCTTCGCCCGGAAGCGGTAAGATTGCTTCGTCGTCTTCCAAATCGTTATGGTAGACAATGCTGTCATCTTCCTTGGTAGCCGTGCCAATCACGGTCGGATCGTTGACGACCACGCTTCGTTTGGTAACCGTTGTGACATAGCCGTCCTTAGTGTAATCCTGTTCAGCGACTTCATACTTGGCACCAAGTGGTAAGAAGAATTTAATGGATTGGCCGTGTGTCAATGTGAATTGACCATTTCCACCGTTCAGCTGAATCGTCCCATCCGCAGCCTGACCATTAGTTGTGACCTGAGTTTTGAACGTGCCGTTGAGTGGGTTGTTCGACCCATCCGTCACTTCAATGTGGAAGTCAAACTTGCGGGTTCTGTCACCAAGTTCATTGACAAATTTGCTGACGGACAGGATGCCCAGTTCGATTTCGCCATTCTTGGTATTGGTAAACTCAACGGTGCCCTTCTGGTTGTCGAGCAGCTTGAAGGTTTGAGTCGTCATCCCTTCTTGAACCTTGGCGTCATTAACCTTATAGGTTGGCGCAAAGCCATCAACATATTCTTCACCAACCGCATAACGGTATTCGATCGGCAAGTCGTTGACTGTCAATGATTCGCCGTCTTTCAAGGTAATCACGTCAGACTGGCCATTGGCAAATTTCACTTTCATTTCGTGAGAATCGCCGCCCTGGTCAACCTTGATGGCATCAAATTCACCCGTCACGCCTGAGTAAATTCGGAAGTTGAAGTCTCGGTCGTGGTCGCTTGTGGTGAGACCATCTCCGGCAATTTCCTTGTTAATCTTCAGGCTGGCAACTTTTTCAGTTTCCTTGCTGTTAGTGAATTGTACTGTTGAACGGTCGCCTTCGATTAATTTGAATTCCTTGGTCTTCACGCCATCTTCCGTGCGGGTTCCATTGAGTTGGTACTGAGTCGTAAATCCGGACCCGTTCATTTCAGAAACCGTGTAAGTGTTGTGTGCGCTTGGTAAGCCCTTGATAACCAGATAGTCGTCGGCTCTCAAGTTAACCGTTGCCTTTCCATCCGTAAACTGAACCTTGACCTTGTCATGGCGATTAACGACTGCTTCGTATTCACCATCAACACTTGGGTCCGTTTCAATAACGAATTGGAACGTCTTATTCTTGTCAGCGTCAATGATCCCACCACCGGCAAGCTTCTTACTGATTTCAAGTTCTGCTTTTTCAACTTCGAACTTGGTATTCGTGAAGACAACTTCGCCTTGTTGACCATCTTTCAAAGTAAACTGGCCAGTGTCGTCACCAATTTTATCGGTGGTGTCATTAACGTTGTATGAAACTTCGTACATAAAGCGTTGGAAATGTGTTCGTTCATTCACGCTGTACTTATAGTCAGTCGGCAATTTCAAGATATTGATCGATTCGCCGCCCTTGAGCTTAATCGGCTCGTTTTCATCCTTTGGGTTCGGGTTTGGCATTTCTGATCGACCATTGACAAATTTGACTTTGACATCTTTGGTATCCCCATTATGATCAAGGATTTCTGCGTCAAATTCACCATTCAGCTCATCTTTCACGCCGTCTTTTGGTGTCGCCGTTACTCTGAATTCAAACTCGTATGCTTTGTCGTCATCGGTAACCGGGCCAGCAAGAACTTTTTTAACCCTCAGATTGGTGCTTTCAGGTGTCGGCAACGTGTTAATGAATTGTACCTTGCCAAGACCGTCTTCTGTCGTCACAAATTCAGTTGCGACATGTCCCTGTTTCTCGGAGTTGTCGTTTACGATATAGCTTGGATCGTAGCCTTCACTACTCTTCTCGGTTTCCTTTACCTGAATCTTGGCGCCGATTGGAAGTCCGAGAATTTGGGCTTTTTGATCGTGCTGGAGCTCGAATGTGATGAGGTTGTCTTTAAAGATAACATCTTCATCACTGTATTTACCGCTCACTTCGAATTTGCGTAGTGTATATTCGCCGTTTAAATGTTTTCCATCGTCATCAGTTCCAGTCACTTTAAATTCAAATACTTTACTGAAATCTTCTTGGCCAGCGGTTTCGCCCTTAACCGTCTTCTTAACTTCAATTCCTGTCTTTTGAGAATCGTTATTGAAGACCAGTTGTGGCATATCCTTTCCAGTTGTCACATCATGAGTATCACCATCTTCTCGATGATTACCAAATTCGTGACTCACTTTGTATCCATTCGTACTGGTTTCAGTCACCTTAATGTTCAACCCTTTTGGAATGAAGATTCTAATTGACTGTTCAGCCTTAAGAGATACAGTCGCTTTATACTGACCACTTGAAGTGTTTTTGTTGAACTTCAGCGGCTCTATTTCGTTAGCGTCGCTCTTAATGGCATCAACCAGCACTTCTTGATCAGTCCATGAGACTGGCGGATCTTGAATCGTCAGTTCGAAATCAAATTCAAGGTCTTCATCGACTGGTGGAATCACACCACTCACAGTTTTTTTGATGTCAAACTCAACTAAATCTGGTGCAATATTTTCAAACATAATCGAGTTCTTGCTATCCGGTCGGTTCAGGGCAATTTCTGCACTCTTACCATCCTTCTTGCTTTCACCATCTACTCGAGTATAGGTGTTGAACTTTCCGGTAGTCGTTTCAGTTACTTTGAACTTGCTTGCCTTATTTGGTAATCCAAGAATCACTAATTTTTCATTGTCCTGTAATTTGATAGTATCTTTCGGTAATGACCCATAGGTAATTTCAATGGCCTTACCATTTTCATCAAAACGGACTTTACCAGTGTTCTTAGTCTTATCAGTGGTTGCGTTTCGAATATCTGCCGTATAAATTTGGCCCTTCACAGCATCCCGAGTGGCATCATCGTTGGCTTCCACTTCAAACTCGAAGTCTTGAAGTCCTTCCGGCATATCTCCTGCCACCAGTTTTTCAAATTCAAACTGGTTGACCACTTCGCGGTTGATGAATTTGATCGTTGAGTTGTCCGCGCTGATCGAGCCAGTGGCCTTCCAGCCGTCCTCGTCCGAGTCGCCGGCTTCATTTTCGTCACCATCGCCAACCTTGTAATGAACTTCGGTATACTGGCCATCTTGTTTTTCGTATACTTTCACTTTGACGTTGGCTGGCAGCTTAATGTTTCGGTAGCTTTCGCCCGTCTTTAATTTGATGTCTGAAATGCTGCCATCAGAGTAGATAACTTCCTTGGCTTCACCATTTTCAAAATCAAATGTAACGTTGGCATCGCCACTGCCAGTGTGTTTAATACCTTCAATTTCGCCACTGAAGTCTGTATCAAGCGCGCCGCTTTCGTTCATAATTTTCATCATGAAACTAAATTCTTTGTCCTTATCAGCTTTGGCATTTGGCCCTTCAATTAATTTCGAGAAGCCAAAGTGGGTCGTCTTACCTTCGTTGGTAAACTTCACAATTCCGGTTGCGGCGTCTTTACCCTGCTGCATCTGGAAAGTATCCGTCTCGTTGGTCTCATTCCCATCTGTGTCAACTGTGGTTAAGTTTTCCAAAGTGTAGGAAGTTCGATATGACCCGTTTGCTGACTCAACCACGCGATAGTATTTATCCTGTGGCAAGCCCTTAATTGTGATCGTCTGGCCATCTTTAATCTTTTGAAGATTCGTTGAAACACCATCTTTAAACGTCACAATATCCGATTGGCCATCGACATCATAGCTGAACTCATCGTTGAAGTCTGCATCAACATTGCCATCCTTGTCAGTCACGTAAACTTTGAATTCAAAGGAATCGTCTTTGTTGACGCCAAGCCCATTGGTGACGGTCTTTTTGATCTTCAATGCGTTTGTCCGATGATTTTCCGCAGTCACACAATAAGTGTTCTCATTGCCATCTTCAGTTTCTTCTTGAGCATCGGCAATGGTAAATTCTTTAGAAACCCATCTGTCATCATAGTTCTCAAGACCTGAGACTTCGATAATCCGGTAAGTTGGTTTATCGAACAAGCCGTCAAATGATGCGAAGCCATCTTTGTCGGTCAGTTTTGGATTACCAACATCATTCCAGTCGTTATTTTGATTTTTCATTTGTACTTTAAATTTAACGCCTGGTAGTGGGTCACCAGTGGCAGCATCAATTTTCTTGATGTTGGCTGCGAACTTCTTGTATTGTCCAGAAACTGAGGCGCTGGATTTGATTTCTTCCTTCTGGTCAAAATCACTCGTCGAAATTGACAGCTTCAATTCATTGGCATAAGAAGTACCAACCGTCTTAGAAATCACCGTGTAGTATTCAACAATTAACGGCGTTGTGACTTGGTAAGGACTCTTGATCTTGATCGTCATTGTGTTCAAAGTGTCAGAATAGACAACTTCATAATCTTGGCCCTCTTTTAAGACGCCGTTGGCAACTTTTTCGTAGACGGCATTACCTTTGTCAAAAGACCGTTTTGCTTCAGTAATTTTCAGCTGGTAATCACTATCGTTGGTCTTTAAGTGATAATGGCCACCACTTAAGCTATCAGTCAGTTGCACCGGTGCCTTCAAAGTAGCTCCGTTCCCATTAATTGTCAGGTCCCATTTAACAGCGCTGATGATCCGATTGTGATCACCTTCGTTCAACTCAATTGGATCTTCGAGAATCTCACCATTTTTATGAAGCAGGTAGCCATTATCTGTGTATGACAGACTGGCATTTGCTTCAAGAGAGTGAACATACTCACCTTTATCATTCTTATTCCAATTAACATTGACCTTATTGTTAAATGTCCATGATTTGAGATGTTCATAATTGGTATCAACATCTGCTTTGAAATCAGTGACCTTGGACTGATACTGTAACCCAATTACTTTTTGACCGGCTTTGTACAGTGCATATGCCTTTGGGCTTAGCTTTAGGTTAAAGGTCACCTTCTGATTGTCGTTAACGTCCACTTTGATGCTGTAATCGTCTTTATCCAAAGTAGTCGGTTCTTGAATTCCGTTCCCATCGGTATTGATCTTTGCCAATGACACCTGGAGGCTATCGATCAACCGATCTTTAATTTCCTGCAAGTGACGGCTGGTCACTTTGTTACCTGCGTCTTTAATAACGTCTTCACCAACTTGATCAGTGATATCGATTCCGTCGGTAACTAATGCCTTCTCTTCATCTGTTCCAAGGTATGAGCGATAATTGAACCGAGTTGTCCAATTAATGATGCCATCCTTCAAGAAATCTGATGAGAATTGACCCGTTTTTGAGATGTTATTGCGAACATTCCAAGCGACTGATTTGCAAGCCTTGACGTCATTCTTCCCGATTCCAGGATAATCAACAGTTGAATAGTTACAAATTTGTGACATTTTACCTTGTTCCGCATTTAAAACTTTTTCTTTGTCCAACGGAACATTGTTCAGGAAAATTGTGAAAGAGGTCTTTTTAACACTATCCGTATAAGGTAAATTATTCACCTTAATGATGATTTGATCTTCATTCTCTTCGGATTTAGTGACGGTAAATGCGGCTTCGGTCTGGCTGCCATTTTTCCAATATGCTTCCCCATCACGAACTTCATAATCCCAAATGTTCCCTTCTTTCTCTGAAAATTTAATCTTCTTGTTTACTTCAGTAGTTAGGCCATTTTCATCAGTGAAACTTTGGTAGAAAGAGCTAAAGTCAAGGTAGTTGACTTGCTCTGAATTAGGAGTTGGTTCTGTAATGGTGAAGGCACTATTCACATCTCGATTTGTTTGGTTTACGTGAATCTTCCAATTGGATGTCATCGCGTCCCAGTCCAGCTTTGTGTTGTATTTACTGTTAAACGCCGGGGTATATTGATGACCTTTCTTCTCTCCATTGACTTCAACGGTATTTCTAATCCCAATGTAATCATTATCCGTCACATCGCCAGCTGGTTTAACGATGTACGTAAACGTGTATTCCTGCTTACCTGTCCCTGGAACAATCTTGTCATCAAACTTCACCGTTAATGTCTGCCCATCAACTACCGGGCTGCCAATCATCCACCCATCTAGATGAGGGTTTAATTTGTAATCGCCGGCTTCGGTACTAAATTCGAACTTGTCAGTGTCCAAAGTGTCCTTCAGAATAATATTACTTTGGCCGCTTTCAACCGAGAACTTGACAGAATATTTGATATTACCGTTTTCGTCCATCTCAGCTGATTTCTTCAACTCATTCGCCTTCCGAGTGATGGTTGCATCCGTTAACGCTGTCTTTGCCTTCTCATCAACCCCCGTCAAAGTCACTTCTTGAGCCTGAATTTCATTCTTGTAAGTGTTTTGGCCCAAAATAGTTGCAGCCGTTACCATCGTCATCTTAATTTGAACGATTCCATCAGAAAGTTTCAGATCATTCTGATTAAACTTAAAGATGTCATTGCCTGCTGGGCTTAAGATGTCGTTGTAAGCACCGGTATCAGCGCGGGTAATTGTAACAGTTTTATCGTCTGCAGTTGTAATTTCAAAAGTGTATTCTACTTTTGCTTTTTCTGTCTGATATCCGCTATGAAATTTTTCCTTTAGAATGACTTCTTCTGCTTTTAAATCATCATTCACGTTAAATGTTGATGTCCATTGGAGCGTATCAAGATCAGTAACACCATTTTCAGTATGGAAATTACCTTCTTTTTTGATACTTACCAACTTCTTTTCAACCTCAATGCCACCATCTTTGATAATGGTTTCACCGAATGAAATTTCATCCGCATCAACGTTAATTTCAGTTTTTAATTGGGCCTTATATTCGATGTTAGTAACGCCTGCGAGTTCATCTGGCAGGAAGATAATCGATACTTGCTGTACATCGGGGTCGGCTGTGGGTGTCATGATGAACTGACCAATGGTTTTGCCACCATAGTTAATCAGCTCATCAAACTTCCCTGCGTTACCATAATTATATTTCATCCCTTTAAGCTTGAAATCATAGTGGTCCTTATGCTGGATGTCGATTCCAGTCGCTTCTTTAATGGTATCAATATCCCATTCGTATAGAATTTCGATGTTTTTATGGTCTCGTAGGACATCTGGGAGTTCAATAGGATGATCAAGTACGGCATCCACTTCTTTCGTTTGAACCTTGCCGTCTTTATCCGTATATTTGTAATGAATTGATTTAAAGAATTGTGGGTTTTCGGAATTCTTGATCATTTCGGTAATATCACGGCCTGGTTCTTCTTCAAACACCCCATTCACCGGCATTTCACGTTTCAAATCATCTGCGACCGGTTCCTCACCATCGGCATCATCAGTGTCGGCAATCGCTTCTTTTGCGCCCTTCAGATCAGAAACTTCTGGGGTCTCAGGAGTTGTCGACTCCTTTGTCTCACCGGTATCTTTAACTGATTTTGTCGTCGCGTCTTTTGACTTCACCTGCTGTTCTGCATTTTTCCGATCCTCAATTGCTTGGCGACTTTTCTCTTCAGCTCGCTTCTGATCTGCTTCACGCTTCTCCTTTAGTAGCGCCTCTGCTTTTTCAGTGTTGGACTGTTTTCCCTTTTCGACTGCGTCAGCCTGTGAGGAATTTTCGTCAATCTCTTCGTTCTTCTTTGATTCTGATTGAGTTTGTTCTTCGTTCTTAACCTCAGTTTGTTTCTGTGCTTCTTCAGCTTCTCTGGCGGCGTCCGCTTCATCCGAAGCGCTCTCGTCTGCCAGTGCTTCCTTCAAAATATCGTCATCTTGTAGATTACCGTCTGGCTGTTCGGCTGTGGCTGCTTCTTTGACTTTTTCGTCCTTGTCCACGACAGTCAGTGTCGGTAATTTAAGTCGTTCATCATCGATCATTACATCCAACTCGCCATTATTGACGGTCTGATTGAATTTAACCGGCAGAATCACTTCCAGGTCGGTCTTATCGATGGCATTCGTCCACGAAATCGTCGACTCGTCGCCATCGATATCCACAACAACTTTGGTATCGCCGTTGGAGAATTTGAATTGTTTCTTTTTAACCTTGAAATAATCCGCATTGTAGTCAAATTGAACCGTACCAGCCTGCGATAAGCCGCCGACTGTCACGTCAAACGCCAAATTGGCGTGGTCGCCGACCTTTGATCGCGTGACTAATGCTCGCTTATCATCAATCAACTTTGCGTTATCAGCAATCACTTCTTTGGCTGAAATAACGTCAGCCAACGCTGTTCCCGCGGTAAAAAAATTCCCCAGGACCAACGTCAACACGCCGATTGCTTGTATCCAAAAGCTCGTCCTTTTCTTCATGATTTTCGTCCTCCATATGACTAGATTTATCCCCTTCTTATCAACACCATAAGGATACCTAAATAATGTGTGCAATTTGGGAAGAAAGTATGAAGTTTTCGTACCTTTTGTAACCGGAAACGTGGACTGCTCTTGCGAAATTTACTTAGATCATGCATGGTATTAACGATTCTGGCTGTTTTTCCCTGACGACAATAAAAAAGCCAGGAACAAAATGAATTGTCCTGGCAAATCATTATCTATTCTGTTTTATCAAAGTTACCCATCAAAAACTCAGTCAGGGCATTGGTATCAATATTTTCGATGTTGGCTTTCTTTACCGCTCGTTTGACATTCCACCCGCTTGGCTTCTTGCCACTCAACGCTGCTTCAATTGCGCTCAGGTCGCCATTAACCTTGAAGAACGGATTGAATTTCAGATGAACCAGCTTACCGTCATCAATAGTCCAATTAATCCCCAGTTTGCCTTCACTAAACTCCTGATCGGCATAGTCATAATAACCGGGGTTGTGGCCAAAGTTCCAAGCATCGGTCCCATAAGTTTCCGCCAGCCGTTTATCGGCAGTTTCCCAATCTTGATCGGTCATGTGGTACGTTTCAATATCATCCAAGGATTTAACCGCGAAGATTTCCTTTAACAGGTATTCTCTGAAATCATCCATGGTCATCCCATCTGGTAGGAAATCCTTCAAATTGATAATTGGACTGCGCTTAGAACGGACGCCAAGTCCCTTTTGCTTTTCCATTTGGTCTTCAGTCAGGACTTTTTTCGCGTTTTCAATGTTTAAGTCATACATAATCGTCCCGCCGGCGGCTAAGCCCTGGCCGCTCTTGAACATCGTCATCCCAGACCACTTCTTGCCATCTAAGATCAGGTCGGAAGAATTTTCTTTCATTTTGACGTCAATATCCAACTTACGAAGCGCTTTCAAAACTGGTTCCGCAAAATGGGCATAATCGCCGAAATCGTCAGCGTTATCCGTTAAAATATTTTCGAAAATAAAGTTTCCCATATCGTGATACACCGCTCCGCCACCGGACGTCCGGCGAACCAGCTCGATATCGTGTTCATGCAGGTAGTCAATGTCGACTTCAGCCCACACATTTTGATTACGACCAATGATCACGGACGGCTTATTAATATAAAACATAAACCCGTGTCCAGGCAGCTTTAAATCATTCACAAAATAATTATCCAATGATTGGTTCACCCGAGCGTCATAGCTGGGCTGGCCATTCCTGGAAATATCAATTAAGTACATCTGACATTTCCCCCTTTTGTTCAAATTCTAGTACATCCCTAATTATACGGTATAATTAAGGTAAATAATATCGAGGCGGTGTCATTATGGCAAAAATTTCAATTTGGCAAAGAATCATTAATTTCTTCACGGGTAAGAAACAACCCGCTCATGAACCAGCGCAGGTAAAGGACGGTATCTGGTACGCTAAGCAAGCAGATGGCAGCTACTTACTGGGAATCGACAAATCCGTTTATGACTTGATGGGCAAAATTACGTTCGCTGATTTTCCCAACCAATTGGATACCATTCAAGTCGACGATGATCTCTTGGACATTGAAGGTGACAAATCGGTGGAAACACTCAAATCACCGATCGCCGGTAAAATTATCGAGCGAAATAAAGATATCGGAAAAGACATCGATGAGCTCAATAAGCCCGACCCAGAGGTAAACTGGATCATGAAAGTTCAGCCAACCGACTAGACTTTCAAATAAATCGAACAAATATTTAACCACTTTTCAAAAAAGAACTATAATGAAGTCAGATCAAATAGAAGGAGGTAATTATCTATGGCAGAACAACCAGGTGCAGAATCCCCATTACTCAATGAAAAGATGAGTGAAGCTTTCGATTGGAGCGATAGTAAACTTCCAGTACGAGATGCTATTTGGGACTATTACATGGAAAAGAACGACCACGACACCCTCAAGACCGAAAAAGACGTAGAACCTTACATGAACATGTCAACTGACGATCTTAAGAGCAAAGCTGAAGAATTATTGAAGAAGTAATTCATCAGTGGCCTCATAAAATACCCGCACTCGTTTCGTGCTAGGCATTCAAATGACTTTCAAGCTTTTGGCTTGGAGGTCATTTTTTTGATCAAAAAAGAAGCTGAATTAACAGCTTCTTACATGTTATCTGAGTAAATATCCACCATCAACCGGTAGCATTACCCCGGTTACATAATCCGATGCCTGACTGGCAAGAAAGACAGCCGGCCCCATCAGCTCTTCGGGAACACCCCATTCGCCCGACGGAATGTGGCCCTTAATTTCGGGTCCGCGAACCGGATCGTCTTGAAGCGGCTTGGTCATATCCGTTTTGATATAGCCTGGCGCGATGCCGTTGACTTGCACATTATAAGGTGCCAGGGCATCCGCATAGGCTTTGGTCAGTCCCAAAACGGCGTGTTTGCTGGCAGTGTATGGGAAGATGAATTTACCGGCACGGTAGGATTGCATCGAGCCAATATTGATAATCTTGCCGCGTTTTTGTTTGGCCATCACTTTGGCAGCTTCGTGTGACAGGTAATATAGCGCGTTCAAGTTTAAATTAATCACTTTCTGCCAATCGGCGTCTTTGAAATCAAGGACGTCATTTCGAATTTGCATTCCCGCATTATTGACCAAGATATCCAAATGACCAAATTCAGTCAGGACCTCCTGAATCACTTCGGCCGCCGCGCCTTCTTCAGTAATGTCTTTTTGAAGGAAACCGACTTTTTGGCCGTTAGCTTCCACCGCTTTTTGCGCATCGTCCCAGCCTTTCTGTGATCGACTCACGATAAAGACATCCGCACCGTACATCGAAAGCGCAATCGAATAATTGAGTCCAAGCCCGGAGGCCCCGCCGGTCACCAGCGCAACTTTCCCCTTTAATGAAAAGCTATCCTTGTTGAATGCTGTCATGTTAATTCAACCTCCAAATTTTGAGTTTATCGTTGTCCTTAACATACCCTCATTCCAGGTGGTTGACAAGCGATCACTCGTGTTTTTACTTGCTTTTTCAAACGACTTCAGCAATAATAATGCTGTTAAAATTTAACTTGTCTGGGGTGCCATTTGGCTGAGAATATACCCATTGAACCTGATGCAGTTTGAACTGCCGGAGGAAGACATTGTACACAAGACGATTCAACAGCCTTCCTCTGACCGATATGAGAGGAAGGCTTTTTCATGGAATACACATTGGTTATTACAAACGGACAAGTGGTGATGCCGGACGCTGTCATCACTACGGATTTGGCAATTCAAGATGGTAAAATTGCCGCCATTGGAACTGGGCTCACTCAACGAGCTAAACAAGTTCTCGATGCGCAGGGACAAATGGTCTTGCCGGGGATGATCGATGACCACGTTCACATCAATGAACCTGGTCGAAGCAACTGGGAGGACTACCATACCGGATCTCAGGCGTTAGCTGCAGGTGGGACAACGACGATGTTAGTGATGCCATTAAATGCGCTACCGGCACGGACCACTCAAACAGAATTTGATCGTCAAGCCAAAATCGCGGCAACTCAATCGTATGTCGACTACGGGTTGTATGGGGGGCTTGTGCCGGGAAACGTCGATGAAATCTCAAAGATGGCTGAAAGTGGTGCCATGGGCTATAAAGCATTCATGGCAACTACGGGATCAGACGAGCCGGGGGACTTCAAAAACGTTGATGATTTCCAATTGTTATCCGGGATGCGCGCGATTGCCAAAACCGGCTTGCCCATTCTGGTCCACGCGGAAAATGCGGCAATTACGGACGGTCTGGCTGCCGAAAAGATTGCCCAGGGAAAGACCACCATTCAAGACTACGTCGACTCGCGACCGCCGTTTGTCGAAATTGAGGCTGTTCGCCGGGCAATTTATTTAGCTGAACAAACCGGCGTCCGCCTTCACTTTGTTCATTTATCAACCCCTGAGGCAGTCGAGGCCGTGGTAAATGCCCGTCGTTCCGGCTTGAAAGTAACCTGTGAGACTTGCCCACACTACCTAATTTTGGACCGCGAGCAGTTCGAAAAAATCGGTCCTCTGGCAAAGTGCTCGCCAGCTCTAAGGGACAAAAGTATTGTTAGCCGGCTTTGGGAAAAAGTTGCGGCTGGCGACGTTGATACCATCGGTTCCGACCACTCACCAGCACCGCTATCAATGAAACAAAGCGCCACCCATAACATTTTTGATATCTGGGGTGGCATTAGCGGCTGCCAGAACAACGTTGACCTGCTCTATGATCGATTTGTCACTCAACGTGGTTTGCCCGCAACCGAATTCGCACGACTGACTGCCGAAAACCCAGCCAAGATATTTGGCCTGACCAATAAAGGGAAACTTCAGGTTGGTTACGACGCTGACATCACGCTGTTGGACTTGAATCAATCCTATGTTTTAAGCAAAAATGATATGTATTACAAAAATAAAATCAGCGCTTATGAAGGCTTTCAAATCAACGACCGGGTCACGACTACAATTTTACGCGGTCAAATCATTTACACGCTTGACGACGGCTTTGTGGGCCAACCAACCGGCAAACAGTTGACTAGTCAAATCAGTGAGGTCTCATCATGAACAGTTCACACTCACTTTCAGTCCCGGCCGACCTAAAGCCACGAACGAAAAATCAACGCCACGTGGGTGAACTTTCCTATATGGCGATGTGGTTGGGCGATGGCTTCAACATTGGCAACGTTACCTTGGGGTCGTCAATTGTCGTCGCTGGCACAGCCCGCATGAATTTGCTTCAGACGATGGTCGCTGCAGCCCTCGCAATTAGCATTATTTCAATCATTTTTGTGTTAAATGACCACTTTGGTTACTACACCGGTTCGCCCTACGTCATTCAACTGCGGATGACCTTTGGCCTGCTGGGTTCCAAGTTGGCAAGCCTGCTGCGCGGGATTCCGGCCATTGTCTGGTACGGATTTCAAAGTTGGACTGGCGCTTTGGCACTGAACCAAATTGCTAAAATCCTCACCGGGTACGATAATGTGCCCGTCTTCTTTGTGACCCTCCTTGCCATTCAAACACTTCTATCGGTCAACGGCTTTAAATCCATTAAAGTGGTTTCCATTTGGATATCGCTGTTAATGTCTATTGCACTGATTTCAACGCTCGCTTATTTGATTTCGCAGAAAAGTGCCGTCTTCATCGCTCGGATGGTCAACGTCAAAGGAACCTGGGGGCCGACCTTTTGGGGCTTCGTGGTGGCTTTTCTAGGCAACTATACGGCAATCTTTGAGTCTGCGGCGGATTACTCACGGGAACTCAAACCTGGTTTATCCAATAGGCGACGTGCGGCCCTATACTTTTTCCCAATCTTTTTAGCGTACGGGATGACACTTTTAACCGGGTCCTTGTTGGCGGTGGTTACCGGCATTTCCAGTCCGGTCCACGCGATGGCCCATTTATTCAATAACAACGTTATTACCGTTGTCGTCTCCATATTTATCGTATTGGGCACCATGTCCACGAACCTGGTTGCCAACATCATTCCACCGACGTACGTTTTAAACGATTGGTTTAACATCTCAGAACGCCAGTCACTCGTCGTTGTCGCCTTTCTGGCCTGCCTCAGCTTCCCGTGGCTGCTGGTCCAGGATAGTTCCTCAATGGGCCTGACGATCTTTATTAAAACGTACTCCGCATTTTTAGGCCCCATGACCGCAATTGTTTTGAACGAATATTACATCAAACGCCGAAAAAAGGTGGACGTCGAAGCACTTTATCAAGATGATAAGGTATCCCCATCGCTTCCGCCGGTGATTGCACTTTTTGCCGGTGCGACGCTGGCACTTGCTAATGTCAACCTGAGTTGGCCGATCGGATTCGCCGTTTCCTGGCTGGTCTTGATCCTGCTTCGATACGATAAATAGTCAACGGATAGCTCTAAATCATTGTCATCATTAAAGGGATCCAGCACGTACAGCACGCTGGGTCCCTTTTAAGTATCTATTCATTTAATTTCTTTGAGGCAATTTTTAGGATGTCGTCTGACACATATTCACTTGTAAATCGCTGTAGTGGCGTATACGCATGGCGATCTTTAAACGCAACCGGAATTGCCCGCACGATGCCGACCATCAGATTATTCTCCGTAATAAAAATTTGGCCGACCTTTTTGAACTTCCCTTTGGTGTGCTTACCGGTGCGCCAACTATGTAGCTTGAAGTCGCCGGATTCATCCAGCTTAATTTGATAGTGACCGGAATCATCAGTCTCAAGTGGGACGCCGATATACTGGTTCACTTCGTATTTGCCTTTCATATGGACCAGACCTTTCATGAATAATTTATGACGAAAGTTAGAATAAAATTCTAATCTTTTTGAAAACATAACATTTATATTAACTTATACTATACAATAATAACGTAATAACTTTTCGAGTAATGGGGTGAAATGATGAATCAAATTAAAATTGTAACTGACTCAGCTGCTCATTTATCTGCTGCTGATATTCGCGCATACGAGATTCACGTGCTCAATCCGCCAATCTTGATGGATGGAAAACTATTTGGCTACGTGAACAAAATTAGCAGTGAGAAGTATTTGCAGCTTTTCGAACAGTGTTCAAATAAACCACAGATTGGCGACATCACCGTCGATGAATTGACACAAAAATATGACGCGCTTGGCGAAGACGGCAGTCAGATTCTATCGATTCATTTGAGTGATAAATTATCCAACACTTATCATAACGCCAAAATTGCTGCCGGCAAATCGGCTAGTCAAGTCACCGTGGTCAACAGTCAAGTAACTGCAGCCGGGTTGTCTTACCAAGTGATCGAAGCCGCTAAGTTATCAGCCGGTGGCAAATCGATTCAAGAAATCCTGAAACAACTGGAAAAGATTCGTGATAACACCCGAATCTTTTTCTCGGTTCGCAACAACCAACAAATCGTTAACAATCGGATCATTGGCAAGCTGCGGGGATTTTTGGGCAAGCACGCCAACACGGCCTATATGATTAAGTTTGGCCATAACGACTTCGACTTGGTCGCCCACGGCTCGAAGGATGAGTCCCTCAATGACTTCTGGAAGACACAAATGCAGGAAATGCACGATGAATGTATCGTGAAATTGACGATCCTTCACTCAGGAACAAGTGAACGGGCAAAGTTCTTAAGAGAAATGCTCACGCAGGAGTTCCCGTTTGTCCCGATTTCAATTGTGCCGACAAACCCAGAGATGACAACCTTTATTGGCAGAGAGTCGACGGGGGTAACGTATTTGTTGGGGTAGAGTGCGTAGCAAGCCGGTTAGCTTTCGAGCATTAGTGTAACAACGGGGTTTAACGCGGGACTTGCGTTGAACCCCGTTATTGGACTAAGCGGAGAAAAATAGTCTTTCATATCTTACCAGCTACCTCTTTTTCATAAACGAAATGATCAATTCATCGCTTATGCAGAAGTTGGAATCGGTGTTGCATAATTCAAAAAAACAAACTGATGGATTTTAAAATCTTGCTGGTAATATGATCCGGATGAGTCTAAGTATGAATATTTCTTCTCGATGGACCAAACCGGCGCTTTTTCCGCCTTGGTCATAACACGATTTTCCTTTGGATGACATTGCAAAGCTGATGTCACACGTCCCGAAAAAAGAAGTCTGGCACGAACTGAGTTTTTTGGAGAAGATGACATAATAATTACCAATATGACAATAAACAAAGCAACAGTTATTATGATGCGTTCAATGGTTTTCTTTAGTTTCATCTTTATCTATCTCCTATCCACATGAATCACTTGATATGAAATATTTTTTAACGGTGTATAGTTCCCGACCCGTCCAATTTCCAAAATAGAAAGTGGCCAAGACCCTCATCTTAGCCACTTTTTGTTTACTTACGATTTTCGAACACTCTCCCGTTCAACCAGATGGGTCGCCACAACGACTTTTTCAGGTGTATGGACATCGCCATCAAGATTGTTATCCAGCAAATCCAAAAGTCGAACCGCCACTTCACCCATTTTGTTGGTGTACACCTTGATCGCCGTTAAGGACGGAATCACGTATTTGGCGACTGCCGTGTCATTGAAGCTGACCAGACTCACATCATCCGGAACCTTCACACCGTGTTCATGAAGGGCTTTAAGTGCGCCGACTGCCATGGCATCATTGGACACAAACAGTGCGTTTGGAAATGATTCCCTTGACCGCTTCAATGCCTGATCAACTAAATTGTAGCTGGACTGCAATGTATAATCACCGACAAAAACGTTGGCCGGATCAAACAGCGACTTCTTTTCTAAGAAATTTTTGAAAACGTCAAAGCGGTGGTCTGTAATCTTCAACTTATGGTCATTACTGTATTCGACACCAGAAATCATACCGATTCGCTTCAAACCATTTTCAATGAAGTAATTCAACACCGACTTGGTGGAATTATCAAAATCAGTTACCACGCAGTCATGGCCCTTCGCCAAGGTATCAAAGTCAACGAAGACGACGTTATCCGTGACTTCCTGCATCTCGGCAATCTGGTCATCACTAAACTTGCCGATGGCGACGATTCCCTTAACATCATCAATAGCCGTCAATGAATCGCCGGCAAAGTAGCGTTTAACCTTATAATGATCGCGTTCAGCCTGCTTTTCAACGCCCATTCGAATTGATAAGTAGTATAAATCGTCAAGTTCTTGTTGTTCGGTGTACCACTGGACAACAGCGATACTGTCACGAGTGGTGCTCGACCGCTTCTTTTTGGTATAATCCAGTGCTTCGGCTGCCTGAAAAATCTTCTTGCGAGTCAGGTCACTGACGGATAATGATTTATCGTAGTTCAGCACCCGCGAAACCGTGGTGATTGAAACCCCGGCTTTACGCGCGATGTCTTTGATTGTTGCCATGATCTCACCCCTCTATGAAATAACCATGCTTTTATGTATCGAATCGTTTTAGTTAATTTACTAAAATAAATATATGTTCTTTACCCTGATATGTCAAGGATATTCCGTTATATTAAGGTTTTTGACTAGTAAACTTATTGACGGATGACAGCTAAATTTCTATAATTGAGTTGATTTGAAATATAAGGAGGGTCATGTCGTGGACGACAAAATTCAAGCAGCTTACCAACAATGGGCCGACCAGCCTAATTTACCAGCAGATATCTTATTAGATTTAAATAAAATGAAAAATGATTCAGATAAAAAGAAAGATGCATTTGGAACGAACCTGTCATTTGGAACCGCCGGAATGCGAGGAATTCTCGGTGCCGGAACCAACCGGATGAACATTTACACCGTTCGCCAAGCCGCAGAAGGACTTGCCTCATTTATGGATACTTTGGATGACGCAACCAAAAAACGCGGGGTTGCCATCAGCTTTGACTCCCGTTACCACTCAAAAGAGTTTGCCCACGAATCCGCTAAAGTCTTGGGATATCACCACATTCCAACCTTTGTATTCGACGACATTCGCCCCACACCTGAACTGTCATTCGCTGTTCGTCATTTAAACACCTATGCTGGCATTATGATCACTGCCAGCCACAATCCAAAGCAGTACAACGGCTTCAAGATTTACGGTCAAGACGGCGGTCAAATGCCACCTAAGGAATCCGACCTGATTACTTCTTACATTCGTAAGAACAGCGACCTGTTCGCTATCAATGTTACGCCTGAACAGGACTTGCGTGAAGCTAAAATCATGAACTTAATTGGTGAAGCAGTCGATCAAGCCTACCTTGCCAAAGTTAAAACCGTCAACATCGACCTTGATTTGATTAAAACCGTCGGTGCCAACATGAAATTCGTTTACTCCCCACTTCACGGAACTGGAAAAGTAATTGCCCGCCGTGCTTTGGAAGAAGCAGGTTTCAAGAATTACGTCGTGGTGCCGGAACAAACCATCGCCGACCCGGAATTTCCAACAACGCCATTTCCAAATCCAGAGTTCCCACAGGCATTTGACTTGGCCCGTGAGCTTGGCAAGAAAGTTTCAGCCGACGTTTTAATTGCCTCCGATCCTGACGCTGACCGACTGGGTTGCGCGGTTCGCCAACCTGACGGCAGCTACACACTTTTAAGCGGTAACCAAATTGCCAGTGTTCTTTTGAACTACATTTTGGCAGCCAAGAAAAAAGCTGGCGATTTACCTGCAGACGGCACAATCGTGAAATCGATTGTTTCCACCGACCTGGCACCAAAGATTGCCGCTTCGTACGGTGTTGCCACCAACAACGTTTTGACGGGCTTTAAATTCATCGCGGAAGCCATTCACCATTACGAAACTGAGCATGACCACACCTTCTTATTTGGCTTTGAAGAAAGTTTTGGTTACCTGATCAAACCATTTGTGCGTGATAAAGACGCGATCCAAACTGTTCTGCTGTTGGCTGAAGTTTCAGCTTACTACAAGAGTCAAGGCAAGACCTTGTACGACGGTGTTCAAGAGATGTTCCAGAAGTATGGCTACTATGCTGAAAAGACGATTGCCAAGGAATTTGACGGCCTTGACGGCAAAGACAAGATGGCCCACATCATGTCTGAATTGCGCGACAACCCACTGACTGAATTTAACGGTCATCAAGTTGTCAGCCACGCCGATTACCAGTCATCCGAATTAACCGATAAAGATGGCAAGAAATCCACGATTGACCTGCCAAAATCCAACGTTTTGAAATACTGGTTGGATGATGAAACTTGGCTGGCCGTCCGTCCTTCAGGAACTGAGCCTAAAGTGAAGTTCTACTTGGAAGTTGACGACAAGAGCCAAAATGCCGCTGACAAGAAGCTTGCCGGCTATGTAGACGCCGTTGACACAATGATTGATAAATTAATCAATAACTAAATATTGTTATTAGCTGCGGGGCCGAGACAAAGGTGAAAACTTTTGTTTCGGCCTTTTTTGGTGCTATTACGTAGTGCAAAAGTATTCCCCAGGGCAACAACCTGCACATAAGCCACTTTCCTTGAAAATCAAACTCGATTACCAAGGAAACCAGCCTATGCTCCGGTTGCTGGGCCCCTGACTCGCACTCTGTTTTTTATCTACCAATCTCCCATGACTCTGCTACAATTAACCTATGTAAGGGGGAAGAAAAATGCGATTTACAACAAAATTCATGGTCTGCAGTGGCCTGCTGCTTGGGGGATTATTTGCCGCCGCTCAGCCCGCTCACGCCACCGTTATCAAAAACAGCTTCTTAAAAACGCAACGCAACATTTCTACATATAACAGTCAAAAGCAAGTCAAACTGACGATTCCAAAGGGGACGGTCGTCCAAGTTGCCGGCATCAAGCACGCCCATGGTAATAAATACGTTGATCTCCATCTCGGCCGATTGAGCTACAGCCTGCGCAAGCCACTTCTTTCAGCGAAGAAACTAACCGCTTATTCATATTGGATTCGCGCCAAGGGCTACAATTTTAAACAGGTTCATAAACCAGCTTACCTCGGTTATTTCGCTGCTCAATCGGACGGTAAACAATCACAAGGCAAAACGAGAACGGAAACCGGAAATCTCTGGAAAGGCACCCGCCTGCCAGTGGATTACACCACAGCCACCGCACCAAGGCTTCAAGTGACGACAAACGGTTACTTGGAATACTACAGCAATTCCCCATTTGTCTACAAAGTGTCACCCAAGCCCACAGCGAGCCTCAAAGTTCAAAGTACCAGCCAACCACTGGCCAGTGGCAAGACCATCTTGACGTTCAAATCACGCGTCAAGCAACTGCCATTTACCAAAAAATCCCGTGGCAACTACCAACTCACTATCACTAATGCAGAAGTTGGAACCGTGACGGTTGTTCCCAACTCAACCAACGTCAAAAAAATCCTGACAAATTGGATTTTTAAGGTTGGTAAACAAGAATGGTACGAAAATAACAGCGTGACAACTTTTAAATAAGGGGGACCAGCACATGACTTCAAAATTAAAACTCTGCTTGAGCTTTGTGGTTGCCGCGGTTTCGTTAATCGGCTTTGCTTCTCCCACACATGCCAGCAGCTACCTGTCCAATTTTTCCAAAAATCAATACCTCAGCACCAAGCAGACGATCTACACCACGCTCAGTGGCCATAAAAGTGTTAAAATTACGATTCCAAAGGGAACGGTTTTTAAGTCCGGCAGCTTAGGCAAGACCAGCAAATCCCACACACCATACATTTCTATTGACGTCAATGAGCTGAGTTGGCCGGTTCGAAAAGCCGTTATTAAGTCCAAGTATAACGTCACCACTACCAGCGCCATTTCAGCCAGTAAGGCCAAATTTAAGAAGGTTCACGCGCCATCTTATCAAACCTACTATAAGCAGCCCTACACCGGCGAAATCGGCGGACTTGTCTGGCAAGGGGACAAAGCCTTCCCACTCAAGCAACAGTTCAAAATTGAAAACTGTTTTCGCGTAACCGATGATGGCTACCTGGAATATTTTGCCGGCTATGACTACTGGGTCCACAAAATGCCCCAGCCGCGCTCCTACGCGAAAGTGCAGAAGTTTGTCCAGAAGGGCAAGGCTTCTTATCTCTACACCAAGACAAAGGTCAGCGGACTAACAATGGCCCACGTTCACAAAAAGGGGAATAATCGCTACCGTCTAAAAGTTAGAAAGACGACTCAACACTTGGCCACGATTAATCCTGGTCAAAACAAGAATTACGATGACAGCGTGCGAATTTCGATTCGCTACTACGTTGGCGGCAAGAAATTCTACGTTCCCAGCCAGACGATTTATCCATAATATAGCTACCCAATCATAATCGAGGATGTTTAGAATCGAAACGGGGTAATACCATGAATTCAGTCAGCTTAAAGTATTTACCAATTAAAAAATATTGGTTACTCCTCCTAGGTGTCGTGACGATCATCTCCCTCACCGCCTGTGCGCCTAAAACAAGTTCCAGAAAGGATTCGCTAACAGTGTACGATAGCGGAAACTCCAGGATTTTATACACGACCAACAAGAATAAAATCTCACTCGTCAGTAATTTGACCAGCAAAAGCGATACAAATGCAGCCAAGATTGTCATGCCACAAAAACCGAAAGTCAGATGCCGCTATGTCCTCCATCAAAAAGCACACGACGTGAACATCAACTTGTACGTTTACAGCAACACGCGCAACATCAAGATGACCAATATTCCAATTCTAAAAACCATTTATTATCGCCTATCTCCTGGCGATTATCAAAAGATGAGTTCGCCGGAGAGTTATTTGAAATAAACAAAAGTATCATCACTCCTCAAAAGCACCGCAACTCAAATCAGTTGCGGTGCTTTTGTCGTCAAATGGCTTTTGTATCCAACTCTACCGGACAATGATCCGACCCGAATATATCGGTCAAAATCTTCGAGTCAGTAATTTTGTCCGCCAATCTCTCACTGGTCACAAAGTAATCAATCCGCCACCCTGCGTTGCGATCGCGGGAATGGAATCGATAGCTCCACCAGGAGTAAATATCGGTTTGATCCGGATAAAAGTGCCGGAAAGTGTCCATGAATCCTGCTTGTAAGAACTTCGTGAACGACTGACGTTCTTCGTCAGTAAAGCCAGCGTTATGGTGATTGGACTGCGGGTTCTTCAAATCAATTTCCTTGTGGGCCACGTTCAGATCCCCGCACAAAATGACCGGCTTGTCTGCGTCTAATTTGCTCAAATAGGCTTGAAAAGCGGTGTCCCATCCCATTCGAAAGTCCAGTCGTTTCAAGCCCGCGCCAGAGTTGGGGACGTAACTGGTTACTAAATAAAAATCAGGATATTCAAGTGTAATCGCCCGTCCCTCATGGTCGAATTCTTCGCTTTGAATGCCATACATGACGTTCAAAGGCTCGTGCTTGGTGAAAATTGCGGTCCCAGAATATCCCTTCCGCTCTGCGTAACTGAAGTATTGATGATAGCCCGGCAATTCAAGTTCCAGCTGGCCTTCCTGCATTTTAGTCTCTTGAATACAGAAAAAATCAGCATCTAATTGATTAAACGTCTCAGCAAAATCATGCTTCACAACTGCCCGGAGTCCATTAACGTTCCAGGAAATGAATTTCATGTGATCCCGTCCTTTTTGGTTTGTTAGGTTAATTATAACGTAAAATTGTTTGTCCGATATATATCCAAGGAATGAATGTATTATTTAATAACTAACTTATCAATTAAAAATGATATTTACTTATGTGTATATATTTATTATGATAATTATGTTAATATTGGATTAAAACCAGACCAATAAATCGCTTTCTTTCCCATCTGATTAGTGATTTGATTACTTCTATCAAACGGTTATAAGTGTAATATCGGTCTAATATTGTTGCTTATTAAGCGACAATTTATATATCTTTAAATAAATTATTGGGAGGTATTTTTATGGTTAGAAAGAAGTTTGTCAGTCAAGAATGATCACTGGGGGGTTAATTTTTGCAACAGAGCCTTGGTGGTTTCACCGAGACTTATTTTCTTATGTCCATTCTGAGGGCTTTTATTTCAAAAATAAAAATGATTGAGGGTAAAATTATGAAAAAATCTAAGTTATTGCCATTTTTGTATGCTGGCATTCTCGCATTTACCACTGCCGGAGTGGCTACGTTTATTGTACCGAATACATCCAACGTCATAACTGTTGCTCATGCAGATGATAATCAATTTGACTTGAGCGATCGAGTGGCAGGTAAATGGACTTTGATTTTGTATGGACCAACTTATGATTTAAGCAATACGGACAATGTTTTCTATCAGAAGACAAACACATTACTGCAGCCAACGAAGATACCTACCAGCTCCGTTTCTAATTATGATGATACACTAAATCAACCTTTTTCAGTGAACTCAATTCAACTCTACACGCTTAATAATGCTATCTATGAATACGAGCAATGGTACAGTGACGCTTACCAAACAGAGGTTGCTGAATATAATCCTGAAGGAAAAGTCGTCCCAAACAGTAATCTAAAAGTTGTTTCAGACACTGATAATCCTGCCAAAAATAATAGCGAAATTGCTGGCATCTTCACAATGTAGCCAAATGATGTTGCAATCGTGAAGATTACTCCTGTAAAAGCAAGTTTAAAGGGACAGGCATACTTCTTCTTTAATGGCAGCGGTAAATATACACCGGATATTAGTTATTCCTATGCTTTTAATGATGCAACAACGCCGACAAAGATTACTGACGTAAGTGACCCAAGTACTATAACCGCACCTTCAGGGGCTAAAACCTTACAATTGGATCAAACGGGTTATATTGATCCCCAGTGGACTGGTGGTGACTCTAACGTCAAGATTGATTCTAATGGGAAGATTACAGGTCTTGATAATCCTGCAGAAGCTGGAAAAACAGTTACTTTCAAAGTCACTCACGGAATTGATTCGACAATTACCCATACGTTCAATGTTAAAATTCCTGCCAAGTCAAATCCAACTCCGACACCCAACAATAACGGAGCAAGTTCATCCAATAACAGTACTGCGCCTGCTAACCCAACAAACAACGCTTGGAACCCAACCACACCACCTAAGGCTGATGGTAGCACTGGCCTACCAAATTACGCCGCCGTTAAAGGTGCAGCTGTATACGCAACCAAGCGAGTTTACATGTACCGCAACGCCAACTTCAAGAAATCGCAACGAATTGCCACTTATCCAAAGGCAAAACGGGTCAACCGACCAATGTTTGTCGTCTTAGATTACGCTAAGTCTAATGGTGGCGCCCTTCGTTACAAAGTGCGTGACGTCAACCATAATTCTAAGACGGACGGTAAGATTGGCTACATCACCGCCAACCCGAAGTACGTTGTCAACGTCTACTACAAGACAATGCCTAAGAGTCATAAGATTACCGTCATCAACAAGAAAGGCATCCATACCTACAAGCATGTTAACTTAACCGGCCGTGTGAAGACCTTCAAGAAAGGCACCCACATCACCGTTAAGCGCTTTGTCAAGCATAACTTAACTACCCGTTACCAATTAAGCAATGGCACGTACATCACTGCCAATAAGAAATTGGTCATTCAAGGAAACTACTAATTTACAAGTTTAAAACAAGTCTCGGCCACTCGCCGGGGCTTATTTTTTGCAGACAATCTTTGTTTTCACCCAAGATAAGGGTTAAAATACATTTACAACCCCGAAAAGAGGATATTCGAAATGAAAACAGCCGTAATTACCGACAGTGCCAGTTATCTTGATCCTGAAGTCGCTGCTAAATATAACATTACCGTTTTACCGATTACCGTCATCTTTGGCAACGAACAGTTCCGTGACGGCGTTGATATTACCTCACAGGAATTCTTGAAAAAATTAGCCGAGAATGAAAAACTGCCAACCACCGCCCAAGTCACGATGGGCCAGATGCAGGAAGCCTTTGATCAGTTGAGTGCCAAGGGTTACGATGAAGCCATTTGTGTCAATTTGTCATCCGGGATTACGACCTTCTATGAAAACCTGGTCGCATACTCCCGTAATGTCACCAACATCAAGGTCTACCCGTTCGACTCAAAAATCGCCAGCGCCGGTGAAGCTGATCTTTGCTTATTGGCTGGTCAAATGGCGCTGGATGGTGCCAACGCCGACACGATCATCCCCAAGCTCGAGCAACTCAGAGACACCATTAACGTTTCGTTAGTCGTTGACAGCTTGGATCATCTAAAACGAACCGGCCGGATTTCCAATACTTCCGCATTTTTCGGCAACATGTTAAAGATTAAGCCAATCCTGACATTTGATGAGGAAGGTAAGATCGTTCCTGAAGCCAAGGAACGCACAATGAAACAAGCGCTTCAACACATCGTCGACGAGATCGCCAAAGCTGATTTTGATTTACCAATGCGCATCTCCGTCGTTGACGCCAATAACCCGGTTCTCAGCAAGTCGTGGGTCGAAGCGTTTCATGAACACTTCCCAGAAGCCAAGATCAGCACGTACCCAATCAGCCCAGCAATCACCGTTCACACTGGCGAAAAAGCCATGGGCGTGGTCTGGGACATCGATTGGGAAACTTTAAGCAAGTAACTTGAAACAAAGTGAGTGAATTGCCACTCGCTTTTTTATTGCCGTGAAATTAGTGTGTTTGACTGTTTCCACAGCTTTCGAAAATAAGCACCACCACGCATTATCAGATCCAATTTTCTGGAATTATTGATATCAACTAATCAGAAAGAGATGACACCATGAAAAACACCGAAAAAATCAGCACCCAAACGCTTCTTGCCCTGTTAGCAGCCGCCCTGCTATCCTTCACCGGGATTTTGACCGAAACCTCAATGAACGTGACCTTTCCCGAACTGACCAAAGTGTTTAATGTCACTTTGGACACTGTCCAGTGGATTACGACCGGCTACCTGTTAATGGTGACCATTATCATGGCAACCACTGCCTACTTACTTAAAAAATTCAAGTCACAAACTATTCATCTACTGGCGGCGATTGCCTTTGTGGTCGGCGACGTCATGTGCGCGACAGCACCCACTTTTACGATTTTAATGAGTGGCCGCTTGATTCAAGCGATTGCCACTGGGCTGTCAACGCCACTGATGTTCCACATTATCTTTAATAAAATTCCGGCTGGGCGAATTGGTTCCATGACCGGATTAGCTGGGATGGTCATCTCCTTGGCACCAGCCCTTGGACCGACCTATGGTGGCACAATTTCGTCGACAATGTCTTGGCGGATGATCTTCTGGTTAATCCTGCCGATTATTGTGATCAGCTGGTACCTAGGCTCCCGCTACATACGTATTGATCCGGTTGGAACCGGTGGCTTTGACGTTATCAGTCTGATCTTCTTAGCAGCCACCCTGTTCTCCTTCGTCTTCGGCGTCAGCAAGGCCGGCAAATATTCACTACTGAGTGGCCAAGTTGTGATCCCATTTATCATCGGCCTTATCAGTCTGGCTGTCTTCATCTACTCTGACACCCACGGCAAAACACAGCTGTTGGATATCCGGATTTTGAAATGGCTGTCGACTTCGCTGTCGGCGTTCACCTATTTCGCCCTTCAATTCGTCAACATTGGCGTGTCATTTCTGATCCCCGTCTATTGTCAGTACGTTTTGCACAGCTCTCCCTTCATCGCAGGCTTAGTGCTGCTGCCAGGATCGCTGGTCGGTGCAGCTATTTCCCCATATGCCGGCCACCTTGCCGATAGCAAGGGTTACGCATTTCCGATCATTCTGGGCCTTAGCTCGATGACCTTGGGCGGCTTTTTATTCTTCGGCATCCAAACCGTCTTGACCGCCTGGATCGTCCTATTGATTTACACATTCCTCCGCTTTGGTTTCAACATGGGCTTTTCAAACACCATTTCCAATGCAATGTTAAACGTGCCGCGGAAGTACACGGCGGACGTGAACTCACTATTCAGCATGCTGCAACAATTTGCCGGATCCATTGGCGTTGGGATCATGGCTGCAGTGATGGCCATCAGCCAAAATAACGGGACTGGCAGTCTGGCCGCCCGTTCATTTGTGGGTGGTCGCTACGACTTTTTGCTGGCGACGTTGCTGAGTGCGACAGCGTTGATTGCGGCGATTATGAACTTCAGGCTGCAGAAACACACGAAACTCAATATCGAAGAATCGGATTAGATTTAACTTATTTAAGCGTCCCTGCAGTCAATTTGCGGAGGCGCTTTTGCGTTACTTTGAGTTCCAAAATCGATGTCTCAATGCGGAGATTCATTATGGGGTATTTCAAGTCGCTTTGATTGAAATTCCCCCAAAATCCGGCTACACTGTCTTTGATGATCACGAAAGATTGTACACAAGGTAATCATCACGCTGACTGTCACCCAGGATTATAAGGGGGATTTGACTTATGGTAAAGATTGGAATCAACGGTTTTGGTAGAATTGGTCGCTTAATTTTACGTCGTATTTTAGAAATTAACGACCCTGATTTGGAAGTAGTTGCCATTAATGATTTGACCAGTCCGTCAATGCTGGCTTATCTATTCAAATACGACTCAACTCACGGCACGCTGCCTTACGAAATTTCATCAACTGATGATTCATTAGTGGTAGACGGCAAAAATTACCGTGTTTATGCAGAAAAAGATGCAAGTAACATCCCATGGGTTAAAGAAAACGGCGTCGATTTAGTCCTCGAATGTACCGGCTTTTACACCTCAAAGGAAAAGTCCCAAGCCCATTTGGACGCCGGCGTTAAGAAAGTCTTGATCTCGGCTCCAGCTGGTCCGATGAAGACCATTGTGTTTAACGTTAACGACGACACCTTGGATTCAGACGACCAAATCATTTCCGCTGGCTCCTGCACGACCAATGCACTGGCCCCAATGGCTTACTTCCTGAACAAGGAATTTGGCCTCGAAGTTGGGACAATGACTGCCATTCACGCATTTACCAGCTCACAAATGATTCTTGACGGCCCTAAAGGTAAGAAATTCCGTCCCAACCGAACCGCCTCTGCCAACACCATTCCTCATTCAACTGGTGCTGCCAAAGCAATCGGCTTGGTTATCCCAGAACTTGAAGGTCACCTTCAAGGACACGCACAACGGGTGGCTGTTGTTGACGGATCCGTTTGTGAATTGGTTTCCGTGCTTAAGACAAAGGTAACCGCCGATCAAGTCAATGACGCCATCAAGCCGCATACCAAAGATAACCCGGCATTTGGCTGGAATGAAGATGAAATTGTGTCTTCAGATATCATCGGCGATACTCACGGGGCAGTCTATGACCCAACCCTTACCGAAGTAACTTCAAATGGTGACTTCCAAGTTGTAAAGACTGCAACCTGGTTCGATAACGAATATGGTTTTGTTTCCAACATGGTTCGTACAGCTAAGAAGTTCGCAGAAGTTTCTGGGTTAAACTAAATTAACATCAAAAAAATTGTCATCATGATCGGATTCGATCAATGATGACAATTTTTTTGACGCTTATTTTTTAGAGTCATCCGCTCGCGTTAAACTCACCGTTAAGAAATTATCCTTATTAGTGTCGTAGCAAGCCAGGATGCCGTTGACCACGTCACCTGTTTTGATATGCATGACGGTTGAACGGTTATATGTGTTAATCCAATTACCAAGGGCTTCCATCCCGAACTCAAAACCCTCGAACACCCGCATGTACTCTAACGATTGAGGCTTTGGCGTCTCAATCGTAATTTTTTGAACACGCTGGTCTTCAATTTCCATCGTCAACTTGATTACATCTGTGTTGAATAAGACTTGCGAGCCATCTTCAACGCTTCTAGGTAACTTATAATCGGGAAGTTGAATGTTTTCGTTGTATACCCGTGAAACGTACTCGTAGGTCCCCAAGTCCTTCGTGCCTAACTCCTGTACCAAATGTTTTTCCCCCTACAATGCAATGAGTGACTTAACTGTTCTTACTATGATTATATATTGGTTCAGAATTTTGTGTATTGAATTAGCTTAAAAAAAGTTCGTTAAATTTGACAAATTGAAAAAAGTTTAAAAGTAAGCACCGCTGAAAATGTGTTTAATCATCAATTTCTCCCTACCTCATTTTTAGAATCACGCTTCACGTCAGACACGTTCTTTTTGAAGAGACAACGTGTCTGACGTGTATCGAGTTCAAATCAACCTAACTCGCCTCAATAAAAAAGCCCTCTTCGAGTTTCCTCGAAGAAGGCGTCAAATGGTAACTAATCATACATATCGCTTAGTTTTTTCTGTACGTCAGGATGGTTAATGAACTCATCGTAGGTTGTGTCGGCCTTGTCGATAATGCCGTTGTTCGATACTTCGATGATGTGGTTGGCAATCGTCTGGATGAACTCATGATCATGGGAAGTGAAGATAATCGATCCGGGGAAGCCAACCAAAGCTTCGTTTAAAGCCGTGATCGATTCCAAATCTAGATGATTGGTTGGATCATCCAACAGCAGGGTATTTCCCTTCTGCAGCATCATCTTTGAGAGGACACACCGAACTTTTTCGCCCCCGGATAGCACTTTGACTTCTTTGTTGACGTCATCGCCAGAGAATAACATTCTGCCAAGAAAACCGCGGAGAAAGGCATCGTCGTCACTGCCCTTTTCGGCAAATTGTCTCAGCCAATCGATAATCCGTAGATCGTTGTTGTTAAATTCCGAGGCAAAATCCTTCATCAATGAGGACATCTCTACTGTTTGTCCCCACTTAATTTCACCGGAATCCGGTTCCAAGACACCGGCTAAAATCTGCATTAAAGTGGTCGTTGCCAAGTCATTTCGACTGACCAAAGCGGTCTTGTCACCAGGGCGCAACGTGAAAGTGACGTTATCTAAAATTTTAACACCATCAATTGATTTTGAAAGGTTATCCACCCGCAACAAGTCGTTTCCCAGCGGCCGGTTTTCTTCAAACTTAATAAACGGATACTTCCGTGAAGAAGGCTTTATGTCATCCAGGGAAATTTTATCCAACTGCTTCTTTCGAGAGGTCGCCTGTTTTGATTTGGACGCATTTGCACTAAATCGGGCAACGAATGCTTGGAGTTCCTTGATTTTGTCTTCCTTCTTAGCGTTGGAATCAGCCCGCATCTTAGCAGCCAATTGACTGGATTGCAGCCAAAAATCGTAGTTTCCAACGTACATCCGGATCTCACCGAAGTCGACGTCACACATCATCGTACAAGTCTGGTTCAAGAAATGGCGGTCATGAGACACGATAATCGTAATCTTGGGATAGTCGGCTAGGAAGTTCTCCAGCCATTCAATCGAATAGACATCCAATCCGTTAGTCGGCTCATCTAAAAGTAAGATGTCAGGTTCACCAAATAAGGCCCGTGCCAACAGGACTTTAACTTTCTGGCCTTCCGTTAATTCACTCATCAATTGTTGGTGCAGCTCTTCTGGAATTTCCAACGACTGTAACAACTGTGAAGCATCTGCTTCGGCGTTCCAGCCGTCCATTTCAGCGAACTCAGCCTCCAAGTTGGCGGCCTTAATCCCATCCTCATCGGAAAAATCTGCCTTGGCGTATAAGGCATCCTTTTCTTCCATGACGTCAGCCAAGTGCTTGTAGCCCTGGATGACGGTCTGCATAACCGTCTGCTCTTCGAAGCCATAATGGTCCTGACTTAGGCTGGAAATTCGTTCATTCTTATCAACGTGAATTTCGCCAGTCGTTGGTGCCAAGTCCCCCCGTAATAATTTAAGGAAGGTTGACTTGCCGGCACCGTTTGCGCCAATAACGCCATAACAGTTACCTGGCGTGAACTTTAAATTCACGTCTTCATAAAGTTTTTTACCTGAGAGTTGAAGTCCCATGTTTTGAATTGTAATCATTAATCAATACCTCATATGATAGAGTGTGACGGGCAGTATGAGTTGCCTCGAAACACGTTTCAGCTATATAACGTCAAAATCAAAAACAATGGTCAGGGCAACAATCGTCCTGACCAATACACGTCCTACAAATATATCATATTAACCAACGATAAACAACTAGACCTCGCCGAGATTGTTGAAGTATTCAACTTGGATATCGTCATCGGTAATAATCAGCTTGGTAACACTTCCGTTTTGCGTTGCAACGCCAAGGTCTAACTTTGGTGCGTAACGGTCGACGATGGAACGAATGGTCATTCCGTGTGACACAATCAAGATGTCTTCTCCATCATGTGTATTCTCACGAATCTTATCGAAGCCATGATCCAACCGTTCCCAAAACATGGCGTTGTTTTCGGCGTTGTTGTACAAATCAGCACGATGAATTAAGTCTCGCGCCCGCTCCAAACCAAAGTTGGTCAACACTTCCTTCTCGGTTGTTTCTTGAACTTGAGCACCGACAAACTGCCACATTTGGTTTAAGTCGTTACCCTCAAAATAACCGTGAAACTGTTCTCGTAATTCGGGATATTGATAACTTACAATGTTCATGTTATGCGGATTAGCCCGTAAAATCAGCTTTCCGGTGTCAATTGCCCGACCAGAGTCACTCGTAAACGATGCCGCAAAATTAATCTTGGAAAGTCGTTTACCGGCACTCTTAGCATCTTGAATCCCCTTTTCAGTTAACGGGGAATCAATCCATCCCTGAACTTTGTTATACATATTCAAGTATGTTTGCCCATGTCGAACCAAGTAAGCCGTAACCTTTGTCACAAAATCATCCCATTTCTCAAAAATTTGTTTTACATACCTTTAGTATAGCTGATCGGGTATGATTTGACATTAAAAGTCTCTTTGATTATAAGATGCGTCCATTACATCCAAGTAGCTTTCACAAATCATTTCTTGTTATACTTATGTTAGGAGCTGAACTTTAGACATAAAGCGAGGTATATATGGACTATTTATTAAACTTTTCACCCTGGCAGCAGGCCCTATTCGCGACTCTTTTCACTTGGGGCGTCACTGCGCTGGGATCCGCACTGGTATTTGCGTTCAAAACCATCCGCAGCCATGCACTGGCTTTGATGTACGGGTTCGCTGCCGGCGTGATGATTGCCGCGTCGTTTTGGTCACTGCTGGATCCGGCGATTAATTTGGCTGAACAACAGGACCGCATCCCTTGGCTGGTCGTGGGTATCGGCTTCGTGGGTGGCGGCTTTTTCCTATATCTGGCCGACAAAATTATTCCCAGTATTTATTTGAAACATGCAAAAACCGAGGGCGGTTCCCGAGCAGCCGTCAAACGGGCGATCCTGTTGGTCTTCTCGATTACATTGCACAATATTCCTGAAGGATTGGCGGTCGGTGTTGCGTTTGGGGCCATCGGAGCCGCACCAAATGGTGAACAGGCGGCAATGCTACTGGCGGCCACCACGGTTGCGATCGGCATTGGCCTGCAAAACTTTCCAGAAGGGGCAGCCGTCTCGATCCCCTTGCGTCAAGGTGGCATGAGTCGATTTCGGTCATTTATGTACGGCCAGGCGAGTGGGGCCGTGGAGCCAATTGCCGGTGTTTTAGGAGCACTGTTGGTCGCTTCGGTCAACTCACTGTTACCTTATGCGCTCTCATTTGCGGCCGGTGCGATGATCTACGTTGCATGTAAGGAACTCATCCCGGAAGCTCACGCCCGAACCAAGGAAGAGTCTCACTGGGCAATCTTTGGGATTATGGCAGGGTTCACGTTGATGATGGTGCTGGATGTGGCACTGGGTTAAAATGATCATAAGAAAAGTAGGATGCCAGATTTGCTTCCAATGAGGCTTATCTTGATTTATTCCATATAGTTATCGCACCAGCTGTAACTGCCAGATGATCAGCATGACAAACATAGGAAACAGTACCGTCGAAAATTGGGTAATTACTTATTAGTCCTATTAAAGTAATCTAAAATTTTCTTATTAATTCGGCTTCCTGGTCGAAATAGTCAAATCAGCCCAAACGTGAATGCAAGGCCAAGGCACTACTCCAATAATGAAAGAATAGTGTTTACAGAAACACTAAAAAAACAGTACAAGAAAAATATCAAATGACCAACAACTGCCACGATCAGCAGTTGCTTTATAAGTGCTAAACTGTTTGAAAATGTGATTTGTGGATTCCTTGAATTTCAATAGGATTAATTCTCCTCGCGTATGAATTTGTTTCCAGTTTCCAATCATTATTCAAGTGGAACATTTTAGATTTTATATATCAATTCAGGCGTTTGGTTAATCAGGGTCAAGCCATCAATCTAATCCAACTTAGAAATATCGACAAGTTGCTGTTGCCATATGGAAAACCAATATGTTATGAATCTTAAATAGAACCACATGCCTCATTTCAAGACGGTTTTACCATGCTTGTCTTGGATTGTGTATATGTTTGTATCCATAGCTTTACTTAGCCCTAAGATCATGCCGTCAAGCCATGGTGCAGATGCCCAGAATAATCGTTTTGACTATCCTCGTTACGTTCTTCACTTTCGTGCTCATCTTTAGATTTCCATTCTTATTACATAACATCAAACGAACATGTTGCCACAAAATATTGAATTGAGGTTAAATTGTAGGACATAGCAATTGAATGTTAGGTATCAGCAACGATCGATTCGGAATTAGTGAATCCGATGTCGCTTAGAGCATAAGGATGCTATGCCAAATGATCATACGTTGGTATCGCAATGTGGAAAATTAGAATGGAATGAACTTCAAACAATGAAATATGGCTTATCCCCACCCCACTGAATGAATCTTTCATAGGAATTGTATAAATATTTGCCTTCAAGGCAGAACTTGCCTCATTGCTATGAACCGGCTTTGTCTGTAGTGCCGTTCTTGGGTGACCAAGTAGTGCAATTGTCATTCTAACTGTATTTTTAGACGAAATGGAGAGCAGAAGTATGCACGTAAACATGACTGCGAGAGCGCTAATGAAACCTCTCCTGAGATTATATATAATAAATGTTTTTTTTGAACTTTTCATAATTAAATCCCCATTCTTAATACTTTAAACCTACCAAATTCGGTCATAGCACTCTGAAAAATTATTGCAACAGCCTTCCTCGATGCATAACGACATGTTGAATTTAAACAAATAATTTCTTTCCATAATATGCAATTTATCAGTGAATTCCAAAAAAATAAATAAAAAAACTTAGTTGATGAAAATGATAGAATTTCATCGACCAAGTCTTATTTTATTACATATTAATGATGTGGATACTGATGCCCAATCTCATACACCATTTCAGGTTCTTGGCTGATCCGGGTATTTCGGTTCAACCCATCGACCAGTTTCATCTCATCCGCACTCAGCTCAAAGTCATAGATATCGGCGTTCTGCTTAATCCATTCTACCGACTTGAAAGCGAATCACCTCGTTAAAATTCTCTTTCGTTCAAGTAGGGAAGTATTAGGTAGCATCAAAAGTATCGATACGTAGCTGTAGCCGTATGGAATATCAAGAGAGTATGAACTTCAAACAGCACTACATGTTTCATTCCAAACCGGTTATATCCATATTTATCTTGAATTGTGTAGATATTTGCATCCATTGCCGTGCTTAGTCCGGGATCATGAATTGGATTACAATTAATAGCATAACTGGGATGCCCAGATAAAAATATTGTCATCCTAACCGTATTTTCCGGCGAAATAGATAAAAGAATCATAGAAGTTAAGACAGTCAGAACGATTATTGAAGTAATCATTTTTATTCTCTTTCTCAGTTGTTTAAAACTTAAACTCATCATTTAGATCCCCATTCTTATGACTCGATACTTACTAATCATAGCACTAGTTCTCGCCTTCACCAAAGGTTTAAACAATGCATTCCTATCGTGAGAGGTATAATAAACCATGTGCTTTGTTACTTTTGAAATTGTGACAGTGTGAAACCACGAGTTATGCTTCTCACTAGTTCGTCCAAAAAATTGAACAACATCTCCGACTCTCACATGAGCCATGACTCTTCTTAAAGAGTGTGTAACGAAGTGTGGGCGCTTCTTAACATGAGCAAAATAATGCCAAAATCCACCAACAGTCGTCCAACTTGTTGAATACGCCTTATGCTTTATTAGCTGGCCCTTTTTCCGATAAACACCAGCATACCATTTTTTAGGATTCCGGCACCGATATCCATGAACAATATGATAAGTTTCCTTGCCGCGTGAGGTCTTTTTATATCTCCCAATATGAGCAAGTTGAGAACTCCAATTGGTACAATCCCCGCCGCCTGCATAATGGAAATCTGGATACTGAGCGCTGTAATATTTGTAATAAGCTTTCATATACCCAACTTCACGGCGCTGCCCCTTATCAAGTCTTTGTCTTCTCTTCCAAGTCGTCTTATAAGGTCTTGCTTTTGTACGACTTTCGGGATTAAATCGGCCGGGTTGCGTTACCTTAGTCGATCTAACTAATTTAGTCTGATTATGCTCATTTGGCCTAGCTACCCCGCTTTTTGGGGATGTGGAAATATTTGGCTCAGATGACTGTCCTGATTTGTCATTCAATTGTTCAACCGGGCTCTGACTACCCTGCTTCGTTATATTTGTGGTGGAGCTGGTAGTTGTATTAGAAGGCTTGGAGGAAGGCAAATTAGGATTATTGATATTTGTGGCAACTGTTGCTGACGCGTTACCATTTTCACTGTTAGCACCAGCAGTTGCTACACCAGTAAAAATTCCGCCGCTTCCATTGTTGTTGACGCCACCCCCACCGGAATTTCCACCAGGAATGTAGCCCCCACCGCCATTATTGTTATTATTATCGTTATCATTGTCATTATCGTTATTGTCATTGGTTTGATTCTGGCTGTTAGTGACATTGTTGAACTGACTCTGGTCATGAGCGGACGCACCAGTTGTCCCAACCAACAACAGCGACACTATCG
>OBZA01000010.1_pt1 | contig 171440 bp, 156 predicted proteins | sample 1476871 | NCBI WGS metagenome assembly OBZA01 (sample SAMEA2580227, study PRJEB22360) | human gut metagenome | biome: human gut; feature: human-associated habitat; material: faeces | place: Denmark | collected 2008/2010
GAACAAAATCTGTGGGTGTGGTGGTTGGGGGGGGTTCCCCCCCCCCTGCCATAGTGGCTTCGATTTCAAGCCTGTAGTCTTGAAATCCGAAGGTGTTGTAATCACCGCTTCTTGCGGTGAAACAACACTAACACTATGGCTGGCAATGCCAACCCAGCCAAATCAGGCTACTTTAAAAGGGTTATCCTTGGCAGCTTGACTGTTTAGCTGACTTCTGGGGTGGTCATTGGCATTGCCAACCGCAGTGGAAATGTTGGCTTGCCAACATCCTTGTATTTCGAGACTACAGGCTCGAAATCAAGGTCACTGCGGTAGGCGGAGCCGATGACCACCCCAGACCACGCAGTATCCGGTTCGAGTGGCAGGCGGAGCCAACCCAGCCAAATCCTAAACATTAAGAATTTTTACCAGTAACCCAATAATTTCGTCAATTTGGCCCGATCAATGTCTCGCTGACTCAAGGTTGCCGTCAACGCGCCTCCCTGAACACCATCGCTGTCTTTGTAGTCGGTCCAGTTATATTTGGCATTCTCTTGGCTTGACCCATCCTCAGTACTTGCAGGCGCTGCCATAATGTCTTGGAAATAAGGTGTGTGGTCCAAGCCCAGTGCGTGACCGAGCTCATGGGTAATCACGCCGACCCAGTAATTTTCAAGCAATTGACTCGGTGTCCCCGTGACAGTGGTTGTCAGATAGTGGGCACTTGCGTCACGATGACTGCCAGACTTGGTTTGAACCCGACTTGAAGCCATCCCGGTTGCTGAATCATCGGCACTGCTGTCATCGGTGGAAAGTTTAATTGAAACTGTTTGTGACGATGACAATGGCATCGACCCATATGGGTACGTTGAATCATGGAAATCCAGATAGTCAACTTGAACGCTATCGCCATCAAAGACCCCGTCCCAGCCCTCTGACTGACCATTACCAAACTTCAGTAACAAACTGTGATTTCCTCTGGTACCAAGTGTGAACACGGTTGTCCCAAGGGCGGCATTCCATTTATCGATTGCCTTTTGGACATACGGAACCAACTCTGAAGAGGCAACGTAAATCGATGCCTGGTCTTTGTTAAAGACACTGTCGTCAGCGTAGTCGCCTACGTTAAAATTATGATCAAATATGGAACGATAAGTTGAATAGTCGGCCGACGTCAGATTCAGCAGTGACCCCGCCGGATCCAAATCAGGTGCCGCCGCAATCATCGACTCCAAACTACTCTTGGAAATCACACTCGGGGTTGTCTTAACCGGAGTGGTGCTGTCAGATGGGGTGCTTGGCATCCCCGTAATTGTGATTTTGGTTGGTTGATACAGCTCTAAGTATTTTGAATAAACGTAACCCTTAATCTTGCCATTTTTGGTTGTCACATAAGTATAGTAAGCTGTTTTATTCTTTGCGGTTTTGATTGTCACCCGCTTCTTGGAATAAAACGTTGTGTGCTTGTAATTCTTTAAGTTGTGGATCTTCTTGGTTAATTTTGGTGAATTATACATGTAACCTTTAGTTGCCCGATACGGCTTTGACGCAACTTTCTTAACCCGGACAACTTTGACTGACTGTTTGGCGTCAGCGTTTTGTACCGGACTCAAACCCGACATGAGCCCGAACGAGAAAACTGCCGCTACAATCATCGTGATGATATTTCGTCTTTGTTTCATACTGTTTCCCCCAATCCATCATTTATATCCTTATTTTAGTACATGCCCGCATCATAAAGAAGCCCATCGAAGGAAACTTAAACATTTTCCTTGCGATGAGCGCCATATTTATCCACTTCATATTTTCAATTGAACCCGAGCGCCAATGTCTCAGCCAAAGTACTTGTTGACGAATTGAGCGACGCCGTCCTCATCATTGTTGCCGGTAATCACGTCACCCGCTTCTTTGACTGGTTGCTGGCCGTTTTCCATCACGACGCCAATCTCAGCATTTTTAATCATGCCCAAGTCATTTTCAGCATCACCAAAAGCCATCAAATTACTAAAGTCCATGCCAAAGTGCTTCAAAAGCGCCTCCAAGCCGACGACTTTATCCATCCCGGATGCCAGAAATTCCATGATTTGAGGTTGTGAACGAACAATATGGTACTTTGCCCGTAAATCGTCGTCGATGTTACTTTGGTATTTGTCCAACAACTCGGGTTGATCACTCACAATTGCTTTGGAATACTCGTCATCAGTGCTTAAATCGTCAAATGATCGCGGCACAAAGTCAATGTTGCCTTTAAATTGTTGCTTGTACATTGAAGGCTTAAGATCAGTCATTGGATATACCTGCTCAAAGTCCAAAATATCCAGTGGTGCACCCTGATTTTTTACAAAGTCGTGGAGTGGGACTAAATCAGCCTTTTGAATGCCACTCTTGGCAAGTTCTGCCTTATCGTTATTATGCACGACTAGCGCACCGTTAAAAGTTATTGTATAATCTGCTTCTTCAGTTAAACCGAGCTGCTCAATAAACCGCCAGATTGCGTTGATTGGCCGGCCGGTACACAGCACAACCTTTACACCATCGTCATGAATGGCTTTCAGCGCTTGCTCATTGCCTTTTGAGATTGTTTTGTCGCTCGTCAATAAAGTTCCGTCTAAATCAAGTGCCACCATTTTAATCAATTTGTCCGTCTCCTTTGTTTATCTCCTTAATTTTAAGCGGGACTCTCGTGAAACACAACACTTGGATTAGCCGCCGGCGGTTACATCATGGGAAAATCATAAGCAGTTCTTAGTGGAATTTAATGTTGTTACGGATAAATTCGGAATGATCCAAAGTTATCGATAATTTTCTTTCCTTGCGAGAGTATGGATCTCAGCTGATTTCACAAACTAAAAAAGAAGTTTGAGCGACTATCCGCCCAAACTTCTCAATTGATCCGTATAACTGTTTTGTTATTTTTATAACTTAACTAATTTGTGATTCTAGTTCACGAAGTTCTGCTTCACGAACACTTCGTGGAAGAAATCTTCTGATCTCTTCTTCGTTAAATCCAACCTCAAGACGATGATCGTCAAATATAATTGGACGTTTAATCAAATCAGGATACTTGACGACAAGATCAACTAACTGTGAAACCGTTAAATTATCGAGGTCTAAGTTCAACTTCTTGTAAATGTTAGACCTTGTCGAAATAATGTCTTCACTACCATTTTCGGTTAAACGTAATATTTGTTTTACCTCATCAGCGTTTAGAGGGTTGGAATTGATATTTCGTTCCTTAAAATCAATGTGATGGCTCTTCAACCATGCACGAGCCTTCCGACTTGAAGCGCTGCTTTGTGCGACATATAAATTCAGCATTACAATTCCCCCCTGCTAGTAACAAAAGTACAAACGAGAAACAACATCCTTCAATTACTATATTATCATGTTAGCAACTTTTGTCAACACGGTTACTTACTTATAGTAACCTGCTTGTGAAATTAATTATACACCGTTTATCCCGCGAATCAACTATAATATGGGTATTAAAACCGTTTAAAGGAGAAATATTTTGCTAATCTTTTATTCACTTATTTTATTAATTGTGGCGACAATCATCGCCAATATTTTTTACACCAATTTCCCGTCGATCCCACTGACGTTTTATCAAATCGGCTGTGGCCTTTTATTGTCGCTTCTACCGGTGTTTCAAAACTATTCGCTGGAACCTGAAATCTTTATGTTAATGGTCATTGCCCCATTGATGTTTAAAGATGGTCAGGGTACCAGCGGCGAACATTTCCGCCAATCAATTCACCAAATTTCCTCACTGGCGATTTTTCTGGCGGTTGCCACTTCAGTGATCGTCGGCTTTATGACCCACCTTCTGTTGCCAATGGTTCCATTGGCCCTGTGCTTTGCGGTTGCCGCAATTGTCACACCAACCGATTCTGTTGCCTTTAAATCATTGACTAAGGATGTTTTACTGCCCGAAAAAATTTCAGATGCATTGGAAAATGAATCGCTGTTCAATGATGCATCCGGTATCGTGATTTTTAACTTGGCGCTGGCGTCATTTGTCAGTGGAAATTTTTCCTTCGTGAACGGATTGGACCGTTTTTTAATTAGCTTTTTTGGCGGGCTCTTAATTGGGGGCATTGTCGGCTCATTGTTTGTTAAGCTCCAGTCTGCCCTGGTGAATAAATCCATGGATACCTCAAGTGTCATTGTTCCCTTTAGTATCATGACGCCAATTGCAATTTACTTAATTTCAGAGGCATTTGGGTGTTCCGGTATCTTGGCAGTGGTCGCCGCCGGAATCGTTTATGGCACCAACCAAAGCCGCCTAAAGCTCACCTCAACTAATGTCCAGCTGGTGACCAGTGCCACTTGGGGCATCATTTCAAGCCTGCTAAACGGCGTCGTCTTTGTCCTCCTGGGCGTCACCCTGCCCAAAGTGATCAAACAAATACTCCCGTACCCCAACGCACTCATTTTTCAGCTTGTAGGCGATGCAGTCGTCATTTATTTGGTCATGTTGGTCATTCGCTTCGGTTGGGTTAAACTAAACATTTTTCATGTCAGCGATCACGACATATCGACCAAGGAAGCTTTTTTAAGTGCCATTGGTGGCGTTCACGGAACGATTACGTTGGCCATGGCGCTATCGATTCCGTTGACATCCTTCGGCCAAGCATTTCCATTTCGTGACCAACTCATCTATATCGCAACCATCGTGATTTTACTGAGCTTAATTATTCCAACCATTGTGTTACCAATGCTGTTACCAAAGAAAATGCCTGAAGACCAAGGAGAGTTCCAAAAATACCGAACCAAAATGGTTGACTATGCGATTGCCCAAGTCAAACAAGATCCAACCGTGACGATGATTGACCGCAACTACGTCTTGGATATGTTAAATAGCCAAAAGAACCACACGGGTGTCGATCGCAAACAAATTCAGAAAATTTTGGCGCAAACCCAACAGGTCACCGTGCAGGCAGTTAACGATCTGGCAAGCCAAGGCAAAATTGATAAAAAGATTGCCAGCCGTTTTTCCAGACGCTTGGCGACAACCCCCAACAATCACGTTGGCTTTTTCGTGAGGTTCAAATATATTGCCAAGTACCAGCTGCGTCGCTTCAAGAGTCGCCAACGTGCGCAACGATTCCGGCAAGAAAAAGGATCCGTTCCAAAGAAAGTCCAAAGCAAAATCAACGGCAGACGACAGGTGGATCATCTCATTCAACAAACCATGTTTGACAGTGTCAACGCTTACCTCGACAGTATTGAAACTGCCGAAAACACCGCCTCAATCAACTACATCCGAAGCTCATACAATTACCGTCAGGCGCGAACCACAGACAACGCAGACTCTGATGACCTGCGCAACAGCTTGTTAATTCAGTCATTTCAATTTGAATATACCTACGTGGCCGAAGCCTTCAAAGCCGGCGAAATTTCTCGGAACCTTTCAGATCGGCTGAGTGAAAGCATCTCAACCGACCAAATGGCGTATATGGAACAGGGAACCAACAGTGCCTTACTGCTTGCTTAACCGGTTTGTCTAAAGTTAATTTACAATCGTGGAATAATTGACTATACTTGACGATATACATGATTTTGTGCGGGTGAAAATATGAAAATTACGCTATTAGCGACCAGTGATACGCATGGGTTTATCGAACCCACGAACTACGTCGACTCAGGCATTGAAAAGCCCTTTGGCATTGAAAAGGCCTGTACGACGATCAAAAAATATAAACAAGCGCATCCCGACGAGAAAGTGATCCTGTTGGATAATGGGGATTTTCTCGAAGGATCTCCGATGGCCTATTACGTTGCCAAACGTGCTGATGAGCAGGACAAAGAAAGCTTCATCAAAGCTTACAATCAGGTGGGCTATCAGTTAGGCACCATCGGGAATCACGAATTTGACTATGGTTTGGATTATCTCAACTTTATGCTGAAACATTCAGACCGTCATTTTATATGCGCTAATATTGTCGACAACAACAACGAACCGTTATTGGCTGACCCTTACACCATTTTAGATGTGGCGGGTGTTAAAATTGGCTTTTTGGGGCTAACAACCACCACCACTAAGAAATGGAAGAACATCAATGACTTAAATGACTTCAACCTAATTTCAGAAATCGACGCGTGCAAACGCTATATACCCGAAATTCGTGAGAAGGCTGACGTTGTTGTCGTCGTCTACCATGGCGGCTTTGAACGCGACCATACCGGCAACTGGAATGATATCAACCCCGGCGAAAACCGTGGCTATGAAATTTTGAAAAACATTCCAGGTATCGACGCCTTTATTTCTGGGCATCAACACAGAAAAATCGCGAGCCGCTTGTTTAACGTCCCAATTGTTCAGCCGGGGTCCCGCGGCCAATATGTGGCCAAGATTTCGATTGAAACATCCAATAAGGACAAATCGATTACCAAGACTGATTCTGAGCTGTTAAACGTCAAAGATAGCGAGCCGGATCCAGCCATCAGGGCAACCGTTACAGACTTGTCTTCACATTTGGAGCATTGGCTGGACAAACCCCTTTCCCGAATCAAGGGCGACTTAACCTTCAAAGACCCCTTCCAAGCCCGAATTCATGAATCGACATTTATTGAATTGATTCAAAAAATTCAAATGGATAAAATGGGGACCGACTTATCGGCGACTGCTTTGTACAATAACGAAGCGCACGGGTTTGAGGATCCAATCACCATGCGCAACATTATCACCAATTATGTGTATCCCAACACCCTGGTTGCTTCAAGAATCACCGGAGCCGACTTACGGGCAGCGCTTGAGGTGAGTGCTCAGTACTTTACCGTGCGTCACGGCGATGTTGTGATCAATGAGAAATTTGTCTTTCCAAAAGAACGCTTTTATAACTACGATATGTACGAGGGCATCGACTACACGCTCAACATTTCCAAGCCAGCCGGCCATCGAGTAACCCGCCTGAAGTATCACGGCAGGGACGTCCAAGATGACCAGGTCTTAACCATCGCTTTAAATCGCTATCGAGCAAGTGGTGGCGGTCACTATCCCATGTATACCAGCGATAAGATTATCAAATCAAGTGATATGACCATCAGCCACGTGATTATGGAATACCTTCAAAAACATCCCGTGGTTGAAGCAACAGTAAACCATAATTTTGAAATTATTTCTGATTCAGATCAAAGCAATTAAATTATTTTGGCAAGACTGATTGTGGTCTTGCTATTTTTTTGGGGGGAACCATCCAAGTTAAACGATTTCCCCACCTCTCTCACATAGAAAGGTTATGATGTTTTTGAAAACCCGTTATCAATTTAAAACCCAACTCACCTTATTTAGCGTCTTTTGCTGCCTGGTATTAGTGGGACTCCCAGTGGCCGTTTGGGGGATGAACACGCCGGATCAAATTCAGTATAGTTTATTAGCCATCATTGCATTATATTTTTGGTCCAGCGAAATTCTGAAACTGAGCGACCCCGTTCCGGCCTACAAGTGGCCCCTACTCATTCGCAACGTTTGTGTCATCTGCCTGCTCATCTTGTTTGCGTATTCGTTGGTCTCAATAATTAGCAAATAGCGTTTCTTAGACAAACCTAAGCATAATAAAAAGTCAATCCGTGTGGATTGACTTTTTATTATGCTTTCTTTAATCGTCGGTGGAGCTTCTTTCTTTCAGCACCAACGTACGCAATAGCTTTAAAATCACGAATTGAGGTAACCTTGATTTTTCCAGGGTAAGTCAATTCATTTTCAATTTCATTTTTAACTTCATTGGCAAGCTTCTGGTTCTGCTCATCGTCAAGTCGTTTAGGATCAACCATAATTCTGATTTCTCGTCCGGCTTGAATGGCGTAGCTCTCTTTAACCCCCGGTTTGGAACTGGCAATTCGTTCCAGACTCTTGAGTCGGTTGACGTATTCTTCAACGGATTCGCTTCGGGCACCTGGACGGCCACCAGAGATTGAGTCCCCTGCGGCTACCAAATGCGCGATCGGAGTGGTCACTTCAACGTCGCCATGGTGAGAAGCAATTGAATTAATCACCTGTGGATCCTCATTGTAGGCTTCGGCAATCTTAACGCCCAGCTCCACGTGGGTTCCGTCAACTTCACGATCAATGGCCTTTCCAATATCATGCAGAAGTCCGGCCCGCTTGGCAATCTTGACGTTTAAGCCTAATTCTGAAGCCAGCATCCATGCAATATCGGCAACTTCAACCGAGTGATTCAAAACGTTTTGACCATAGCTGGTCCGATACTTCAGACGGCCAATAATTTTAAGCAAGTCCGGATGCATCCAGCCAATGTGCAGTGAGCCGACAACCTTTTCACCGGTTCGCCGTAGCTCATTCATCAAGTCTGTTTGCGCAGTCTCAACCTGACGCTCAATTGATTCTGGATTAATTTGTTTGGTAACCACCAAATTAGTGATCACCTTCTTGGCAACCTCACGTCTCAATGGGTCTTGTGTGACCACGTGAAGCAAGTGTGCATCTTCGGGATCAAATACCAAATCGGTTCCAGTCAACGATTCAATGTAGCGAATATTTTGGGCGTCCTTGCCGATCAATTTTTGCTTGGTATTGCCATCATTAATTTGGACTGCATGTTCAATATGTTCACGTGGCATGTCGACTGGTCCGCGTTGAATCGCATCATCGGCCATCATCTTGGCTAATTTTGGTGCATTCACTTGTGCTTCGTCATCCTGATATTTAAGTTCAACATCTTTTTCACGATCCAAGGCCACTCTGAGCTGATCCAAGATCTCGTGTTTAGCCTGATCCAAGGTCATGTCACCACGTTGCTGAAGGGTCTCGACCCGTTTTCGGGAGAGATCATCCGCCGTCTGCCGAAGTGCTTTGATGGCATCTTTTTTCTCATTGACTTGATGCGTCTCTGAAGCCAATCTTTGGTGAAGCTGATCCAATCGGTCCTCAGTTTGTTTTAAGCCTGTTTGTCGTTGTTCGATTCGGTTTTGACGACTGACATTATCAGTCTGATAGCCGTCGAGTTCTTCTTCGATTGATTCTTTATAATCAAGTGTTTGATGTTTGCCATCCGCAAGAATTTTTGCTGATTTTTCTTTCGCATCGGCCTGCGCCTCCGCGATCATTTTAGCGGAAGTCGCTTTTGCGTCATCGATTTCTTGTTGAAAATGACGTTTTTGTAACTGTACGCCGCAAGAAACACCGATAATGGCGGCAATGACGCCTAAAATCACAATATATAACAAGTGCGGACCTCCTTTCTAAAAACAGTCCTAACAATAGTTTAACATAAACCCTTTGGCCACGGCGTAAAAGTTGCGTGAACGGCAGCTACTTTAAGTAACGGTTCAAGAATTTCTCGATCGTATCGCGGTATAAGGTTGGTCGATTATGAAATGATCGTGAGTGACCCGGCCCAGGCACGATTAACAGCTGCTTGGGTCCCTTGTCGGCTCGATATAGTGGATAGACCATTCGAGTCGGCACAAAGTGATCGTGGGCACCATGGATAAACAGCATTGGCCGGGTATTTTTGCGAACTTGGTCCAGCGCGCTGGCCTTTTTAAACGAATAGCCATTCTTGACGTGATTAATCCCACTGACAATATCGACTAACGGGAAAGTCGGCAGGTGATACATTTCTTTAGCCTGATAGGCAATTTCAGAATAAACGTCCGTGTACCCGCAGTCTTCCACAAACGCTTTGACTTGACGCGGCAGTCCTTTCACGCCACTCACCATCATCGTTGTCGCCCCGCCCATGCTGGTCCCAAACACGGCAATTTCTGAGTTGGCACCATTATGGCGAATAACTCTCTTAATCCATTTAACGTAGTCCAGCCGGTCCGGCCAACCATAGCCAATATAATTGCCTTGGCTATCGCCGTGCCCCCGGGCGTCCGGTAATAAGACATTGTAGCCCAAATTATGAAACATATAGGCATAGTCAAACATATTATCTTTATTGGACATGAATCCATGAGCAATAATCACCGTCTTATTGGTGGGCTTAGCTGCTGCTATGTAATTGGCGTCTAATTTAAGATGACGGGTGGCGGAAATCTCGTTCCAGCGTTGTTTGTTAGCCTCTTGGTACCATTTGTGAGCCGGGTAAAGCGCGTCACCCTTTTTAATCGGTTTCGACTTACTCAAAAATGATTTGGGTGCCGGCACCACGGCAACGTTGTAGAAATACATCCCCGCACCGAACAAGCCGCCACAAACAATAATGGCGGCAGATGCCAAACCAATGATAATCTTTGTTTTTCGTTTCATTTTTGTACCTCATCAATTCAAATTTCTCGTCATAAATATACCACATTCATCATTTCCGTACCGAGATTTGGTGATTAGAAAAAATGCAGTATAATATAAGTAATGAACAGGACGGTGATCAAATGTTTCCAGAACGATTACGAGCATTAAGAAAGGGCCAGCAATTGACCTTGGTTGAATTGGCAGATGCACTGAACAAGAAGCTTCCTACTGACAAAGAACATGAAAACACTGGCTCCCAGATCGGAAACTGGGAACGGGGAATTAGAACGCCAAGTTATGTCGAAATTCAAAGACTGGCGAAATTTTTCGATGTCACCATGGATTATTTGACGGGATTAACGGAAACCAGCACTTATGACCTGGCACGCTTATTCATTTCAGATAAGTCCTTACAGTTTAACGGCGTCAATTTAAGCTCCAAGGACCGCTACGAGATTTATCAACTTATTTCGGGATACGTCCATGGAAGAGGCAACACCAACAGAGACGACGGGCCGCGATTGGAACAGGGGTCACTGGACTTGAAGTAGTGACGGGTTCGTCAAAACACGTTTGGAATTTTATTCAAAAGGTCAATGATTAGCATCATCTATCGTTGATCTTTTTTCAATCTCAATGAACGATTCATCAAAATTAAAAGGAGCCTCATCATGCTAACGAATAAACAAAAAAAGAAGCTGCTCAAGAAAAAGCATCCTCAAAACCAACCCAAAGCGTCCAACTACATTTCTGAAATGCTGACCTACCGCAGCTTATTTGATGATTACCCCCAAATCAAGTTTCTCATCAACAATGTGATTGAAAGCGATCATCTGATTAAACAGGGCCTGCTTCCCCAAGACCTTCCAGAGTTGATTTTGCCTGACGACAGTCAAGACCAGATTTTTAAACAAATTAATCTAAAGTTCAAACCGGGCGATCCCCAGGGTGACGCGCTTTGGAACCAGTTGTCCGAAGCCCTTCCCAAGTTGGATAAACAATTGAGGTCGTTTCGTGATTACCTGGAAGAAGAATACGGGATGTGGGCCTATATTTCAGCACCGTTTGTCAAGGGGCTGGCCGAGTATATCGGAAATGATGCGGCACTGGAAATTATGGCCGGAAATGGTTACATTTCAAAGGGGCTCAAAGATCAAGGCGTCACCATTTTCCCGACTGACAACTTGGCGTGGGTCAGCGAAAATCAAACCGGCAACCATCAGCTCATCCCAGTTGAAAAGCTCGACGCGCTGGCTGCCATTGACAAATACAAAGATCAAGTCAAGTACGTCATCATGAGCTGGTCCCCCGATAAGGACCCGATTGACGTTGCCGTCTTGAACGCGATTCGAAAAGCCGACAATGATCTTGAACTGATCGTCATCGGCGAAAAAAATGGTGCCACCAATTCTAAAGAATTTTGGCAGCAGGCACACTTCATCAAAACCGATGCTGCTCGGAAGTTAAACGACCATCATCAGCCATTTGACCTAATTAAAGATCAGGTTTACCTAGTTGACTAAGCTTGGGTAACGGCAGTTTCTTAATCAGTGACTGCTTTTCAACCGGCTTCTGTTCAAACTCGAGGAGCGCCTTTTTGCTTTCTTTACCGCCACGATAATCCCCGATGTCGCCATTGGCACGCACAACTCTGTGGCAGGGAATCACGATTAACACAGGGTTAATGGCAACCGCATGGGCAACCGGCCTGATTGCTCTTTTTCGGCCAACGTTTTCAGCCAGCTGTTTATAAGTCATCGTTTGGCCGTAAGGAATTTTTTGAATCTCCGACCAAACCTCGTGTTGCAGTTTCGTTCCGTAACCATCGAGGTCAAGGGGCAGCTCAAACTTTTTTCGCTTCTTATCAAAATAATCGGTCAATTCATCCAAGTAATCTCCGGTGACCGTTTCATCGTATAAAAATTGATATTCATAACGGTTCTCGGGGTAAAAATCAAAGATTTCCGACAGGTACTTTCCCGGGCTGGAAACAAAGTTCAAGCCCTTATCAGTGACTGTGAAGAAAAATTTTTGATTATTCACTTCCATGCTTTCCCAATACAGTTTTTTCATTAATCTAAATCTCCATTACATTCGAGTTGTCCAATGGGATAATTGTACCATATCACAATCATATATGAGTTGGTCTCGCTTGACTCGGCTGACTTGTTTCGCCACAATGATGGTATAAATTGTTAACACGAAAGGATCGACTCTTATGGCAACCAGCCACGACACAACGAACACACCCACTAAACTACACTATGACCTCAGTAAAATTAATATCTCCAAATCCGTTCACGAATTAATTGCCCGGGGAAAAGAAATTCGCGATGAGGTTTCCTTTGAACAACTCGGCACCTTTAAACCGGTTAAGCGAAACGTGGTTCAAGGGATTCGACACGTTGAGCAAAAGATGATTGCCGACCTCATGCCACTAAGGCACAAGCGGTTGGTCGCATCGGCCTTCGCGTTTTTCCGCGGAACGGATGAATTGATGGCCTTTGATTTATCTAAACAAACGTCTACCAACATCCCGGTGGTGATTTCAGGAGATGCGCACCTTGGTAACTTCGGATTCTACGCCTCCCCAGAACGGAAATTATTATTTGATCTTAATGATTTTGACGAATCAACCATCGGCTCATGGGACTGGGACATCCGCAGACTGCTGGTCAGCATTATTCTTCAAGGCGAACAGTTGGGCTTTGATCCGGAACAAATCAATATTGTGATGCAGGGAACGCTGGAAACCTACCAACAAATTCTCAGTGAATGTTTTGAGGCCCACTCGGCGATGGAACGTTATTATTTCTCAACCGAAGTCGAAACATTCTTGCAGTCAGAAGAATCCAACCACAAGCTGCCAAAGGTTTGGCGCAAAATTCGCGATAGTGCTGAGCAGCGAAATTCGGATAAGGTCGTTAAAAAGTTTACGACGCTGGATTCTCGCGGCCATTTGATCTTCAAGGAAAATGCGCCAAGAACTGTCCACGTAAGTGATAAACGATTTAATGAAATTAAAGACCACTTGAAAAACTACACGCAATCAGTCAGTCCGGATGTGACGGTGCTTCTTTCCCAATTTCACATTAGTGACATCGTTCGCCACAGCGTCGGCGTTGGCAGCTTCGGGACGCGTTGCTATTTGGTTTTACTAACCGCAATTGATGGCAGTCATCTGGTTCTCCAGATTAAGGAAGCCTTGCAAACGCGGCGGTTCCGTGGGTTTGACGTGACAACCCCGTTCAGTCAAAGCCAACCTGACAACGGCGAACGAATCGTTACTTGTCAGCAGATTTTGCAACGGGCATCAGATCCGCTGCTTGGCTTTTACCACAATGCCGACAGTGGTCGCAGTTACTACGTCCGCCAGTTCTGGGATATGAAGGAATCGATTAACTTGGACAAATTGGACGAGGAAGATTTCACGACATATGCCAAAATCTGTGCCCTCCTGTTGGCAAGGGGCCATGCCCAAAGTCCAACGGCAGCGATTGTTCAAGGCTACGTTGGCAAAAAGAAGAAATTCGTCAACGCACTCATCAACTGGGCAAACGACTATGCCAAACAAGTCCACGTCGATTATCAAGAATTTTTAACGTCGTTAGATACCGATGAAAAGAAGGCGTAATAATGCATAAAGTTGTCTTTCATGTCGATGAGCTGGATAAGTGGGACCACACGTTGAGCAATATTACCAATCTAATTGACTATGGCCAAGAAAATAAGGAACAATACCACATTGTTGTTTTGGTAAATGGTGACGCGATCGAAGGCTACCTTGACCAACAATTAAGAAGCAAGGTCACCCAATTCAGCGATGAAGGTGTGAGGTTCCATGCCTGCAATAATTCGATGAATACCCACGGCATCACGGAAAGTCAGTTGCCGGAAGATGTGGAAATTGTCTCGGCGGGAGTGGCGGACTTGGTGTCGCTGCAGGAGCAGGGATTTGCGTATGTAAAGGCGTAGAGTGCGGAGCAAACCGGATTACTTTTGAGCATTAGTTTAATTAGAGTCTTTGACGCGGGTCTTGCGTCGGAGACTCTAATTGGACTAAGCGGAGAAAGTTGGTTTGCGTAGCACGTTTAGTGTGAGCCAGGGCGGTCAGCAACCGGAGTGTAAGCTGGCTTGGGGTGAAATCGACTTTGATTTCATCCCAAGGTGGCTTACATGCAGGTTGTTGCCCTGGGGAACACGTTTTATCCAAGTAACAGTATCACAACCCCATTTAGAGGCTTACCTCAGCTGTGTCTCCTTTCGTTTGCCGTCGTCGAAACACATTTAATCAGCCAACCAAACAACCACATTGTAACAACCATCAAAAAACATACACAAAGCGGGTCGGAAAAAATTCCGACCCGCTTTTCTATACATTAAATTATCCAATTAATTTCACAACGCCAGTTTGAATCTCACTGGGCTTTTCGATAATCGTGTCCGCATGGGCACCCAATAACTCTGGTACATCACCAAAGCCATAGGTTACCCCCAAAGTCTTGACATGATTATTGTAACCTCCGAGCATATCCGTATCGCGATCGCCAATCATCACGCTGTCCCTGTTATCCGCGTGGGTTTCTTGCAGGGCATATTTCAAAACAGCGGTTTTGGTGACTCGTGTTCGCTCATCACTCGTTGCGCCAAAGCGGCCGTTAAAGTAATGACTCAACTTCAATTCATCGGTGATTTCATGAATCATATCTTCAGGCTTGGCAGAAGCAATGTTCACGCCATAACCCTGGTCATTTAATAACTGAAGCTGCTCAGGAATGCCAGGATAAACATCAAGCTGAAACATCCCTTCACTGCGATAGTAGTCCTGATAGTACTTCAACGCCTGCATTCGATCGGCGTCAGTTAACTCAGGGAAGAACTTTTGTAGACTGGACAAAATCGACGGCCCAATAAACTTCAAATATTGTGCGTGCGTCAATTCCGGCAAGTTCATCTTCTTCACCGCATATTTTAGCGATTTAACAATCCCCTGTTCAGAATCGGCAATGGTTCCGTCAAAGTCAAAAAATAATTGCGTCATGTGATACCCACTTTCGTTTTTGTGTTGATATCTAACCATTATCAGGGGTTTGAAAACAAAAATCAAGTATTGCCAAGAATGAAGCCAATCCCCCCCTCCTTGGTATGCAAATGCCGCTGTGTTAGAAGAAACATTTCATGATTCCAATTTTACTGACAGATAGAAAGTAGTATATTAAAAGTATCAAAAAAAAGAAAGGATCCGGTAACACATGATACTCACTTTTGCTTTTCTAATTATTGCCGGGTTCGCTGCGGGTCTGCTTGCTTCGGTTGCTGGATTGGCCTCTTTAGTGTCGTATCCAGCCTTACTGGCAGTCGGCCTGCCACCCGTCATTGCCAACGTCACCAATACCACTGCTTTGATTTTCTCAGGGATCGGCTCCACCGTTTCATCTCTCAGAGAACTCCACGGTCATTGGAAAAAATTATTGGTTTTTGTTGGCCTGGCGTTAGTCGGAAGTATCGGTGGCAGTTCATTATTACTGGTGCTTCCCGCCTCATCATTTCAAAAAGTCGTTCCGCTTTTCATCGCATTTGCCGGTGTCTTACTCTTTATGTCTGGGCGAAAAAAAGACCTGTCCACTCAGAAATTAAAAAAAGCCAGCGAGACACCTGCCCATCACTTTTGGATTTCATTCATCAGTTTCATTGGCATTATATTGGTGGGCGGTTACACGGGTTACTTTGGTGCTGCCGGTGGCGTCATCTTTTTAGCAATCCTGTCAGTGATTACCGATGACAGGTTTGCGGTTGTCAACGCCATGAAAAACGTGATTTCCTTTGCCGGTAACCTAGTTGCGACGATCATTTTTATTTTCAAGTCCAACATTAATTGGCTATACGTCATCCCGCTTGGGTTCGGCCTGCTTATCGGTGGGTACACGGGACCAATTATTGTCCGCCACGCCAATATCCACCTGCTGCGAATTTTGATTTCATTGGCAGCCTTTGGTCTGGCTGGGTATTTGTTTGTGGAAGCTTATTTCTAAAATTATGACCAATAAAGGAGCTCCTCAAGTTGAGGAACTCCTTTATTGATTGGTTATTAACCGATATTTTAGAACGTAATTTTACCGACAATCAACCCATAAATTGCGTAAACGGCAGCAATCACAATCAAAATGGCTAAAGTCATTTCAACTGGGCCGAAAACTTTTTTGGCATGATTATCTTTTTTCTGCAAAATCCAATAAACTGGAATCCCAGCAGCAAACAGCAGTGACATTAACAGCAGGTAATTTGTACCAGCCGCAAACAACAGCCAGCATGCATAGATACTTGAGATCGCGCCGATAACAATGTTTCCAACTCGGCCCTTACCATGATCCAAAGTAACCGAGTACTTCAGTTGATAGAAGGCTGAAAATGCGTATGGAATCAAAATTGCGGCACTGGCAATTGAATAGAAGAAATTATAAGCAGATGCTGTAATCAGGTATGAAAACATGAAAAGTTCCACACAGACGTTGGTAACAGTTAACGACGTAATTGGAGCGCCATTTTTGTTTTCCTTGGCAAAGATCTTTGGGAACGTTCCTTCTTTAGCTGCTTCGTATGGCAATTGACCGGCAAACATCGTCCATGAGAGCCAGGCACCAACAACAGAAATGATTAATCCGCCGTTAACGACCATTGCCCCCCATTTACCAACCAGACTCTGAAGTAACTCAGCCATTGCGGGTTGAGACAAATGAGAAAGTCCGGCACGACTCATAACACCGAATGATAGCAATGTAACTAACATATAAATCAAAATAACGGTAATAATTCCAAGAACGGTTGCTTTACCAACGTCAGAACGCTTGCGGGCCCGACCAGAGAAGACAACGGCGCCTTCAATTCCGATAAATACCCAAACTGTTACCAACATCGTGCTCTTGGCTTGTGACATGACATTTGCAAACTCAAATTTACCACTTGGTGTGTACCAGAAATCACTGGTAAACATATTCATCTTGAATGCAAATAACACGATAAGGATAAACAAGAAAATTGGAATTAATTTTGCAATCGTAATAATCGTGTTCACAAATGAAGCTGATTCAACGCCTCGAAGAATCATAAAGTGACATGCCCAAAGGATGAATGATGCGGCAATAATTGACCAAATGTTTTGGCCATTTCCAAAGACTGGTAAGAAGTAGGCAACGGCACTCATTAGCAGCGTCGCATAACCCACGTTTCCCAGCCAGGCAGACAGCCAGTAACCCCATGCGGAGTTAAAACCCATGTACTTACCAAATCCGGCTTCAGCGTAACTATAAACCCCGGCATCCAGATCCGGACGCTTCATGGTTAAGTTCTGGAACGTTAAAGCCAACATGACCATTCCAATAGCTGTAATAACCCAGCCAATGATAATGGCACCTGCACCGGCTCCCACGGCCATATCGTGCATCAGGTTGAAGACCCCACCACCAATGATGGACCCGACAACTAATCCGACCAGCTCGAGTAGGCCTAATTTACCATCATGCTCTTTCATGTAGCTCACTCCCCTAGATATTTAATTAAAATGACTCATCGTCAACCTCTAAAATTTTGAAGTATTTTCGGTTGTATTGAATCTTGTTTTCAGCAATTAACTGCTGAACCATCTGACTCGTTGTTTCCCTCGTGGTCCCGCTGACCTTCGAAAGTTCAACCAGCGTAATTGGATATGGGACCAAGATCGTTTCATCAGCCTGCAAATCGCCGATCTGTTGGCCAATAAATAAAATCGCGTTCCACACCCGACACTTGGCGCTGGTTGTGACCATCCGTTGAAGTTGTGTCTCAGACGTATCGATAATCTTGCTCATTTCTTTAACGGCGTTTTCCATGAGCTCTGGGTTTTCACGCAGAATTTGTTCATAGACTGGCATTGGGAATTCGGCAATTTTCACCTCAGTCATGGTTTCAACGGTATACGCATATCGATCAGCTTCGAATAAGCCGATATACGGAAAGGCTTTTTGAGGACGAATATAAAGATACAATTGTTCTTCGCCATTTTTATCCCAGTGAAACGACTTGGCAACCCCTTCGATTAAATAGTAAAACCTATCCCGCGTATCGCCCTGATCAAATAGGATCTGACCGCGGTGATAGGTTTTAATTGTCATTTCGTCAATCAACTGATTAATATATTTATCACTCAGCGGACTGAATTCTGGATGGCTGCGCAGTTTCTCCGCATAATACTTATAATCACTTTTATTCTTTAAAATCATTCCGACACTCCCAAAAACGGTTACATAATTATGTTCTCAGTAAAGTGTACCTCAAATCACGTCATTGTACATTAAACGCGTCTAAGCAGATTTTAAGGATAAAATAATTTGAACACGCTATTTTGCCGAAATAATTGTCCCGGAACCATCATTGATAAAGCCTTCGATATTGTCTAAGGCAGTCACAACGGCTTCGTTCCCTGTGGCTTCAACAAAATCAATTGCTGCTTGAACCTTTGGCAGCATGCTTCCTGGAGCAAATTGGTTCTCATCAATATATTTGTGAAGATCAGAAACCGGCACGTGTTCAAGCTTCTTTTGGTCGGGTTTGTTGAAGTTAACAAAAATATTTGGTACGGCCGTTAAAATGATCAGGGCATCGGCACCAACCAATTCAGCTAATTTTTCGCTGGCAAAATCTTTATCGATAACTGCTTCCTTACCAACCAAGCGACTGCCATCGCTAACAACCGGCACGCCACCGCCACCAACCGAAATTGGCACAATTCCTGCGTCAACCAACGCATTAACTGCTTTGGTTTCGACGACCCCAATTGGTTTGGGTGATGGAACAACGCGACGATAGCCACGTCCGGCGTCTTCAACAAATGTGAAATCCGGATTTTGCTTCTTAGCCAAATCTGCATCTTCTTCACTCATGAACGGACCGATTGGCTTAGTTGGATTGGCAAATGCCGGGTCATTGGCACTGACCTCAACCTGGGTCACAACAGTGGCAACCGTCTTGTCGAGTCCTTTTTCATTGATCACTTCGTTCATGGCATTTTGCATCCAATAACCGATACTTCCCTGTGTCATTGCCACACATGAATCCAGTGGCATTTCAGGGTTGTCGTGAGTGCTGCCGGCTGCTTGTTGGAGCAACAGGTTACCAACTTGTGGTCCGTTTCCGTGAGAAATGATCAGCTGGTCGCCATTTTCAATAAATTTAACCAAATGCTCCGCAGTGTCACGCAATGCTTGTTGCTGTGCTGCTGCAGAAGCATCTTTTGATAGGATAGCATTGCCTCCCAGGGCAACTACGATTTTACGTCCCATAATACATTCTCCTTCGTCTTAGAAAATAATAAGGGACTGGGACAAAACAAATGTTTTGTTGCCAGTCCCTTGTATTGTTGAGCTATTTTTCAAGGTGGGTACTAGGCTGAAATGTGTTTTGGCTAATGCCTAGTTGAAACGTGTTCGAAGCAATGGATGATGCTTCTTACACTCTAGGAATAAATAAATTACCTAACGTTGCGGCCATCATTGCCTTGATGGAGTGCATTCTGTTTTCTGCTTCTTCGAATTGACGAGCATACTTGCTGGTGAACACTTCATCAGTAACTTCCATTTCGGTAATGCCATACTTCTTCTCAATATCCTTACCGTATTCGGTTTCGGTATTGTGGAATGCTGGTAGGCAGTGCATGAAGATTAATTGATCGTCAGGAGTGCCGGTCTTCTTCAAGGCTTCCATGTTAACTTGGTATGGTGTTAGCAATTTAACACGTTCTTCCCAGTTACTTTCACCCATTGATACCCATACATCGGTATAAACAATGTTTGAACCCTTCATACCTTCATCAAGGTCATCGGTGATCAAAAGCTTTGCGCCTGACTTTTCAGCAAAACCTTTGGCAATGCCTTGGATTTCATCTGTTGGGAACAATTCCTTTGGTGAAACGATGTGAATGTTAACGCCTAAGATTGCACCGGTTACCAAGAGCGAGTTGGCAACGTTGTTACGACCATCACCCATGAATGTCAAAGTTAAGCCTTGGAGTTTGCCAAAGTTTTCCTTAACGGTCATGAAGTCAGCCAACATTTGAGTTGGATGCCATTCGTCAGTCAAACCATTCCATACTGGAACACCACTGTCTCGGGCAAGGATTTCAGCATCACTTTGCTTGAAGCCACGGAATTCAATTCCATCAAACATGCTGCCAAGAACCTTAGCAGTATCTGAAGTAGATTCCTTCTTACCTAATTGGATGTCGCCTGATCCCAAGTATTCTGGGTGGGCACCAAGATCAATTGCAGCAGTGGTAAATGCTGAACGGGTCCGAGTTGATGACTTTTCAAATAGAAGCGCAATGTTTTTGCCTTCCAAATAATGGTGAGGAACGTTAGCCTTCTTTAAAGCCTTAAGATGTAAACCAAAGTCAATTAAATATTCGAGTTCAGCAGCAGTAAAGTCTTTTTCGGCTAAAACACTACGTCCTTGAAATACGTTTTGTTTGAAATCTTTTGTCATAATCGAATTCTCCTTGATGATTGAATTTTGATGGGTTGGTGAAAGTTTGGAACGATCTGTGTCTCGTCACGCTCTGATCTAAACGCGCTTCGACGACCCTGGCCCCTACTGTGTAAGTCAAAAATTCCAACGATGAACAAACCCCGTTCATCATTACAATTTTCGTCTTACACTCCGGGGCCAACCCGGGTCTCGTCACGCTCTGATTTAAACGCGCTTCGACGCAACTGATGCTAACTTCTAAGTGTCCTTTGATCAAAGTCCCAAAACCAGGGACTTCAATCAAAGCACACTTAGAAACCGCATCACCCGTTGCTTGTCACGCTCTGATTAGATATCTTCTCTCACAATTGGGCAGCTCATGCAACGTGGACCCCCACGTCCTCTTGACAACTCACTTGAGATAACCTCAAGCACTTTGAGTCCGTGTTTTCTGAGCAGGTCATTGGATACGTAGTTCCGGTTGTAAGTTACAACGACACCCGGCGCGATTGCCAATGTGTTCGAACCATCATTCCACTGTTCACGGCCAGCGATAATTGGATCTCCGTTACCGGTTGGGATTAAGTCCAAGTCATCCAGCTTCAAAGCATCCTTCAAGACTTGCTTGAGATCTGTTCTGTGATCCAAGTTAAGCTCACCGTTTTGACCTGGCGTAATTGTCCAAGTGTCAATGTGGCCGCCTTCACCTAAGATTCCTGGATGAACAGTAAATTGATCGTAGTTAATCATTGTAAACACAGTATCCAAATGCATCATGGCATGATTATGCGGAATCTTAATCGCAATAACTGTGTCGAAATGGCCTTCTTTAAAGAGGCTCTTGGCGATATCTTGAATTGCATCTGCAGATGTCCGTTGAGAAACACCAATGGCCATAACGTGGTCATTCAATACTAATTCGTCGCCACCTTCGATACGAGTATCGTGGTTTCGGTCACGCCATACATGAACACCCTGATTTGCAAAACGTGGATGATATTTAATCACAATTTCGTTAAATAATGATTCACGTTGTCTTGCAGGGAACGTCATGTGGTTGATGCTTAATCCTTCGCCGATACTTGCCGAAGGGTCACGGGTAAAGTATAGGTTAGGCATTGGATCCATGTAGAATTCATAGCCTTCTGTTTCAGCAGCACTGACTAAGTCGGTTGGGACAAAGTCAACTTCGTTTTTACGAATTCCTTCCATGATCTTGTTGACCATGTCTTGGTTGTTCATGCTGTCTAAATATTCTTTCAATGCATCGTGGATGGCACCAGCGGCATATCCGGATTCAGTTAGCATTTGCTCTAAGAAGTCATCACGTACTTTGTCACCACCGGCATCAAGTGCTTCAGCGGCCAATTTTTCCAGATACAGGACTTCGACACCATTGTCGCGTAATGTATCAGCAAAGTAATCATGTTCCTTTTGGGCAATTGGTAAATATGGAATGTCATCGAATAATAACCGGGGCATCATGTCTGGTGTAAAGTTTTCAATTTCTCTACCCGGACGTTTTAACAATACAGTTTTTAACTTACCGATTTCCGATGTTACATGAATTGGGCTTGTCATTTTGTTACCTCCTCTTCCATTAGTACAGTTACATCATAAACCCTTCTGAAAACGCTACCGTCTATTTTTAGACATCAGAAATGTGAAAAAACTAACACAATTAGCAAGGAAAATGTTTGCGGTTTCATTTTATAAATTATTCGACTAATTATTCCCTTCACAAAAGCCTTCTTTCGATTATTTATGCAAGACTAAATGTTTAAATGAGAAAATAAGTTTTTAATTAGATTTACGAATATAGTAATTGTACCAGTTTCTTCACAATATTCATACTTTCTTCTCATCTTTTCGGTATAAATATGTTTTGACTTCATAGATTATTCATAATTTGGTAAAAGAAAATTCACATTCTCAATTTAGTAAAGGTGAGTCATCAGTCGTCATGAAAGCGTTTTACTTAGTTTCGTTCTATCTCCTGATGAATGTTCATGCAAAACATTGCAAACTCAAGGCACTATTATTACAAAAATTAAAATTGGCCGAATAACCTTGTCTAACCCACCCATTGCGGTCAAAATGGGATTATGTATGAGGAGGTAATTTCACATGGAACCGAGAATTGACACTCGCAAAAAGTCCTTTAATTTTTCAATCTATTTCATCTACACCATCGCATTTGTCTTCGTTTGTCTGGCGACCTACACGATCCCATGGCTGGCCGGAAAAACGTTGATTTGGAACGTTGATGGGATTGCCCAGCATTTCCCAATTCTAGCCCAGTTTCAACATATTCTACAGGGAACCGCGCATCAGTCACTGGCTGGTTGGTCATGGAACCTGGGTGCCGGGGCTGATCAACTGACCACATTTGCATTCTACATAATTGGCGATCCATTCAGTTACCTGATCGCCTTTTTTCCGGCCAGCAAGCTGGAGTTGGGTTATCAGGTATTAATTCTGCTTCGACTCTACTGTGTCGGCTTGTCGTTTCTTGCCTGGGCGAACGAACGAAACTTTAGCCGCCACAGCAAGCTCATCGGAACTCTGATCTACACCTTTTCCGGGTATAACTTCTACGTTTCGATGCACCATCCCTTCTTCTTAATTCCAATGATTCTGTTTCCATTGTTGGCGATGGGGGTTGAAAAAGTTCTGCATAAACAGAACTGGCTGCCGCTGGCAGTTGCAGTGGCCCTGGCATTAATTAGTAACTTCTACTTTGCCTATATGCTGGCGATTGGAACGCTGGTCTATTTACTGACCCGCTACTTCAATATTCGCCATACTCATCCGGAACAACTGAAGAATGGCCGGATCATTTATTGCTTATTTCAAGGCGTTATAACCGGCTTACTGACGGCGGGGATCGTTTTGCTGCCCACATTGCTGGCCGTTTTTCAGTCCACTCGGATTGCCTATCACGCTCAATTTGCCAACGGTTTGATCCTTTATCCGCTCAAGTACTACTTGGCGCTTCCCAATCAGTTAATTACCAGCACCACAACAAAGGACTATTGGCTGGTCCTAAATTTCTGTGGGCTAACCTTCCTGGGTGCGGTTTACGTTTTACGTCATTTCAAGCGCTACCGTTCGCTGGCAACGATTATTACGTTAACCATCGTAGCACTGATGCTGCCGCAATTTAGTGCGGTTGCCAACGCCATGTCGACGCCTTCAAATCGTTGGTTGTTTCTCATCGTCCTGCCAATGAGCTTAGCAACCATGATTTTTGTTGACTCGTTAAAGACTTTAACCCGAAACGATCTGAGGTGGCTGATTGGTGCCAGTGCCGGTCTAATTATTCTGGTCTGGATTACCAAAGGATTCACGTTAAAGCTTCCTCAAAATGATTTGGTTGCATATGGGTTATTACTTAGTTTCCTCCTACTATTTGCCTGTCAAACCTCTCTTAAGCTTCCACCAAAACGAGTGGGCTACATTTTGACCGGTCTGGTGTTTGTCAACGTCATCAGTGCCGGACAAGGTTGGTTCAGTCCTAACAATAGTAAGAACATCAATTCAAATCTGGCAACCGGGTCTGCTCAACAGTGGCTGCACAAGTATTATGACGGGGCTCAAAACGGGTTGAATAAGGATGGTAACTTTTATCGGACAACGACCATTCATAATTACTATTCCCACCGAACTGCCGGCAATAATATCCCGATGGTCCTTGGCACCCACGATTTAGGGGCGTATTATTCAATTCAAAATGGCAGTCTGTTTCAATTTACCCGCTCGCTGGGTGACTCTCAGGCCGTTGTAAACTCAGTCATCGGAGAAGCAGACGGCCGCACAACCCTCCTGAATTTACTGGGCGTTAAATATATGTTTGCCAAAACGGACATCATCAAGAAGCCACAAGCGATTCCATACGGCTTCCACTATGTCCGCGGGCAAAACGGCAAGATTGTTGACTTCCCGGAACAGCCCGTCAGTGGGTTGAGCAACCATTCCGGAACCATTTTGTTACAATCGAATTTGGCGTTGCCGCTGGTTTACACGCAGAAATACGTCATTTCATCGGCCAACTACAATAGTATGTCTCCGCTTCAACGTGAGCAGGCGATCCTGTCCGGCGCGGTGGTTGATAAGCCAATTGACGGGGTTTCGTTAACTGAACCCGCCAACAAAGTCAAAACCGTTGGCTACACAACGAAATTGTTTGACCAACACATCGTCAACAACCCCGTTAAAGCCGTCCTTGATCGATTGCGTATTTCACCAAACGCCCGATACCGGGCAACTGCCGCGAAATATAAGACGATGCTGCCGGCACATAAAATACGGATTTGGGAAAAGGCAACCGGCATCAACCCGAATGCCAAGCCCCTTCGAACCGTACTGGCCAAGAATCAAAAGATCGTCAGGCGAAATGAAGCACAAAACGCCAATGGGCTGCATCTCATGGATAACGATGCCCAGGGCCGTCACTTGTCTTATCAATTAAACATTAACAATCCAAAGCAGTATCGCAATTCCGAACTCTATTTGGTAATCGACGGTGTCTCGCACACCACCCATACGGCCATGGATCGAATCGCCAACTTAACGGCCGATTCAATTATCGATGGGACCCCGGTTTCCAAATTACAAAAGATCGATCGCTATCGAAAAGCACTTCAGCACCCCGATCTCGGCGCATTTACGCTCTCGGTTGAAACACCGAATAACTTTACGTATGTTCGTCAGCTCCCTGAAAACAACTTATCAGACTTCGAGAATCGTCAGCATATCGTCTTGAATCTCGGCTACTCACCTAAGCTGACGAAATCATTAACCATTCATTTTAACGGCGTCAAACAATTGAGGTTTAAGAGCGTCAAATTAATGGCGGTTCCTTTCAACAAGCAATACGATCAGCAGATTCATGCACTCCAAAAATCAGGCTTGTCGGGTCAGCACGTCACCAACGACGCCGTTTCCGGATACACGGATACAACTGAACGGACACGCGTTTTGACCACCTCAATTCCGTATTCGACTGGCTGGCATCTTAAAATCGATGGCCAACCGGGTGACATCTTCAAGGTCAATCGCGGCTTCATTGGCGCACGAATCCCTGTCGGGCGACATTTCATTTCGTTGAAATATCAAACGCCAGGCTTATCGCTCGGCAAAAAGTTAACCATTGTCGGCATCGTTTGGTGGTTCATCTTCTTAATTGGCTCCGTTGGCAGAATGGTGTATCGCAAATGGTTCTTGAAATAATTATCTCGTTTCGACTGTAACATCCAATTGAGTCGGGCTTCTCAAACTTTGGGGCCCGGCTTTTTTGCGCCTGACAGCTAAAAAAAGCCTACCAAAAAAAGCTGGGAAGCAATGAACAAATCTGTTCATCATTCCCAGCTTTTATAAATTCAGTAAATGCCTACACACTTATTCTGACACCAACAGATCTGGATTGGCGTGCTTGGTTACCAAGTCGTGAATCTCGTGGGCCGCATCCACCGATGGACTGAAGGTCACGATAGTATCATAACCGGCCAAGGTCCCGGAAACATTATCCATATGCAGGTCGTCAATGACTGCTGCCAATGGGTTGGCATAACTTGGCTGCGTATGAATCACGTTCACAAATTCAATTTGGCGAATGTCAGTCACCGTTCCATTAATCATGCGATACATCCGTTCAATCTCGTTTTGGTTTCCCGACTTAAAAATCATATACCGGGAATTTCCAGAACTGTCCGGTTGCTTGACGATTTGCATCTCGCGGATATCCCTGGATAAAGTTGCTTGTGTAACCGTAATCCCCGCAACACGGAGCTTTTCCATCAATTCATCCTGTGTGGTAATCGTGTACTGATTAATAATTTGCTCAATTTTAGATTGGCGAGCTTCCTTTTTCATGTTAATGCGCGTTCCTTTCGCTTCTTGATTGGCTTTCATGCCTGTTTAAATATTCAATAAATACCATTTAATTTGCATAACACTATCATACCAAATGATAAACCAAAGTTCGCCTGTTTTCCAAAAAAGAAGCAATTAGTTTACAAATTCTTCAGAAACACTCATTTATAAGTCCACATTTGTTTCGGATTTTGGTGGCTCAACTGCTTTTTCTCATTGGCAACGGTAATATCCGCACCTTTTCCACTAATTAAGTCCACTTCCACCGTATCTTGATAAATAATGAACTGAAATTCATTGCCATACAGATGCATCTTAAATTTGAGGCAGTTCCAAGTAACAGGTAAGTGCGGCTGCAAACTAAAGCTTTTGGCGTTATTGACCACACCGGCAAATCCGTAGATGATGCCTTCCCAAGCAGCGCCGAGGCTTCCCGCATGGATACCATTCTTAGTATTGTGATGGACATCCATTAAATCGGTCTGAACGGCCTGTGAGAAGAAATCATAGGATTGCTGGTCTTTGCCTATCCTGGCCGCAATAATGGCGCAAATCGCCTTAGAGAGGCTAGAATCGTGGGTTGTGATCGGCTCATAGAACTCGTAGTCGGATTTTAGTTGGGCCAACGTGTTTCCTTCGGGGAACATGAAGTCGACCATGACCGTATCAGCCTGCTTGTTAACCTGGTGCCGGTACAACATCAGCGGGTGATAGTTGAGCAACAGTGGGAACATACTTTGATCGATTGACGCAATATCCATCTTCGGCAGTTGCTCAAAATTTTGAAACTGCAGCTTAACGTTCTTTTCTTTATCGTAGGGAAGATACATGGCAGCTGCAGCTTCCTCCATATCGTGAACTTCTTCGTCGGTCACGTTCAGGCGACTCAACATGCCGTCGTCATCTTTATACTTATGGGCATATTTGGCAGCCAATTGAAGATTGCTTTGGGCCAATACGTTGGTGTAATAGTTATTATCCACTAAGGCGCTGTATTCGTCCGGCCCGGTTACACGGTTGATCACAAACTGGCGCTTGCCGTCCAATTCGGCATAGTTGCCATATTCCATCCAGAACCTGGCCGTTTCCAAAATGATTTCAAAACCGTAGTGGCGCAAAAAGTCCTCGTCACGAGTAATTTCATAGTATTGCTCAACCGCAAACGCGATGTCGGCGTTGATATGGAACTGCGCTTGTCCCGCCAACCAATAGGCACTTGACTCAAATCCATTAATTGTCCGCCATGGATACATTGCGCCCTTACCCAAGCCAAAGTCGCTGGCCTGCTCTTTGGCAATCTGGAGGGTGTGGTACCGAAACATCAGTAGTTCCTTAGCGATTTCAGGCTGCGTGTACGTAAAAAACGGCAGCATAAAGATCTCGGTGTCCCAGAAGAAATGCCCCCCATAGCCGTTGCCGGTCAAACCTTTGGCGGGGATACTGGTTTTTTCATCGCGCCCAGCCGACTGGTTGAGCTCGAACAAATTAAAGCGAACGCACTGCTGCAAAGCAGGATCGCCGTCAATTTCAACGTCACTGTGAAGCCAGAAGGTCTGCCATACTTGGGCCGATGCCATTAATTCCGACTTGAAGGTCGTATCGTTAATGAAATTATCCAACGATGCCAGATACTGGTCAGAATACATGTTGGCGTTCACCAAAGGATGAATGTCGCCTATTGCAAACAAAAATTCAAAGTCTTTTGAACTCCCCGGTTTGGCAAAATATTTACTGCGATAACCATAGTGGTGATTCTCGTCCATAAAATACTCAATCTTAGGATTGGGCGCAAAATTTTCATTCGCCTGGTAGGTGATGATGATCCCCTGCTGGCTTCTAAAAGTGGTCACCAAATAGCTGGGCTGACCGTTGTCGGGAATAAAGTCCATTTGCATTTGGCCCAGATCCTGACTAACACGGATATCGTCGTCTTGATGATGGACAGACTGATTGACGTAATCATGCATCTTAATGACTTCAACTTCTTCTGAAAAGTTGGTCGGAATAATTGCATATTTAATGCCGTATACGTTTAATTTGCTGAGGCTGGCAAAACTTTCAACCACCAAGTTAAAGTTACGGTTTTCTGGTGTCGTCACACTAAATAGTTCGTGCAGCAGCCCAGTCTGCATGTCCAGGTTCTTATCAATATTTTCAACGCGGAAATGGTCAGTCAGTGAATCTTCGTTGCCCACCTTGATTCGAATAAATCTTGGATCAAGCAGCCGATTGATGACTTGGTTATTATCCGGGTAACCACGGTATTTTTCACCATAAGAAACTTCTTTGTAATCAAAAAAGCCGTTAATAAAAAGACCCGGTGACCCGATGTAATCCGGGCTGTTTCCTTGAAGTGGATTGGAATCTCTCACTCCAAAGTGGCCGTTGCCGACATTATAAATGGTTTCTAAAAATAACTGTTCTTTGCTTCTCAAGTTTTGTAAATGAATTTGAAATTCCGGAGACTGTTCAATTCTCATTAATGGAACCTCCTATTACACAGGTACGTACCAAATCACAACACAAAATTATAGGACTATTTTACCATTCATCGAAAAAAATTCACGTTTTATTGCTAATCACCGCTTACTTTTATTGTAGTACCTAATAGTAATATAATTGTAAAATATTAAGATTAATATAATACGGGGTAGAAAAGATTCACGTCCTTTACCGACGGGTCTTGAATTGCTATACTAGGTTGTAGCTTTTTTGCGAAATTAAATTGCAATGAGTCATTATTCATGCATATATTACTAGAATATCATATAATCTGGTTAGAAGATAAACTATAAGGCGACAGGTCTTCAAAGGAGAATTACAATTATGAACAGCAAATTACTTTCGTTTCTAGAAGAAATTAAGGCACAAGGAAATATGTCAAAGGCAGCTCAAGCATTATTTGTGACCCAACCCTATATCAGTCGGGTTATCAAAAATGCAGAAGTTAATTTTGGTGTTAAGCTAATTGATCGATCATCACATCCCATCCAATTGACCTACGCCGGCGAACGGCTGCTTGCTTTCTTACAAGAAGAAAACCGACTGCGGGCCAATCTGGACCGTGAGATGACGCATTTGTCACAATTTAAATACGGTCATTTAACAATTGCCTCAAATGAAGTGGTGACCAATGACTTATATAAGCCGGTGTTAGTCCGTTTCTATAACAAATATCCGAATATCCACGCCCAGATCACCAGAATGACCAGTCGAGATGCTGAGAAGCGCTTGCTATCAGGTACCCTCGACTTCTTCATTGGCCACGCACTTCAAAGCCACAAGGTTGAATACCGGCCAATCGCCCAATTGCCATTGGTTTTAATCATCCCTGAAACATCAAAGCTTTATGAGCCAGGCAAAGTATTCACCAATTACGAAGACTTGGACCTGACCAAGCTTTCAGGTGAATCCTTCATTGGAACACCTCAGGAAGATAACTACCAACGTTTGGTGAACAGCTTCTTAAATGATATTGGTGTTTCTGCTGAAATCAGTATCGAAGTTCCAGACTTGCATCTGGCTTCTGACTTGGCAATTGAACATGTTGGCGCGATCATCACGCCAGAACCATTTGCCAACCCACGACGTTTGACTGACGAACAAAAGAAGCACATCAACGTGGTTAAAATTCCAACAGACGTATTAACCGCCAACTTCGGGATTTCATTTATTAAGAACAAGCAAACTTCAGAACCAGTGACAGACTTGCTCAACATCATCTCAGAATACGTGGAAGAATATATTCCTAAGCGATAATTTAAAAATCATCGTTAATACAAAAAGACCAGCGAGAAAATCGCTGGTCTTTTTACGTCTTAATTAATTAAATATCTTCTTCAACTTTTTTGCTTAAAGAGGTGTGGTTTAATAAAATGTTCAAAATAACGGCTGTAAAGCTTCCGACAACCATTCCGTTACTCATGATGACTTGAACCGTCGCTGGCAGGTATTGGAATAACTGTGGCTGAGTGGTGACCCCAAGACCAAATCCGATTGAAACCGCGATGATCAATAAGTTCTTGTTATTGAGTTCCACTTTTGACAGCATCTTAATTCCCTGGGCACCCACCATTCCAAACATAACTAACATGGCGCCGCCAAGAACTGATGATGGAATCAAAGTAGCAACTGCACCAAACTTGGGAATGAGTCCCAAGATCATGAGCATGAAAGCCGAATAGTAAATTGGTGTTAATTTTTTAATACCAGACAACTGCACAATCCCAACGTTCTGGGAGAAAGTCGAATATGGAAATGTGTTAAACAAACCACCCAAAATGGCGGCAATTCCTTCTGAGCGATAACCATGTTCCAAATCACGGTCGTCCAATTTACGCCCGGTAATATCACCCAAAGCAAAGTAAACCCCAGTTGATTCAATCATACAAGTAAGCGCCGCTAAAATGAGCGTCGCAATTGAAGACCACTCAAATCTCGGGGTGCCAAAATAAAAGAACTGTGGCAATTGCGCCCAGTGTGCCTGACCAACAGCCGCGAAGTCAACCGTTCCCATCAAGACTGCAACTACCGAACCCACTAAGATCCCAATCAGAATTGAAATTTGCTTGAGAAAGCCCTTTGCCCAAATGTTGAGCACAACGATGACCAATGCGGTGAAGAACCCTAAGAACAAATGAGTCGGGTTTCCAAATGCCTTGGCAGTCGCATCCCCACCACCAATGTTTTGAAAGGCAACTGGCATCAATGTGAATCCGATTAAGGTAATCAAAGACCCCGTCACGACCAATGGGAAATACTTTCGCAAGTGGGCAAACGGCTTGGCGATGATAATAATAAACAGGCCGGCCACCATGATGCCGCCGTACATATACCCCAAACCAAAGTTCTTTCCAATTGACTGTAGCGGTGCCACGTACTCGACGGCACAGCCAAGAACAACCGGCAGCCCAATACCAGTGATGGGCGTCCGTCGGATTTGAAGCAATGTTGCCACCCCACACATGAAGATATCCATTGAAACCAGATAGGTCATCTGGGCCGCGTTAAATCCAAGTGCGCCACCGATTAATAATGGAACCAAAATATCGCCGGAATACATGGCGAGTAAGTGTTGAAAACCTAAAATAGCATTACGAACGGGCGAATTTTTGCCCGGAACAGAAACGTTTTCCATTGTGATCTCCCTTTTATTCGTGTTTAACGTGATAATGTAATATTAACATTATATTTTAACTAAAACAACGTCAAATCCGAATGTTAGCGCTCGCATGGATGGCTTTTGACAACTTTGTTTGTGTAGCTTGTGGCTGCACAAAAAAACTGGAAACGATGAAGGATCCTTCATCATTTTCAGCTTTAAACGTTTTTGAAACTTTTCGAATCGCATTGTTGGTTATTTTTAGTACCAACCATAAGTTTGCCAATGCTTCTTAGCATGAACCCAGCTTCCATATCGAGCCTTTACATAATGGTCAGCAGCTTTTTCTTGGTTGCTCTTTGAGTAGTTACCGTGCAGGTAAGATGCACTCAATTGATAACGGCCAATGTATCGACCGTTACGGGCATGATATGAACCCCGTGATTCGTGGTAAGCGATCCAGTTCTTTGCTTTTTGGTTTGCTTTTGATAAGTTTGATTTATATACTTTAGTTGTTTTAGCTTCAGCGATTTCAGTGGATGCGGCAACGTTCATTGTGCCGTAAAAAGTTAATGCAGTCATTAATGCGATAATGATCTTTTTCAGTCTCATGAAATATTATTTCCTTTCGTCTTTTCTCAACAGTGACGAATATACGCTTTCTCATTTACAGAGACGTGTCTGGATAATTACAAGCATGTTAAACTAGATAGGATTTTAGTAATATTCTCATAACATTACGTCGCTCATACCCGTCATGACAGCATTTTGAAAAGCAAAATCGGCAAAAGTCCAGAATGCTTTTTACCAATTAATAATACAAATTATTCGAAAAGCGTTTAAAACGAGGATGATTTGAAGCCTCACCATTTGATTTTCAGCTCATTTCAAGTCATGATTTGTTGTAAACTTAAAAGTAGGAGGTGGAGCTGATGGACCCTCATTTCAATCAAATTACCAAATCAGGATATGAAAAAATCGAAGCAGAAATTCGCGACCTCGAAGATTCTCGCCCGGCTAAAATCAAAAATTTAGCTGATGCCCGAGCATTAGGCGACTTATCCGAAAACGCCGAGTACAGTTCCGCCAAACGGGACCTGCGTCATTTGGAAAGCCGGTTGCGTTTCTTACGTAAGCAGCTTCAGTATGCCCAAGTCTATACCCCGTCCAATGACGACACCGTTGAGGTCGGCAAAACCGTCACTTTTGAATTTCTCGACGATCATTCAACTGAAACTTACGAAATTGTCGGAACCCCGGAAGTCGACATTGATCACCGCAAGATCTCAATTGCCTCGCCAATTGGGTCAGCCCTTTTAAATCACCATTCGGGCGATATTGTCACGGTATCGGCACCCCAACTCTCATACAAAATTAAAATTGTGTCGATTCGCGTTTAAAAACTTCTCCCACAAGCACTTGAATGCGCAATACAAGCTAAAAGGCCGAGCCAAAAGTGTCAACTTTTGACTCAGCCTTTTTCCTACGCTATTTATTACTCGCTATCTAATTGTGTTAATTGAGATGAATCCGTCTGACTTTTCATGCCAACTAATTTCTTAATTCCGGAAATCGCAAAGGTTGGAATCGCCGATATAATAATGATTCCGACATACATTGGCATCGATAACGGCGCTGTTCCCATGACGTTATTGAAGAATGGCATTAAGGTCACCAGAATTGACGAAGTTGCCGCAAATCCCACCGCCAACGTTAATCTGGAGTTGGAAAATGGATTTCGGTCAAATAACGTCTTGACACTTCTTGCGTCGTAAACGTGCCACAACTGGCCAAATACCAAGGTTAGAAAGGCAAGGGTTTGGCTTTGAGCTACCGAATAGCCTTGCATTGCTGCCCAGACAAAGGCCGCAAAAACCATCCCACCCATGACACCACCACGCAGGAGCACTCTTTTTAGCATGCCATTCGCTAAAATTGATTGCTTGGCATCTCGTGGCCGCTGTTTCATCACATCTGATTCCGCTTCGTCATAGCCCAGAGCAAACGATGGCAGTGAGTCGCTGACCATGTTGACCCAAAGCACCATCAACGCTGTTAGTGTCGGCGTCACTTCAGTCACCTGACCGATGGACGATGTAATCAGGAAGACCCCCAGCAATAGTGATAGAACCTCCGCCACATTGGTTGTTAGCTCATGACGCATAAAGTTCAAAATATTAGCAAAAATTGTCCGGCCGGACTCAACTGATTTTTCGATCGTTGTAAATTGATCATCCAGTAAAATCAAGTCGGCGGCGTCCTTGGTAACTTCTGTTCCGTTAATGCCCATTGCAATTCCAATGTCAGCCGCCTTTAACGCAGGGGCGTCATTAATGCCGTCCCCGGTCATGGCAACGACTTGTTCATGAGCTTGAAGCTGCTTGATAATCCGCTGTTTGTGCTCTGGGGTCACCCGAGCGTATACCCGCGTATCCAAAACGCGCTTTGATAGCTGGGCGTCAGACATTTCTTCCAAATCACGGCCGGTAATCACGTCGGCATCTTTTGATTGAATAATCCCCAACTGTTTGGCAATCGCCTTGGCTGTCATTGCATGATCGCCTGTGATCATCACCACGTTGACTGATGCGTCCGTCAGTTTTTTCACCGATTGCCTAACTTCTTCGCGCGGCGGATCAATAATGCCGACCAACCCGAGAAATGATAAATGTTGCTCAAGTTCAGAACTTGACGCGTTCAAGGCCGCTTCTTTAGTAATCTCGCGTTGGGCAATTGAAATGGTTCTTAACGCGTCGTTGGCGAATTCCAGCATCGATTCTTCAATGGTTGCAGAAGCGTTTTGAATATCAACTTTTTGACCATCAATTAGTGCCAACTCGGTTAATGGCTTAATGACATCGGGCGCACCCTTGGTTAAGCTAAAGTAGCGCCCGTTTTCTTTGATAACCACCGTCATCATTTTTCGAGTACTGTCAAATGGGAAGATCCGGACAATATCAATATCACGATCGCCCTTATCTTCCAGCAGTTCGTCACGCTTAATGCCCTGTTTTGCGGCCAGTACCACCAAAGAAACATCAGTTGGATTCCCAAAGGGACGCCAGTTTTGCTTGTCATCCGGCTTAATTTCGGCCTCATTGTTCAAAACCGCAACTTCTAAAAATCGCTGATAGTCAGCTGAATGGGTATCGCCACCATCCGCCCGAATAAAATCACCAATCGGTGTATAGCCATTTCCTTCGACGTTATAAATTTGACCGTTTGCTAAAAATCGGGTGACTGCCATTTCATTTTTCGTCAGCGTCCCTGTCTTATCGGAGGCAATGTAGGTCGTCGACCCCAAGGTTTCCACGCTGCTCAATGATTTAACCAACCCTTTTTGGCTGGCCATCATCTTCGCGCCAATCGTCAGCACAATCGATAATACCACCGGCATTGCGTCTGGAATCGAGGCTACGGCAATGGCAATCGCCGTCGCGGAGATCCCACCAAAGCTATCCATGGAAATGCTGCCGACTTGAATCAGTTGTTTCACTAAATCGTAACCAATCGTAATCACAATGATAATTCCGGCAATAATCATCAGTTTTTGACTGAGACTGTAAACAGATTTTTCAATCGGAGTTTTTTGATCATCGATATCCTGCATTAAGCCGGATATTTTACCCAATTCGGTATCCATGCCCGTTGCGACAACGACGCCGATCCCGTTTCCGTTAACCACCATCGAACCGGAATAACCCATGTTCGTCCGGTCGCCCAACTCAGTCTCCTCATCAATGGGTTCGACCGACTTGTCAATTGCGTCAGACTCCCCGGTTAGATGCGATTCGTTAATTTGCAACTCAGAAGCTTTTAGCCAGCGCAAATCACCTTCAATGAAGTCACCTGATTTTACGCTGACGATATCCCCGGGAACGAGGTGGTCGGCAGGAATTGATAGCCAGTTACTGCCCCGCAGGACTTTCATGTGGTGTTGACGCATGTCCGCCAAAGCATCCAGGGATTTCTGTGCCGTTCGTGTCTGGTGAAAGGTGATCCCACTATTGATTAAAACAATCAGCACGATTGCAACAGCTTCATACACAGAAGCCATTGCGTGGGCTTGATCACCACTCACGAAAAAATCATAGGCAGCACTTGCCAGTGCAAGCCCGGTCGCAATTAACAGGATCACAATCAAAGGTTCTTTAAAACTCTTCAAAAGCATTTTCCAAGCCGGCTCGGTCTCTTTGGCGGTCAATTCATTGAGCCCATGTTGCTCAAGCCGCCGTTTTGCCTCTGCCTCATCCAATCCGGCAATTCGGCTGGTATCAAGCTGTTGTAGTATCGTCGATGCGTTTTGACTGTACCATTTCATATTTGGCCTCCTTTTGGGGGTTCATCTGTCGTGGTGCATTACTTATAATAATCATAACAAATTAACGACTACCAATTGTGAATTTTATAAGATTATTTAGTGAAAATTAGTGAAAAATAAATTTTTAAACAAAAAAAGCCGCAATCACAATTACGGCCACACACATGAAGTCTATTCACTTTTTCGGGAAAATTGATAGTAAACAAAGCAAGCGGCGATGACTAAGACAACTACTAAAATCACCATCAACCACTGGTCAATCATCCCTAAGATCTGGGTCCAAGCTCGGCCGGCAAAGTGGCCAACCACAATTAAAACCGTGTTCCAGACGAGCGTTCCAATTGTGGTTAACAGGCAAAAACGGCTAAATGAAAAGCCAGTCATTCCCGCCGGAATTGAAATTAGGCTCCTGACGACCGGAATACAACGGCCAATTAAAATGGCCTTGCCACCATGATTGTTAAAATACCTGGCGGCTTTCTCAATATCGGTTGGTTTCAGGTGCATCAGTTTACCGAAACGACCGGACACTAATTTTTCGATCTGTTTGACGCTCAGGAGCCGGCCCACCCCGTAAAGAACCATTGCGCCGGCCAAGGCACCAAAAGTCGCCGACAAAACGGATCCCCAAATTGTCAGTTTGCTGGTCACCGTCAAGTATCCGGTAAACACCAAGACTAATTCAGATGGAATTGGCGGAAAGATATTTTCAATAGCGATTAAAAATGCAATTCCGAAGTAGCCATACTGATTGATCAGTTCAGTAATTGTATTTTCGCTCAAATTAATATCCCCATTTCATATTTTAAGTAAAGAAATTATACCATATTCGCCAACCACGTCTTTTCGCCCTCACCTCTTTTGCCGTATAATTAACTTAAGCAATAAAGGAGGATCAACATGAAAACTGTCAAAATTGGAAACACAAGTTTTGAAGCTTCAGCAGTTGCACTGGGTATCATGAGAATGGCTGGGATGGAAACGGCAGACGCCGCAAAATCAATTGAAGCCGCAGTCGATTCCGGAATTAATTTTATTGATTCAGCCGATATTTATGGTGATGGTCAATCAGAGACTAAATTCAAGGAAGCGTTGAAGGCTTCTGGCGTTTCACGTGACCAACTCTTCATTCAATCCAAAGGTGGTATTATTTTGGATCCGGAACGTAGTCACGATGGCTTAGTGTTTGGTCAGCGTTATGATTTCTCCAAGCAACATTTGATCGACGCCGTTGATGGCATTTTGGAAAGAATGGGCATTGACTATCTGGACTCATTCCTGCTTCATCGTCCAGATCCATTGATGGAAGCAGACGACATCGCCGAAGCTTTTGATACATTGCAGCGTGAAGGCAAGGTTCGTCATTTTGGCGTATCCAACTTCAACCCGGAACAAGTTGAAATGGTTCAGTCATGGATTAGTCAACGCCTGATGATTAACCAATTACAATTCAACGTGGTTCACTCTGGGATGATCAAGGAAGGCATGCACGTTAACATGGTCGATGATGCAAGTGTCATGCACGATGGCGGCATTATGGAGTACTCGCGCCGAAAGAACATGACGATTCAAGCATGGTCCCCATTCAACTATGGCTTGTTTGAAGGCATGTACATCAATGATCCGAAGTTTGAGAAATTAAACGATAAGTTAGCCGAATTGGGTGACAAATATCACGTCTCAAAGAATGCAATCGCAACGGCCTGGATTTTGAGACACCCGGCCCACGTCCAAGTATTACTGGGAACAATGAACCCAGAACATATCAAGGATAGCGCGGCGGGTGCTGATATCGAGTTAACCAAGCAAGAGTGGTATGATCTGTTCTTCGCGGCGGGAAATGTGCTGCCATAGAAATGGAGAGTGCGACGAGCAACGGTTTGACACGGAGAACTAAGGGTCCTCTAATTGAAATCCTGATTTTGGATTTTAATTAGAGGACCTTAGATCGCAGTGTCAGTTGCGTCGGAGCACGTTTTTCAAGGTAAAAAGAAACAGCGTTCAAAGCAACCACCAATCACTTCCCTACAGAAAAAACAAAAAATGACGGCCAAAAAGAAAACTTGGCCGTCATTTTTGCGTATATATAAAGTGATGGCAAAAAAGCCATTGTTGCTTTCCCCGGCAAATTGCACACAAGTGTGCATACTCTCCTTACACGCTTGCCTTCAAGCATCCCTTTCTGGTATGTTTGAAGGTGAAGCTTACATATAGAATCGAGGACAAACCATGAGTCAACATAAGAAGTATCATCGCAGAAAAAAATCTACCCTGGGCCTTAAAAGCATCGTCTCATTGATCGTTATTCTCGCCGGCATGTGGTTTGGATTAGGCCAACAACCGACCAGTCTCAATTCAATAGTTAGTCAGATTTCCAGTTCTTTATTTCACACCAGTAAAAGCGTTCCAAGCGACCAATTGGCGAAGCTTGACTATCATTCCGGAGATCCCAGTTATATCTTTGTGAACCATAATAAAGCCCAACTGGATCCCAACTCATGGAAAACCAACAAAGTGATTTATGCCAACTTGGACAATTTTAACCGGACCAGCACTGGCAATTTAGCCTACTTGGAACCCAGAAACGTGGTCTCCGATGAGAATCGCGTTCGTCAGTACGTTGAGCCGACTGCTTGGCACCAGAAATTTGTCAACGGTCAGCCAATCATTAACCGGGGCCATTTGATCGCCTATTCGATTTCTGGCGGAATCAGTTCTTCCGGGCAATATCAACCCAATGACATTTCTGGTGATCAAAACAACCCCAAAAATCTATTTACCCAGACAAGTTTTTCCAACCAACGCATTCAGACCATCTTTGAAAGTAAAATCCGCGAGTCGCTTCGTAAGGGTAATAAGGTTATCTTCTTTGCCAAACCAATTTTCCGGGGAAATGAGCTAATGGCGAGAGGAATTCACTTGGAAGCCATTTCAACCAATCGATCGCTTAATTTCAACGTCTACTTATTTAACGTTCAGCCAAATGTGCAATTTGACTACGCAACAGGTCGTTCACACATCGACCGGTCGATGACTGTTCCGGAACCGTAAAAAAACGAGTGCCGGATTAATTGGCCACTCGTTTCATTTATGTTAATGATTTTAAGCCCGTTGTGCGCCATCAATCACAAAGTCGGCACCATTGGCAAATTTCGATTCGTCGCTGCCAAGATAGACACAAATTTCACCAATATCAACCGGTTCACCCATATGACCAACCGGAATGGTCTTGGTAAGTGCTTCTTCATAGCCTTTAGGGACGATATCAGTGGCAATCCAACCTGGGTGGACATTGTTAACTCGAATATCGAGTTTTTGCTGAGCCAAAGACAGGGCGGTGGCATGGGTTAGTAGACGGCTGCCACCTTTACTTGCGGAATAAGCCGGACTTAACGGCAAGCCAACCAATCCCGCGACAGAAGAAATATTAATGATTGATCCCTTACCGTTAGTGGTCTGCTTCATTGCCTTAATGCCGTACTTTTCACCAAGAAATGTTCCGGTCAAATTGACATCAATGACATTTTGCCAATCTTCGAGGCTGAGGTCGTCAAGTGGGCCATTGACGCCGCCAATACCAGCATTATTAACGACGATATCAACACGGCCAAATTTCTCAATTGCTTTTTGAGTCGTCTCTTGCCAGGATTTTTCATCGGCAACATTTTGCTGAACAAATAAGGCCTTATCATCGCCAAACTTTTCAACGGCTTTCTTCCCGCCTTCAACGTTATGGTTGGCGGTAATGACAACCTTGGCTCCCTCACGAATGTAGCATTCCGCAATCCCTAAGCCAATTCCTGCAACGCCCCCGGTGATAATTGCAACTTTGTCTTTTAATCGATCCATGATATGAACTCCCTTCAGGTTTAAATCTGTCACAAGTGTACCTGAAGAAAAATGGAATATCAATTGATTTGCTCACTATTTCACTTAAAAATATTGATTCTGCTAATTCCAATCATGGTAAAATTAGTCAAACGCTGCTACTAAAGTACCGACAAGGAGTTTAGATCAATGACAAAAATCACCGACATAATGCGTCAACAAGCTAACCCATTGTGGGAAGCCAGCTTCAATCATCCCTTCATTGAACAACTTTCAACAGGCGCACTTTCCCCGCAAACCTTTCGTTATTACTTAAAACAAGATCGTTTTTATTTGGAAAACTTCGCTGCGCTGCATGGCAAAATCGCTGATCAAATAGACGATCCGGACATCAAGGCTTTTCTCTACGCCGGAGCTGAAGGTTTTAACGATAGCGAAAAGGAAGTTCGGAAAGAATTTTTCAGCGAATTAAAGATTACCCAAGAAGAAATTGACCAAACGCATATCGCCCCGACCGCGTATAGCTATGTGACCCATATGTATCATGAATTAAATGAAGGGACCCCTGCCCGGGCCGCCGCGGCGCTATTGCCGTGCTATTGGTTATACAACGAAATCGGCAAAAAGCTCATTCAATTAGGCTCACCAATTAAAATCTATCAGCGGTTCATTGAAACATATGAAAGTCCCGATTTTACAACGGCGACTGACAAGATGATTCAAATTGTCGATCAGCTTGCTGAAACCGCCGATCAAAAAGAACAACAAGAGATGATCCAAGCGTTTGTTCGAAGCAGCTATTTTGAACTTCATTTTTGGGAAATGGCTTATCAACGTCAAGAATGGTCATAAGCTACTGACCTCCCACTAAAAATCCAGTTAAAGAAGGCTTTTAAATGACAACTTCACACATCTATATGTTTCACGGCTATACTTCCAACGGAAATGACCACTGGTTTCCCTGGTTGGAACAAAATATCGAATCAAATCACCACATTCCATTTAAAAAACTAAACTTTCCAGATTCCGATCATCCTGACGTCGATGCTTGGAACCAGTGCTGTGATCAAAATATCAAAGCGGAAGACGGCATCACGCTGGTCGGGCATAGTCTTGGCTGCATCCAAGTTCTCCATTATTTGGAGCAGCATGACATCAAAAACGTTAACGTCTTACTGATATCAGGCTTTGACGAGCCCATTTGGACGCTGCCGGAGCTTGATTCATTTACGGCGCATCCTGTTGACTACACCTCCATTTTGCCTAAAGTTCGCCAAGTAACTGTTATTTCGGCCATCGACGATGATAGTGTCCCTTATCCTTACACACTGACTTTAGCTAGACACCTTCATGCCAAATTCATCTTGATGCCGTCCGGTCATCATTTCACGGATACGGGAAAAGACAAGGTATTGCCAATTGCATTGACCGAACTGGAAAATCTGATTAAATAAAAAATCGTTTCGAAATCCACCAAGCGGACTTCGAAACGATTTTTAGTTAGTTTAAAACCTCTGATACCCGCCGCGCCAATACTCGTGCGTAATAGATATCACCGGTGAGATTCAGGTGGACGCGATCGCTCACATACCAGCCCTTGTGTCCTTTACTGGCTTTATACCAGTTAACCAGGTGGACGTTGGCATGCTTCTTGGCATTTTTAGCAATCATTCGATTCGTCGTATTTTGCCAATGCCTTGGAACCCGGGTGTTAATCCAAAAAATCTGTCGTTTCTTGCCAACCGTTTTCAATACGGCATTAATATCGTGTTGGGTTGGTGGGCCGTTAATTCCCAAGTTAATCACAATGTACTTTGCCAAATGGCCCTGGGCTTTTAACTTACGGACAATTCCCGGCAGTGAATAGAACTGCCGTCCGACCGATCCGCTAACGGCACTATGGTGAAAGACGCGTTTAACATCGGGCTTCACGTCCAGCATCACAGAATCGCCGATGGCAGTAATGTGCGTTTTCGAAGCGGTTCTGGTTTCTAATTTGGTCAATTTATAATGTCTGGCAATCTTTTTTTCGCGTTTTGTCAGGTGAATCTTTGCTGCCTTTTTGGCGGTCTTAGACGTTCGGGTGGCCTCTTGGCGAGTATTTCCCTGAGAGACTTTACCGATACTGACCATTAAAATGCCAACCGCACAGACCACGGCAAGACTGATCAATAATGACTTCTTCAATGAATGGGTTGATTTTTGCATCTGAACTCCTTTGTTAAATCTAACAACAATATCTCAAACATCTTATACCAAACCATCAAAGAAGTACACCTTAATTCGATTCAAATCGTTGAATTTTGAGTAACGGACCGGTTTTGACAGCCTCAATAAAGGCTTCATCGTGGTCGATGATCAGCATTGTTGGCTGATGCTTCAAGATGAGATCCTGAATCTGCTGGCGGGTAATGACATCGAGATAGTTCAACGGCTCATCCCAAATGTACAGATTTGCGGCTTCGGACAATGACCTGGCTAAAGAGATCTTCCGCTTTTGTCCCATACTTAAATCACCCAAATCCTCATCAAAGGCTGCCCGTTCAAACCCCAATTTACGCAATGTATTCAAAAACGTATTTAATTCGATGCCAAATCGAACCGCATATGCTTGAATGGACCCACACATCGTTTCAAAGTCCTGACTCAGATAAGAAATCTTGATACTGGGACTTTTTAAAATTGTCCCATTGACGATCAGATCACGCTGCCCCATCAGTGCCTTGAAAATTGTCGTCTTCCCCAATCCGTTGGCACCAGATAAAACAAGGCGTTGTCCCCGTTTTAAATCAAAGCTCAGCGGCTGGTTTAAAATGCGCCCTTCCCGGCCAACTTGAATCTGGTTAACCTGCATTAGATGCACTTGATGCGGTTGTTCATCCTTCATTGTCAATGGAACCACGGTGTCAACGTTCTTCATTAACACTTGCTTCTCATCAATAGCTGATTTTGTTCGTTTCAACGTATTTTGAGATCGCTGCATGGATTTAGCCGCTTTATGGCTTAAAAATCCTTTGTCCAACCTAGCATGTAAGTCTGATTTACGTCCCTTTTGTGTCTTTGCCTCAGCACGCTTCGCCCAGCCTTCAATTTGTTCAGCACTGGATTTGAGCCGCTTAATTTCTTGTTGGAGCTGTTGCTTTTCCTCGATTTCTGATTGTGTTTCCCGCTGATATTCTGCTGCCCAGGTATCATAGTTGCCGGCAAACAGCTGAATTTTCGCCCGATCAATCGACAACACGTGGTCAATGACCTGATTGATAAAATGGCGGTCATGACTCACCACGATAAAGCCACGCTTGTGTTTCAAATAATCGGCAACCACCGCCCGGGCTTCGACGTCCAAATGATTGGTTGGTTCATCGATTAACTGAAAACACCTGTCGTCGGTAAACAGGGCCGCCAAAAGCGCCTTGGTCTGTTCGCCGGGGCTAAGGGTATCAAAGGGCCGATTTAAGACCTGATCGCTTAGTCTCAGTTGGTCCATTTCGACTTGAATTCGCCATAACTCGCTTGATTCCAATCCAGCAATCGTTAAGAGAACATCTTGCGTTTTCTGCCGTGGATCTGACACTTCCTGCGGAAAAGCCCTGAACACCACAGTTGTGTCGATCGTTCCCTGGTAATGTAAGTTTCCTAGAAGAAGCTTGATAAACGTGGTTTTTCCACGTCCATTACGACCGATGAGCCCAAGCCTCCAACTCTCGTCGATATTAAGACTAAATTGATCAAATAACTTGTGAAGCATGCCATCATATTGAAAGGACAGCTTATTAATTTTGATAGTTCCCATAAATTCACCTCATTCTGACACGCAGAAAAAGGGGATCAGTGCATGAAAATAGCCCACATTGCGAGACCGCAAGTGAGCTATTCTAAATGGGTGCATTCAGGTTTATAAGGCCACCAAAAAAGTGCCCCTTATGAAGAAGTCCATTTAAATTGCAAAATCGCACAGAATAGCCCCTGTTTCTAAACAGTGAGTAACTAATATCTTCTGAATTAACGATTTGCAATCTTCAATGGCGACACATCCTTTTATAGTCGAATAATTTCAAAGTCTATTTTTACATATTACCAATTTATTGTCCAGTCATCCTATTTTTTGACGAAAAGTTCGCCAAAATTTTGGTCATAAATAAAACGCTTTAAATCTGAGAAAAAGGCTGTATTTACGGGTGATATACGTTACAATGAAGGTGTAAAGAAAGCGCAAACAATTTACTGATTTTACACATTATGTCCGAATGATTTCTCTGTTAATTGCTTGCAATTTTACAATCACTTAATAGTACGGGGGAGCGATCTTATGGATGAAAATTTGAAAATCACCGTGATTGGCTTGTTAACATTAGTATTTGGAACTGTGCTGGCTTCCGTTTTGGCTAGTCTTGGCATTACTAACATCATTCCCGGCTTGTTATCATTCCTTGTCGCAGCTATTATTGTAGTGACCGCATTTACATTTAGAGATCATCATTTGGCATCTAAACATTAATTTAGATGACGGATGTATTGAGGTTGCGTCAAAAGTGTCAGCTTTTGACGCAACCTCTTTTTAGTATTTCCAAATTATCCAGTTGAACCGGGCTTAAAGTTTATCGTCGAAAAAATTCTCTTCCCAGTTTATTTCTTTTAGATATTTGCTGGCCTCTTTTTTGGCCAACTTCGACAAGTCGCGATTTTCGACAAACATCGATACCCAAAATGGATTGTATTTACTGTAATTGCGCAACGCCCAGCCAATCGCTTTTTGAATAAAAAATTCGTCTGTATCAATATCATAGTCAATTGCGAGAGTGAGTAAATGCGTATCCAACGTTTCTTTTTCATGAAGTTGCAAAATAATTGAGATCCGACGCATCCACATGTTTGGATGCTTATAAAACAGATTAAAAACTGCCCCTTTTTGCTCCGAATGCAGCACAACGAATTTGCCATACAGTTTTCGCCACGAATCAACCGTGTCCCACCAGGATTTACGCTGAATGTATTGGGTGAGCTCCTTTAAATCCGAATAGGTGAATCGGGTTACATTGGCATAAGCCACGTCAATCGCAACGTATTGATATTCCCGTTCAACCCGATCATACAAATCAGCAATTAATGAATGAACGGATCGGATCGGCAGTTTCTTGGATTGCTGAATCAATGCCTTAGACTGGGCCTTTCGTTCCGGTGTTTGTAATCCCAAAAATTGAAATTGCTGCCGCATATATTTTTCCATGTCAGCTTGCTTATCCGGGTTACCAATCATTTCAAACATGTCAAAATCCCTCCAACTTCTTATTTCACAACGTACCTTCGAACCTGAATCGGCTCCAGGTAATCATTCAGCCGCTCGAATAACATGGCCAGCCAGCTAAAGGCCAGTAGAAACGCCAAAATTTCAAAGGCTGTTAATGATAAATAACCCCGGATGTGCGTTTCAAGCGACTAAAGACCACTGAGAAGCTAATCAGACCACTTAACGTCGTCAGCATCAAGACCATGGTGGCAACTGATTCACTGCCGACGAGCGAGACCGAATAGATTTTGCGGACCAAAAAATAACCAACAAACACGCAGGTCATCAAAATTGTGAGGACAATCATCCCCCAGCGCTGCTTTTTGGCTTCGACCGGCTTCGGGGATTGAATAATCAATTCATCCGTTCCCATATGTATTTCGACTTCTAAACCCGACCGGACTCCCAGCTGGGCTTTCAGGTCATCCGGTAATGCTAAAATATGTTTTTCTGCCACTCGTACCACTCCTCAAAAGGTTTATACTAATTTTAACAGTTTATACAGGAGGGATTCGATGTTTCTTGATAAAGTTGACGACCACGTTTCATTCAAACTACCAACAACCGCAGATGCAGCGGCCATGCTTGACCTGATTGACAACAACCGCCAGCAGCTTGGTGAATGGCTGCCGTGGGCCAAATCCATGATGGCAATCAGCGATGAAGAGAAATTCCTGGACTATGGGATTGAGAAGATGGCACAGGGTGACTTTTGGTTTGCGATTATCTTGGTTGATGATGAACCGGCTGGGATGATTGACCTCCATCAATTTAGTCACAACCATCGCCATGCTGAAATCGGCTACTGGCTGGCACACCATTTCCAGGGACGTGGCATTGTAACCCGCAGTCTTTCCCATCTCGAACAAATTGCATTTTCCGAACTGGATTTAAATCGAATTGAAATCCTGGCAGATGTCCGTAATCAAAAAAGCCGCAACGTCGCAAAACGTTGTGGCTTCACTCAAGAAGGGGTTCTAAGAGAATCGGCATTCTATAACGGTGCCTACCACGATATGGCCTTATATTCCAAATTAAAGTCAGAATCCTTATTTAGCAAATAGGATGGTGATCAGTAAAATCAGGGCGGCCACCAAAATCGATTGACCGTGCAAATATTGAATCAAATAACCGTTTAATAATGCCCCAACAAAGAAAGCGCCGATGAGTGTTGCAATGTCACCGGCCTTTTTGAGTGCCTGCATATCGCCCTGAGCCACAAAATCCAGCAGGCTTTCTGACAATGTGCGGACATTTCCGGTCATCATCAACGGCGTAAACGGGGCGTTCTTTAAACGACGAAATTCCTGGAGCTGAGAAGCGGCGGCCAGCGCCAACAAGCCGGTCGTCAACAGAATCGAAACGTGTCCGGCAATGACGCTCACCACAACGAAAATCACAATTTCAAAGCTTAAAGTGAGCCGTTTCCTAGTCACGGCGCGTTCGCTTGGGTAATGGTATTGAACGACCCGGATAATGGCAACGCCAACCGCAAACATCACTAATGAGACCAACGCTTGGACGATGCTGCCATAGTCTCCTCTGCCGATTCGCAAACCCGTCAGGATTAAGTTTCCGGTTTGCAATCCGGCAAAGACGCCGCCATCTTGAATATAGGTGTATGAATCAAGCACACCAGCTGTCATGACCAGAAGCGCACCACTCAACAAGCGCTCATATGGTCCAATTACCTGTTTTTCCATCCAGTTTTCCCCCTACACTTTTGAAGATAATTCTGTACTAGTTTAACTTCAAGAAGCTGCAGAGGCTAACAAAAGCACCTGGGATTTAATTCAGCACCCGGTTCATTTCGTTGTATAAAATACTGCGGTCCACGAATCCGGTATCGGCAACATCAAACGCCTTAATGGTATCCGTTCCCAATAGCAGTGAGCGAGTTTCAACGCCGATTTGCTGGTCGGTCAGGCTAATAATATTATAGCTGGTGCCGTCAGTGATGAAATGTCTGTGGGGGTTGGCACAGTTGATATGATAGGCAGTTGAATCCGCCGTCACATTTAAGATGCCATTTTCCAGGAAGAGGTTTGCGTAATGGACATGCCCCGAAAAAATCGCTTTGACGTTGGTATCTTCAATCACGCGCCGGAGCTCCTTACCATTTTGCAGGATACTATATTTCATTTGTTCGAGTGGTGCGCCTAATAACGGGTGATGCATGAACAAAATTGCCGGTTTGGGCGAAGAGTGAAGTTCGGCACGTAACCATTCCATTTGGCGCTCGTCAATGTAGCCTTGTTCCAAGTCGCCGCATTTCGTATCCAAGAAATAAAAGTCCCACTCATTGTTAGAAATACTGTAATAGTAGCGGGTTAGATAGGATTTTTGTAAATAGCCCTGATAAAACGGCCGAGTTCGGTCATGATTGCCAAGAATGACGCGAATTGGGACATTGAATCGGCGCTCCTCTTGGTCAATCACGGTCTTAAAATCACGATAATCATTAGCGCTACCTTCGTGAATCAAGTCACCGGTAATCACGATTAGATCAGGATTGACCCTCGTGGTATAAATGTCATCAAACACCTGCATTAATTTTAACAGTGGGTCGACCCGCTGATTGTTGGCAGGTCTGGCGTTCTTCGGTGTTAAATGCGTATCAGAAATTTGACAAATTTTGTAATCAAACATAATTGATCCCTCCATCGCCTAAATTCAGTCATAACTGCAACAAGACTGGTGCTACCAGAAACGGATAATTGAGAATACCTTTAGGATAACAATTGATTGTAAAAGAACCATTACAGATGTGTATAAGTCATGTAAAACGACATTAAAGAAATAAAAAAGCTGACGCCAAAACATCATGCGTCAGCTAAATTGAGGATTATGGTGTCATAAACTTCACAAAAGCGCCAAAAAATCTAAAAATAACGGCCAGGATGCCACCAACAAAGCCAAGGATTTCTTGAATCAGTGAGACTTGATGCTGGTGCTTATTTTTAGCCCGCTGCTTCGGCAATTGAAGGCTTTGGTCCGCCTTCATCGGAATGACAGCTGAACTGGCATTATCTTTAAGTCTGACAATCGCATTTCCAATTGTGGCGCCTTTTTCAACAGGAAGCTTCGACTGGGTCTGAGTGTAGTTCACAACATGAGCACTCTCAGTGCCGACTTTTTGCCAAATAACCGCAGTTTGCTCCTCTGGTGTCGCCTTGATTCGATGACCATTGATTGTAAACGTGCGATCAGCCAGTGCGACCTTAGTTGGTTGGTACTTCCCATTGACCGCATTAATCAACTTGTTCATCGATGTATACAGCGTATTGCTATCAATGATGGTCGCAATTAAATGCCGGCCATCGTGCCAGTAAGTGACCGTAATACATAAACCGGCGTTTTCCGTGAAACCGGTTTTTAAGCCATCGACATGCGTACTTTTGTGGTAAAACGCCGAACCCGGTAACAATCGATTTGAATTAATGAGTACCTGGCTGCCGACTTTCATTGACGGCTGCTTACTCCACTTGGTAATCGTTGGAAATTCTTCTAATACATGAGCGGCAACCGTTGAAATTGCCTTGGCGCTTACCATATTCTGGGCTTTGGCAGTCGTGTGCGGCACCTGATAGTGATACTTACTCAAATCCGTATTATCAAGTCCGGAACTGCTGACAAACGTCGCCTGCAGATGCCACTTTTTGGCCTGCTGGTTCATCATTTTGACAAAGGTCGCATTGCTGCCACCGCCAACCAGATTTCCAAGGGCAATCGCTGATGAATTAGATGACGCAATCAGAGCCGCCTTGTACAAATCGCGAACGGTATACTGCTTGGTTCGCTTAATACGAAAGCCACCAACTTCATAACTCTTACTCATCTTACGTAATTCTGAATCAACCGGTACTTTTTGGTCCCAAGAGATTTGGTGATTGTCAATTGCTTTTTTAGTAAGGTAAAGCGTCATTAATTTGGAGAGGCTGGCAATGGGTCGCTTGGTGTTGCCGTTTTTTTGGTAAAGTACCTGCCCAGTTTTCGCATCCATCACGTAAGCTTCTTTAGCTTCAAACTTTTGCTGCTGGCCCTTGTTGGCACTTACTTGAATGACCATCAACATTAAAGTGGCCACAAATCCAGCCAATGCGATAACCAATTGCTGCCAATGAATGCGGTGGTGTTTGGCCGCTGTTTGCAAGATTGCGCTCACCTCCAAAAATAATTTATTCAGACGAAATTATCGTACTCCAATCTGAATCAAATTTGGCCTTTCTTGGAAAAATCTTTAGATATTATTCAAGGTTGCATGCTTCTGCCCATCTTATCAATCCGTTGGCGGACCGCCTGCTCTTTACTGCGCATTTCCCACGTTGCCGAGTGAATAATGCTGTTGCTGCGGCTAACTTTAGTGTATAGGGCATCCGGATAATAGAGAATTTTATGTGCAGCCAATGTGTACTGGGCGGTAAAAAGCAGATCCTCGGCTAAATCCAACGTTTCATCAAATCGAAGCTGGTTATCCTGGATAATTTTCATCTTGAACCCCTTATTCCAGGTATAACCACCAAAGTCACCACCACGATGATTAATCGAGGCGTAGGCGTTTGTTTTTGAAATTTCAGTAAAAGCGTGGCGCCCGGATTGACCGCCACGCCATCCCCACGTGTAACCAACACCTACCAGGTCAACGGTCGGATCAGTAAATCCGGTTGCGATCACCTCAAGGTAGTTTGGTTCCAACAAATCATCGCCATCGACAAAAACGATGATTTCACCTTTGGCGTGCTCGATCGCATAGTTTCGCGCCTTTGATACCCCTTGATGGGTGTCAAAATAGTGCGCATGAATCCGCGGGTCCGCTTGTTCAAATTGGGCGACCGTATCCGCGGTTTTGTCAGTGGACGCGTCGTCTACCAACCAAATTTCGAAGTTTTGATCAGTCTGATGTAGAATGCTTTCCAGTGTTTTGTTCAAATACGAGCCTAAATTATAGGTCGGAATCGAAATCGTAATCATTGGTAAATCAGCCATTGTAATCGCCTCCATGGTACTTTTTGGTGAGTATACGGCTGAAATTTCTTGGGGGCAACTGATTTGCCTGAAAATGCATTCGACACTGACGACAAAAGGAATGCAAACTTGACGACGTCGTGCAGCGCCTAGTCCTGTGGATGACGACCCTGTCCCCTACTGTGTAAGACAAAAAGTCCATCGACGAGCAAAACGCTTTGGATGGCTACGGGGGTGATCATTTTTATCCTTTTTTCATGTTTTTCTGCTTTTGAGCTATGCTCCGACGGCCGCAAACACCGTGCAGCGCCTAGTCCTGTGGACGACGCCCCTGATCCCTACTGCATAAAGAGAAAAGACCAACGATGAACAAACCCGTGTCTCCCCCTGTTATTTTGCCGAAATGCGTTCCGACGACCCTGTCCCCTACTGTGTAAGACAAAAAGTCCATCGACGAGCAAACCGTTCGTCAATGGACTTTTTGTCTTACACTCCGGGGCCAAACCGGGTCTCGTCACGCTCTATTCATGTTCCGCATGCGACTTGGACTTGGCACTATTTTGACCATAGTAGGCGTTCTTACCATGCTTACGGTAGTAATGCTTGTCTAATAGATATTGTGGCACGTGGGTTTCATCCCGCGTTAATTGTAATGCGTGATAGCTGATTTCAGCTGAAACTTCCAATACCTTGGCATTGTACACGGCTTTATCCGCTGTAGGACCCCAGGCAAATGGTCCGTGTTGGCTGACCAATACTGCCGGAACAGCATCTGGATCCACGCCACGGCGTTCAAATTCGTCCACAATTACTTTACCAGTGTTCAACTCATAAGCTTCTTCAATCTGCTTCTTCGTCAAAGCTGGGGCACATGGAATATCGCCATAGAATGTGTCGGCATGCGTCGTACTTACCGCTGGAATATCCATCTTGGCTGCCGCAAAGGAAACCGCCCAAGGTGAATGGGTATGGACAATCCCACCAATATTTGGGAAGTGATTGTACAAGTAAGTATGGGTTGGCGTATCTGATGAAGGATTCATGTCGCCTTCAACAACTTTACCGTCCAAATCCACAACCACCATATCTGATGGCTTTAACTTGTCATATTCAACACCGGAAGGCTTGATAACGAATAAGCCCTTGTCACGGTCAATTGCGGAAACATTTCCCCAAGTGAAAGTGACCAAATCCAATTGTGGTAAGCGCATATTTGCTTCATATACTTCTTGTTTGAGATCTTCTAACATTAATTTTCAGCCTCCAACTGTTTACTTCATTTTCATTGATTTAACGGCTTCGGCTTCTACAGGCAATGCTGCCTTGTAGTTGTCGATGAACTTGTCATAGCCTTGAACGCTGGCATCTTCAGGATACAAAGTTGCCTTGGTTGAATCTTTAAAGACACGGTTTTCAAGGTAATCTTCCAATGCTTCACCATTTTCACGATTTACACAGAAGAGGGCCAAAACAGCCATTCCCCAAGGACCACCCTCACCGGCATTTTCCATTACAGAAATTGGGGTGTTGAGTGCATCGGCCAAAACTTGTTGGGCCACAACCGGTGTCTTGAAGATTCCACCTTGTGCAACCAGCACGTTGGTCTTGATGTGTTCTTCTCGAAGCAGGATATCCATCCCGATCTTCAGAGGGGCAAATGCTGAGTAAATTTGAGTCTTAATGAAGTTGGCTAAATTCAACTTGCTGTCTGGCTTGCGGACAAACAATGGACGTCCTTCAGGCATTCTTGTGATGTTTTCCCCTGAAAGATAGGCGTAGTTAACCAACCCGCCGGCATCCTGGTCACCCTTAACGGATTCAGCAAACAATGTGCCATACAAATCATCCGGCTTCAACTGAAGGCCGAGTGCTTTTGCAAATTCGCCAAAAATGCCAACCCAGGCATTAATATCTGAGGAACTGTTGTTAGTGTGCACCATGGCAACTGGTGCACCATCTGGTGTCGTTACCATATCAATATCTCGGTGAACTGCCTTCAAAGGTGCATCCAAGACAACCATTGAGAAAGCAGAAGTTCCGGCAGAAATATTACCAGTCCGTTTCTTAACACTGTTGGTTGAAACCATTCCAGTTCCTGCATCCCCTTCAGGTGGGGCAATCAATGAACCAGCTTGCAAGGTTCCGCTTTGATCCAACAATTTGGCACCATCAGCGATTAACTCGCCAGCCTTCTTACCAGCAGGCAAGACTTCCGGCAAAATATCCTTGAAGTTCCACGGGTATTTTTGAACTTCTGGTAATGAGCTGAATTTGTCAGCCATTTCCTGATTGTAATTAACTGTGGCTTCGTCGATTGGGAACACACCTGATGCATCGCCGACTCCAAGAACCTTCTCACCTGATAACTTCCAAGTCACATAGCCGGCCAAAGTGGTGATAAAGTCGATGTCCTTAACGTGCTTTTCGTCATTAAGAATTGCTTGATATAGATGCGCAATGCTCCACCGTTCTGGAATATTGAAGTCAAACAACTTGGTCAATGCTTCAGCAGCATCACCAGTAATATTATTTCTCCAAGTTCTAAATGGTACTAAGAGTTCATCATTTTTATCAAATGCCATGTACCCATGCATCATGGCACTGACACCAATTGAACCAATATTTTTAATATCAACACCATATTTGTCATGAACCTGTAGTGCAAGGGTCGCATAACTTGTCTGAATCCCATCCCAAACTTTTTCGATTGGGTATGTCCAGATGCCATCACTTAATTCGTTTTCCCAAAGATAATCTCCAGATGCAACCGTCTGGAAATCGTCGGTTACCAAGACAGCCTTAATTCGGGTTGATCCAAGTTCGATCCCCAACGAAATGTTTCCGCTTACAATTTCATTCCGTACTCGACTTTCGTCCATTGTTTTTTCCTCCACGTCACTACGTTTAGTTTTCGTTTACCCCCTAATTGTAAAATATTCGTACGTATAAATCAATCACTTTCGAAATTTGTAGAATAAATATTTTTAAAAAAGTAATTAAACCAGCATCGATAGGCCGTCCTCATCCAAAATACGGACTTTGGATCCGGAAACGTCGACCAAATCTTCTGCAGCTAATTGTTTAAATGTCCGACTGATCGTTTCGGGAGTCGTCCCCAAAAATGTGGCGATATCTTTTTTCTTCAATGGCAGTTTAAACGGATTTTCTTTAAGTCCGGCACTGGTTTCCAGCAGATATTTTGCCAACTTGCCGGCCATATCAGAGGTCGATGAAATCGTTTTTTCGGCTTGCATGTTATTGATTTGTTGGCTCAGCGTCTGCAGCAGGCTGACTGATAATTCCGGACTCTTTTGAAGCAGCTTTTGAAAGGCCCCCTGCTCGATCTGGCAAACGTTGGAATCCACCAGAGCGGTTGCAGTCACGTTTCGTTGATCCCCGTTAAACAGGGCAGCTTCTCCGTCGAAGTCACCGGGTTGAAGGACCTTCAATAATTGTTCTTTCCCGTTAGCAGCTACCTGTGAAATTTTGACCTGACCGGCTTCCAGAATCATAAAATGACCAACGGTATCGCCGGCAAGGTAAATAATGGTTCCCTTTGGATAGTCGTGTTGAACAACCAATTTGGCAACCTCGGTCTTTTGATCTTCTGGTAGGGAATGAAACATCGGTACTAAGTTGACGCACTCTAAAGCTTGTTGTAAATCCATCGTTTCCACCTCATTATTCGTTCAGTAACTGGTCAAACCATTGCCTGGTTCCGTCATCGGACGCCGTGTTGATATCAAATCCAAATGGTGCGAAGATGTCTGCTACCTTTTCCCAATCGATCAGTCCCCCGGACGTTAAACTATCATTTAATGCGTCCATTTTTTCCATGGTCATCTCTTTAAAGATATTCGGATTATCTTTTGAAATAAAAATCAGCATGTTGGCGTCCAACTGTCGGAGAACAACCTCTTGAATATGACTCCCTGGATAAATTTGAATTCGTTGCGCCAAGGGAACGGCTGGAATTTCACGCCGGAGAAAATGCTCAATCTCTGGCCAGTTTGCGACTAGCCGTTCATAAAATTTAAACGGCACATGAACGTTAACTTCCTTTAATGTTTGCGTTAAGACGCTATCTAAATCCCAGACACCAGCAGGCGGATTATCCCGTAACAGTTCCTGCAAAAATCGTTGAACCGTTTGCTTGTCGACACCGGTTAACCGTTTCTTAAGCGTCAATCCATATCGAACCAAGACAAAATTTTCAAAGTCTTCCGACTTGATTGTGCGACCCGTGTCGGTGTGCGTCTGTTTTCTAATTGCCTTAATTTGTTTGAGTCGTTTTGATTTGGCGAACCTGCCCTGTTTGACCATAAATTATGTCACCGCTCACTTTTCTTATTATTAATCTTCTTCACTTATTATAACGATCAATCGCGGTTTCTCCTAGCATGAGTGTTTAAGTGGCCGTGAAAGAGTGAATTCACCACTTTTCTAATCTGTAAAGGAAATAATGGGCTCCAGCCACCATTTACACAACTTTTACATTCATTTAATGGGAAAGAGGCTTCTTTAACTTTAACAAGTTTGTAACAACCTGCTCGAATGGTACCCGTATCATGGAACGCCATTGTCACACTTTTGTCTTATTTGTAAACGCGGTTGACGGTCGAGTGAGATCTGATATTATATTTGCGTGATTGATTTATGCGGCGTTCACTTCAGTTAATCAATCATCTTCCAAAATCATTTTCAAAGCATCCAGAAGTGTTCCGGAACACTTATTTCAATTCAAGCATTCATCAGATTTTTGGAAGTCAGGTTTTCGTTTCAACTGTGAACGTAATTCTAGAAACAGTAATCTAAAAGGTGGTTATTACAATCAAAAAGAGTCTATTAACATTATCCGTAGTTGCAGGTGTCTTAGGATTCAGTGGCGTGGCTGCAAGCGCAAGCACTTATACCGTTAAGTCGGGAGATACGCTGGCTGAAATCGCTGCAAAACACAATGACAGTGTCGACGGAATTGCAAAGCGCAATAAATTAACCGACAAGAACCTCATTTTAGTCGGTCAAAAGCTCGAAATTGGAAAGAATGCCAAGGCATCAACGTCCAAAGCCAACAAAAAACACTTGAAGACGTCAACGTCAATTAAAAAGGGATCGGCTCACACTGCTGTAACATCCCAATCATCAAGTGACAGCAGTTCAACAACTGACGCAACAAGTAGCGCAACAACTACGCCAGAAGCATTCCAGTCACAAGGTGTGATTTACCAGGACGGTAAAAAGTGGACCTACTATACGGGTGCCGCATTTGCCGATGGAACGACAAATCACGGTGGCTATGATGCAGACGGCTACTTAATCGTCGCAGCCCCATCGGATGTTCCATTTGGAACCCATGTCCAAACCCCACTAGGTGAAGGCGTGGTTCATGACCGCGGAACAGCGATTGTGGGAAATCATTATGATCTGGTAATGCCCTAGAGTGTGACGAGACCCGGGAGATGCGGTTTCTAAGGGAGCTTTGGGTTGAACCCCGAACTTGGGTTTAGCCCAAAGCTTTCTTAGAAGTTAGCATCTGGGTCGTCGGAACACGTTTTAACAGAGTGTGACGAGCAACGGGGTGGCACGGAGAACTAAGTTCGCTTTGAATTAAATCCTGGTTTGGGATTTAATTCAAAGCGGCTTAGATCGCAGTGCCAGTTGCATCGGACCACGTTTCAACTATCATAAGAGCAAAGCTACCACAAACTAAGCAAATAAATGCAAACCAAAAACACCAGTACGCATGCAAGCACATGTTGATACTGGTGTTTTTTTGAATCAGTCTGATAACAACAGAAGCTTAACAAATACAATCAACAAAGGATCCCAAGTAAATCGGCGTTGCCGTCGCTACCCAACAATTCCATTTTCAACCATATCCATATACTCCTTTATTTCATCGATAATGTCACCCATATCCTCCATCCGCTTCACTTCTGGGTGCTGCTCAAAATATTGTTGAATGTCCACCATGACCATTGCGAGTGTGTTCATCAGATACTTTTTGACATGATCCCGATTCAATCCCGGACGTAAAACCATTTTTTTGAGCATTGCGTTAATGACTTGATTTGATACAACGGTTTCCCATTTTGAGAAAATATCGAAAACTTGTTTGCGAACTTTTGGTGGAATCATTGAATCCTGGCTGTATACCCTGGTTAATAACGCAAACTCGCTTGGATATTGGTGCGACAGTTGTGTTTTGTATCGAGTGGCGTTAATAATCATGCTGACCAAGTCATCTGAATCCGTCCAGACGCTTAGATCAACCACGTCGATTAAGGTCTTCATTGCCATCTGCACCGCTGCTACATACAATTTCTTTTTATTGTCAAAATACCTAAAGACCGAGCCTTTGGAAACCCCCGCCTTCTCAGCGATTGTATCCGTGCTTGCCCGGTATCCGGCATCTCCAAATTCCTGAACCGCAGCGACCAAAATTGCCTTTTCCTTGTCAGGATCACGGGGTAATCGTTTTGCCATTTTCGTCCTCCTAACTTTCCAAGTCGCGGTTCTGATAACCGATAAATCCAATGATAATCAGGACAATTGCAATCCCCAGCATCCACATTAACGGGGTGGCATTAATTGATTCGATTGGCACCTTTCGCGTCCAGTAAAACGGGGATAATTGAAGCGACCACTTTGGTAAATCCATCAGGTTTCCAAAGTATGTGATCATGAACGCCACACCCAGATATGCCCATACTAATGAGCGGATCTTCGGATAAATCCCGATAAAGGCCACTGTCAGTGACATAAACAGTACAACTGACGGGAAATTTGCAATGAAGGTTTGCCAGTAATCATTAAACGCAATTGGGTGTTTCATCACCACATTCCCTGCCGCCATGGCACTTAAAAGGGCAACCATTAACATAACTGCTGAAACGACCAGCCCAAACATGACGTAGGTTGCTAATAGATACCCACGGCTTTGCGGCTTCGTGAGAACCATCTGTAAGTAGCCACGGCGTTCTTCCGTGACCAAATGGGTGACAATCATCATTCCGGCAATCACTGCTAACAAGCTGAAGATAATCCCCAACAAACCGACAAATGAGAGCACCTGCAGCTTTTCAATGTGTTGAACGCCACTTTGACCGAGGACCTTTTGAATCGTTGGTGAGGTGTTAAAAATCTTGCCAATACTATTGAACACCGATCCATAACTGGCGCCCAGAACGGCCATCCCGACAATCCAAAAAATCGTCATTGACTTTTGATTCCAAAGTAGAAGTGTGGCCGGCCCTCGAAGAAAATGACTTCGCCGATTACCCGGATTAACATGAATCACACCGGCATCAATGTCTCGTCTGCTATTTAAGATGATCGCAATCAGAAACGCGACTACCCCCAGTGCGATTAACAATAAGACCGGAAACCAGTTGTTATGTCGATAGATCTGAGTTTTCTCCAACCAGCCCAACGGTGAAATCCAGGTGTACTTTGGGTTGGAAACGTCCGTTACCATCCGAATCAGATAAGCAATCCCTAGAAATGCGTAATTGTACATCGCGACGTTATGACTATCCGCTACCAACTGAGAAAAGATTAACGAAATCATTCCGAATGCCCAGCCGACAGCGGCAATCGCTACAGCTGCCAACCAGGTCCCATTGACATCACTTCCCGGCATATCAGCAATTAACGTGCCGAACCCAGTGATCAACACGAAGCCGACATTTGCGATCAGCAATTCGAGCGCCGCCGCCAAGATTGGTGCCAAGCGACCTACCGGGTGGCCACCAAGAATCATTTCGGTTAGTCCTGACTCTTCTTGCCCGCGGCTGGCACCAACCGCCAAGGTGTAATTAAAAATGATAATAAACAACCCCCAGAAAACCGCCATCTCCGAGGCAAAAATCAACGCCGTCGTTAAATGACCGCTGGGAACATTCCCAACCAGTGCGACCATCGCTTTGGATCGCAAAGTCGACCCAATTGCCGCAATTTGTTTCGGGGTGCCATAGATGCTGTCGAATTTGGCCGCCACTGCCACAAAGACACCCGCCAAAACGACCAGCCAGCCGATGATCTTGAACCAATCACGCTTTAAATTAGCCTTTAGTAACGCTAAGGTTTGTGTGTACTGTTCCATCTTACTCACCTACTTTTTGGTCATCATCAGAATGGTAGTAACGTAGAAAAAGATCTTCCAGCGTCGGCGGCGTGGTTTTCAGTTGCACAATTGTCTGTGCGGTCAATAAGGTCATCACGGACCCAATTTGGTCGGAATCCACGGTAAATTCAGCCATGGTGTGCTGGTCATTTTTGAAGTTCAACTGGTGCACACCTGAAGCTTGGTCAAGGCCATCCAGTGGTGAAGCTGTTTTGACAGCGACCACATTTCGCGTTAAATGCTGCATCGATTCAAGAGAGCCGGTCTCAATGACTTTTCCTTCCCGAATAATGGAAATCGTATCGCACATTTTTTCGACTTCCGATAAAATATGACTTGAAAGCAGAACACTTTTGCCGGCATCTTTCAGTGCGGCAACCTGTTGTTGGAAGATGAGTTCGTTCAGCGGGTCCAGCCCAGAAGTTGGTTCATCAAATATATAAAGGTCAACATCAGTTGAAAACGCCGCAATCAGTGCGACCTTTTGCCGGTTACCTTTGGAATACGTCCGATTTTTCTTACTGGTATCCAACTTAAAGGCCTTGATTAATTCATCAGTCTTGGCGGTATGCTGCTGCTTTGACATGTGAAGCAACATGTCAATCGTCTGCCCGCCAGTCAGATTGGGCCAGAGGTAAACGTCGCCTGGAACATAAGCCAAATTTTTGTGGATTTTAACCGAATCTTTCCAAGCATCCTCGCCAAAAACAGTGGCCGAACCGCCGGACTCCTTAATCAACCCGAGAATCACGCGAATCGTAGTCGATTTGCCAGCCCCGTTTGGTCCGATAAATCCAAGCACTTCGCCACTATGAAGCTGAAGATTAACATCTTTTAGGGCCGCCACTTTTCCAAATGATTTTTTGAGCCCCTGAACATCCAAAACTAATTGATTTTCCATCATGCCCACTCCTTTCGAGTAGCCAACGAACCTGTTAATTAAAAATTCACCCTGAGTATAGCATAAATGACTGAACAGTCAATAACCGAGCAGTCATTATTGGAAAATAAAAAATCAGGAGCTCAAAACTCCTGATATAAGTGGGTTTAATTTTACTTTTGAATATCTGGAACCTGTTCGATTTCATTGCCATAACGCCCATTTGGATTATGCCAAGTAAAGTCGTCATACCATAGATCCCGTTTGTTTTCATCTAATTGATTAATGCGTTGAACGTCTTCAGCACTCAGCGTAAAGTCAAAGATGTCACTGTTTTCGACAATTCGCTTCTCATGAACTGATTTTACAACCGTGACGATGTCTCTTTGCCATTCCCAACGTAAAATAATTTGGGCAGCTGTTCTGCTATACTTCTTTGCCAATTCATCGATCACTGGGTTCTTTAAAGCTTTACCAGCCCCAAGTGGTGACCAGGCTTCCAGTTGAATACCATGGCTGCTATCAAAGTTCAAAATTTCTTTTTCTTGTTGTGTTGGGTTGAATTCCATTTGATTAACAGCAGGAACGATTTCTGATTCTTCCAGCAATTTGCTCATGCGGTCGTTATCGAAGTTTGAAACCCCAATTGCACGGACTTTACCTTCTTTGTAGAGGCGTTCCAATGCGTGGTAGCTTTCCATGTAAGTCGCGTCAACTGGCCAGTGAATTAAATACAGGTCAACATAGTCAAGACCAAGATCGGATAATTGCTTATCCAAAACCTTGGAAACCTTGTCGTAATCGCCTTGTTCACCGTTGTAAAGCTTGGTGGTAACAAACAAGTCCTCACGCTTCAGGCCTTCTTGCTTCATGCCCTCGCGAATACCTGCTCCGGTACCGGGCTCATTGCCATATTCACGGGCAGTATCAATGGCCCGATAGCCGTGTTTGATGGCTGTGATGACCGCGTCACGCGAATCATTATTACTGGTTTTCCAAACGCCGAGACCCAGGCGTGGCATCTCGACACCATTATTTAATTTAATCGTTGATTGTAATCCGTCCAAGAAAAAACATCTCCAATCTTTAATGTTGGTACCCTTTAAGCATAACATATCGATTGTCGGGAATGAAAATGATCAGCTGGAAGTTTTTTGCGGGTTCGCAGTCCGTGAAGTGCGATGAGAAACGTTCATCATTGCCGACTTCTCCTTGGATTGATTTCCCCTGCTAAGTTGAACGCCATCCTACAAATTGGTTTCGTCTGTTTGGTTACTTTGAGGTAAAGTCAGCTTTTGAAATGCGCTCCGACAACCGCAAACGTAGTGCAGCGTCTAGCCTCTTGGCGACGGCCCAGGGCCCTACTGTGCAAGAAAAAGTCGACAACGATAAACAAGAACCGTTCATCATTGCCGACTGCTCCTTGGATTGATTTCCCCTGCTATATTGAACGCCATCCTACAAATTGGTTTCGTCTGTTTGGTTACTTTCAGGTAATGGCAGCTTTTGAGCTATGCTCCAACGACCCAGCGTCTAGCCTTCTTGGCGACGACCCAGGCCCCTAATATATTAAGGAAAAAAACCAGCGACGAACAAAGTGCGTTCAGTTCGCATTGTTTATTGAAGATGATGCCACAAGAATGAGTGCGCTTATTTTATTTACTGCTCCCTTCAGCCTCCGAGCTATGCTCCGACGACCCAGGGCCCTACTGTACAAGAAAAAGCCGACAACGATGAACAAGAACCGTTCATCATTGCCGACTTCTCCTTGTACTCCGGGCCCAAACAGGTCTCGTCGCACACTTTTACTGAAATTGCATTCCGCCATCCACAATCAGCGTCTGGCCCGTTACATAATTTGAATCTTTTCCTGCTAAGAATGATACGGCAGCTGCTACATCTTCTGGTTCGGACAAACGCTTCAGGGCAATGTCCTTAGCGAATGTTTGCATTCCCCATTCATCATCCTTGCCGGCGTTCTTTCCTACTTGATGCGCAATATCAAACATCATTGGTGTCTTTACGATACCTGGTGCGTATGCGTTTGCCGTGATTCCTTCTTCAGCCAAATCTCTGGCCAACACTTGGGTAATTCCACGGACCGCAAATTTAGTTCCTGAGTATAATGCCAGGTTCGGGTTACCGACAACCCCAGCTTGTGAAGTTGCGTTAATAATCTTGCCACCATGACCCAACTTCTTAAATGCTTGATGAGCTGCTTGTGCACCCCATAAAACACCCCCAACATTGACGCCATATACGAGTTTAAATCGGTCTGGGGTAATTGTATCAATTGGCGTTGTTGGTCCCAAACCAGCGTTGTTAACAATTACGTTGAAGTCGCCGAACGTATCAACGGCTTTGTCAACTGCAGCGAATACCGAATCGCGGTCAGAAACATCAGCCTTGATGCCGATTGCTTCTGATCCATCAGGTGAAAGCTTCTTAGCCACTTTTTCAGCATTGTCAATATTCAAATCAACAACGGCCACTCTAAACCCATCATCATGCAGTCGAGTCGCGATTGCTTCACCGATTCCTTGACCTGCTCCAGTAACGAATGCAACTTGTTTTGCCATAATTGTTACCTCCATTTGAAAATCATTTGTGTATATCTTGTATACGTTTTCATTGTACCTGATTTTAATCATGCCGTATACAAAAACTATTTTTAATTTGGAAAATAAAAAACAACCTGATCAGAGCATTCTCCGTTCAGGCTGTTAAGTATGATAAGGACAAGGCCGGTGACGTTCGTACCGCCCCAAAACCTTAATCTGTTTCACTATTCAAATTTACTGAGAAATGGTCCCGAATCCAATACGTCATCACCCACGAGATAAATAGGAAAACGATCACGACAAGGTATGGTAAGTGATAGCTAGTGTCCAGTAAGGCCCCAGATACAATCGGGCCAACAATATTGCCGACACTGGTCAACGACATATTAACCCCGTTGATCAGCCCCTGCTTGGTCACACTAGCCTTTGTCAGCAAAGTGGTAATCGCCGGTCGAATGAGATCGTAGGCGGTAAAGACAATCAAGGTGGCAATAATGACTTCTAATTTGGAATGGGCCAGAATAATCCAGCCGGTGCCTAAGAATGAAAGTAAGAAGCAGTATCGAATCAATCGTTTTTCAGTCAACCAGACAACCAGACGGTCAAACAAAAGCGCCTGAAATGTCAATGACGTTACCCCGTTTAACGTTAATACCAAGGCAATATTACCCATGGTGAAACCAAAAACTTCATTTACGTACAGACTGTAAATACTTTCAAAACCGACAAGCCCAAATGAGGAAATCAGAATCAACAAGAATAACAATCCCATTGGTCCTGAAAATAGTTTCTTCGCCTGGGTCCATGAAGCCCGCTTGGGTGGTCGGCTTTGAGCTGGCACCGGGTGGTTGGCCGCAATTTTTTCAATCTCTTTTTCATTTGGCAGCATGGTCCACAATGAAATCATACTCAGCAGTCCCAAAACTGCCGCAAACCAAAATGGCGTCTTGTAATCAAATTTGGCCAGGATTCCACCAATACCAGGTCCCAGAATCAAGCCCCCGCTGAAGGCCGCTGAAAGCAGGCCAATAATTCGGGCCCGTTGCCTTGGTGTCGTTAAATCAGCTGCCAGCGCATTAGTCGTCGGGACCACCATTGCGGCCGATAAGCCACCAATCGTTCGGGAAATATCAAACATCCACAACCAGTTGGTCATCGCAAATAAGACTTCGGACAGCATGTACAGTAACAGTCCAGACACCAAGATCGGTTTTCGGCCAATCTTATCAGACAACTGGCCGATAATTGGGGAAGCCACCAATTGTGCGATAGCAAACAGCGAGTTCATAATCCCCATGTCAGTGGCGGACAAATGTAGTTCGTTCTTGATGAACGGCATGACCGGAAAAATCAGACTCATTCCAATACACACCAAAAAGTTTCCAAATATCAGGACAATTATCGCGTTTCTCACCTTTTTCGACAATTGATGGCCCCCTTTCGTTTTTCGTTAAAAGCATAAAAACAAGTATAACGCTATAAATGCTCTCATGTCCACCACAACGCTTAATTAATGTAGAATTAATCTATGGTAAAATAACCCGTTTTTTTGTAAACTTAGGGCAACTATCCATGTTGTGCGCTTATTGAAGGAGGTAATCATCGTGAACGAATCATCTCATCTCCCCAAACAAATTAAAACCGTCTGGCGCATTTCAGCCGTTTTGAACGCACTGTTGGCTGCGGTCGTCGGCCTCGGTGCCATGATTGGTTACCATTTTTTCCACTTCCAGTGGCTCTTCTACGCCGCCGATTTCTTTTTTGTGGTTGCCGTCATTGACCTAATCGTTGAACTGACACTAGTCCCATACCGCTATTCCTTTTGGTTATATACCCTGACCGATAATGCCGTTGAATTGCGTTCCGGCTTTATTTTTCGCAAATTAATTTCGATTCCAATCGCCAGAGTCCAGGACGTTACGTTATCGGCCGGGCCAATTTTACAATTTCAAAAGCTGCAGGAAATCCGCATTACCACTGCCTCGACTTCCCATAAGATTGACGGTGTTGAACCGGCCGTCGGCGAACAACTCCGTAAACAAATCATGAAATTGGCGGTGGAGGTGGGCGAAAATGACGTCTAATAATCGTCAACACTTAAATCCATTATCTATCGGCTATTTTTTGTTTCACCATACCTGGGACACGCTCATCCTGTTATTTTTGAGTTTGAATCCCATTACCAATTTGTCGCGGAAAATCGGGATTGACCCAATGATTGGATTTGGTGGCTTACTCTTAATCATTCTTGGCTTATACGGCATCAAATATTGGTTTTTTACCTTTGAATTTGATAATGAGATGCTGACCATCAACACCGGTGTCTTTGTCAAAAAGCACACCCATATTCCGTACGGCCGCATCCAAACCATTCAGCATACCCAATGGTTTTTCCTGGTTCCCTTTCATTTGGAAAAGCTGCAGATTGAAACGGCTGGCCACGACGAAAAAGCCCCAGAAGCAGTTCTTCCCTTGGTTAATGAACGAGTCAGAGCAGAAATTGAAAGAAAACGACTTGGAAAAACGCGGTCAAATGACATTCCCGTGAGCCGGATCAAGGCGACAACACCGCTTTTAAGCCAGTTGCCGATTACACAATCGACCCGCATGAGCTGAATTTATTTGCCCTCACCTCGCTTGGCATTTTCCCAATTATCGGTGCCCTATTTGCGTTGTTTGGTAAAATCCAAGAAGCAATTCCAGAAAAGGTGATTGATTCGGTTGCCTCAAAACTGATTCACCAATCAGCAATCATTATCATGACGGTGGGTATTTTAATCGTTTTGATCAGTATTGCCGGCTCGTATCTGACCATCGTTCAAAAGTATTATAAATTCCGGATTAATTCCGACAACACCCAATTAAAAACCGAGCAAGGCCTTTTTCAACGCAACGCTGTCACTATTCCAATCGCCCGCATTCAAGCACTGCGTATCAAGCAAAACGTGATTCGTCAGTGGCTAAGACTAACCACTGTCCAAGCACTTGCAGCATCCTCCGCCGGTGACGACGAAAAGGGCAATGATTTAATGATTCTGCCAGTGGTTAAAACCCAAACCGCCTTTTCGACGACTTCCAGATTTGTCAATTGGGCACCCCATCAGTTGAGCGGGATGGCGCGCTTAAGTCGCCGCAGCTACTGGTACTTTATCCGAAATGCGTCACTCATGAGCCTGATCGTTATTTTTCCGTGTCTGTATTTCTTCAAGGGCTGGGGCTTACTGAGCACACCATTATTCTTAATTGCCATTTTGTTGGGCTGGTATTCCGGGAATAACACCGGCTGGAAAATTTTGGACGGTCAGCTGGTTCTCCAAAACGGCCACTGGTTCACCCGTTCCCAATACGTCATCCCCCACAAAAATGTGCAGTCATTTTTATTTGTTCAATCGATTTGGATGACGCACTCCAAGCTCGCCCACATCCGCGTCAACGTGCGCCACGGCAATCAAAACGAACTGATTGAAATTCGCTATTTGCCCGAAGAATCCGGTAAAGAAATTTTTAATTGGTTAAAAATCAGGTAACAGTTAATGTGATTAAGCAGTATACTGATAAACAAACGACTTTTAGGAGGTTCAATCTATGAGAGAAGTCACCATTGGAGATTCAAATGTCCCTGCCATTGGTCTTGGGACTTGGCATATGGGCGATAATAACGCAACCCGGGGAACCGAGATTAAGGCACTTAAAGACGGCATTGCTGCCGGAGCCCGCGTGCTCGATACGGCAGAAATGTATGGTAATGGTCGCAGTGAGCGTTTAGTTGGAGAAGCGATCAAAGGGATGAACCGCGATGAACTTTTCATTATCGACAAGGTGCTGCCGTCAAATGCTTCGGCTTCTCGTCTTGAGCACAGCCTGGACACCAGTCTCAAGCAAGTTGGGACCGACTACTTCGACTTATACCTCTACCATTGGCGTGGGGCGATTCCGCTGAGTGAAACCATTTTGACCCTTCAGCAGATGCAAACCAAGGGTAAGATCAAGCACTGGGGTGTCTCCAACTTTGACATTTCTGATATGGAAGAGTTGCTCGAACTGCCCAATGCCGACCAGGTCGCTGCTAATGAAGACTTGTACAACCTCGGCAGTCGTGGCATTGAATATAGCTTGTTGCCATGGATGCGAGAGCGAAAGATTCCGTTAATCGCGTATACTCCCGTGGCTGCCGGCGATCAACGCGGCCGGTTGACTGCCGATCCCGTTGTCAAGCAAATTGCAGCGAACCATTCTGCTTCCGCTTGGCAAATCATTTTGGCTTGGGCGATCCGTGATGGAAATACCATCGCCATCCCCCAGTCAAACGATCCAAAGCACACGGTTGATAATGTCTTGGCGGCAAACATCACGCTGACAGCCAACGAACTCGCCCAGCTGGATGTGCAATTTCCTAAGCCAAACAGTAAGCAACCATTGGATATGAGATAAATACTAAAAAAGTAAATACACAAACTCGCTCCGTTAATCGGAATGGGTTACAATGCAGTTAGGCGAATAACGTCCAACTGCATTTTTATTTAAAGAAATTTGTAACCGCTTACTTTGATAAAGGAGCTGATTATTATTAGGTATATAGATATTTCAAATGGGGAAAAGTATTTAAATAGGCCAATGATCACTGATAGCTTGGCTAACTTTTTCATCACAGACCCCAAATTTACTGAACCTGTTTTCTTCTTTTCACGGCCACCACAATCCGCTGTCGTCATTGGAGTTAACCAAGATGTCTATTCCGAAGTCAATTTGAATTTCATCCATGAGCATAACATTCAACTTTCACGTCGTTTTGCGGGCGGTGGCGCTGTCTTTGTTGATTCCGGCAATTTAACTTATACCTTCATCGACAACTACGACGGCACCAACTACGGTGACTTCAAACGTTACGCTCAGCCCGTTATCTCCACCCTCAAGAAACTGGGGGTTGATGCCAAAATGACTGGTCGAAATGATTTAACCGTCGACGGCAAAAAAGTTTCAGGAATGTCTGCCTTAAAGATCGGCAACCGTTTCTTATGCGGCGGCACCTTAATGGTCGATGTCGATTTGGCAGCAGCTGCCAAGGCACTGACACCGCCCAAAGCCAAATTGCAGTCGAAAGGTATCAAATCAGTTCACAGTCGGGTCACCAACATCCGTCAATTCTTTGATCCAAAATATAAAAATATAACCATGGAAGAATTACAGAATCGGATTTTACTTCAGGTCTTTCACGCCTCTGATCTCCGCGATATCCCGACTTACACGATGACGGATGATGATTGGAAAGCCGTTTTGGCAATTGCCGATAAAGCTTACACCGGCAACGACTTTGTCATGGGAGAAAAACCAAATGATGATTACTTCCGCGGTCGCCATTTTGATGGTGTCGGCACAGTTGAAATCAGCTTCTCGGTTCAAAATGACGTCGTCACCCACGCCAAAATCTATGGCGATTTCAACAACCCAAATGGTGACCTAAAGGCAATTGAGGCCAACATTACCAACGTTCCGTTTGCCAAAGCCAGCTTGACAGAAGCCTTCCGAACAAGTCACGTCAAAGAAAATATTGGCAACGTTGACCCTGAAGCACTGGCTGAAATGATGGTTAAAGACAACTACGATCTTAAGTAATGGAAAGGATGATTCACATGGCAGATAAAATAGATGATTCAAAGTACTTATGGACAGACAAAACCGATGACGGTCACACCCGAATTGGATTGAACGATCTGGCTCGAAATGAAATTGGTCAAGTCACCTTCGCTGAATTCCCGGAAAAATTGACACAAGTCGAAGACGGCGACCCAATTCTTTCATTTGAGGGTGCCAAAGCCGTTACTGAAATTCACACTCCGGTTGCCGGCAAGGTTGCCAGGATTAACTCCGATTTGATCGAACATCCTGAGTTATTAAACGAAGATAATCGGGACAAAACTTGGATTGTGGAACTTTTTTAGCTAAATCGATTTAAATAACGATAAGACGGGCTTCATGTGAGTACACGTGATGCCCGTCGCCTTTTGCAATTCATTAACCCCATGCTATACTATTTTTATGTAATCGCTACCAAGTCTATTTGAAAAGGAGGGCAAACTCATTTTATTTGTTGATTTATCAGATCCAATTTCACAGCAACACCTACGAAAACCCGGAGTTGGCGGCAGCTTATCAACATTTTTTATTACTGCCGATCAATTTACCGATACCATTTTCCACTTTTCGCGGCCGTTTGAGGCGTCGGTTGTGCTGGGTGTTAACCAAGATGCCTATTCAGAAGTGAATTTAGATTACATCAAACAACAGCACATTCATTTATCAAGACGGGCAGCCGGTGGCGGTGCCGTGTATGTGGACCATGGTAACCTGACCTACGCTTTTGTGGACAACGATGACGGCACAGACTACTTAAACTTCAAGAAGTACGCGACACCCGCAATCAACGTATTGCATCAAATGGGTGTCAACGCTGAAATGACCGGACGAAATGATTTGACCGTTGACGGCAAAAAATTCTCTGGCATGTCATCACTCAAGATTGGCAATCGCTTTTCCTGCGGTGGCACATTAATGATCGATGTCGATTTGGACCGGGCGGCTAAAGCGCTGACCCCACCCAAAACCAAATTAAAGTCAAAGGGTGTCAAATCAGTGCATAGTCGAGTGACCAACATTCGGCAGTACTTCTTGCCAAAGTATCGAGACATTACCTTCGCCGGCATCAAGGAATTGATGTTAAAAGAGGTCTTTTCCACCGACGACCTTACCTCAATTCCGACCTATAAAATGACGGCATCCGATTGGCAGGAAGTCGAAAAAATCGCCAGCGGCAAATTTACCGACCCTGATTTCATCATGGGAACCAAACGTGATGATGACTTCTTCCACGGGGAACATTTTGACGGTCTTGGAACAATCGAGATTAGCTTTTCCGTTAACGACGGCATTATCACCCACGCCAGAATTTTTGGCGATTTTAACAAGGCCAATGGCGATCTTCGCGCAATTGAAGACCAGATTACCGGGGTGCCTTTCCGAAAAGACAGTTTAGTTGAAGCGTTTCGGATCAGTCATCTAAGTGATAATATCGGCCAAATTTCACCCCAACAGATGGCCGAACTCATGTTAGACAAGCAATTTCGGGAGGTGAATTAATGACCAGTGGCGAAATGTTAGGCTCCTTTTTTAACCAAAACGGGTACTCGACTGCAAGAATGCGGCAGATATGGTCCGATGAAAATCGGGTCAAAGTCGTCTGCCAAGCAGAGGTCGCCGTCGCCTATGCAATGGCTAAAAACGGGCGAATCCCCAAGAGGGCCTACGATGAAATTTCATCTAAACTTGTTTTCGACAACATTGACCTGCGCCAATTAAAAATTGAATCGGCCAGGGCCGGCCATTTTCTGGCAGGATTTGTCAAAGTCGTCCAGCCGTTATTTGATGATGAAAGCGGCCAGTACGTTCATTTCGGCGCGGCGAGTGAAGACATCGAGGATACGGCCTTTGTCCTGCAGTTGAAACAATCCGATGCCGTCCTAAAAGATTATCTTCGCCAATTGGGAGACGTCTTATATCAGCTTTGCGAGAAATACAAGACAACCATCACGGCTGCCGTTGCCCACAAGACGTTCGCTGCGCCGACAACGTTAGGGTTTAAGCTGGGCATCGTGTTAAATGAACTGGATCATTTGATGACGAAATTGGACTCGCTTGGCCCATTTACCTTCGCGGGCAGCTTGGCAGGCGCGGACGGGACGTCTTCGATGCTCGGTTCCGACTACCGCAAAATTGAACATGATTTTTGTGAACACTTGGGACTAGCCACCCCAGAGATGTATTGGCACACCCAACGGGAGCGGTTCACGGAATACAGTCACGTGGAAACCATGATTGCCCAAGTGATTGGCCGGCTCGGCAAGAATCTGCTGTACATGAGCGAAACGATCGTCGGCGAATTTCAGGAAGGCTATGCCCCCGGCCGGCAGGGTTCCACTGTCGTGCCAACCGTTCGGAACCCCTACATGGTTGAAGCGGTGGTCAACTTAGCGACGGTTATCCGCAATGAAATGGGCTTAATGTATGATACGATGAGCGTTGATGGTGAAAAAGATACCACTGTTTGGCGAGATCTATACGTCGCTTTACCCGAGATGACCATGTATCTGTCCGGGCAATTAAACTATGCCATCAATATTCTCCAATTTGGCAAGTTTAGCCCGCAACGGATGCTGAAAAATTTAGCCGCCGACGATGGGACGATGTATTCCGGTGCGCTCATGTTGAAGCTGGCTGAATCCATGGGTCGCGAGAACGCCCACAACTTGTTGGTGGCGTTACGTGCAAAAGCCGACGACCAAGAAATCCCGCTGAAACAATTATTTTATTCCGATTCAACTATCAGTCAATACCTCAGCCATGCCGACTTAGACGGCCTAATGACCCCTAGTGGCCACGTCGGCAACGCCATCGCCAAGACAAACACAATTCTCAATCTCTATTCAAAACGACACTTAACTGACGATCAACGAAAGGAAGATTCACATGGCACAAAAAATTGATGATTCAAAGTACTTATGGCAAACAGAAACAAAGGATGGTCACACCCGAATTGGACTGAACGATTTGGCCCGCGGTGAAATTGGTGAAATTTCGTTTGCCGCCTTCCCTAAGGACTTGAGCGAAGTCCAAGATGGCGACGTGATTCTCTCATTTGAGGGTGCCAAAGCCGTCACGGAAGTGCATTCACCAAAGGCTGGCAAGGTTGCCAAAGTCAACTCAGCCTTATTGGAGCACCCCGAATTATTAAACAATGATGATCAAGATAGCAACTGGATTATTGAATTATTTTAACCCCGGTAAGCACACCGACTTTGCAATATAGGTACCACTGAAAAAGGGAATTGACTCAACTGTCAATTCCCTTTTCGCCGATTTCGGTATAAAACTTTTGATTTCCAACTATATAATCATGATAATAAACGTTCGCAACAAATGCCTGCTTGCCGCCATCCCAAACCGTTTGCGTCTGCATTCGATTTGGCCCTGAAATGGTCAATCGATAACGGGCTTTGCCGGTCTTTTCAACGCGGACATCATGCACACCTTTCAAATGGGCGCGGTAATATAAGAACGTTTTTTGGCCACGGCGTTGATACTTGGTAATTTTTGCAACTCCTGCCGGTCGGTTCAAAAAGCCTTCCGGTAAGCGCGTCGAACTGTATGGATAGGTTTCGACATAACCATCCGTGGTCAGTGCGAGCTTATTACTTTGAAATGCATTGGGAAAACTCTTCGGAACTGTTCCGGCAAATAAGTTCCCATTGCTTGCCTGTGGCATGTATCCCGGTCGTTTAGCCGTTATAAACTTGGCCTTAGAGTACGGAATATCGCCGGTAAAGTCCTGCAGTTGTTCAAAGAAATAACCCGAACGATCGGCCGTTTTCTTAACGTGGTAACTCAAGGCTGTCGCATCAATCGCAATCGTTTTAATCCGGTGGTCTTTGACGAATGTCGGGTGCCCAGCAACAACCGTGTTTTTCGGAATCGTGATTGCTTTGTTTACGTAACGATTCGACTGAGGATCAGTTAAACCAATCGTCGTCTTAATTGGCACCTTGGTTTGATAAAAGTAAAAATCGATCCGGGCATTCTTTGGCGGCGTCATTGAATTGGCATTTGCCGCGCCACCCAAAATAAAGCCAAATAAAATTGTCGAAACAATTGTGATTGTCAATTTGATTGCATGCATGGCACCGCCCCCAGTCAATCTTCATGTTTTAAAATTCCACTGCCAATCAGCAGCAGTTCCATCGTAGTCGGGCCAACGAAGGTAAAGCCCCGTTTTTTCATGTCTTTAGCAACTTCAGCGCCCAATGTCTTTGAATCTTGCGTCAATGTCCCTTTGACAACATCGTCCTTGGGCTTAAATGACCATAAATAATCCGCCAGATCCTTGAACTCCGGTGATAAATCAATGGTTGCCCTGGCATTTTGGACGACAGCCCGAATCTTTCTTGGATTGCGAATCATCTCAGGATCGGCCTCCAAAGCTTCAAGATCGGCTTCATTCAGCTTAACAATTTCATTCACATCAAAATGCTTGAACACTTTATCAAACACTGGAATCTTGCTTGCGGCGACCCGCCAATTCAATCCAGGTTGAAAAACATTGACCGTTAACATCTCGAACAAAACCCGCGAGTCGTGAATTTGGGTTCCAAATAACGAGTGATATAGTGCAACACCATTAACTTTATCTGCCATGGCCATCAACCTCCCCTTTATTCTGCTCTCAGGTTAACACCCTTTCGTCAAATGATAGCAGGAAACGCCTAAGCTTATGATTGTGACAATAATGCCTTGAGTTTGTGGGAATCGGCGTCGACAATTTCTTTCATGTTTTTAAATCGCTTGGAATATGAAGGATGATACAGCGGGAAAATGCGATAACTTTCTTTAGTCAATTCAAATTGACCGGTTTTTTGATTGTACTGCTGAATCGGTCGGTTTAATAATTGCCCGTGCAAGTCACCGACTTTGGCTTGGTTTCCCAACAACCGTTGTAAGCTGGCGTTGCCCATCGGTACGAGCAAGACATCCGGAAAATGCGCCAGCTCCCAATCAAACATTGGTGCCGACGTTTTGACTTCAGTCTGGTTGGGCCGCCGATCGCGTTTTCGGCCAGTCTTTCCAATTGAAAACGGTCGGGAGTTGACCACTCCTGTGATATAAATATCTTCGCGACTTAGCCCTAAAGACGCCAACCAGCGGTCGAGTTCTTTTCCTGAAGGTCCCATAAATGGCCGACCAAGCCTGACCTCTTTGTCACCAGGCGCCTCACCCAATAGCAGAATGCGTGGGTTTTCACCGCCTTCACTGGGGACGAAGCCTTCCAGACGAGGATTTTCTGCAGCAATCAGCTTACCCCGGTGGATCCATTCCGGTGTCAAAATTGTATGTAGTGTCATCATGGTAGCCTTCTTTCAATCGTGATTTACCTTCATTATATAATAAAACGGCCGAGACATCTGCCACGGCCGTTGTTTAAAGGCGCTCATTCATTTATAGGCAACTAAATTTTAGTGGATCACAACTTTTGTGCCAAACGGAACTGTTTTATACATCCACTTGGCGTCCGGAATCGACAATCGAACACACCCGTGGGATACCGGAACACCGAGCTTCTCAGCTTCGGAAACCACGTACTTACCCGCCTTATTTGTTGGGACGCTATGGAACAAATAAACACCGTGATCATGCCAGGAAACCCAATAGTGGGCACCTTCATGAGACTTCGCATTATAAAATGAATAGCCACGTTCTTTTTGAATATGGTAGGTTCCCGTCGGCGTTGGACTCGTCGGCATCCCAGTCGAACAGTTCATCACATACTGAACTTTGCCGTTGCCGTGAATGTATACTTTTTGCTGCCGAAGACTCACGTAGATCCAAGGTTTACGCATCTCAGACCACTTTGGATAGGCCTTATTTTCAGATGGCGCCTTCCAAGGAACAGAAGCAGAGCTCTCAGTGCTTCCGGTTGAATCGGACGCCTTTGGAATCGCAAATGAATGCTGCGCGGCCACCAAGGCCATCACAACAAACAGTGAAGCAAAGATTAATGCAATCACATTTTTAAATTTCACTATGTAGTCCCCCTCTTAACAAACAACGTCAATCTGTCACCGGCATCCCCCACGCCGCTCGCAGATAATCATAACTGGCACGCATTTCCTGACTGTTAAATTGATCTTTCAAATTGATTTCAAAAATATTCGTCGCGTTCACGTTCACGACTGATTTCAACGACTGCCAATCAATCGCCCCTTTGCCCAATTCCAAGCTGTCATGAAATTTGCCCATTGAATCCACAAAATGATAGTGGACCACTTGAGGACGCAAATTTTTAAGGCTGGCCCGGAGCTTGGCGTTATCGCCGTGCAGGACAATGAACCCATGACTGGTATCGTAACACAATCGATATTGGTGCTCAATGACGGTCCGTTCAATCTCGGGATCACCAAAGTCAAATAATGGCGAAATCGAGTTTTCAAACATCACATGATCACCGCCAATTGATTGGAAATAGTCCAGTCGACTAAATGTCACCTTTCGAGCAGCTTCAATCGAGGGATAATTGCTTAAAATTGCGGATTGAGGCGAGTTATAAGCACCGTGAATCAGCACCTGAACGTCCATTTGAATTGCGAGTTCGATTAATTTCTTTGAACTGGTCATCAAAAATTGATAGCCATCTGGATTACTCGTTTGGTCAACAGCAACCTCATTGTGTTCACCTTGATAGCTCATTGGATGATGAATCACAATTTTATCGACGCCGGCATCTTGAACGTGGCCGACCATCGCCCGCAGGTGGTCCAACCCAGCAGGCGTCATGTCATTTGCGGTTGTGAAGAACTCAAACACTTTCGGCTGATATTGAAGTCGTTCATCAATTTGGTTCCGATCGGTGCTGGCCTTGAGCCCAAGATACGGAAACACAGCAATCCCCCATTTCATAATTGGTTCAACACATCAATTATATCGCGAATCAAGCAAAATGTTTGAAAACGCAAATTTGTTAAACATTTTGTAACCCTCTAGCGGTTCAGTGTGCTACATTTAAATCATAATGTGGATCTATCAATTTGAGTCCTGGGGGAATTTCAATGAAAAAGCTTAAGACACGGCTGGATGCATTTAGCGATGCCGTTATCGCAATTATCTTGACCATTATGGTGCTGGATTTAACACCGGTTCTAAAAAACAATTGGTCAGATTACATATTTTTAAGTAAACAGATTGGTATTTACGTCATTAGTTTCGCCTTCGTTGCCAACATGTGGTATCAGCACGCGACGTTGTTTAATGAAATTGACGACATGACCTATCGAATCATGCTGTATGACTTTTTATTCTTAATCCCATTGTCATTGACACCACTGGCTACAAACATGATGGCCAGCAACACGACTCGAATTCCGGTCATGGCCTATGGTGTTTTACTGGGCGTCGTCTCGGCATGTTTCCGGCTGCTAACCAGCTCGGTGATGCATTTTGAGTATACTGACACGTCAAAAATGCGGCAGCTCTATCGAAAAATCTTTGGCCGCCACAACACCATCTACATTGTTTCAAACGTTGTCTTGATTGTACTGGCTTACTTTTTCCCACAAATCGTCTTGTGGTTCTACCTTCCATATCCACTCGTCTACCTGCTGTTAAGCAGCCGGGATCGCCAACAAATGTACGATGCTTCTCAATTGACGACTGAACAGCGACAACAGTATTTGAAGCTGCCTCAAAACGCCATCAACCGATTCCGGGAAATCGTCCAGAACCAGGCCCAGCCTGCTAACGGAACTACTCAAACGGCTAGCCATCCCCAAAATTCACTGACTGGTTGGCTGGACCATCCAGTTGGTGCAGACAGTGCCGGCAACCCAATTAATCCACTTGATCATAATAGTAGTGGTGATGCCGAGGCGATCCGTAAACAACGTCAGGCTCAGTGGGAAGAATTTGCCAAACAAATGAAGCAAGCTTCCAAAACCTATCGGGATCAAGCCCACAAAAATCACAAGCAGGAACAGGATATCAAGCACGATCAAGTTAAGCAAGCTGAACGGGTTGCTGAACAACAACAGGATCAACGAAAACATGACGCCGAACAAGCAGCTAAAGAAGCCGAGTTAAAGCGAAAAGCCCGCGAGGAAGAATCCAAGCAGGCAGCTAAGGAGGCTGAGCGACAGCAGGATCTTGAAAAGGATTCCGCCCGCCAAGCGGCTAAAGATCTGGAACGCCAAGCAAAGGCCAAACGCCGAGTGGCCAAAGAAGAAATTAAAATTGCTGAGCGCCAACAAAAGGCCCAGCACAAAGCGGAACGAGAAGATGCCAAAGCAGAGATCCGAAAACAAAAGTTAGCCCAAAAGGCCAAGCAATATGGTGATCATACGCCGGATGCGCAGCCAAAGCCTGATTCCGATAAGGAACCCAACAACAAGGACTAATATTGACGATGCTGATTGTAGTGTGATATCCGCTTGGTGACACAGTTCATCCGAAAAACAGGGAATCACGAGGAACGGCCCGAGTCAAAAGTTGTTAGTTTTGGCCCAGGCCTTTTTTCTGTCCACATGTTCTGGTTGAAACGCTGTCCTTTAGCAGCTTCCGGCCGCATAAACAATTATCTTCTGGAAGCTAACCGCTATTTGTCTTAGATGATTTTAGTAAAACTGGTCACTTTTAACCAATCAACTTGTATAATGGCATTAATTACATTTTAGGAGGTTTCCAATGAAAATTAATCAGTTTTCCTACATACCGACACCCCATGACCAAATCATCACTGAGTTGAAGGCCACCCGTTTTTTGGACGCCAACAACCTCAAGTTGGTTGATCCCTTAGCACTGTTTCGTGATTTATTATTAAAATACTTTTCAGAAAATATCTCGGCAACCACCAGAGTCGAAAAGCTTCGCAACTTAATGGCGACTGAAAATACGGACGCCAACAGTTACACCAATGGTGGCGGTTCAGTTGCCCGTTCAGCATTTTACAATATTGGCCTTCAATTATTAGGCTTTCTTGACGACTTGGACTTCACACTCAGCGATCCGCTTGGCTCTATGGCAAAGCTGGGACTTCCGACCGCTGACGTTCCCGCTATTTTGTCCCGTGACCAAGTGATTGATGCTTGGTATAGATTATTGAATACCCGCAACAAATACGGCCAATTACTCATCGATTACATAGCTGGCAGAGGTTACTACCATCAATTTTGCCAAGACAGCAATTTCAAGAAACCATTATTTTTCAACGGCAAAGCACAGGCTGTTTTTGACACTGACAAACTCATCCGTGAAGTTGTTTACGTGGAGTCGCCACTAGACACCGATCACGATGGCCACCGGGATCTTCTCAAGACCAACATCATCCGACCGGCCGAAACTGCCGATGGTTTCAAGGCCCCTGTCATCTTTACTGCCGACCCCTATGCGCAAGGAATGAACGAGAAGTGGTCTGAGGCCTATTCCCATAACAACGTCCGACCGCTCAAACGAAAGCAACCCAATTCCCTGACTTACGCCGATGTGGCGGCAACTGAGCCATCCACCGATTTACCCAAACCAAGAGACATTAAGGGTCACACCCGCCAAACAGGTGAAACCTTCACCAAGTTTTGGTCATACTCACTGAATGACTATTTTCTAGCTCGCGGATTTGCGGTGGTCTATTCTTCAGGAATTGGCACCAAAGATTCCGATGGGTTCCGAACCACAGGGACCAAGGCCGAAACGTTGAGTGCAACTGCCGTAATCGAGTGGCTTCATGGCGACCGAGTGGCATTCACCAACCGTTTCGACCAACTTGCAATCAAAGCTTGGTGGAGCAATGGGAATATCGGCATGACCGGTCGTTCTTATTTGGGCACCCTTGCCACTGCAGCAGCATTTACTGGCGTTAATGGCCTCAAAACGGCAATCGTAGAAGCGGGCTTGTCAGATTACTATCCGTACTATCGTGAAAACGGCTTGGTGGTTGCCCCCGACGGAGACGATGCGGACGTTCTTGCCGAATGGACCTTCAGTCGCCAACAAACTGCCGGGGATTACAACCGGATCAAAGACCAGTGGCTGACCCATCTCAAACGACTCACCCATGATCAGGACCACGATAACGGCAGCTTTAACCAATTTTGGGATGCCAGAAACGTTACTAAAGAAAATCACACCGTAGCGGATATGCTATTAGTTCATGGCCTCAACGACTGGAATGTTAAAACCGGCCAGGTCTGGAACTCACGTCATCAACTAAAAAGCCGCCCAATTACCCAAAAGTTGATTTTACATCAGGGACAACACGAGTATTTAAATAACTTCCGTTCATTTGATTACACGGACTTGGTCAATTTGTGGCTGTCCAACAAATTACTGGGGGTTCAAAATCAAGTTGACGCCATCTTCCCGGATGTCATTGTACAGGATAATGCCAAAGCAGAAACTTGGACGCCGTTTAAGGACTGGGGTGGCTCAGAAACCGTTTCAAAGTCTTATTCCTTAGCCCAACTCATCAACCTGAGTGATCATAATCACTTTTCAGATCAGTTACCTGAAGTTGATTTTAACCGTTATACTCAGAAGCTCGAGCAGTGGCGTTCCGATCTTTACCAGCGAAACGGCTCACCCATGGATCGCCACTGTATTCGCTTAGTGACTAAACCGCTGGATGACGATCTGGTGATTGATGGGCAGCCATCCGTTAAGCTTAAGGTCCAAAGCAGTGCCGATGTCGGCATGATCAGTGTGGCTCTGGTAGACTATGGACTCGCTCATCGACTCACGGACGTCCCCCAAACATTGGTTTCAAGAAAAATTCTCCAAGGATATCATTGGCGAAAAGATGATCTCAAAGAATTTTTACCACAAGCCGATGAAACAGATTTTAAACGGATTACGGAAGCGCACATCAATCTCCAAAATCGCGAGAACAGCTATCAGGTTGATGATCTCAAGCCAAATCAGTATTACGAACTGAATTTTCCGCTTCAACCAACGTTCTGGCACCTATTGAAGGGCCATCAAGTCGGCTTGGTGATCTACGCCAGCGACATGGTGTACACCATCCATGGCAATCAGGATATCCAATACACTGTCGATCTGGATAACTCGGAGTTGGTGCTGCCGATATTGAATTCAAAAAATCAATAATCCTCCATTAACAAAAAACTCGATACCGAAATGGCATCGAGTTTTTGAATTTAGTTGATCACTTTAACAAAATGGGTGTTTGCGGTCACATACCCACCGGCAACGAGGTATCGTTTCGCCCCAAAGGTTGTGGTTGAATACTGATATGAGTAATCCCACTTCTTAACTTTGAGGATGGTTCCCTTCTTGATGTGTTTGAGCCGTTTACCAAAGTCCACGTTCTTGTAGAGGTAAATTGACTTCTTAACTTTGATTTTGGTTGGTTGTGTGTGTTTACCCGCCATCACCAACTTTCTGTTTCCAGTGATATAGTGGCCATTGGATAACAGATAACGTGTCGTCAGGTTGTGTTTAACAAATCCTTTCACTTTCAGTTGCGTTCCCTGCTTGAAATTCTTGATTTTTCCAGTCAAATTCTTATTAGTGTACTCATTGACACCGGTTGGATTGATAACCGTCAGTGTTTGGTGCTTGCTGTGGTAGTAGACCGGACGAACATAGGCATACTGAGCAGTAATATAGCCCTTCATGCCATCGGACTTGGCGTGGTGATTAACATCTTTTACGACGTACCGTAACGCGCCGTTCTTTGACTTGGCATAATCAGTTACCACAAACATCGGCCGATTAATCCGTGGCTTCTTGGCATATCCTGCCAGTCGTTCACCCTTCTTAAAGTCAGCGTGTTGATAGAGATAGATCTTCTTTAAGGCATAGACTGCTTCACCTTTTTTAGCGATAGCTGCCGATTCTGTCGTCTCTTTAACCGCCGTTTCTGGCTGTGGTTGTGGTGTTGGACTTGGGTCCGGTTTAGGGACCGGTTTCGGCGTCACTGGATTTACTGGAGGATTAACCGGTGTTGGTGGCGTAGGTGCCTGATCCTTTGTATACCGGTAATAGACGGTGTGTCCAACGTCGCCAAACGTTCCGGTTGCCTCTCCTTGAATGTCTTTAAATGTGTAACCATTAATACTTAGTTTATATTGACCAGCAGTAACATCATAGCGATCCCCCATTGCACCAGCTACCGTCCGCTGAGGCCCAATTTCGTGCGGCATATTGTTGGCATCCACGTACCGAATGGTTACCGGTTTAGCTTCGTTTTTAGCCTGATCTCGTTTGTAACGATAATAAACTGTCTGGCCTGATTCACTAATTTGTCCGGTTGCCGGTCCTTGGATATCTTTAAATGTGTAGCCGTCGATATTGAGTTTGTATTGGGCTTCCGTTGCATTGTAAGGATCTCCGATTTTGCCCGTAATGACTTTTTCAGGCCCAATTTCGTGTGGCATATTATCGATGTCGACATATCTGATTGTGACAGATTTTGGCTGGGCAGGATTCTTGGTGTACTGCATGTAAACCGTCTGCGCGGTGTCTTCAAACGTTCCAGTCGCATTGCCAGAGATTCCCGCAAATGTGTATCCAGGAATTGCCAGCTTGTAGTCATCGTTCACATTATAAGTCTCGCCAAGCTTTCCAGTGATTATTTTTTGTGGCCCAATTTCGTGTGGCATATTATCTTTGTCAACGTATTTCACGGTCACTGGTTTGGCTTCGGTTGGTTTAACCTGATAGATATACGTCAGTGATTCATCGACGAAATCAAATTTAGCTGGCACTGTTTGGCCGTCCTTCAACCCTTTTAATGTATAAACAACATCGTCTTTGGTGATTGTTTCAGGAATGGTTGGCAGCGCGAAATCAGTGTTGGTGTTTCCAGTCACTGAAGTTGGCGCTTGCAGTTGATTGCCTGCCTCATCTTCGTAATTGATTGTGACCGTCGATGAATCTGAAGCAAATACGATGGTTCTGGTCTGCGGCTGTTCAGTATAAGTCCCTGCCTGACCAACCGAGTTTGCTTTGCCGTTGTTGGCTTTAAAGTCGGCATACCGGCCAGTGCCATCGAAAATTCCAATTCCTTTGAGCTTATCTTCGACAAACAACTTATTTAAGGTGTAATTGGTACTTGGGTTATTCAAGATATCGTAATTGGTGCCAACGTTTCCTGACATCGTACTTGTCGGGGCCAGCTGTAACTGGTTGCCATTTGGCTGCAACAGTTGGTAGTTCACAAAGACGTTACCCGCTGTTTCGTTAAATTGATAAGGAACCATGATCCAGCCTTCAAAATCGGAGTTCGGATCTGTCCAGTGGCTCGATAAGGATCCATACAGATTTGTTTGATCAGGCAGGAAATTCGTCCATGTCAGGGTAATTGGATCAATGTTACCGGCGTCTGACGTGCTTGGGTATAAACTAGGATAATTCGACTTTTCTGCCTTCACATCAAATGGTTTAACTGGTAAATTAGCAGACTCCAAATCTTTAATAATAAACGATGGTGTCGTAAAGGACGTCTCAGCTGCCGTCGTTTTATTTCCCCGCAAAGTGATTGGCTGAAGGAGAATATGCTGATAATTAAATCCAGAAGTCAGGCTCAGCCCCTTGTTGCCTTTGTTTGTAGCCAATGGTGACAAATCCGCAATTTGGTTATAATGTAAGGAAATACTGCTTAACTTGGGTTTATTAGCCAGCGAAGAAATATCGTTGACTGAAAACATTTGAATCATCACTGTCTCTAATTCGTTCAAATTCTTTAAAGCATCGATGTCCCATAAGTTCCCATTTTTGGCAGCGGTCTTAAATGTTGCTGCACTCACAGTAGCGTCTGGACTTAAGTGAATCGAGGCCAATTGGGATGCGTATTGTAGGCCTTCAAGGGACTGCATCGACATTAATGCCATATAATACTGCGAAGCTTTCGGGTTATCGTAAGTCCCAGCATTTTGCTTATCTCTATCGCTAGATAGTGACGTCAATGATTTCATATCGTTTTTGGTGAAATTGTAAAAGAAATCATCAGCAGTTTTGTACTTGTCGGAAAACGCCGTCTGCCAGATGAAATACTCAAACATATTATCTGGCATCCACTCGCTCAAATATAGATTACCAGTTTGAGGATCAATTCCTTTGGCATCGTCTGGAATTGCTGCTGCGTAATCGGCGCCCTTCCAAGCCTTAGCGCCCAATTTATCTAAGCCAACATGAACATACGTGTACTGCAGCGGACTAACCTTACTGATATTAAACTCGTCCGTGCGTGGCACCATATTTTCAACATCTGCCGCAGAAGCATGCATTGCTCCCAACCCAAAGAATACCGCGATGATTGCAATGGTCCCCGTTACCATTTGTCGTAACCGCTTACAATTCGTTGCAAGTCGCCCTGTCTTAGAATTGTCTATTCTGCTAAACATAGTCAACACTCCCTCATTTTTTGTGTTCATGTTCCCCCGTTACAGTGTAATAATAACATGCTGTGTCGATTATTAGTACTATTTTGGCTTATTTTATATAACATAATCATCATGTTAATCTAATCCCTTATTTTAAGAACACAAGGTTTACAATTGCGTTCACGGTGGGATTGATGAGTGTTTTACACATTAAAAAGCTCTGAAGCATTTCAACTTCAGAGCCTTTTTTAAAAAAAATTTGAATCCGTCTACTAATTTTCTGTGGCATGCTTGGCCTTTTGTTCAGCATCCTTAACTGCACTCTTTAAAGCACGACTCGATGTGGATGCACCAGTAACAGAGTCCACCTCATAGGTATTTAACTCTACCATCGTCTTCGGTAATTGATCCATTGCCTTTTGACCAACGTCCTCACTCTCGTGTTCCTCCAGAACTTCAACTTTTTTCAGTTGATCGTCAGAATAAGTAATCCGGACAATAACACGGCCGCCAATTCCGGCCTCACTGACACCAAGATACTGGTCTTTGCCGGTTGAGTAGTGGCTTAAAACACTGGCAGATGCAAGATCATTACCACCTAAATTAACGTTCTCTTTGGCTGATTGATCTAACTTAGCTTCCAAGTCTTGCTTAACAGCTGCAGCATTTTCTCCAGCAATCTTGCCAAAAATTAAGCACTCAGCTAAATTACCCCCACCATTATATTGGTTTGCATTAATGCCACCAAACTCTCCGGCACTATATAAATGTGGAATTGGATTATTTTGCGCATCCAATACTCGAGCCTGTTCGTCACGCTTGGCACCTCCCTGTGTATTCAACATTGCTGTTGCCAAGGGAGTCGCATAATATGGGCCATCATCAAATGCGCGCATTGAATCACCACTACGTCCTAACGCCAAGTCTACGCCATCATTGCTGAAACGATTAAAGTGTTGCATCGTTTGTTTCAATGTTATTGGATTAGCCTTAATTTTCTCAGCTAACTCTTCAATCGTATTTGCCTTAACGGTAATATTAAAAAACTCAGAATAAGGCAACTCGCCATTCTCCTCAATCTGATGATATTGCGTTTCGTCAAATATCAGGTGAGGGTGAGAAAAGACTGTCGGATTTTTCCAGCTTCCGCCTTCAAAGGCATGTCCATGACGCCCACTTTCATCTTCTCTGACGTATCGACTGCCATCATCAGCTGCGACAAAAATACTGCCATGTGAAAGATCCGGCCATGGGCTCAAAATAAACTTCCCACGGTCTTCTTCAGGATTTTCAAATGTAAAGCCGGTGTTAAAGCTAAATCCTTCAAATGACTTCATGTGCCACAATGAGGCTCCGACCTCCTGGGCCATACGGATACCATCACCTTTGTTATATAGTGTACCGATCACTTTTAGCTTGGGAACGCCAATAAAGTTTTGAATATACTCAGTGTTGTTTTCAAAACCACCCATGCTCATGACAACGCCATTACGAGCTTGAATATTGACTAATTGGCCATTTCGCTCAATTTGAACACCCATCACTGCACTTGTTTCCGAATCAGTAATTAAGTGCCTAGCCGGTGACCCTAACCAAACATCAATTTGCTTCTCCCGCTGAATAACTTGTCCTCGCAATGTTTTCCATAGGGAGGCATCAAAGTAGCCATCATGAACAGTGGTTAAATCGATGGTGTCAGAGCCTTCAAACTCCGGATATTCCGGAGAAAGCCCATTTGCAAATGCTTCAAAATCTGGATCTCGATGAACTTTATTATATGAAACAGGTTCCTTAATGTCTAAATACTTAAATATCTTCCTTGATCGGCCGAATAATCATTTCATTGATATCCACATTCTCAGGTGCATCAATGGCAAACGCTACTGCTCGTGCAATATCCTCAGCTGCTATGCCTACCTGCTTTTCAAACATAATTTCAGCTTGCCGCCGTTCTGCATTATTGATTGAGGTGTACAACTCTGTTGCCACTGATCCCGGTGAAACAATCATCGTTCTGATATTGTTATTATGCTGCTCTTTTCGCAAGCCTTCCATAATTGCCCGAACAGCAAATTTTGAACCATTATAAACTGCTAAATTCGGTACAACTACGTGACCAGCTACTGAGTCAGTTGCCATGATTTGACCCGCTTGTTGCTTTATCATGATCGGTAACACTGCGGCAATGCCATTAAGCACCCCCATCACATTGACATCTAAAATTTGCTGCCACTCATCCCGCGCCACATTAATCAATGCATTTTGCGGCATCACTCCAGCATTGTTATAGAGGACATCTATATGCCCAAACTTCGTCATTGCTAGATCAATCAGTGACTGTACCTGATCAAATTTAGTCACATCGACCTGTTGTGCATAAATTGCTTCATCTGGAAATGTATTTTTTAATTCGACAAGACGATCCATGCGACGAGCACCAATTACTAACTTAGCATGTTGTTCAGCCAATGTTCTAACGGTTGCAGCACCAATACCACTTGATGCACCAGTAATGATAACTACTTTATTTTTAATACTCATTTTCTTCATAATCTCCTAAATATTCCACTTCTTCAGCAAAAAATAGACCTCTGACGCAAATTAGTTTAAATATTTCTGAAAGAAAGCTGTCATTTTATCAAATGGAATAATAGCCACTTGATCATATAAATCAGTATGTGTCGCATTAGGCACAATCATTAATTCCTTATTATCGCCGGTTAACTTTTTAAAAGCGTCCTGACTAAAGTACAAAGAGTGTGCCTTTTCGCCATGAATCATTAAAACGGCATGCCGAATCTCATTTGTATATTGCAAAAGCGGCATGTTCATAAAGGAAAGTGCTGAAGTAGCGTTCCATCCTTGATTTGAATTAACTGAACGAGCATGATAACCGCGGCTAGTCTTATAGTAGGCTTGATATTCTTTCATAAATTGTGGTGCGTCAGCCGGTAATTTTTCCGGAATGCCACCAGCCGGTGCATAACTGCCATTTCTATAATCGTCAGTACGCTGTTGATTTAATGTTTCTCGTTTGGCATACCGCGCGTTGGCATCCATTGAATCGAAATAATCATTTGCGTTCAACCGCGACATATCATACATGGTTGCAGTAACGGTCGCTTTAATTCGTGTATCAATAGCTGCAGCGTTCAACGCCATGCCGCCAAAACCACAAATTCCGATAATACCAATTTTTTCAGCATCAACATTATCTTGTACTGATAAGAAATCTACTGCAGCTTGAAAATCTTCTGTGTTAATATCGGGTGAAGCTACATTGCGGACATTACCGCCACTTTCACCGGTGAAAGAAGGATCAAAAGCAATCGTTAAAAATCCTCTTTCCGCCATAATTTGCGCGTATAAACCTGATGATTGTTCCTTAACCGCACCAAATGGACCACTAACCGCAATGGCGGGCAACTTATCACTCGCATTTTTGGGTTCATACAAATCAGCAGCTAACGTAATCCCATACCGATTATGGAAAGTCACTTTGCGCTGGTTAACTTTATCACTTTTTGGAAAAACCTTGTCCCAAGTTTGGGGCATTGTTAATTGTTCATTCATCATATTTAACTCCTTTAAAATAAAATTTAAGTCACAGATTATTGATGCTTTAGGTTAATAGACAGGTCGTGGTTCACCCTGTGTATCGGGGTTGGCTAAGCCTAAGCTTTCTCGCGAACCAATGGTAGGATCTTTAACCATTTTTAAAACGAAATCAGCAATACTTTTTCTTGAACCAGAAACGCCAATATATTCTTGGCCCTTTTTAGTCACTGTATATTTAATCTCATCGCGGTCATTTAAGAAAGGTAAGCGTAACGTTGTGTAGTCAAGACCAGAATCAGCCAATAATTGATCGCTATTGATTGATTCATTAATCACATTTTTCGTCCAATTACGATTAAATTCACCAAATTCGCCGGGCACTTCATCATATAAACCTTCAATATTGGCGTATAAAACACGATTAACTTGATGATGCTGCATCGCTTTAATCACGTTTTTAGTCATTGGGTTACCCGGTTCTTGATCAATTGCGGCAACAAAAACCATGTCTTGCCCTTTGACTGCACGATCAACTGATGCAGCACTTTCAAGGTCAACTTCCAGCAAGGTTACCCGGTTATTTTTATTTAATGCAGCTAACCGTTGACTATCTCTTAAACCTAAAGTTAAATTAACCCCTTGAAAAGCTGTTTCATTTAAAATTCGTTGTTCGACAATACGGGCAATTTGGCTATTGGCACCTAAAATCAATAAATTCATAATTTTATTCCTCCGTTTGTTTATTTGTTTGCTGCCTGTAGTTAATATAATAGATGCTCACCGGTATAATTACCAATACCTATATTGAAATTCGAAAAATACTTTAAAAGCATAGTTTTTGCAGTAATCATGCTTTTGAGGCGAAAGTAGCCTGTATTTTTTTAAACAGAACTTCTGCTGCAGGTGAAAATACCGGATACTTTTTCCACGCAATATATAATTTAGACTTAGCCAGTGGCTCGAGCGGTCTAAAGCATAAGGGACTTTCACTGGAAACATCTACTAACTTGTCAAAAGTAATCATGTAGCCAATGCCTTGGGCCACAAATTGCGCCGCGGTATAAACTAAATTAAAGGTTGCCACTACATTTAAATCCGCAAAACGTTTACCAAACCATTCATCATAGGTATCGCCATTTTTGGTTTGCTGGGTCACTTGACTAGATAAGATCAAAGGTAAATCTACCAAATCTTCTTTTTTAATCGCTGTTTTTTTAGCCAATTCGCAATCTTTGCGCATGACTACACCCCAAGTGTCTGCCACCCGCATATCTGCATAATTATATTTTGATAAATCGACTGGATCCATGAAAATACCAAAATCAAGCAGGCCTTTATCTAACCTTTCAGCCACATTATTAGCATGCCCGCTGTACAAATCATAATGAATCAGCGGGTACTCAGCTTGCAGCTCCGCAATCAGCTCGGTTAGTCGCTTAATTGAACTGGATTCACCACCGCCAATCGTCACGGTGCCGCCAACTAAATCCCCCATCGAGGTAAAATCTTCTTCAGTTTTATCCACTATTGAAAGAATTTCTTCAGCTCGCTTGCGCAATAACATTCCAGCATTCGTTAACGTAATTGTTTGCTGGTGCCGCTCAAACAGTTGGGCATTTAACTCGTCTTCTAAACTTTGCAATTGACGTGAAATTGTTGGTTGTGTAACGTGTAAAAAATTAGCGGCATTGGTGATGTTACCCTCACGCGCGACAGTCAAGAAATATTTTAGTACTCTTAATTCCATGTATTATCATGCCTCTCAATTATTTATGAATTACTTATTATAAAATACCTAAAAAGCATTGTTTGTTATTATTTATAGGTATTAGCTAATAACACCAGTCTATTATAAAATAAAATAAAAAAAAGAGGCAAAATACATGAATAACGAGCAAATTTTAGATGGCTTACTGGCAAGCGGCTGTAATGAGACTATAATTAAAGAATTTAAACGGTTACAAAAAAATCAAAAAATTAATGAACAATTACTATTACTATCAAGATATAAAAGAACATTATTAGAAAAGTTACACAGTGATCAGGCAAAGATTGATCGTCTGGATTACCTCACCTATCACATCAAAAAAGAAAAGCCAACGACTTAACAGCATTCAACAAATAGCCATTCCAGTGATGCGTATAGGCAGATTGCAGTTGCGTGACTATAGGTCTTAAATAGCGTTATAGCTGGTCAAATATAGCCATCGGGAAAAAATTAAACACTTTACTACAATTTAAGTTAAGTATATCCCTCGATTTTATAGCATTGCTAACAATTGTTTTATTTACAAATGATTTAGTTATGAACCTCGCATCATTTGTTATCGGATGTACTGCAGCAGGTGGCGTAATGCAAATTGGGCTAACTTTAATGGGTGATTTATTCCCGACAGCCAAAGGCCGAATCACAGGGATTTACTATACAGCTAGTGGTCTTGCTTCATTCTCTATCCCCGTTGTAACCGCCCTGATTTCTAAGACAAGCGTTGTTAATATCATGTGGTTTGACGTTGCAATTGCGGTCGTTGGAATTTTGTGTAGTTTGATCGTTTTGCTGTTTTATCGAAAAGACGTTGTCCCTCAACCAAATAACAAAGATATTATTTTGAATAAACCCGAAGACGTTCAAACCCAATCAAATTTTGAAATTAAAGAAGAATACTAAAAATCATTTAGAGCATTTGGCTATGTTGTCAGCAATCTACATAACCAAATGCTTTTTTGCTGATATCAACTTTAAAAGCCAGCCGAGCCATCTGTTGTGGATGAGTGGGTCCACGCCACATCCCATTCTTTTCCTACCCCGATCAATCCAACAGCGGTAAAATAAAACCATAAGTGCAGGGGCACAATTGATATGAGGGGAAATGAATGCGATGTTTCATTATTCGAAATCACGTTTAATTGGCATCTCGGATGGGGTATTTGCCGTTGTTTTGACCATCATGGTACTGGATATCAAGTCACCTGTCAGCACGGCGCGGGGACCGATGATCGATTTGATCAAACACTTACTGATTTATTTCATTAGTTTTGGAATTGTTTCAGAGTATTGGGTCTACCACCAAGAATTACTGAGCGGCATCAAGCGAACCACACCGCTTCTGACAATTACCAACATTTACTACTTGGTTTTCATTAGCTTAACGCCATTTGCGACTGGTTGGCTGAATGACGCTTTTATGGAGCGCATGCCCTCAATGGCTTATTCAGTTGTCATTATTTTGGTCAATTTCACTCAAGCGGTCATGTTCCACGAAGTTGTCGACATTGGCGAAGAAGATGGTATGAAAATGACTGCTCATGACCGTGAGGAATATCTTGCCTCAGAAGTGATGCTGGGAATCAGCGTCATCTACCTCGTCTTTGCCTACTTCACGCCAAAATATTTTTTAATTGTCATCTGGATTGGACTTGCCTTAAGAACGATCGTTACCCATGTGGCGCGGGCAATCAACCGGATTCAAACACGAAAAACAAACAAATAATTTTAATTTTAATGAACCCCTATGGAATAATTTGCTATAATGAAATTGCAAACACTTAAGAAATTCTTAACAATTTCAGATCCGTATTGGGGGGAATATAGATGAAATTAAGAAATCAATTATTAACAATACTCGGTGTGGGCCTTGGTCTAGTCGGTGCGGGCGTCCTGGGAAATACTGCTGAAGCTGCCAAAACGATGACGGTCAACTATGTCTCAACCACTGGCCAACAACTTCGGGCACCAATCACCTACACCCGCGTTTCAAATGGGATCAACGCCTTTGGGACAACTTACACCTACACGACAAGCGGCTATCCAAACACACAATCTGGTTACGTCAAGACGATCAAAGGCTACGTTCCCCACAAGGTTCAGCAAAACTACACCTATCAAAGCATGCCAAGTTCGCTGACGGTGAAGTACATAAAGGAATCGACGTTGGCACGCAAAGTTGAAAAACAATATCTCAAACAGATTAACGCATACCGGGTAACTAAGGGACTAAAAGAATTCAAGCATCGCGCATCCCTCAAAACCAAAGCGATTGTTCGTTCAAAAGAACTCTGGACCAAACTCAGCCACGTGCGGCCAAATGGGCAATCGTATAATTCATCAAACAGTGGTTACGCAGAAGTGATGGCCGTCCTACCAACCTATTTCACTTCTTACGGGATTTCCACTTATAATTCCGGTCAGGGTGCAACCATCGTTTATAATTCCAACGGCTACGTTTCTTATAAAAAGACCGCTCAAACCGCCAGCAACGAATTATTAACCTGTGACGCTGAACACAGGGATACCGAATTAAACAACTGGGCAACTTACAGTGAAGTCGCCTTTAGCTTCCACGCCGACGGGTCGGCCAAGATGGCCCAGTTATTTGAATTGGCGGGGGCCAAGGAATAGCAAGTAAGTTAACTAAAACCGGCGTTCATTGTGCTTTTGTACATTGAACGCCGATTTTTTTAATCGACATCATTCACAGCTTGACTTGAAGTCCACTTCAAGGTGTAGGATTTCTAGTGTAGAAACATATGTATGAACTGCTATGAAGGGGAGTGTGTGTTATGCAATACGTTCGATTAGGAAATACGGATATCAACGTTTCAAAGATTTGTGTCGGCGCCATGAGTTTCGGTCAGCCGGGGACCATGCATGATTGGTCGTTGAACTACGACGACAGCAAGCGCGTCATTGACCACGCATTGGATCAGGGAATTAATTTTTTTGATACCGCAAATGTCTATTCCAAGGGAACCAGTGAAGAATATCTTGGCATGGCCTTGAAAGAAAATGGGATTCCTCGTGATCAAGTTGTGATTTCTTCAAAAGTGTATTTTAATCCTGGCCGACTTTCTAGTCAGGCAATTCATCGAGAAATTGAAGGTTCCCTCAAGCGGCTTCAAACAGATTATCTCGATTTATACATCATCCATCGGTTTGACTACGAAACGCCCATTGAAGAAACCATGTCAGCATTAAATGATCTTGTCCAATCCGGAAAGGTCCGAGCAATTGGCGCTTCAGCAATGTATGGCTACCAATTCATGAACATGCAGCAAGTTGCCAAGGATAACGGTTGGGCGATGTTTCAAGCGATGGAAAACCACTATAACCTGCTGTATCGGGAAGATGAACGGGAATTAATTCCAATCTGTCAGCAGCTAAACGTTTCTTTGATGCCGTACAGTCCCCTTGCAGCTGGCCACCTCAGTCATAAGAACTGGCAGTCTGGTACGCTGCGTAGTAAAACCGATCGCGTTGCCATGGGTAAATATGATCGTGCAGAAAAAAACGATCTGCAGATAATTAATCGGGTCAGCGACTTAGCCGATAAGTATCACGTCTCCATGAGTCAAATTGCGCTGGCTTGGCAATGGTCAAAAGGCGTCGCTTCTCCAATTATTGGCTCAACCAAGGTTCGTCACTTGGATGACGCCGTCGCTGCTTTATCAGTCAAGTTAACCTCCGAGGATATCCATTATCTTGAGGAATTGTACGCGCCCCACGAAATTGTGGGTGCGATCGATCAAAACCCAGCACAAGGAACGATTCTGATCGATCAAAAGAAATAAGCCAGACTAAAATAGCTTTAGGTAAAGTCGATTATCTTCAACTTTATCCAAAGCTATTTTTCGACGGCATCTAATATTCGCTGCTCATCGTACAAATTTAAAACCACGTACATCGCTGCATAGATCACTAGTGGAATCCAGACATAATTCCAATTAATCATCACTAAAGTTGCGGCATTTTGGGAATGATTTGCGACGTATCCTGACAAATGAAAGAGACCGGCGGTGATCAATCCACCCATTCCAAGGCCAAAATTAACGCCAAAGTCATCCGTGGAAGCCAAGATTCCTTCTGCTTGAATTCCCATACTGGCACCGTAACGAATGGTATCGGCAATCATAATTGAAACCAAGCCGATGATAATACCATTCCCAATTGAATTGATAAAGACACCGCCAAATAAGACCCACAACCATTTGGCATAAACGCCAACCGCAATAATGGCTTGTCCGGCGAGTGCAATTAAGATCCCGTGAAGCATGGTTTTCTTTTTGCTTTGATGATCCGTTAGACGAATAATCATCAAAACCCCAATTAGGGCAGCTAAGGTAAACCCGTTTGCCCAGGGAACCAGGCCTTCATTGCCAAGGGTATATTTGAAGTAATAAATGGTCGTCTGGTTTTTAATCGCAGTTACCAGCCAATACATAAAAATCACAATCGACATTACAATCCACGGCTGATTATGCCGCAGCATCGTTAACACGACTTTGACCGGCTGGTGGGCAATGTGTGGATTTGAAAAGCGCTCTCGAACGTGAATAAAGGTGTTAAGAATCAGGACTAGTGAGATCGCACCAAAAACGATGATCGTCCCCAAAAAGCCTTTCTGCTGGTTACCATGACCGAACAACCAGACCAGCGGCAAAGTAAAGACGGCAACGACGATTTGAACGGAACTACCAAAGAATTGGCGGATGACTCCGAGTAAAGTCAATTCGCGGGTATTTTGAGACATCGTTGGTAAAATCGACGTGATCGGTAAATTAACGGCGGTATACAGAAAACCTAATCCAAGGTAGGTTACGTATGCCCAAATGAGTTTGCCACCATAGGAGAAATTGGGCGTCACAAAGGTTAAAATTGCAAACGCCACATACGGAACGGAATACCACAAGAAAAAGGGACGGCTCTTTCCAAATCTTGAATGGGTATGATCAATCATGATGCCAATGATAAAGCTTTCGACCACGTCGGCAACCCGCGCCACCACAAATAAAATTGCCACCGCACTTGGCGTCAATCCATAAACGTCCGTATAAAAGAACAACAAATACGTTGTCATCATTTGAAAAATTAAGTTGTCGGCCGCATCACTTAAGCCATAACTAATCCGTTCCGGCCACCGGGTTGACCATTCGGCGCTCGCTCTCACTATTCCCACCACCAGTCAAATTAAAACTTCTAAACTAATTGTACGCAACTTTTCGGACCGCAACAATCAAAAACACGCCAAAACAGACAAAAAGAAAGTCCTGCTCGCATACAGGACTTTCTTAGGGAAATTTATATTTCATATTGAGGGGTATTTCATTTTAAAACATATTGAGGGGTAATTCTTGTTCATTTCATATTGAGGGGTATTTCATGAAGTTAAGAATTTTGTTAATCTTGTTGGGTATTTCTTAGTAATTATTTGAGGGTGAATATATTTTATTGTGAAACGCTAGTGATTCTGAATTTTCTCCATGGCATCAGTCCTTTCAATGTTGTGGTGAGTTTCAGCGCACAGTCTTTAATTAACTCGGAACTTTGGTTTTAGTAGCAGCTCCAAACAACAAACCTCGGATGTCGATTGGAACTGTGCGTCTGGTACTTAAACTTGGATTTTGTTTTAGGCATTTGCAGCGAATCCTTCCTTTCGAATGTCAATTTGTTTTGAAGCTGGTCATTTTTTTAGGGGTTTGGTTCGGTAATTCAATGTTGCCTCCTCTCTTATTTGATTGTCTATAGATTACAGCAGCCAACTTAAACGAAGCTTAAATCAACTTTTAAATGTCAATTTTTTTAGTCAACGGACAAACCGCCGGTGTAATGGGTTGATTGGCTAGTGTAAACTCTCAGCGTATACGTGCCTTTTGGTGCCTTAAATGAACCACTGATCGAGCCTGAAGAAGCATTGATGGTTTTGTAAAGACTGCCATCCTTATAAATTTTGATTTGGAACGGCTTGCTGCTTGCAGACCCATCTGATTCATAGGTATTAACAGAATACTTAACATTAACATCCTGGTTTGCGTGGGAATTCTTTACAGAAGTTTTGAATCCGGCGTTTTCACTCTTATAGGAAGCCCCCGTTAATCGAGGTGCCCGCTGGTCAAAGTTCGTTGATGTTGCATTGTTGGTTTTTGTAGCAGTTTGATTATTTGAACTTTGCTTGTTGGTATTGTTATTTTGGTTATTCGTGGCTGGCGTCTTCTTACTAGTGGTTTCCGATTGGTTTGCGTTTTGATTGGACTTGGTTGCTGAATTGCCAGCCGTATTCTTTTGACTTGTCGATTGATTATCTTTATTTTGTGTTGCTGGCGTTGTCGTACTATTTTGCTTTGTTTGATTACCTGCCTTAGTAGACTGTTGAGTTTGCTGGTTGGGGGTAACTGCCGCGTTGGCAGTGACACCTGCGACTGCACTTGTTGTAAAGATTCCCATTGCTGCTCCGGTTACGTATAAGATGTTTTTTAAATTCATATTGATGATCTCCTTTAATTTTGAGTTTTTAGTTTTTGTAATTAGTTATTCGTTAGTTGGTTTTAGTTGTCTGCACTATGGCTGATGTGTCATTGGCATTGCTCCTTTCGTTATTGATTGTTACCAGATTATCGTTGCCAGCTTAAACGCAACTTAAAAACGGAAACCAACGTCAAAAAGTGGACATTCCTTACGAAAAACGCAAACCTTTTTAGGAAGTCATAATTTTTATGTACAAAAATAGGATAGGCACAGTGGCCTATCCTATTATTGATACCTTATTTAATTTTGAATGGTTAATAAAACGAAGGCTTGTCCCCATCAGTGTTTGGCTGATTGACCCCAAGCGAATGGCGAATTTCCTTACTTGGATCATTAATTAAGCTGACCACTAAGTCGGCGATACTCTTTCTTGAAACCTCAGTTCCTTTAAATGGTTCACCCTTTTGTGTCGTTTCATAACTGACAATGTCTTTGTTGGATAACCAGGCAGGACGAATGATTGTGTAATCCAGATCGGATTCCTCAATCACTTTAGCAGCGGCGCCATAGGTTTCCAAATAACCGCCATCCAACTGTTGATGATTCCATTTGCCAAAGTTGCCAGGGACTTCGTCATAGATCCCCAAAGTCGAAATCCAGATCAATCGTTGAACATTAGTCCGATCAATGGCGGAGACAACTGCTTTTGCTTGATCCTCAATATTTTTGCCACTCAGATTAGCATACACAATGTCGATGCCATCCAGCGCTTTAATTAATTCGCCCTTATCAGCTGCGTCTCCTTCAATTACCGTTTCGCGTTTTGAATCAGTCACGTTCAGGCGATCGGCATTTCGAAGAAACAACGTTAAATGATGATCCGTTTCAGCCAACAATTGTGTTTCCACAAGCTGGGCAATCTTTCCATGAGCACCTAAAATTAATACATTTGCCATAAATTACATTCCCCTTTTCAAATAGTGTCTACTTCCACTATAACAAACATTTAAAAAAACGGGTCGCCAAAGCTTGGCAATCCGTTTTTACGATTAAATATCTGTCGAAGTTAAACTGTTTAAAACTTTCATATCTGCTGAACTGACTTCAAAATCCAGCTGGGTATTATTTTTGATATGTGTTTCATGGGTGGCTTTCGGCAATGGCAGAACATCGTTTTGAAGAACAAACTTTAATGCCAACTGAGCCACGCTGACCCCGTACTTTTCAGCAATCTGCTTAATATCTTGATTTTCAAGAATGCCGCCGGTCGCAAGTGGTGAATAAGCCTCCACCAAGATGTCATTGTCTTTAGCAAACTGAGTTGTTTGAGGTTCGGTGTAGCCAACGAAGTAGCGAATTTGGTCCACCATTGGCTTAACGTCTGCGTGGTCCAAAATATTCTGTAAGTCGTGAACATTGAAATTGGAAACGCCAATCGCCTTAACGTCGCCACTAGCATAAATATCTTGCATGGCTTTCCAGACTTCAACGTTGGCTTCATCGTAATTGGTAGACCCACGTTCACCCCATGGCCATGGTGCGTGAATCAAATATAAGTCCAGATAGGACAGGTTCAAGGCCTTCATGGTAGAACGAAAATCAGCAATCGCACCGTCATAAGACTTGGTAGCAGCTGGTAATTTTGACGTCACAAAGACGCTTTCCCGATCGACATCAGAATCGAGGATGGCTTCACCAACGCTCTTTTCGTTTCGATAGGCTTTGGCAGTATCAATGTGGCGATAGCCAGCTTGAAGTGCCATGCTGACGGCATCATAGGTATCTTGGCCGCCCGGAATCTGCCAGGTTCCAAAACCAACTTTGGGAATTGCAATGCCATTATTTAATTCATAGGTATCAGTTAAAATCGACATTTAAAATGCCTCCTTTTGCTTTTTGCGAGTAGTTATATTATGAACCTTCACACGAAAAAACGCGAGAAATCGCATTTTTGTAGTCGAGTGGGTCAAATAATATCGAAGTACCAAAAAGGCGTCGAGTTAAAAACTGATACTTTTGGCCCGGCCCCTCGTTTATTATCTTTGTGGTTGCGTATAGTAAAGCTTCAAAGTATCGCCATATTTGGCAGAAGCGTTGGCAGCAACCGTAGCTGATTTATTGAAATAATAAGTCGGTGTAGACGTTGTGCCATCAGCGTTGGTAACCGCGACACCAGTGAGTGTTGCCAACTTGTTAGAGTCACTAAAGATCGTATTATCAAATACTTTGGCAGGAATCGTTCCCTGGGTATTACTTGAAAAGACCGCCATTTCAGCATCTGTCAAAATTGGATAAGTGTTCGCCTTCAACTGTGAAGGGCTAATCTGTTGACCCGTATTCGTCAGATAATAGGCCACGGGTGACGTAAAGTTCATGGTCACCGGATCAACGTAGATGAGATAATCGTTGGTCCCCACCGTCACACTGGCAGGCAAATTTGTGGGGCTTTGGGTATCGCTAATCTTATACCCAGTTGGGACGTTCTTGGTCGCCACCGTCGTTAGTTCAGTTGGGTTATTAAGAATGTCACCTAATTTGGCGCCGTTTGTCAAAGTGGCACTATCCTTTAAATCCGTTTTTTGAATAATCCAAGTGTAAGCGCCGACTGATTGTCCGGCAGCATTAACGTAGTTGATCTTCACACTGTTATCCTTGGTGGCTGGTTGTGAGTTTGGGGCGTTCAAACCACCAGAATAAACCCAACCCACAATCGCAGAATTCTTATCATCAGTGACTTTGTAATATAGGTAGTTTTCCCGAGTCTTCATTGCTGCATCTGAAATTGTAAATGTATCGCCGGCGGTATAGCTACTCATGTCGACTTGCTTAGCCTTATACTGTGACCATTTTGGATCAACCCACAGCGTATATTTATTGATATTATTAAGCGTATAACCGGTTTTTTGAACCGGCATATTGGCATTTTCCATGGTGTTGGCGGGATTCACCCCACCCGAAAAGGTGCCTGAAACATTGCCACCGTAAATCCAACCACGGTAGACGCCATTAAACGACACAATTTTGTAGTAAACAGACCCCCGGTTAGTGGTGGCAACCCGGTAAGCTCTGAAATACTGACTTGATTTTTTAGACGTCCCGTATCTTTGCAGCGTGTACTTTGATGCAATAACCCGTGCACCCCGCAACGTACCAGCTTTAGTGTACAAGGCACTGGTTCCGTTGGTCGTCACGTTACGATTTTGTGGTGCAGTCTGTAAAGCTTGGTTACTTGTTATTCGTGCGTAAGACTTCGCACTTACATTGGTGGTTAAAATACCCGTTGTAGCAGTCAATGAAATTGCCGCAAGCCCCAAAATCAGCGATTTGTTGAGATTCAAATGCATAACCTTCACTCCCCATAATCTTTCGAATCCAATCATAATTGGCGTTAATTAAATGTTACCATGTTAAATTTTAATATGGTACCTTTCCAGCTGAATTAACCCAATCGACTCGGTGTTGTAACCTTGTAGACACAAAAAGCTGGAGAGTTAACTCCAGCTTCCCGACTACAGATTACTTTTTGTAACTCATCACCACAATCCGATGTGATTCGCCCTCAATGACCAACTTTTTATTGGCAGTCACATAGTCACCGTTCTTTAGCTGATAACGCGTCGTCAGATTATGTTTGACTAACCGTTTCACGTTCAAAATGGTCCACTTCTTATACGTTTTGGTTCGCCCTGTCAGATTCTTATTCTTATACGCGTGAATTCCATTTTTGGCGATAACCGTGATTTTTTTGTTCCAACGTGCCGATTGATAATAAACATTTTCCACATAGTTTCGATTAGCCGTAATGTAACCAACTTTGCCAGCCGTTTTGGACTTATGATTAACGTCACGAACCTTGTATCTTAACGCACCCCCATTTGAACGGGAATAGCCCGTCACGACAAACATCGGCCGATCAGTTTGCTTAACCTTAGGATACTTAACAATTCGTTGTGTTTTCCTAAACGTCGCATCTTTATAGAGATAAATTGTCTTGGTCGCATAAACAGCAGCGCCCTTGACTGCAGCGTAATTGGGTAAGCCGGTTCCATTTGGATTACTAGGAGTGGTCGGATTCCAAGAAGAATTACCACTACCCCCGTTCTCATTGCCAGCATTTGAATTCGTGGAAGATCCACCATTATTGTGGCTGCCACCTGGAACCGTTACTTGAATAGTCTTGCTAATCGTCCGTTTTACGGAATCTGAATATACTGCCTCATAAGTGTAGGTCACATTATATACACCTGGTGTGCTGGTATCTAAAGTACCATCAGAATTGATATGCCCATTGTTCGAGGTTACCTTAACGTTGTCCTTCGTAACGGGAATTTCCGTCGCAGTTGAATTGTTCTGCTGCTTTGGATCATACAATGTAACGTGATCCAACGGATTCCACTTTGTATTCCGAGTAACGGTTGCGTTATCAGCAACCAGTACCTTAACTACCTGCCAGTTGATGCCACCAATGCCATTATGATTTAGAATATCGCGCATATATTTAAAATAATCAGGATCAGTGGGCGTTGATCCGCCTGGATACCCGGCTGTAAAACTCTCATATGTTAACAAACGGTTCGTCCATACCGGGGCATATCCACGACTCTGGAGCATGTCCCAAAACGGTTGACCGTTGTTGGCAGACATTTGGTCGCCCAAGACCCGGTATGTTGCATTACTAAATAAAGTTGTGCCGTCATTTGTTCCCAATCCCTTATTAACATTATCAATTTCAATGTCATTTTCAAGGTTAAACTGTGGCATTAACGGTTGAACGTCAGTTGCCTGTCTATAGTAGCCATCCTGGTCTTTATATGTCACCAAATATTGACCCTTCATAAAATCAGGATACGTTTGAACGTCTATTGGAAGGCCGACCCGAAAATAAAGTGATGTACCGTCAAATTCCCAGTTGTTTTCTCGAACCTCATAATACGCGTTCGTATACACGAGGCCTATCCCATCGTAAGCAAGCGGAACAGCTACATCAATTGACTGCTGTGGCTTTAAACTCCCGTTGATGACGATATTACTATTCCCATATGGCTTAGTGATCGTAAATTGTCCTAAGGTCCCACCAGTGATCACAGCTGCTGTCGCAGGATCTCCAACCGGAAGAAACGGTGCACTTCCACCGGACAGATCTTTTGGAAATCTCAAAAATTGAGCAACCGAGATATCAGCTCCCCCAGTTGGATTGCTATTTTTCAAATAAAGATGTTCATAAAAATACGGTTTATTAGAGAGTTTCCAAACATCATTATTGATCAGTGTCTGTCTTGAAGATCCTCCATAGTTCGAGTTATCTCCATTAGCGGAAATGTATACGGCATGCTCCAAACCGTTACTATATTTTGCTGGTGTTGTATACCTTGGCGCTGCACCATTGTATAAACTGCTATCCGCACGCGCATTATTCAAACCAAACAACCCAAACAATCCGAATACTCCCAATAATAACGCGAAGTGGCCTATTATTCTGATCTGCTTTTTCATATAAACTCCCCCAGAATATAACAAAATTAATAACATTTAATTGATACTTTTATTATACCAGTTGAGTATCTATTTGGCCTCTAAAACCTGTTCAAAAGAGAGGTTACAAACCGCGTGGACCTCAATATCTGGAGCGCAAAAAAGGCATCCCCAAACCAGGCATGCCTCAAAAATTTATCCATATATAAATATCACTTACGCAATAACCTTGTCTTTCTTATAAGCCACGATGACGACCACAATATTGATCAAAACAATCAACGTTGTCATCAAAAATACATAGCGATAATCTAAGATCCCAGCGACTCCCGACGCTAACATCGGCCCGACAACGGCCCCCATCGCCTGGAAGGACTGGTTATAACTAAAGATTCGACTCACCGATCTCGATGGCGCTTCAAGGGTCATAACCGTTTGCGTGATCGGCAGTAACGCTGCGTTGGCAATCCCAATCAAGAACCGCAGAACTCCTAGCATCACAACTGTGGTAACAAAAAACATCGGGAAGAAAACGACGGCCGAGAATATCAGGCCTGCTAACAAGATTTTCTCCGGCCCAATGTGGTCGCCGAGTCGTCCCAGATACGGGGCCGCAAAGATCGTCGCAATCCCCGGCAGCGCAGCGATGACCCCACTGGTAAAGGCGACATTTCCCTGGCTGTGCATGAGTTCTTTAACAAACAAACTGATAATTGGGTTGATCGACGTCGTTGCCGCCATCACCAACATTGATGAGATGATCATTGCCCAAACAACCCGCTTGTGTTTAATGCCTTTAAACGCGTCCTTGATTCCAGTTTTAGCGCCCTTCTTAATTGGCGTGAAGTCCTCTTTAACAAAGAACCAAGTCGACAGCGAAGCTAAAAACATCATAAACCCAAACATGTAAAATGGTAGGCGGTAACCGAAGACACCTGAAAGGTACCCACCAATAATCGGTCCAATCAGCTGGCCACCGACGTTTCCAGTGGTCAAAGTCCCCATGGTCTTGCCGCTGTCCTCCGTCGGAACCTCACTGGCAATCAGTGCGTATGCGTTATTAATGTAGCCTGAAAAAGTTCCTTGAATAAAGCGAATGATGATTAAAAACCAAACGTTTGGCGATAATCCTGTCAGCGTCGCACTGATCGTCATCCCAATGGCCGCTCTCAGCAGCATCGGTTTTCGTCCGGTCTTATCAGCCAAGTTCCCCCACATCGGCGAGACAATCGCCTGACTTAAAAAAACGCCGGAAAATGCCAGCCCAGCATAAAGCGTCAGCTGCCATTTGGGGAAGTTACCCATTTCAGATATAAATAATGGTAGAAACGGCATCGACATGCTGGCGCCGGCACCGGTGGCAAAGTTGCCAAACCAAAGCGCCCACAGGTTTTTCTTCCACTGAGGTGTTGCAGATTTTGTCATGATTTTCCAAGACCCTTACTAAATTCGAATTTTAGATACAAAATTTATTATAACGATTATTGTTGTAGGTGGCAATTATCTTTGACAAATGCCACGCTTTCTGAAAAACGAGGCGTCCAAAGAAACCCACTCAATCGTGAATGGTATAATGAATGCAAAATATTTTTAAGAGGAGAATTCGAATGGACAAATTAGACCGCAAAATTTTAAATATCATCCAAGAGGATGGAAGAGCTTCAATTAAGAGCATTGCTGAACAATGTTTTATTTCTGCTCCCTCAGCGTCCGTTCGGCTTCAAAATCTTGAGAGTCATGGCTTTATCAACGGCTACACCGCAGACGTAAATTATGAGAAATTAGGCTACCTGATCAAAGCGTTTGTCAGGATCGATGTCAGTTACGTGGAAATGCCGAAATTCGTGAAATTTATTTCAAAGATTCCCAATGTGGTTGAATGTAATTACATTACTGGGGACGCATCCGTCCAACTAAAAGTCTTTTACAAGACCATGACTGAGTTAAACGAGTTCAATGCATCCCTCAAGGACTTTGGCTACAGCCATACCAACGTTGCGTTTACGACCAATATTGGTCCCCGACCACTGAAGCTTCCCGAAGACGATGCGTAATACCAGCCTCTGAAAAAAATATTTTGTTTTCATAGGCAAACCGTCAATTCTGCCTTATTTTCATGAAAATATTATCAAATTTACAAAATCATCTAAAAACTTCCGCCCCAAACCGCTCAATTTCGACACGGTCGTGTTAGGATAATGGCAAATTAATTAGAGGCCTCTAATTCAATTCATCATTTCCAAACAGGGAGGAAGTTTATTCATGCAAAAAACAGAAGTAACCAAAAACGCTGACGGCACCCGCCGCTCCTTGAGCAACCGTAACGTTCAGATGATCGCTATCGGAGGCACGATTGGAACTGGATTATTCTTAGGATCCGGAACCACAATCAGCAAAACCGGTCCATCGATTTTATTAGTTTACTTAGTATTAGGGATCTTTTTCTTCTTAATGATGCGGGCGTTGGGTGAAATGCTTTATTCCGACCCATCACAACACACGTTTGTTGCCTTTATTACCCGCTATTTGGGACCAACAGTCGGCCACTTCACTGGTTGGACCTATTGGCTGGGCCTTTCTTTTTGTGCCATGGCTGAAATTACTGCCATCTCTACATACGTCCAGTTTTGGTTTCCAACTATTCCATCGTGGATCATCCAATTGGTGTTCTTGGGCACCTTGGCCGGCGTTAATCTGATCGCTGCCAAGTTATTTGGTGAAGCAGAGTTCTGGTTTGCGTTAATCAAAATTGTCGCCATCCTTGCTCTGATTGCAACAGGTGCGTTCATGATGTTTAGCCATTCGGTCACACCGTTGGGACATGCATCAATTCAAAACATTTCCCAAAACTTCTCAATGTTCCCACACGGTGCAATGAGCTTTATTTCTGCCTTTCCAATGGTCTTCTTTGCTTTTCAAGGCATTGAATTCGTCAGCATTACCATCGGCGAAGCCCAAACACCACACAAGATTATCAAAAAAGCCGTTAATGAAACGTTGCTTAAAATTTTGATTTTTTACTTTGGTGCTTTGATTGTCATCATGGGAATTATTCCATGGACGCATTTAAACGCTGCCAGCAGCCCGTTTGTTCAAGTATTCAAATTAGCCGGCTTCCCAGCCGCCGCTGCTATTATTAACTTCGTTGTATTGACGTCGGCTTCCTCATCGTTGAACAGCTTTATTTTCTCAGCCGGCCGTCACTTCTACCAACTGGCCACCGAAACGCCTGAAGACAGCTTCATGCACCGCCACTTTGCCAAAATTTCTAAAAATGGGGTTCCAGTTGCCGCAATTACCATGTCGGCTTTCTGCCTACTGATCACACCTTTGATGAGTTTGACCAATGCGACTGCCTCGGTCTTCACGATCGTAGCAGGTTCTTCAAACGACATGTACATTTTGGTTTACGCCTTGGCAATGATTGCCCACCGGAAATACCGCCAATCAAGCGACTTCCTACCAAATGGATTCAAGATGCCTTGGTATAACATTACCAGCCCACTGACAATTGCGTTTTTTGCGATTATCTTCGTGACCCTATTCTTCATCCCACAAGATATTATCGGAGCTGTGGGTGCCATCATTTGGACCATCGTGTTTGGTGGTGTGACTTACATGCATCAACGCAGTATGGCAGTGGCCAACCCGGAAAATGATTAACAATTTCAATTAAAAAATCTAAGATCAAATCTAGTGACAACTGTTTGAAGACAGCGATAACTAAATTCGGTCTTAGATTTTTTGTGTTTTCGGTGATTTTACCAATCCCGTTTCATGATTGGCCGATCCTCATCAAATCGGCCATTTCAGTTAGGTTTGTTCCTAACTGTTATCACGACGAAAATCGACCAACTCATGTGTGATTTGCTTTGTGCTTGGATAAATCTTTCGATAAATATCGTGTAATCTTTGGTATTTTTTGACGTTTTCAGGTTCCGGCAAAAAGACATCTTTGAATTGAACGAAGACTTTCGAGCATTGAGAAACATCCTTGTACCACCCAACGCCAACTGCAGCCAGCATCGCGGCACCCAGACCCGGTCCCTGCTCATTTTGAAGTGAAATCACTTTAACATTAAAGATATTCGCCTGAATCTGCTGCCACAATGGGCTTTTAGCGCCGCCGCCAATGGAGACCACCGTGTCAAATTGACTGCCCTTTTCTTCATAGAGATCAAGAATGTCCCTAAACGAGAAAATAATGCCTTCAAGAACCGCTCGGACAAAGTCGTAACGCCGATGAATCCCGTCGATGCCGATAAAGCTGCCACGGATATCGGCATCGGCATAGGGTGCTCGTTCACCAACAATGTACGGGGCAAATAGCAGACCATTGGCACCAACAGTTGATTTGCCAGCACTTTCAACAACCTCCGTAAAGTCCTCGTTTTCAGCGAAGGTTTTCTTAAACCAACTGAGTGAATATCCAGCAGCCAAGGTAACCCCCATTGAATAGTAAGCGTCAGGGATGGCGTGGTCCTCATACTGAATCACACCATCGTAATTGGTCTCCTTCTTGAGCTCATACTTGAGAATTACGCCGGAGGTTCCGATACTTGAAAGGACCTTGGTGGGACCGTCAATTCCGGCGCCAACAGCACCACAAGCGTTGTCTGCGCCGCCAGCAAAGGTCTTGGTGTCAGTGGACAGTCCTGAATATTCGGAATACCAGTCATCAATATGGCCGGTTTCATCGATTGAACGGACCAACGGTGGACACAGACTGGCAGGAATATCGAATGCATCAAGGATTTCTTGGCTCCAGCGCTGTTTGTCGACATCCAGCATGACCGTTCCGGTGGCATCGGAATAATCAATTGCCAACTTGCCGGTCATCCGGAAGCGTAGGTAGTCTTTTGGCAGCAGCATCGTTGTTGCTTGTTTAAAGATTTCCGGTTGGTTTTCTTTAACCCACAGTAATTTGGGCAGGGTAAATCCTTCAAGTGGCTTGTTATGAGTGATTTCAACGAACCGCTCACCCATCTTGTCCATGATCTCTTCTCGTTGCTTAGTAGAACGCGTATCGTTCCAAAGCATCGCTGGCCGCAACACTTTATGATTCTTATCCAGCAACACGAGGCCGTGCATCTGGCCTGAATAGCTGATTCCCTTAATGTCTTCAGGCTGGATGCCATCCTTTAAAATAAGGCGCACGATGGATACCGTCGTCGCACTTACCCAGTCTTCCGGATCTTGTTCAGCATAACCGGGTTTTGGCTGATCTAACGGAAAATCCATCCCTTCTTGAGCAATAATATCACCGGCTTTGGTAACCGCCGTGACTTTTACAGAACTTGTGCCAAGGTCAACGCCCAATACGCAATCAGTCATGTTGTTTCCTCCTGACATATAACCATTTGATCCATTGGGTTCGGATCAAATGGCTTGTCTTATTTTACTTAAACTTTTCGAAATGTTCCGCCAAATATCGGGTCGTCAAACTCTGCGGATTGACAATCAAATCTTTTGGCCGGCCTTTTGCAACAATTTGGCCACCCTGATCGCCACCCCGGGGGCCCATGTCGATCAAGTAATCGGCGTTGGCCATTAAATCCAGGTCATGTGTGATCATCAAGACGGTCGCCCCTTGGTCAATCAGCTGGGAGAACACCTTCAACAGCACGTGGACATCCAATGGGTGCAGTCCCACCGTTGGCTCATCGAAGATAAACAAAGTGTCATTTTGGCGGCTCTTCATGTGTGACGTGAGTTTTAGTCGCTGTGCCTCACCACCTGACAGACTGGGTGTCGATTCGCCGAGATGGAGATAGCCAAGTCCCATTTGTTGAAGGACCTGAAGCGTTTTGGAAATTGACGCGTCATCTTCAAATAACCCGATCGCATGGTCAACGTCATAGTCCAACACATCAGCAATTGACATCCCGTTCCACTTAACTTTCAAAATATCTTGATTAAATCGTTTGCCACGGCACGTTGGACAAGTCTCAACCATGTCCGGCAGATACTGGATGTCTAAAGAAATTTCACCCGTCCCACCACATGTTGGACAAGCACCCTGTTTATTATTGTAAGAAAAGTAACTGGGCGTGTAATGATTCTTCTTGGCAGCCGGTAACTGGGCAAACTTTGTGCGCAAATGATCCATAATGTTGGTATAGGTGGCCAGCGTTGATCTGGCATTTTTCCCAACCGGAGTGGCGTCAACACTGACAATGTGTTTCAGCCGACCAGGTTCAAAGTTGGCAATGTAGTCGGGAAGAGAGCGCCGATGAATTTTGGCTTGAAAGGCATCCAGTAATCCATCCAACACCAGCGTCGTTTTACCCGCGCCGGAAAAGCCGGTTATCGCAATCAAACGGTTAATCGGAAAATCAGCCGTAACGTCGTGTAAGTTAAAGCGGTGACTGATCGTCAACGTCGCCTGGCCTTTCTCAAAGACATTTTTCTGGACAACATTTCGTGTCATCAACTTAGCCTGACCGGTCAGAAACGGGCCAATCAGTGACTGCTTGCTGGCGCGAATTTCTGCCGGCGTCCCCTGATCAATCACCTGACCGCCATTCACACCGGAACCGGGACCGATTTCAATGATGTAATCAGCCGCATCAATAATCGATGTTTCGTGGTCGACCACCACCAATGAATTCCCCTGATCAACAAGTTGGTGGAAAATCTTGATCAAACCCGAAACGTTATCCGGATGCAGTCCGACTGAAGGCTCGTCCAAGACGTACAGCACACCGGTCGTTTGGGTGCGCAATGTCCGTCCCAACTGGATTCGCTGGAGTTCTCCGGTTGAAAGTGATGCGCCGGCACGGTCCATCGTCAAATAGTCCAACCCCAGATCAAGTAACGGTTGGGTTTGATTCAACAATTCAGTCGTTAAATTCTTCGCGAGTGGCTGCATGTTTTCCGGCAGCCATTTTTTAATGCGTTTAACAAATGCCGGCAACTTGCCAATTGGCAGGTGACTGGCTTCCGCAATGTTCATACCGTCAATCAGCTGGGTTAACCGATCCGGATTCATCCGGGTACCGTGACACAGCGGGCAGGTGAAAAATCGGTAGAATCGGTTGAGCCGTTTTAATGCGACTTCACTTTTAGTGGTGCTCATACTATCTTCCACCGCGTTATAGGCATTTTCGTAAAGCGCGTTATCCATATGGAAAACCCGGCCGTTTTTGCTGGGGATATCAATCGCAAAATGTTCCTGCTTGCCGTGGAGAACCATGTCTTTTTCTTGAGCAGTCAGTTGGTTATATGGGACATCGATTCGAACCCCCGCAGCTTGGGCCACGATCGGCATAAAGTTGCGCCCAGGAATCCGCCAAGCAGCCACAGCCCCGTCTCGAATCGTTTTCGTTTGATCCCCAATGAGCTGATTTGGATCCAGTTGCTTGGTAATCCCCAAGCCCTCACACTTTGGACAGGCACCGTCTGAATTAAACGCAAAGTCTTCGGCGCCAAATGCGCGAAATTTCACGCCGCAAGTTGGACAGGTAATGATGCCCATTTGATCACCCATCACGTCCATCGCTTCGGCAATCTTAATTGTCGGTGGCACCTGATGTCCATTTGGGCACTTTGGCGACCCCAAGCGGGAATACATCAACCGCAAAACGTTGAAAATTTCCGTCATGGTTCCAACAGTTGACCGGGCACCAGGCACGGTTGGTCGTTGTCTTAATGCCAGCGCAGACGGAATATGCTTGACCGAATCAACATCGGCACGGCCGACTTGGCTAATCCGCCGACGAGTGTATGTTGCTAATGAATCCAAATAACGACGGGCACCTTCGGAATACAAAATCCCCATCGCCAAAGAAGATTTTCCTGAGCCGGACAGCCCCGAAATGGCAACGAATTGATGCAACGGGATATTAACGTTGATATTTTTTAAATTATTCACTTTTCCCCCAACCACCTCAATGTGATCGGGCAATTTGTTTGCTGGCATATAACGACTCCTTTTGAAAATATGATTAATTTAATTCTAACGCAGCAAGAACTTTTGCGAACAAAAAAAGCCAAACCATTACTGGTTCGACTCTCATTATTTTACTCAGATTGTCTTTAATTTTCCTCTGAAGTCATCAAGCGTTTGGTACCCTTTTTTGTCCATAATTTCTTCAAGTTCTTTAGAAATTCGTTCAAAAATTGGCGTTCCTTCATATCCAAAGGCAGTTCCAATTTGAACTAAGTCGGCACCACACAAAACGTGTTCGAAGACATCCATACCGGACTTGATACCACCCGTTCCAATAATTGAAATTCGCGGATCGAGCCGTTGCCGAAGGGCACGAACGTTGGCCAATGCGGTCGGCTTAACGTAATCGCCACCGAGGCCGCCAAAACCACCCTTAGGCTTGATGACAACTGATTCGGTTTCTGGATCGACAACCAAGCCATTACCAATCGAATTAATCACATTGATATAAGTCACTGGAAAATCGTTCAACACTTCTGAAATGCCATTAAATTGGTTAAAGTCAAAGTATGGTGGTAATTTTAATCCAAGTGGCTTTTTGAAGAATTTGAACGTTGCGGTCAACACATCACGAACGGCATCAAAGTCATAACCAACTTGAGACTTACCGGCAACGTTAGGACAAGAGAGGTTCAATTCAGTTAAGCCGTCAAACGCACTTTCCTGAACTTTTTTGAGCATCTCAATGTTTTGGTCAATTGATAATCCGGCAACTGATAGAATAACCTGCTTGCCATTTTGACCTTGGTTTTCTTCAGCAAATTTCAGATAATAATCGATGCCGTGGTTCGGCAGGCCCATCGAGTTAATGCTTCCAAGTGGCAAAGCCTTCATCCGTGGGCTTTCGTTTCCGGCCCGCTCTTCTGGAGTGGCACTTTTGGTCACACAGCCACCAGCCATTGAGTCGAGCGTCTTCTCCAGTTCGTCGGTGGTTGAGCAGCGAACACCGGCAGCATTTAATAGTAGGTTATCAAATTTGTAATCACCAATGTGTGAGGCGAGTGAGATTTTAGTTTGCATTTGCTTCCTCCCGTTTTGTCCAGTCCCAAGGGGCTTTGTGCCAGGTTGATAAACGTGAATATTCTTCATCTGAGAATTTATTTTCTTTGTGGCCCTGCGCAATTAAATCGGCATAGCTGAGTAATGGGACCAACTTTGTATCGGCATCAGCGAAGTTTTTGTCTGCATCGGGCAAGCCGTACGTGAAGACTGAAGCGACGCCGATAACGTTTACGCCTTCGTTTCGAACCGCTTTGACGGCTCCCAACACACTTCCGCCGGTTGAAATTAAATCATCAATCAAGACAACCTTGTCGTCCTTGGTAATTCGGCCTTCAATCTGCTTTCCGGCACCATGATCCTTTGGCTTGGCCCGGACGTATATTAATGGTAGATTCAATCGTTCAGCTACCCATGCAGCGTGGGGAATCCCTGCCGTTGCAACGCCGCCGATGACGGTTGCGTCCGGATAGTTGTTCTTAATATTTTCAGCCAAGCCGTCAGCAATCATGTCTCTCAATGATGGAATCGAGATTGTCAATCTAAAGTCGGTATAGATTGGGCTTAAAATACCGCTGGCATATCTAAATGGCTTTTCAAGGTTGATGCTGACAATTTGGTGATCAATCAGTGATTGAATGATTTGATTAGTTTGCATAATTCCACTCCTCTAACATTTTATGATATGCGGCAACCGGATTTTCGGCGCGAATAATCGGTCGGCCGACGACCAAAGCCGAACTGCCATATTCAGCAGCCTGCTTAGGAGTCGCGGTTCTTGACTGGTCATCCTTGGGAAAGTTGGCTGGCCGAATTCCTGGGGTCACGTACAAGAAGTCGTCGCCAACCTGTTCTTTTAACGAGCTCACTTCAAGAGGTGACGTGATAACACCATCGGCACCGGATTTTTTAGCTAACTTGGCCAGTGAAACAACTTGATCGACCATATCTAGCTTGCAGTTTTGCTCATGCTTTAGGGCATCTTCGGTAATGGAGGTTAACTCGGTTACCGCAAGTAATTTCGGCGTTGGCACACCAGCTTCTTCGCTTCCTAGTTCCAACCCTTCCTTAGCTGCGGCAATCATTTCTGATCCCCCCAGTGCGTGGACAGTTGTGTAAGTCACACCCATCCGACCGATTTGCATCATTCCCATCTTAACGGTATTGGGGATGTCTTGAAGTTTTAGGTCCAAGAATATTTTAAAGCCTTTGTTCAATAGCTCCTTGACAATTTCGGGGCCCTCACCATAAAACAGTTCCATGCCGATCTTGACGGTCATCCCTTCATCAGTCGGAAACTGGTTGATAATCTTGAACAAGCCTTCTCGATTCCAAACATCAAGTGATACAATTAACGGTCCTCGCATAATTACCCTCCTGGTTGATTGCAGAAAAAGAGCCCGAGACTGCAGAACTCGGTACATCCCTGCACCAATCCCTGTAAAATCACGGACTCTTAGATTATTTGTCGTCCGCTTTTGGCCTCTCTGAACCAAATTAAAGCTCTTTTATTTGTTTATAACTTTATCACGTTGATCGAGGTTGTTCAAGTAGAATTTGTTGAGCTGCTTAATCAACCTTCTTTGGTGAAGGGTCACAGATAATCGGATCATCTAAATGAAACGCCCTTGCATTCACATAATTTCCATGGCATAATACGAACAGCTTAAAAATAAAGAATGTCAGCGAGCATTCATTTGGAGGAACGAAAATGGAAAATACAAATGCACTTACGCACAGCCATGCTTTTACGAAGAATCAGAAATGGGTCATTGCCTCGACCAGTTCAGGATTCGCGTTGGAAAATATGGATGTGCTATTTTTATCTTTTGCGATGAGTTCAATGATTGGCCAACTTCACTTGAGTGGCGGCGCTGCCGGTTTGATTGGGTCAATCACCAACCTGGGAATGCTGTTCGGCGGCATTATGTTTGGCTTAATTGGTGATCGTTTTGGCCGGGTTAAAACATTTACCTACACAATTTTCATCTTCGCGTTCGCCACTGCCATGATGGCCTTCGCCAATAACATTACGTTAATCTACATCTTGCGGTTTCTTGCCGGAATTGGGGCGGGTGGTGAATATGGCGTCGGTATCGCAATGATTGCCGAATCCTTCCACAAGAACCAAATTGGGAAAATGACTTCCGTTGCCGCAATCGGCGGGCAGATTGGTGCGATCTTAGCCGCCATCACCGCCGCAATCGTCATTCCTCATTTAGGATGGCACGCCCTATTCCTCGTTGGAATTGTGCCGGTTGTTCTGACCTACTTTGTCAGACGACATTTAAGCGAAACTGCTGAATTTGTACAAGCAAAGAAGCAGGAAAAAGAATCCACCAGCAAGGCCGTCTTTAAATACATGTTCAGTTCACCAAAATTAGCTTATCAAAGCTTTGCACTGATGATTATGACGACCGTTCAAATTGCAGGTTACTTTGGCTTAATGAACTGGTTGCCAATCATTGTTCAAAAACAATTGGGCCTAAGCGTTTCGGGTTCATCACTGTGGATGATTTCAACCATCATTGGCATGAGTCTGGGAATGATTACTTTCGGGTCAATTCTTGATTTCTTCGGACCACGCCGGGCATTTGGCATCTTCCTTATTGCTTCTGCCGCAATGGTCTTTACCATCACATTGGCACACAACACAATTTCACTGCTCATCATTGGTGCCATCGTCGGCTTCTTCTCAAACGGCATGTTTGGTGGCTACGGTGCGGTAATCAGCCGACTGTACCCTACAGAAATTCGGTCGACCGCAAATAACATTATCGTCAACATTGGCCGGGCAATTGGAGGCTTCTCATCAGTGGTTATCGGCATCCTGATGGATAACTACTCACTGACTGTTGTCATGGGATTTCTCTCAATTCTCTACATCATCAGTTTCATGACCATGATCACATTGCCGGGATTAAAGAAAATGACGTTAAAACGTGCATAAATATTGCAAATCAGCAAAAATCGCCAACAATTTGTTGGCGATTTTTTTAGTTAATTTGAATATTTCCCTATAATAGTCGATAATGGTTGTATATACATATTCTGGAGGATTTTAACAATTATTATTTAAGCGAAAACTCGTCAGGCAATTCGAAAGGTAGGTCAAAATAGTAATGGAAAAAATTATTGCGTTTGATATGGACGGAACGGTCGCAGAGACTTTCCCGGTGATTTTTGATTCGTTTAGGCGCACAGTACACGACTACACCGATAAATGGATTAGCAATCAGGTCATTTTGGCCACCTTTGGCGCAAATGAAGTTGGCATGTTAAAGGAATTGATTCCTAATTATTCTGATGAAGTTTTGGCAAGCTTTCACGAGAACTACCGCAGAGCGCATTTACAATTGCGGCACCCGTTTGATGGGATCGAAAAGTTAATTAAAGAGTTACATGAACGAGACGTGATCACGCCGATGATTACTGGAAAAGGCGAGCAAAGTCTAACGGTCAGCCTGGATTCTCTTGGCCTCAACGACGCCTTCTCGCCGGTTATGTCCGGGTCTCCAGACGGCTCAATCAAAGCCAAACAATTTGGTGAAGTCATTAAACAATTCAAGTTAACACCAGAAGACATGGCTTATATCGGAGATGCCTCAACCGACGTTGTTGCCTGTAAGCAGGCAGGTATCAAGTGTTACTCAGCTGCTTGGTCGATTAATGCCAAGCCTGAAGAGCTGGAGAAAATCAATCCTGGTGAGGTTTATACTTCGGTCGAACAATTACGAGAGACACTTATCAACAATTAATTTCAAAACAAGGGGTTGGGCAAAGCTAAAAGTTTTGCTTCAACCTCTTTTTAGCCTGACTGTTACCTAGCAGATTCGTGCGCCAAATAGAAACTTTCAGCGTATAATCAAAATCAACGAAACAAATTTGATTGATGAAGGGAATTGATTTTTATGAAAATTCAAGAAGGTTACATGCCATTTCACGGATACCAGACCTACTACCGGATTGTCGGCGAAAAGACACCTGGCAAGGCACCGCTGCTTTTAATTCACGGTGGACCGGGTTCTTCTCATAATTATTTTGAACTACTGGATGATTACGCCGAGACCGGCCGCCAATTAATTATGTATGACCAGGTCGGCTGTGGTAAATCATCAATTCCAGACGACGAATCAGTCTATGTCAAAGAGACCTGGGCGGAGGAATTAATCGCCTTACGTCAATATCTTCATTTGGATCACGTACATATGTTGGGCCAATCGTGGGGCGGAATGTTGGAAATGCTTTACTTGACGCACTACAGCCAAGAAGGCGTTAAAAGTGTCATGATCGATGGCTCTCCCGCTTCAATTCAATTGTGGATTAAAGAGCAACACCGACTCATTAAGTATTTGAGTTATGAAGACCGCCAAGCAATCGCTGAAGCCGAGCGGACCGGTGATTTTAGCGGCCCTAAATATTTGGCTGCCAACGACCGTTACATGGAGCGTTACTGCTGGGACGACCCTGATGAAAACTCACCTGAACCCTTAAGACGGCCAACCAACGGAAAAAAGGCCAGTCTGATCGCCGAAGGTCCCAATGAGTTTACTGAAAACGGCACAATTAGTGATTTTGATGTTACCGATGACTTGAAGAACATCCACGTCCCAGTCCTGGTCACAAACGGCACTGATGACCTCTGCACGCCGTTGATTGCCAAATCAGTATACGATCACATTCCTAACGCAAAATGGCACCTGTTCGCTAACAGTCGTCATTTAGCCCTATTAGATCAGCACGACGAATTTATCAGCGTTTTGGATAACTGGCTGAACGAGAATGATTAGCGATGAAAGTTATTATTTCTCCAGCTAAGAAAATGGTCGTCAATCTTGATGATTTTGATGTCTTGGGACTCCCCATGTATCTGGATCAAGCCACAGAAATTTTGGCGGCGTTACGCCAATTAAGTTATGATCAGCTCAAACAGCTATGGCACGCCAGCGAAAAGCTGACTCAAGCCAGTTATGACCAACTGCAACAGATTGACTTACATCAGCGCCTAACACCCGCAATTTTGAGCTTTTCGGGCATCCAGTATCAATATATGGCACCAGATCTGTTAAGTAAGGATGGGTTAGATTATCTGCAAGGTCATTTAAGAATTCTTTCGGGGCTTTACGGAATTTTACAGCCATTCGATGGTGTTGTGCCCTATCGTTTTGACATGGACTCACGTTTGGCAATCGGCACTGCTAACAACATGTATCAGTACTGGGGCGATCGCATTTATCGGGCACTTGCCGACGACGGGCCAATTATCAACTTGGCTTCTCAAGAATATTCGAAAACGATCACAAAATTTCTGAAACCTGACGATCAGTTCATTGGCATCACGTTTGGTCACTTGGTGGATGGCCAAATCAAAACCCGAGCGACTTTCGCCAAGATGGCGCGTGGGGAAATGGTCCGATTCATGGCGGAGCGCCACATCACCGACGTAGCTGAACTCACTCAATTCGATTCGCCCAACTACCAGTTTGACGAGGCCAATTCCACCGATACCAATTTAGTTTTTCTGCGTCAATCAGCAGTGGATAAGTAAACTGGGAGTGTGTAACAAAAACCGGTTAGGTTCCAAAATACAAAAAAATGGTCCAAACATCCTAGGATTGGATGATTGGATCATTTTTTATACGACCTATTTCGGGCGATTCGGCTGAGTCTTATTTGCGCCAAAAAGGGACTGTGACAAAACTAACGTTTTGCTAGCAGCCCCTTGTTTTTTCAATTTTATATAGCCGGAACGTGTGCCAAAAGGCCGCTTCCTAGGCATAACTACGAATAACTTTCCGAGCTTTCAGCTCAAAAAGTCATTCTAGGTTATGCTACGGAAGCAAAACCGCCTTTTGGCACACTCCCTTTTGTCATTCATCGTTTATAGATCTCTAAAGCCAATATCTTTTCGATAGTAAAACTCGTGCAGGTCCAATCTACTTAACTCGGCATAAACCTTTGCCTGGGCACATTCCAAAGTTGAGGCGTGATTATACAAGGTGAAGATTCGCCCACCTGAACTATATAGCTTACCGTCTTCTTCAGTGACACCGGCATAAAAAATGTTTCCTGGTAAATCTGCCGGTAAAGCAATATGTTGTTTCGGTGAGGTTGGATACCCTGGGGCAGCAACCACCACGCCCAAGTAAAAATCACCCTGTTGCCATTTGATGTCTGGCAATTTGCGGTCAATCAAATCAGACGTCATCTGGTAAAAATCACTCTCAAGTTGTGGCAGTAATACCTGCGTCTCAGGATCACCCAGTCGCAAATTGTATTCGATAACTTTTGGCCCCTGCTTTGTCAGCATGCAGCCAACGTAAATAATTCCAGCAAACTCCAGGTCTTCTTTGGCAAGCCCGGCCATCGTTGGATCCACGATTTCATGAATCGTTGTGTCCAAGACTTCCTGAGTAATATGGGGAACAGGGGAATAAGCTCCCATACCACCAGTATTTGGACCGGTTTCGCCCTCATCAATTTTCTTGTGATCTTGGGAAATCGGAAAAACAACCTTCTTGTCACCGCCAACAAATAGCATCAGTGAAAATTCTTCGCCTTCAAGAAATTCTTCAATCAAGATCTCACCGGATTTGTCGAGTGCCGTCTTGATGGTTGGCTCCAAGTCATCGGCATCCTTAACAATTGTGACCCCTTTACCGGCAGCCAGCCCGTTTTCTTTGACAACTAATGGTAATGACAGTTCATCAGCGTAATGCTTGGCTGCCGAAAAATCCGTAAACGTTTTGAACTTGGCTGTCGGAATATTATTTCGCTGCATGAAGCCTTTGGCAAAATTCTTATCACTTTCCAAGCGGGCTGCGGACTCATCAGGTCCAAACACACGCAGACGAGCTGCGATAAATGCATCGACAATTCCTTTTGAGAGCGGAACTTCCGGTCCGACAAACGTTAGATCAATCAGATGTTCCTTGGCAAATTCAACTAATTTTGGAAAATCCATTTCATCGATATCAACAATCTGTATCTGATCCTTTTTCATCCCAGGGTTGCCAGGGGCACAATAAACTGTTGTAACTTGTGGACTTTTCAACATTGTTGCTGCAATTGCGTGCTCTCGGGCACCGGAACCGATAACTAGGACGTTTGCCATGATGAGATCTCCTTTTGATTGGTTGTTTTTGGTTATGTATAACGGCTGACAAGCAGCCTTGTGGTGCGGTTTGTAGATTTTTGTTTGGCTAGGTGTTCGGACCCCAGTCTTCACTCTGACTAAAATGTGTTCGCCAGGGCAATAACCAGCTTATGCTCCGGAGCCACCAGAGGCTCGTCACACTCTGTTCTTTTAATGCCTGAAATGTCTAACCCCTGTCATGACCATTGCGATACCAAATTTGTCTGCCATCGCAATCGAGTCCTTATCCTTGATGCTGCCACCGGGTTGGATAATTGCCTTAATGTCGTGCTTTGCAGCATATTCAACACAGTCATCCATTGGGAAGAAGGCATCCGATGCCATAATGGCATTTTCGTAACCGTCTTTTGGCATTGCCTTTTGGATCGCAATTTTCGCCGAGTCGATCCGGTTTGGTTGGCCCATTCCAACACCCAAAGTCTTAGAATCGGTCGTTACAACCACTGCGTTACTCTTAACGTGTTTAACCACGTGTTGGCCAAATTGGAGCGCCTTTAACTGTTGTTCAGTTGGTTGAACCTTGGTAACCACCTTGAAATCAGGAATTTGGTCAATTTCATGGTCGCTTTCTTGAATTAACATCCCACCACTGACAGTAATCTCTTCAAAGCGGTCAGGTTGGTCACGATGGCTCAAGTCAGCTTTCAGCAAACGGATATTCTTCTTTTTGGCCAGGATTTCAAATGCTTCATCACTGTATGAAGGTGCAATGATAATTTCCAAAAAGATCTTGTGCATCTTTTCAGCAGTTGCAGCATCAATTTCGCGGTTCACTGCAATAATGCCGCCAAAAATTGACATTGGGTCTGATTCATATGCTTCATCCCAGGCCTTTTCAATGGTGTCTGCCACACCAACACCACATGGGTTCATGTGCTTCATTGCAATGACAGTGGGTTGATCAAATTCAGCGACCATGTTCAGTGCAGCATTAGCATCCTTAATGTTGTTATATGATAATTCCTTACCGTGAAGTTGGTTGGGAATAATTGATAATTTGGATGGTAGTGCCTTACGGTAAAACGCGGCTTTTTGATGACTGTTTTCACCATAACGGAGTGCCTGTTGCTTTTCATAGGTCAGTGTTAATTTTTCTGGGAACTCTTCTTCAGTTAAGTAATTAGAAATCAGTGCATCATAGGCAGCAGTGTGACGGAATACCTTCGCAGCCAAATGTTTTCTGAAATCGGCGTCATCTTTATGGTCTTTGAGCGCATCAACGACCGGTTGGTAATCAGCCGGGTCGACGACCGTCAGCACACCCGCAAAGTTCTTGGCAGCTGCCCGCAGCATTGAAGGGCCGCCAATATCGATTTGTTCGATGGCTTGTGCTTGCGTGGTATCAGGCTTCTCAATGGTTTCTTTAAATGGGTATAGGTTAACCGCAACCAAATCAATTGGGGTGATACCGGCATCTTTTAATTGTTTCATGTGGTCGGGATTGTCGCGTTTGGCAAGAATACCAGCATGAATCTTTGGATGAAGCGTTTTTACCCGGCCATCCAACATTTCTGGAAATCCGGTTACTTCTTCAACGCCGGTCACCTTCACGCCGCCATCTTCCAACGCTTTTTTGGTACCACCAGTTGAAACGATTTCAAAGTCCAAATCGATTAACTGTTTGGCAAAATCAACCAGGTTACTTTTATCAGAAACACTTAAAAGGGCTCTTCTTGACATTAGATTTCTCCTCTTTCTAATAATTGTTTAACAACATTGGGATACAAAACATGTTCGGTTGCGTGAATTCGCTGCTCAAGATCGCTCAACTGATCATCCTTGTGTACCGGGACTTCCTGTTGGGCGATGATCTTCCCGGAATCAATTCCGGAATCGACCCAGTGAACCGTCACACCAGTGGTATCGACACCGGCTTCATAAGCATCCTCAATTCCATGACGACCAGGAAACTTCGGCAGCAATGCCGGATGGATGTTAATGATCTTACCCTCGTACTTGGCTAACAGCGTTGGACCAATAATCCGCATGTAGCCGGCAAGAATAATGAAATCAATTTGATTATCGGCTAACTTTTGGGCGATGACTGTCTCAGCAGCGGCCTTATCCGGATAATCTTTAAAATTAATCACAAACGTTGGAACCGATTCTTGATGTGCCCGGTCAAGGACGTGAACATGAGCGTGGTCACAGACCAGTAATTTAACTTTGAGCGGTAGGCTTTCTTTCTTAAAGAAATCCGTTAACGCCGTAAAATTGGTTCCTTCGCCGGAAGCAAATATCGCAATGTTTTTTACGTCAGGTTTCATTGTTGATCCTTTCGAATAATAACTTCTTGATGCCCAGAAACAAGCTTACCAACTCGATAAACGGTCTCACCGGATTTCTCCAGTTCTGCTTTAACGTCTTCAGCCACGTCTGGGTGAACGGCAACGACCATTCCCAAGCCAAGGTTGAAAGTATGCTTGAGATCGTCAAATGACAGCTGACCAATGCGCTGAAGATTTTCCATAATTGCCGGCACTTTCCAACTGCCATAATTGAACTCGGCAGAAAGATTGTCAGGCAAAATTCGGGCAACGTTTTCGGGAAGGCCACCACCCGTGATGTGGGCAATAGCAGTAATTTTCCCCTTATCGATCAGCGGTAGCACGGACTTGACATAGATCTTGGTTGGTCGCAAGAGCTCATGCTTCAAGTCAAGCTCACATCCGGGCAATGTCTCATCAAGTGAATAGTCATGTTGCTTGAATAAAATATCGCGCACCAAGCTGAACCCGTTTGAATGAAGGCCGTTAGAAGCAAGTCCCAACAACACATCCCCTTCACGCAAATTCTTCGCGCTCAGCAGTTTCGCCTTATCGGCAATCCCCACTGCGAATCCAGCCAAATCATAGTGACCATCCGTATACATATCGGGCATTTCAGCTGTTTCACCACCGACCAATTTGGCCTGCGCTTGGGAGACACCTTCAACAACACCGCTGACGATGTCTTTGGCTTTGTCATTGTCCAAATGACCAACCCCAAGGTAATCAAGGAAGAACAGCGGCTTGGCACCCTGGGCCAAAACATCGTTGACGCACATCGCGACCAAATCAATACCAATTGTTTTATGAAGATTGGCCTTAATTGCGATCAACAGCTTCGTTCCAACCCCATCTGTTCCGGATACCAGAACTGGATTTTGATAGGTACCCAGCTCTAAAGGAAACAACCCGCCAAATGATCCAAGGGCACTATTTTTAGATAAATTCTTAATATCATCGACTAACTTGTAACCAGCGTTGATGTCAACACCGGCCTTTTTGTAGGCGTCCATTATAATGACCTCATCTCATTTGTTGTAGTTGGGCTTGATCACGATCGTACTCTTCTTGGTAATCATAAAGTGGTGTTGGATATTGGCCGTCAAAGTAAGCGACACAAAGTCCTTTGTTAGGCGCATCGGTCTTCAGGTTAACTGAATCAACCACGCCTTGAACACTCAAGAAACCAAGGGAATCGGCACCAAAAGTTTCTCTCATTTCTTCGATTGTCTGATTGGCTGCAATCAACTCACGAACGTGTTGGATATCGATTCCGTAAAAACATGGGTAACGCAGTGGCGGTGAAGCAATCCGCAAATGAACGGAAGCGGCGCCAGCATCTTTAAGAAGCTTAACGATCCGACGACTGGTTGTGCCACGGACGATTGAATCATCGACCAAAACAAGATTCTTGCCGCGGACAACGCCTTTTACAGCGGAAAGCTTCATATTAACACCCTGCTCACGAAGCTCCTGAGTCGGTTCAATGAAAGTCCTGGCAGAATATTGGTTCTTGACCAGCCCCATTTCATAAGGCAGTCCCGACGCTTCAGCGTATCCCATCGCTGCGGACAACGATGAGTTCGGCACCCCAATGACCATATCAGCATTTTCGACAGGTTGTTCTTGAGCCAATCGAGCCCCCATCCGCTTTCTGGCGGAGTGAACGTTGACCCCATAGATATCGGAATCAGGGCGGGCAAAGTAGATAAATTCCATCGAGCAAATCGCCAACTGAGTGTCATTGGTGTATTGGTCAATCGTGATCCCAGAGTCATCGATTTTAATTAATTGACCTGGTTGAACATCACATTTGAATTTGGCGCCAACGGCATCCAAGGCACAAGTCTCGCTGCAGACGACGTATGCACCATTTGGCAGCTGGCCGACAACCAATGGTCGAAAGCCGTTAGGATCAAGCGCTGCGTAAAGCCGATCCTTCGTCATGACCAAGTAGGCGAAGCCGCCCTTGATAATGTTCAGGGCTTCTTTCATCTGGTCATCCAAATTATCGGCCTGACTCAAACGAATCAAGTGCATTAAATTTTCGGTATCGGAACTTGAATGATAAATGGCGCCACGATCTTCGAGATTTTTTCGGATTGAAATGGCGTTCGTTAAGTTCCCATTATGTGCTAAAGCAAACTGGGTATCACTAAAATTAAATGGCAGTGGTTGAATGTTTTCCAGCAAATTGCTGCCGGCCGTTGAATATCGAACGTGGCCGATTGCAGCCTCGCCAGTCATTTCATCAACTGCATTGGGCGAATCAAAAACGTCGGTTAAAAGGCCAAAGCCCCGCTTGGTTGTCAGATGGCCACCGTTATTAACTGTAATTCCGGCGCCTTCCTGACCGCGGTGTTGAAGGGCAAACAAACCAATGTAAGTCAGCTTGGCGGCGTCGGGAGTTCCCCAAACACCAAAGATGCCACATTCTTCATTTAAACTTTTTACTTCAGACGGCATGGCAATGCCCCTTTCCAAATCCCGAGCGCTTTATCAACATCGAGGTCAAAGTAACCATCGTTGGCTTGGACAAATAGGTGATTGTCATCGACTACCTTTCCAAGCTGTTGCGCTTCTTTTCCAACCAATTGTTCGAATTCAGCCTGCTTTTCTTGTGGTACTGAGACGATGAAACGTGATTGGCTTTCAGAGAAGAAGTCGGCAACGCTTAAATCGCTTGCTAAGTCGACCCCCAATTGATGACCAAAGGTACTTTCAGCGATCGCTGTGATCAGACCACCTTCGGAAATATCGTGGGCTGATTGTAACAGGTTGGCTTGAATCGCTTGAGTAACGAGTTGTTGAATCTTAAGTTCATAATCCAAATCAAAGTCAAACAGTTTGCCGGCAATCTTTCCGGTCTGCATTTTTTGAATTTGAGAACCATTAAAACCAGGTTCGGTCTTGCCGACAACATAAACCAAATCACCAGCATGCTTAAAGTCTTGGGTGGTAATATGGTTTAACCCTTTGATCAAGCCAACCATTCCGACCATTGGTGTTGGGTAAATTGGAATATTGTCATATTCATTGTTCAACGAAACATTCCCGGAAATAACCGGCGCTTCAAATTTCTCGCAGGCTTCGCTCATCCCCATGACCGCTTGATCCAACTCATAGAATTGGTCCGGCTTTTCAGGATTGCCAAAGTTTAGACAGTCCGTAATTCCAAGTGGAACCGCTCCGGAAGCAACGATATTGCGGGCAGCTTCAGCCACTGCCATCGCACCGCCGACCCGTGGGTTGAGGTACAGGTAGCGACCGTTAACATCAGTGGTGATCGCTAATGCTTTGTCGTGGTGGCGGACCCGGACAACAGCTGCGTCAGATCCCGGTGCCACAACCGTATTCGTTTGAACTTGGGTATCGTATGTTTCATAAATGCTTTCTTTAGATGCAATTGTTAATTGGCCCAGCATCTCTTTCAATGTTTCAGTTGGGTTGGAAATTTGTGGCTCAAATTGCGCTGAATCAACGTTCTTCAAATGTTCAGGAACGGCTGATTCCCGATGGTAAACGGGTGCTTGAGATGCCAGTGAATCGACCGGCACGTCAGCAACCGTCTTGCCGTGATGCAACAATTTATATTGGTGGCCTTCCGTCACGTGACCAATGACAACCGCATTGACACCCTGGTCAGCAAATACTTTTAGGACTTCATCTTCATGACCGGCCTTGACACACAATAACATCCGTTCTTGAGATTCGGAGAGCATCAGTTCAAAAGCTGACATGCCTTCTTCACGTTGTGGAACCAAGTCAAGATCTAGGGTCATCCCATTTCCACCGGCCTTAGAGCCCATTTCTGCAGATGATGAAACGAGCCCGGCGGCCCCCATATCTTGGATTCCCACCAAGGCATCCGAATGGTTGTTAATGACTTCAAGGCAGGCTTCCATCACTAATTTTTCTTCAAACGGATCGCCAACTTGGACAGCTGACCGTTGACTTTCATGTTCCGAATCAAACTGTAAGGACGCAAATGAGGCGCCGTTGATGCCGTCACGCCCCGTTTTATGACCAACATAAATGATACTGTTGCCAACGCCGGCAGCAGCCCCGACCTCGATTTTATCAAGGCCCATCAAGCCGACTGACATGACGTTAATGAGTGGATTATGGGCATAGGCATCGTCAAATGCGGTGTCGCCACCAACGGTTGGAATGCCAATACAGTTTCCATAAGCACTAATTCCAGCAACGATTTGTTGGATAAAATACTTATCTGCATCCGTCTTGGGTTCGGCAAATCTCAAACTGTCCATGCTGGCAATCGGACGGGCACCCATTGAAAAGATGTCCCGTAAGATACCACCGACACCCGTTGTTGCGCCTTGAAACGGTTCAACGGCTGAGGGATGATTATGACTTTCTGCTTTAAAGACAACGCCTTGGTTATCTCCGATATCAATAATGCCGGCACCTTCACCAGGACCTTTAACAACATGTTTGCCCTTGGTAAAGAATTTTTTCAGAACCGGCTTGGAGTTTTTGTACGAGCAATGTTCACTCCACATTCCTGAGAACAAACCGACTTCTGTGTAGTTTGGTAAACGGTGTAAAACGTCATCCTTGATTAATCCGTACTCATGGTCGGTTAGACCCATTGATTGATATAACTTTTGATCACGGATTTGTTCCGGCGTCGCTTCGGTTGTTTGGTCCATTACACTATTCATAGATTACCCCTCGAGTCTTAATGTGATTGACGATTGACTGGAAGACACCCTTGCCGTCATCGGAGCCAAGAATGGCTTCCACGGCTCGTTCAGGATGAGGCATCATTCCAAGGACATTTCCACGTTTGTTAATAATGCCGGCGATGTTATTAACACTGCCGTTGGGATTGGTTGCATACTTGAAAACGATTTGATCATTGGCAACCAGGTCTCGTAACGTCTCTTGGTCACAGTAATAATTCCCGTCACCATGAGCAATTGGCAGGCTAATCAACTGACCCGCCTTGTATTCCGAACTGAACATTGATTGGTCGTTATTGACAACAAGCGGTTCAGTCTTACAAATAAACTTTGCAGAAACATTTTTCTGAAGGCTTCCGGGTAACAACCCGGCTTCAGTGAGAATCTGAAATCCGTTGCAAATTCCAAGAACTGGTTTGCCACTGTTGGCGAATTCCTGAAGTGCAGGAATAATTGGTGAGAAACGGGCAATTGCCCCACTTCTCAAGTAGTCGCCATAAGAGAAACCACCGGGAATAAGTACGGCGTCAAAACCATCGAGTGACTCATTTTTGTATGAAACCAGTTCGACATCTTCTTTAATGATGTCTTTGATTGCGTTATAGAGATCCATTTCGCAATTCGATCCTGGAAATGCAAGGACAGCAAATTTCATTGGGCAGCCTCCGTTTCAACAATTTCATAGTGATAATTTTCCATATTGTAATTGGCCAACAGTTTGTCGCAAATTTCGTTGATTTCGTGATCCAACTCGTCTTTAGACTTTCCGTCAGCAACGGTTAATTCGAAATACTTACCGAGCTTAACGTCATCAATATTGTCGTAACCTAAACGTTTCAAAGCCTTATGAACAGCTTCTGCTTCAGGATTCAAAATGGATTTTTTATAGTTTACGTACACTTTTACGAGAGCCATTATTTAACATCCTCCACTTTTTCCAAACGTCCAAGAATTTCTTTATATACAGGAACCAATGCCCCAAGACCTTTTCTGAAGACATCTTTATCAAGTGACTTCTTCGTCTCGCGGTCGATCAAGCGGCAGCTGTCAGGTGAAATTTCGTCGGCCAAGATCAGCTGGTTATCTGAGTCCATCCCAAATTCAACTTTGAAGTCGACCAGGTCAATATTCATTTCTGAGAAGATTTCTTTTAGCCGGTCGTTCACTTTAAGGGCAATGGCGCGCATTTGTTTCATTTGGTCTTCGGTTGCAACGCCCAATGCTTCAGCTTGAAAATCATTAATGAATGGGTCATCCAGTTCGTCACTCTTGTAGAAAAATTCTTGAACCGGCTTATCGAACTTCATCAAGTGTTTGGCAGCAAATTTCTTTTCGAAACTACCGGACGCAAAGTTTCGGACAACTGTTTCCAAAGGAATGATTTGAACCCGTTTAACGAGTTGGTTATTTGAGTCAATCTGCTTGATAAAATGGTTCTTAATGCCGTGCTTGGCAAGGTCTTGGAAAATCAAGGCCGAAATTTCACAGTTGGTTTGGCCCTTGCCTTCCATTTGGACTTTTTTCTTGCCGTTAAAAGCGGTCACTTGGTCCATGTAATGAACCCACATGGTGTTCGGTTCGTTGGTGGTGTACATTTCTTTGGCTTTACCTTTATACAACAAGTCTTTTTTAACTATTTCAGTCATTTTAATTTTCTCCCTTTAGCATGTCTGTTGATTTCAGTAACTGGTCAATGTCGTCACCAACGACGGTAACGTGGCCCATTTTGCGTTGTGGTCGAATTTCAGCCTTCCCATAATCATGAAAATGCCACTCAGGATGTTCTTTGAGTAAATTTCTGGCAAGGGTTAAGTCGGTTCCCAATAGGTTTCGCATCACTGCGGGCTTTTCTTGAATAATTTCAGGAATCGGCAAGCCGCAAATACTTCTGATGTGGGCTTCAAATTGAGAAATGTTGCAGGCTTCGATCGTGTAGTGACCGGAGTTATGTGGGCGAGGCGCCAATTCGTTAACCATGACATCTTGGTCATTAATCACGAATAGTTCAATTCCAAGAACGCCATATAAGTCGAGACGGTTGGCAATGATTTCAGCATATTGCTTGGCTTTGGCATGAACGGTCTTGGAAAACCTCCCCGGTGCAATCGTCGTATGAAGGATATGATTCTTATGACGATTTTCGACAAGCGGAAATGTAATCACTTTTCCGTTGAGGTCCCGAGTGACCATCACCGATGCTTCAGCAATGAAATCTTGGCGGGCTTCTAAAATGCAGGTCGCTTTTGAGTAAAGCTCAGAGGCATTGGCAACGTCGGCTGCGGAATTGATATCCATTTGACCATGCCCATCGTAACCACCGGAAACGGTCTTTAAAATCGCAGGATAGCCAACTTCTTCAACTGCCCGTTTGAGTGATGCTTCATCAGAAACCGCCGCAAACTTGGTAACGGGGATGCCACAATCTTTAAGGAAGTTCTTTTCATTCAGGCGTTGGCCGGTGATGTGAAGTAAATTGACGCCTTGCGGGAGCTCAGCGACTTTGTTAGCTTTCAACAACGAATTTTCGTCGACATTTTCAAATTCGTAAGTCAACACGTCACTTTGCTCGGCTAATTTCATTAATGAATCAACGTCGTCGTATTCAGCAACAATTTGAAAGTCGGCAACCTGCCCTGCAGGTGCTTCAGGCGTTGGATCCAGAATTCCAACGTGATACCCCATCGATTTGGCAATTAACGCCATCATCTGGCCGAGTTGTCCACCACCAACGATTCCAATGGTTGCGGGCGGCAAAATTGTTTTAATCGAACTGTTGCTCACTGTTTTTGGCCTCCACTCTCTGCTTTTCTTTTAGATCAGCAAGCCTTTGTTCAACCTGCGGATCAGTTGTTGCCAAGACCTGAGCTGCCAGCAATGCGGCATTCTTTGCACCAGCTTCACCAATGCTGACGGTCGCCACTGGCGCACCAAACGGCATTTGGACGATTGAGAGCAATGAGTCAACTCCGTTTAATGTTCGTGTTTTCATTGGCACCCCAATTACGGGAAGTGTCGTGTTGGCGGCAATCATTCCTGGCAGGTGAGCAGCCCCACCGGCACCAGCAATGATAACTTTCAATCCTTTGTCCCGCGCTGTTTTGCCAAATTCTTGAAGTTCATCGGGCATTCTATGTGCTGAGATAATGTGCTTCTCATAAGGGATTTTGAGACTTTCCAGTTGCTCACAAGCCAGCTTCATCGTTGGCCAGTCAGATATCGAGCCCATTGCTACGCCGACAACGTTTGCCATTTAAACCACTCACCTTTTCAAATTTATTTAGTGTCTAAAGGATACTTGACATGATGTTGTAAGTCAACCTTATTGTTCGTGTTTAAAACGATATATGACCCTTTTGCCCTAAATTTATTCGCTAATTTACGGATTTTGTTTACTGATTCGACTGAGAACAGTTGTCGATTGTTTTATCCAAACTACTTTTGCGTTAACATGGAAAACATAACTTAATGACAATACATAGGGGGAATTGATATGTTTGGCTTCTTTAAGGATCGATATCGAGAACCATCGTTTAGTATTACCAGCTTGTTTGTTTTTACGTCATTTATCTTTCTAGTGTCCTGGGGCGAGATCAACCCATTCTTACCACTTTTCATCAAAGAAACGCTCCATACAGGGACCGCGGCAACCAGCTGGTTCACCAGCCTGTGTATTGCTGCACCCTATCTGGTTGGCATGTTGATTGCACCGGTTTGGAACCGACTTGCGATTAAATATGGCGCCAAGCCCTGGCTGCTTCGAGCTGGTTTTGGCTCGGCTATTATTCTGCTGTTAATGAGTATGGTTCAAAATCCACTTCAGTTGGTCATTTTAAAAATCATTCAAGGCCTGTTCGTTGGCTTTATTTCGATTGCCAGCAGTATTCTCATCAGTCTGGTTCCGGCTGCCAAAGTGGGCCAAACCCTTGGCAAATTAGGTGTTGCCACCAGCTTGGCCACCGTCTTAGCGCCAGTCATCGGAGGAATCTTAATTCCACTGCTGTCGTTTCGGCTCACCTTAATCATTAGTGGCGGACTTCTATTGTTGTGTTGCGGATTCTTACAGTTTAAGCTGCCAAACACGCGCGTTACGCCACGAAGCAATCAAAAAATACCGCGTCATTTTCCTGTGCGGCTGGTTTTGGTGTTGTTGGGGGTCCTTCTAATTCAAATCACCAATAATTCGATCACGCCCTACTTGGCTTTGATTGTTCGTCAAATCGACAGTCATGCCGGTCTGCTTTTGATCGGTGTCACCATCGCAATTACTGGCGTCTTTTCATTTGCAATTTCTCATTCAGTTGATTTCTTCATCAATCGTTGGTCGTCTATCGGATTATTGGCTTTTGCGTTATTGCTGGGGACCATGAGTTATGTCGTCGCCGCCCTTTCCATAACCGTTTTGGCTTTGATACTGAGTCGCAGTCTGCTTGGACTATCTGATGCCGGTCATAATCCAACGATCGAAATCGAAGTGTCCAAAACGATTCCTCACAGCCAATTAGGCTCAGCGTTTGCGCTCCTACAATTCGTCCAGTCATTTGGCGTTGTGATCGGGGCTTTTGCCGGCGCCTTTCTCAATAATTCAGGCGGTTACCGGACCATGTTCACCTGGGCAGCAATTGGTTATTTTGTTTCCCTTGTGGTGGTCTTAACCAGTCATTTATTTCCCGCAAACTTAGCTTCTGAAAATGGTAAAATTAACTCATAACAAGATTTACATGGAGGCTATATGATGAAATTTAGAACCTTAGGTAAAACCGGATACAAAATTAGTGAAGTTTCACTGGGCACTTGGCAGCTTGGTGGCAAGTGGGGCACCCCGTTTGACTCCAAAGATGCCCGAGACACTCTGGAAGAAGCATACAATCACGGCGTTAATTTCTTTGACACCGCTGATGGTTACCAAGATGGTAAAAGTGAGCAGGCGGTTGGTGAGTTTGTTCGGTCTCATCCCGACGTTCACTTTACAACCAAGATTGGCCGGAAGGAATCCCCACTATCCCTCGAGCACTTCAACCCTGAGCATCTTGTCCGTTACGTAGATGAATCCTTGAAAAACATGGGTGTCGACTCCTTGGACATGGTCCTTTTGCACTGTCCACCAATGATGAATTACTATATGCCGGAAACCTTCTTTGAAATGGATAAGCTTAAAAAGCAGGGTAAAATTCAAAACTACGGTGTCAGCGTTGAACGGGTCGAAGAAGGAATCAAGGCCTTGAGCTACGATATTTCTGCCGTTGAAATTATTTTTAATATGTTCCGGTTGCGGCCAGCAGATTTGTTCTTTGATTTGGCCAAGAAAAATAACGTCGGCATCTTAGCCCGAGTCCCGTTGGCAAGTGGCTTGTTAACGGGTAAATATACGGCTGATACCAAATTTGCGCCAGAGGATCACCGGACCACCAACCGCCATGGCGAACAATTTGACAAAGGCGAAACATTCTCCGGCGTTGATTATCTGACTGGCGTCAAAGCTGCAAACGAGTTGAAAGACCGGTTGGGAACGGACAACCTCGCCGCTATGGCGCTGCGCTTTATTTTGATGTTTGACGCCGTTTCTGCTGTCATTCCCGGGGCAAGTAACCCCAACCAAATTGACCGCAATACCACTGCTGCAGAACTGCCGGCGTTTACGGATGCCCAGATGCAGATTGTCCGCGACGTTTACGATCAATACATTAAAAATCCAGTTGAATATCTTTGGTAATTTATTCAACACAAAAGCTGAGGTGCGTTAAGCATCTCAGCTTTTTGCGTTGAACGGCGGTCGAATGATACAGCCGACACTATTTTTGATTCTAAAAAAGGTTGATGTTACAATAACACAAACGTTTGCTTACACGAAAGGATGATTGATTAATACTGTTATGGATAAAAACACGCAATCAGAGGCTGAGATAGAGCCGCAGCAGCCGTCCGTTAATCGCGGTGCCGCAATCAGTCTAAAAACACTCATGGCATTTGTTGGAATCGCACTTTTGTCGCTTGGAACCACCTTTCTTCGTGAAGGTCGTGTCGGTCTGGATCCGTTTACGGCAATGAACACTGGGATTGCTGCCAAGATTGGCCTTGGTCTGGGAAATACCCAGCTTATTTCCAACCTGGTTATCTTTATGATTGTCCTCTTACTGGATCGGAAGAAGATTGGTATCGGCACCATCATGAACATGATTTTGGTGGGTTATGAAATTCAATGGTTTACAACTTTGTATAATCAAATCCTGCCAAATTCGCTTAACTTTTTGACGATATCGGCCGACTTGATTATCGGCTTATTATTGTTCACGTTGGGCTCTTCCATGTATATGGGTGCCAGTCTGGGGGTCGCCCCCTACGATGCAATTGCGCCAATTCTTTCAACTCGAGTTCATTTGAAGTACCGGGTAGCCAGAATTGGCCAAGACATTTTGTTCATGATCGCCGGGTTTTTCATCGGCGGTCCAGTTGGAATTGCAACCATTATCGTCGCCTTCTTCACGGGTCCGTTAATCACCTACTGGAATAGTCACGTCAGCGAAAAGCTCCTGCTTCGGATTAATAATTTCAGTGCCCAGCCATCTTTGAAAAACGCCGGTACGCAAATTGCCAGCTTTGGCCGCGGAGGGTATCGAACAGTCGTTAAAGCTTACCAAATGACCGAACAGATTCAACGCCATAAGTCAGCCTACACAGACTCACAACTCGTTGAACAATTAAACGAATCACAGCAGCAATTAAAAGAAGCCGGTCAAATTTACGAAAACGCCCAGCGCCAATATAAAATTCTGGTCCAAGAGGCCAAGAAACGTGGCAAGGTCGTTAAGGGAAATTTGCCGGGTAATCGAGCAGAATAAATGTGTACAATTTGTGTACTTCTTGCGTACTTCTTGCGTACAAAAAAGTTCTGGGGTTGTCCCCAGAACTTTTTTAGTGGTTTAAATTACGTGACCCTCAAGCTTAAATCCTAGTCCTCATCATCCTCGTCTTCATCCAAGCCTTCTCTTGGTGACTTTCCAAGCAGTGCTTGCAACTTGGCAACGTTGTGGTTGTTGTCTCCAAGCAAGTTGACCAGATAGTCGGCTAAAACCGGGCGATCCTCTTTTTGTGCCAATTTGATTGCGCGAGTTACAAACATGTTTTCCGTATCGTAATCGTGAACCAGATCATCGACAAGCCATTCAGCTGTTTCATATTTATTTTGGCCGTTTTCCTCAAGCATGGCGTACTCAGTGAATTCTTTTTGGGTACTTGGGGTAATGAGGCCTTCATCGATCAGAACTGTCCCTAAGGCATCTTTTTGGCTGTATGCTTGGTCAAGCAAGTCGCCAAACACATTCTTCAACGTTTCAGCGGACATCCCTTTGACATACCATTTTGCCATTTGAAGCTTATTGGCTAAAACTTCCAAGTTGGAAACGATATGTCCGGTCATTGCGCCGGCAGTTGGTGTGTGATGATCAATATCTGCTTGCTTTACTTCTGCTTCGAATAATTTTTCTGGAGTTGCTGTTGTCATATCTTTCACCTCGTTATTTAACTTTCATTGACTGAACTTCGTAGCCTAAATCGGAAACGGTGTCTGACAATTTGTCAGCGGAAATCTTATCACCGTCAAATTCGGTTTTGACTTTAGCGGCATTAAACATCACTTTGACGTTTTCCACCCCATCTTGCTTCTCAAGGGCACCCTTGATTTTTTGCATGCATGACGGGCATGACAGTGCGTCGAGCTGTAAAATTGCTTTACTCATATTAATGACCTCCATCTTCTTTACTTCTTTACTGTTTTAATGATAAATCATATTCGCGAACGGATAATTGATCTGGATCAAGTTTTGCAACTTTCGGTCGATAATTAATTAATCTCATTGCGTTAAAGATGACAACCAGGATACTTGCTTCATGGACGAACATCCCACTGGCCATGTATATGAAGCCAAGAATCAGGCCAATTAGCAGTGCTGCCACCGTGGCAATCGCGATGAAAATGTTCTCTTTGGTATTCATCACGGTCTTCTTCGACAAGCCATAAGCGTGAATCAATTCGTTGAATCCGGATGACATGAGGACAACGTCTGAGGTTTCAACGGCAACGTCGGTTCCACTTCCCATGGCAATTCCAATGTCTGCTGTAACCAGCGACGGGCTGTCATTGATGCCGTCACCGACAAAGGCAACTTTGTGGCCTTGCTCCTGGTACTTCTTAACATATTCAACTTTTTGTTCGGGTAATAATTCCGCATGAACTTCATCAATGCCAATTTGGTCGGCAACGGCATCAGCAGTTTGCAAATTATCCCCAGTCAGCATCACGGTCTTTTTGATGCCAAGTGACTTCAAAGTGGCCAAGCTTTCCTTAACGCCTTGACGGATCACATCTGAGATTCCAAGGATGGTTTGAACCCGGCCATCGAAAGCAACAATGACAGTTGAACTTCCCTGGCTTTGAATGGCCTCTAAATCTGACTTCTGCTGGTCAGTTAAGGCAATTTCCTCATCGTTCATCAATCTGAGATTACCAATCAAAACCGATTGGCCATCAGCGGTTGCTTTCACACCTCGACCTTTAATAGTATCGGCATCAGTCACTTCGACCTTGTCAAATCCAATTTTGTGGTCTGCAGAGAATTTAACAACTGCTTGGGCAAGTGGATGATCCGACTGTTTTTCAATTGCAGCCGCAATCGTCAAGCCGAGTTGATTCTTTGAGTAATCTTTCAACTGCGTAACAGCGGTTTTGCCTTCTGTTAAGGTCCCGGTTTTATCAAAGACGAGGGTGTCAACGTTGGCGAAGGTGTTCATGACTTCGCCGCCCTTGATCAAGACGCCATTTTTCGCACCGTTACCAATTCCGGCAACGTTTGAGACTGGTGCGCCGATGACCAAAGCGCCTGGGCAGCCAAGCACTAAGACGGTGATCGCTAACCGGAAGTCTTTAGTAACCAGCCCGACAATCAAGGCAATAATCAAAACGGCCGGGGTGTAATAAGTGGCAAATTTATCAATAAACTTTTCGGCTGGTGACTTGGTATCTTGAGCATCTTCGACTAATTCAACAATTTTGCCAAATGTCGTATCATCACCGACTTTGGTTGCACGAACTTTTACTGTACCATTGTCGAGCATTGTGCCTGAAAAGACTTGGTCGCCCACATTTTTGGTGACTAATTTGGATTCGCCGGTAATGCTTGCTTCGTTGATGTGCCCTGAACCGTCGACAATTTCGCCATCGACTGGAATTTGGCCGCCGGCTTTGACCAATACCACATCGTCTACGTCAACAAAGTCAACGTCGGTCTCTTCGGTCTCACCATCGTCATCAACAACTAACGCGGTGGTGGGTGCCATCTCAGTTAAATCTTTGATTGAGTGCCTCGTCTTGGCCAATGTTTTGTCTTCCAAGAATGTTCCAAATAAGAACAGGAAGGTCACAATCGCCGATTCGTTATATTCACCAATGGCGAAGGCCCCAATAACAGCGATACTTACCAGTAATTCAATACTAATCGTTTTAAATCGAAGTGCCGAGATTGCCCGAAGAATGATTGGGACTGCGGAAATGATTGAAGCGGCGATAAATGAAACCGTGTAAATCATATCGCTGTTCAAAACCTTTCCAAGCAGGCCAACCCCAATTAATATTGCGGTGACTAACGTTATCTGGTTTGTGTGCTGATTAATGTACTTTTGAAATTTCATAATATCCCGCTCCATTCCTTAATTTGTATCTTAAGTATATGGTGGATGCGCAAATAAAGAATTGACCTATATCAAGTTTGGCATTTTCCTTAAATAAATCTTCTTTTTGCATTATCGGATTAATTCCACCATAATTAGAGGTAACAAGATTGGAGGAGAAGTATATGAAAATCATCGTAATTGGTGCTACTGGACGAGTTGGGTCAAATATCGTCGCAAAGCTGGCAAAGCATCCTGAAGACGAGGTCTATGCCGGTGCCCGGCAACCCGAAAAAATTCCAGCTAACGACCATGTCACTCCGTTTGCCTTGGACCTCAGTGACAAAATGGACGACATTAAAGAAGCCCTTCCGGAAGCTGACGCAATTATCTTCGCTGCCGGTTCGGGTGGCAGAGATTTGCTGAAGATTGATCTGCATGGTGCCGTTAAGGTCATGCAGGCCGCCGAAGAAAAGGAAATCAATCGCTTCGTTATGTTGAGCTCCAAGGGGTCGCTGTCTCCGGATGAATTCGCTGACTCCCCACTTGAGAATTATCTCATCGCCAAATATTACGCCGATGAGTGGCTGATCCATAATACCCATTTGGATTACACGATCCTCCAACCAACTACACTGGTTGAAAAGACCGGGTCCGGAAAAGTGACTCTGGGTGCATACAGCACCAATGAAAATAGCATTGATAATGTTGCCGATGTTTTAATTGGCCTGGTCGAAAATCACGCCGGAATTAAAGAAGTCATTGAAATGAGTACTGGAAACGAACCAATTCCAGAAGCCATTAATGAATTAAATTAAATTTGAAGCAACAAGTAGAAAAGCAGTTCATCATTAAATGTGATGAGCTGCTTTTGTGTCAGATTTAATTACATGTACCAATTTAAAAATGAAATTCTTTTTACTAACGATCATGCTGATAAAAGTTGTTGTTTTTAGGCATTGGTACCGGTTCCATTTGAATGAGCGAGATTCTAATCTTCTAACCAATTTCAAAAAGTGCTGGACGTGTGAAAAAGATGATGTTAGAATTTATGACATTAAAAGATAAGGAAGCGATGTTATGAATGCTGCAAACACCTCATTTATGATTCTATCCAGTATTTTGGTATTATTCATGACTCCCGGACTAGCGTTTTTCTATGGGGGCCTGGTTTCAAAGCGAAACGTTGTCAACACGATGCTGTCAGTTTTCATCATGACCGGTGTTGCAATTGTTCTTTGGATTGTGATTGGCTATTCACTCTCATTTTCAGGTGACATTGGTGGGTTCATCGGAACCGTCAAGAATTTCTTTATGAACGGCATCGACCTGACCAGCCTGACAGCGACTAAAATTCCAACTGGGATCTTCGCCGTATTTGAAATGATGTTTGCCGTCATTACGCCTGCCCTGTTCGTCGGTGCGGTGGTTGGCCGAATTAGGTTTAATTTTCTCTTAGTCTTCCTAGTTCTTTGGTCAGTCATTATTTATTACCCGATGGTTCACTTGGTCTGGAGCCCTCACGGCATCCTCTATGGGCTTGGCGTTCTCGACTTCGCTGGTGGAACCGTTGTTCATATCAACGCTGGTGTTACAGCATTTGTATTGTCTGCTTTCTTAGGCAATCGCATTAAATTTGGCGACATCCCCCACACGCATTACAACCTGCCGTGGGTCTTGCTTGGAACTGCGATTTTGTGGATTGGCTGGTACGGCTTTAACGCTGGTTCTGCCCTGGGAGTTGATAACATTGCTGCGCAAGCAACGATTACCACGACCATGTCCACGGGTACCGCAATGGTCACATGGATGATTTTGGATATGATCATTAATGGGAAGCCAACTTTGGTAGGTGTTTGTACCGGTACCCTCTGTGGTCTGGTTGGGATTACGCCAGCCTGTGGGTTTGTGACAATTGCCGGATCATTTTGGATCGGGATGTTCTCAACATTTGCCAGTTATTTCTTCGTTAACTATCTAAAAGATCGAATTGGTGTCGATGATGCGTTAGACGCATTTGGCTGCCATGGGGTCAGTGGGATTGTCGGAAGTATTGCAACCGGATTGTTCGCAACCAAGGCAGTTAACCCGATTGTCGCTCACAACGGCGCCTTTTACGGTGGTGGTTGGCACCAAATTACAGTCCAAGTCGTTGCAACACTTGCAACAATCGTCTTCGTGGCCATTGCCGCTTCCATTATTATCAAGGGCCTCAGTCTGGTGATGCCAATGCGGGTTGATCGCAAGGAAGAAGAGCTTGGCCTGGACCAAGGTGAACACGGTGAAGAAGCTGATTACACCGTTGAAATGAGTAAAGATCTCGATGAATATCGTTCTGATCTGAACCTGTATTCAAAAGAATTTAGAGGACAACTGGGCGGACTGGATGTCCCAAAGGATCCGCGGTTGCATTAGGGGAGAGTGCGACGAGCAACGGTTTGACACGCCAAGTAGGCTAGGCGGTTTCACAGCCGTCGGAGAGCTAAGGTCCTTCCAATTGAAATCCTGGTTTTGGATTTTGATTGGAAGGTCTTAGATCGCAGTGTCAGTTGCGTCGTCCACAGGACTAGACACTGCACTTCGTTTGTGGTCGTCGGAGCAAGTTTGGGCTAGGTAAAAAGGAAAGCCCAAACGGACATCTACATCAAACCAGAGTGCAAAGCGAACCGTTTAACTACTAGACATTTCATGGCCATCAGACCACAAAAATAACCAGTCAATAATGAACGCAGTTTATTCATCGTTGACTGGCTATTTTTCTGCCGTGGTTTCCAGGTCGTCCAACCGGCTAAATGAGACACAAAATAAAACTCGTTTCATCGCCCAGCCAAGAATCCCCTCACCCTTCTTGTCCCAGCTTACTATCTACTTTATACTAAGCACCAAAGGATATATTAACGATACGGGAGGCAGTTAAATGACATATTCACGTTCCGAACCAATTGAAATGGTCAACATGTGCATGATCTATAATGAACAGACTCGAGAAGTGCTGGTAGAAGACAAGACCGACGTTGCTTGGAAGTTCGGTCACACCTTTCCCGGTGGCCACGTTGAAAAAGGCGAGTCATTATACGATGCCATGGTCAGAGAAGTCTTTGAAGAAACCGGCCTCAAGGTGAGTCATTTGCAGTCATGCGGGACAGTTGAGTGGTTTAATGAAACCCCCGCGTATCGCCGAATCGGATTTCTATATAAAACGACTCATTTTTCCGGTGAACTCAAGCAATCTGACGAAGGCAAAAACTATTGGCTGCCATTAAAGGACCTCAACGAAGCCAACACTGCTGAAAGTTTCATGAAATTCCTCAAAATTTTCACTGATCCTGATACAGTCGACGCCACTTCGCCGATTATGAACGGATCGCTGACGATAATCCCTAAAGACGACACAACTCGCGAATCATAATATAATGATGTTGTAATCCTAGGATCGATGAATAGGAGGTGCAACATGAAAAAGTACGTCATTATCTATAATAAGAATGCCGGTAAAACCGATAATCAACAGATTGCGACTGATGCCAAGACGCTGTTGGAAAGTAATGGCAAAACAGTTGACTTACGCCAGACTAAATCCCGAGATGACGCGGTTCACCAAGCAGAAATCGCTACCGAAAACTACGATTGTTTAATTACCATTGGTGGTGACGGGTCAATCAATACCGCCTGTGAGGGCTTTTTAAAGGCAGGGAAGGCCATTCCTCTAGGAATCATCCCCGGTGGCACGATTAATAATTTTGCCCGGGCACTGGACATCCCGCTGAAAGTCGATGACGCCATCAATAACCTTCTGAACGGCGAACCAACGGAAGTGGATTTAGGTGCCATCGGAGACACACCGATGATTAGCAGCCTGACACTGGGCCGACTTGCCGACATCGCCAGGAACGTGAAGGACGACGAGAAGAAAAAGTTTGGCAAGGCGATCTATCTAGTCAAGGGCTTCAAGGAGTTATTCACCAACCGCTCTTACAAGCTGAAGATTACCGCAAACGGTCACACTGAAACCTTACGTTCGCAAATTCTGCTCATTACAACAACGAACTCGGTCGGCGGCTTCATTGCCTTTAACCCCGACGCGTCTTATGATGACGATTATCTGCACGTTTTTATTTTGAAGAGCTTTACACCGATGAAATTGCTGACGTATTTACGCTATTTCATTACGGGAAATCTCAAGAACGCCAAGGGTGTCAAATACTTTAAATGCCAAACGGTTAAAATTGAAAACCAGTCCAAGCGTGACATCCAGGCAAGAATTGATGGTGACCCCGCCATGTCGCTGCCAATTACGGTCAAAACAAAGGCGGATTTTTTGAGGGTAATTGTGCCGAGAGTGTGACGAGGGCTGGGTGATGCGGTTTCTAAGGCAGCTTTGGTTTAAACCCTGCTTTTGGGTTTGAATCAAAGTTCCCTTAGAAATTAGTATCAGGCTCGTCGGAACACGTTTTATCTAAATAACAGCCCCCCTTACAAATTGAAATCATGCTTACATTCCTTAGACTCGCATCAAAAGAACCGACCAATCATGAATGCAACTCATTCATCGTTGGTCGGTTCTATTACGTTTAAAATCAAACTTGTCATCTACGAACCAATTTCATCCAATCCCAGCACGCACTGCATTTTCACCCCTCAGGTTGCATTTTCCCAAAGGACGTGTAGAATGATTAGTGTTTGTTTTCGAACACTTCAACTAAAATGAGGTGATCATCATCAATACCCAACAACGCGACTTACTCAAAGAAATCATCTTTTTGAATCGCGGGATTCGGCGAACGGAACGCCGACTTTTGCGCAAATACGCCAGAAAACACGGCCTGGCTCCAAATGAGCTTTTATTAATTGATACTTTGGTGGACTTCCCTGATAACTCAGTCATCGGCTTGGCAGAGATCTTAGAACTCAACAAAAGTACCGTTTCCACCATCATCAAGGGCTTAATTGCAAAACAGTTAGTGTCTCGTCAGGTCGACCCGGCTAATCAAAGCCGCTTCAAGTTAAACGCGACTGTCAAAGGACGCAATTTATCTGAAGGAATTTATAACGCCTATTTGGATGAACTCAACACGGTTTTTTCACTCGACCAACTCGATTTAGGAAAGATCAAGGATGTTCTGACCCGCGTTCACAGTCACATTCAATAATTTTTTATGAGAGGAAGTACTTTTGTGCAAACAACAAAGCAAACTAAACTTCAAATGATCTTAATTATCCTATTATTAATCTTAATCGGTGCCAATCTAAGAACTGCCTTAACAGCCGTTCCGCCGATATTAAACCAGATTTCCGATACTTTTCACCTGCCGGCTTGGTTTTTGGGCAGTCTGACCACCATTCCGTTACTCTGTTTTGCCATTATTTCGCCCTTCGTTAACCGGCTGGTCCATCGATTTGGGATGATGCCGGTGATTACCGCCGCCTTAATTGGCTTAGGGATTGGATCCTTTGTCCGTATCTATTCATTTCCGGCACTGCTTATCGGAACCTTGCTGGCGGGCAGTTCGATTGCTATCTTAAATGTCTTGTCGCCTGCCGTTGTCGGTAAATATTTTCCAAGTAAGATTGGGGTCATGACCAGCGTTTATACCCTGTCGATGACGGTCTTCAGTGCATTAGCTGCTGGACTCAGTTCACCAATTTCCGGCGTTCTTGGCTGGCAGTCAACCTTGCAATGGTTGGCCATTTTCCCGGTCATCACATTGGCGGTGATGTTTTTCAACCAATCCGTTCAGAAAAAGCCTTCCGCAAACACGATTCAACACAGTGGCGCAACTCGCCAAACCAAGCCTGTTTGGAAACAACCGCTGGCTTGGTCGCTCACTGTGTTCATGGGACTTCAATCGTTGTTATTCTATACAATCCTAACATGGGTACCGTCAATTTTCGTCTCTCATGGGATGAGTCAAAACACTGCCAGTCTCTTGTTGGGGCTGTTGCAGTTGTCGTCACTTCCAATGGCCTACCTCATTCCAAACTTGGCGGGCAGAAGAGAAAAGCAGGCACCGTTAATGCTGATGATTTTCTTGTTGTTTTTCTTTGGCTTGGGTGGCTTGATGATCGAAACGCCATCAATGGTCATCGCAGTCATTTCCTGCATCCTACTGGGATTTGCAACTAACGCAGCCTTTAGTATGTCGATGATTTTATTTTCCCTCAAAACAAAAGATCCGTATGAAACTTCGGCAGTCTCCGGGATGGCCCAATCCATCGGCTATCTGGCGGCTTCGGTCGGTCCAATGATGGCTGGCTTTCTTCACAGTCAATTCAATTCTTGGACGATCGCGCTGGTCTGCCTGATCGTGATTGTCGTGATCATGACCGGTGCTGGATTGATGATTGACCGGCAACAACATGTCTTTAATTGATAATTAAACATCCTGAAAAAAAGAAGCAGTGTGCGAAAAATGCACACTGCTTCTTTTTGTAATCCGAGTAATGATTCAATTATTCAGCTGGATCAACTGCAACCAATCCACCGGCTAAATTATCCATGTTTGGCTTGTCAGTCTTAACGATTAATTGCTCGTTAACGAATGCCATTTGGCCAATGTGGCTCATTTCACGGCCGTAGCCTGAGAGTTTAACCCCACCAAATGGAAGTTCAGGTAATGTTGACATAAAGTTGTTAACAAAGACCATCCCAGTTTCAATTTGTGAAGCAACTTCGGCACCGTGGTTAGCGTCGCCGGCAAAGACGATTCCACCCAGTCCGTAAGGGTTGTCGTTAGCAAGATCAATTGCTTCTTGCTCACTGTGAACCTTGTAGACACATGCGATTGGGCCAAATAATTCAGTCTTGTATGCTGGATTATCTTTATCGATGTCAGTCAAAATTGTTGGCTTGAAGAATTGACCTGGTAAGTCAATTGGTTCGTTGCCATAAACAACTTTGGCGCCATTGGCAATCGCTTCATCAAGTTGTTTTTGTAATTTATCCTTTGATTTCTTGGTGTTCATTGGCGCCAAGCTCGTCTTAGGATCAAGTGGGTCGCCTGGTTTGAGTTGGTCAAATTTTTGCTTCAAATTCTCAACGAATTCATCGTAGACATTGTCCATCACAATGAAACGCTTGGAAGATGTACATACTTGGCCAGTGTTGTAGATACGTGCCCGCCATGCAATATCGTTGACATCATCCATATTGGCATCGCCTAAAACGATAAATGGATCCATGCCGCCAAGTTCCATGGTGTTCTTCTTCAAGTTCTTACCAGCAGCACCAGCAACGGCTGTACCACCACGCTCAGAACCGGTTAAAGCAACGCCTTGAACACGAGGATCTTCGATTGCTTCTGTCACCTGATCGTATGAAAGGAACAGGTTGGTTAACGAACCTTTAGGGGCACCAGCTTCAGCAACCACGTCAGCGAACATCTGGGCTGAGGTTGGTGTGTTGGCAGCGTGTTTTAAGATCATTGGGTTTCCGACCATGAAGTTAGGTGCGAAAACACGCATGATTTGGTAGTAAGGGAAGTTCCATGGTTCAACCATCATGACAACACCAGTTGCGTGGTGCTGAATTTCAGCATCCCCAGTTGCAATAGTATCAATCTTTTCCGGTTTTAATAATTCTTCACCATGGTCTGCGAACCAGTCAGCGATTAACGCAACCAATTCAACTTCGCCTCTTGATTCACCAATTAATTTACCCATGTCAATTGTGCAGGCACGAGCCAATTCATCTTCGTGATCACGCAGCTTGTCAGCAACGTTATGAAGAATCTTAGCCCTTTCTGAAATATCTTGTTTCTTCATTGTTTCATACAAATCATGACCAGTTGCCAATGCAGCCTGCAGCTCGTCGTCAGTCGCAAATGGATACTCCTTTACAACTTCATTGTTGAAAGGATTAACAGTACGATATGCCATTATATAACCTCCTATAATTTGGATAAATCTGTAACGCCCTAAATTAAATAGACATTTCAACATCCAAATATAGAATATCATGTCATGAAAATGGATACAACAAAAAGCATTGTGATTTTCAAAATAGTTCACGAGGTCAATAATAAACATATGTTATTTCTGAAAATAGGTTACATTTCACAAGACGGTCTTAAGCCGTAACGGCCACCTTTTTTGTATCTTTGATTTTAAATACCAAGAAAATGGCAATTATTTCCAAGATGAGAAAGGTCAGGAAAACGCCGTTGAAGTTTTTGTCACCCAAAACCACGGTGGCGATCACAATGGCGGTTGACCCCATAATCTGTCGAATCGTGGAGATGATTGATGATCCATGGGGGATCAAATCGTTGGTCAATGAATTGGCACCCAGCGTCGTTGCCGGCATCATAGCGAATGCGTTACCAGATTCGATGATAATCGAGCAAAGAATGGCCACCCACACGTTCTTCAAACCTGACAGCAGCAATAAGGCAGCCCAGCCGACGATAAACAGGCCAAAGCCAATCATAATCACCGGCTTAAAGCCGATTCGATCTGCCAGTCGGCCGCTTCGCCGATTTAACCAGGACAACACTGCAGCGGCTGGAACAAGCGCCAATCCTGACCAGAGTGGTGTCAGTCCAAGAATCTGCTGGTAGTATAGCGGCATGATAATCGTAACCGTAATCAGTGACATGTAGGACAGCGAGGTTAACGCCACGCCCAAATCAAAGTTTAAAATCGACAAAATATCTAACCGAAGTAATGGTTGTGGCATTCTCAATTGGCGACGAACAAACAGCACCAACAGAATTAATGAAACAACTAAAATAATCCAGTTCAGATAACTGCCGGAAGTCATATGTGAAAGTTCGTTAATAAAGTACAGTAGGCCAATGATTCCAAGCGACATCAAGACCGACACAAAGTCGAACTTCGTGGATTCAATCTTCAGTGGACTAACAACTGTTTTGAGTGCCAGTAAGAACACAATCGTCAACGTAATGAGGAAAAAGGCAAAAATCGCTTCCCACGGGAAAAATTGCAGTAAGACACCAGAAATAATTGGGCCTACCGCCAATGCGGACCCCATTACCAGGCCAACGGTCCCCATAACGGTTCCCCGTTGACTGGTCGGTGTGATTTCCAGAATAATCGATTGGTAGGACGGAAATAAGACACCAACGCTAAATCCTTCCATTAAACGGCCGAGCATCATCACCAAAAAATTAGGCGCCCAGATAATAATGAACGTTCCGACCACAAAGTTGACCAGCAACGTCAGATATAATGGCTTAAACCGAAAATTTTTCATCAACCACGGCGACAGTGGCATCACCACCGACATGATTAGCATGAAGCCGGTCGTCAACCAGGCAATCGTACTGGCTGGCAAATTAAAATAGCGCATAAATGTCGGATAAGCAGTCGATAATGACGACTGACTAATTGACATGGTAAATGTTCCCAGCAGCAACGTGGCAATGAACCACTTGCGGCTTTTTTCTGTAAGTTCCAAGATAATCCCCCTTTTTGACTTATCAAAATAAGGCTGGGACACCGGTAAAATCCCGATATCTAAGCCTTCTTGTTTGATTAATCCTATTTATCTATGAATTCTCGAAACTATCGGACGATCATTACGGAAATCGGTGAATATTTGGCCATATAGGCTGCTTGGGAACCAAAGTACTTTCGTACGCCAGTCTTTGAAAGTGATCCGACAATCAACAAATCTGCGTTGGTTGCTGGAATGACCCGCTTCACGATTGTCTCACCAGGGTCTCCCTCATCAATGACGGTGTCAACCTGCTTAACACCTGCCCGCAAAGCCAACTGACGATATTGTTCAATATGCTTGGCCAGCTCTGAGCGCTCACCGTGAACATAGTCCTTGCTTAAAGCCTGAAATACATTGACATTATCTTCTTCAAGAATTGAAGTGATGATTAGTCGTGCGTTTGATTGACGAGCTTCGCGGATTGCATAACGAAATGCAAGTTGTGCATCCTCCGAATCATCAACACCCACTAAAATCCGGTCAAATTTTTGACCACCTGCTTGATTTGCCATTCTAAACATTCCTTTCACACATCATTTAATCTCTCTTAAAAAGTACTAAGTTTATCACAACTCTATTTATACTACTCTTCGTGGGCTGCTTCAAACTTTGCCTGCAATTTTTTGTTGGTCTTATGGATATCCCAAATCATCCAGGCCAATAGTGCCAGCACAAGGAAAATAACAACGTATGAAAGATTGTCAGCCATTGCAACCTGCCCCTTTGACGCATTGTCGCCTAAGAAGGCTTCAAACTGTCCAGGCAGTCCCTTCATGTTCAGGAAAGTTAACGCAATAACTGAAATCCAGCCAAGAATCTTGATAATCCATGAGTTCTTGAAGCGGTCATGCATTTCAATCTTATTATCCGTGAACATCAATAACGGCAACATTGAAAATGGCAAGGCAAATGCCAGGAACACCTGAGAATTATTCATCAATGTATTCAAAGCCTCATGCTGCTGGATTGGCGATTCTTTGCCAGTCATGGCCACACAAATCAAAACGGGCACAACTGAAATTAAACGGGTCACCAATCGACGCATCCAAAGCGGCATGTGCATATGAATAAAGCCTTCCATAATGACTTGACCAGTTAACGTCCCAGTAATAGTGGAATTTTGACCTGAAGCTAACAATGCAACGGCGAACAAAATGGAAAGGATTCCTGATTTCGCCACCGCAATCAAAACCCCGTTGCTTAACGTTGATGGGTCTGATAGTGCTTGGAATAAGCCGAAGAACGAGGGATCCTTGACGGTGCCACTCTTAAATACTGCAACTCCCATGATCAAAAGTAAGGAGTTGACCAAAAACGCCATTGATAATTGAATGTTTGAATCCCATGTTGAGAAACGCACCGTTCGAGCAACGTCTTCTTCATCGCTATGATCCACTTTTCGCGTTTGAGAAACGGCAGAGTGGAGATACAGGTTATGAGGCATCACAGTCGCACCAATAATCCCCAGTGCACCAGTCAAAGGTGTTTGGCCACCAATATGGGGTGACGAAGAGAATGTTTCACCGTTTGGCACCAAGCCTTTGAAGACGCCGAGCCAATCAGGATGGGATAAAGCGACTTCGTAGGCGAACACGACGAAAATAACAAGGATCAAGCACACCACGATCGCTTCAATCTTTCGAAATCCAATCTTGGTTAACAGCAATAATAGCAATACATCAAATACAGTAATGAAAACTGAAATAACTAGTGGAATATGGAATAGTAAATATAAAGCAATTGCGGCCCCAATAACTTCCGCAATATCAGTCGCCATAATGGCCAACTCGGTTAGAATCCATAAAACATACCCAAGGGCACGGCTAGTTCTGGCCCGGATGGCCTGGGCCAAGTCCATTTGCGTCACAATGCCCAGTTTAGCTGCCATATATTGAAGCAACATGGCAATTAAACTCGACATTAAGATAACGGACATCAATAGGTATTCAAAATTTTGTCCACCGGTAATCGAAGTCGACCAGTTACCGGGATCCATATACCCCACGGCCACTAACGCACCGGGCCCTGAATATCCAAATAACGTTCTCCAAAAACCTTTTCCCTTTGGAACAACAACTGTTCCGTTAATTTCTTCCAACGAAGGACCATTCGCGTAGTGAATCAAATGTTCCTTTTTTGGCTTTTTTTCGTCTGACATCGCAGTACCTCCTCTATGTTTGTACAATTCTAATATTAGCATAGTTTAAATCAATGTAAATCTTTAATTAGGGTCGCCTAACTTTGATTTAATAAGTAAGAGAAATCCTTTTTTGGTATATCAAGAATGAAAGCGGTTAGCAGTTTCCGAAATTATTTTGAATTTTATTTGGAATCTTACTGGCGGATTTTGTTGATTGCGGCTAAAAAGGATGCGATTGTTTCCAACTCACCTTTAGAATAACCGGCCGCTAATTTTTCAAGCTTAACGGCCTCAACTTGATGATACTCATGGTGAAGTTGATTGACTTTCTCACCAGCCGTCGTTAACTGAACAAAGGTATCTTTCTTATTGTTTGGCTGGTGAAATTTGGACACTAATCCTTTAGTAGTCAGCTTGCTGAGGACCTTTGAAACCGCCCCCTGTGTCAATGGCACTGAATCGACAATCTCCGCGATTTTAGCACTGCCGTCTTGTGGCACCGCACTTAAGACGTGAAGGTCATTGATGGTGATTCCCATTCTGGTATTGACGTCACCCAAGTCGGTTTCTCGAATTTTTTCCAAAATCGTGGCGTCGACATCATGGCTCCGAAACGTCTCCAATTCAGCTGCAATTGTTTCAATAGCAATTTTCTTTTTCATTTTAAATTCCTCGGAATATATATTGACTTTAGATTTAATTTGATTATAATTATTATATTCCTTGGAATATAAAATTAAAAGCAGTTACATCAATCAAATTTAAAAGAGGTTTTTATGAACTATATTATTGTATTTGATCATCCCTATACCCTGAGTTCCAGTCAAAACGTTCCCCATCGACGCAGCTACAGTGCGGCCGTTGCACAACATACTATTGATTATTTGAAGAAAGCCGGTCACAGCGTTGATGTGATCGACTTACATCAGGACAATTTCGATCCAGTCATGCATGCGGCCGACTTAGCGGCATGGCGAACCAAAGCGTCATTGAATCCTCAAGTCGACGATTATTTTGACCGCTTGAAATCAGCCGATGAAATCATCTTTGTTTTCCCTTTGTGGTGGGAAGTCATGCCGGCAATGACGAAAGGCTTTATCGATAAGGTTTTCAGCAAGAACCGCATTGTCTCAAAGCACCCCAAAGTCATCTTGCCAAAACAGCCGACCATCCAAATATTGACGGTTGGTGGAACCCCTACCCTACTTTATCGAGTGGTATACGGAAATCCCGTGATGAAAGCACTTGGTCGGGGTACATTTAAAAAGATCGGGCTGAAAAAGGTCCGCTGGCATCATTTCAACCCGGAAGATGAAACAGTCAGTAAGCGTCAACGAGATTTAGAGCACATTGAAAAGTACTTAAAATAAGTGGCTTTCAGTTCATGAGGCTTATAATGGTGCTATCAGGGGGAATTTCGCATGACAATCACGCTTAAAAAGTTGTGGCTGGCGTTGGGCGTTGGCTTGGTTGCACTCACCGCCAGTTGCGCATCGTCTGCCAAGACACCCAATCTCGGCACCCACATCAAACTGACAAGGACCGCCAATACCCGCGACCTTGGCGGCATCAAAACAAAAAATGGGCTGCATATCCGACAAGGACGACTATTCAGATCAGATGCTTTGACCAACCTCACGCACCACGATCGATTGGACCTCCAAAAAAAACACGATGTTAAAGCCGTAATTGATTTCCGCTCAAAACCGGAAATCAAGCAGCGACCGGATAGTCGAATTTCTGGTGCCCGTTTGCATCAGCTCAATATCTTAAGCAATTTGTCGTCGGGCCGCAACCGCATGCCGCAATATTATCGCCAACTTGTCACGGATAAACAAGATATTCGGGCATATCGATCCATGTTCAAAATTCTGCTCCAACAAAAACAAGGGGCTGTTTTGTACCACTGCACCTATGGCAAAGATCGGACCGGTATCGCGACAATGTTGATACTGAGCAGTTTGGGCGTCCCCAAAACCACCATCATGAAGAACTACTTGGCGTCCAACCGTTATTTATCCGCGTCAAAGCTCCCGCAATACAAAAAAGGCCACTGGACCCCCGTCCGGTCTGCCTACCTTAACGCAGCGTATTCAGCGATTGACCAACGATCAGGTTCGATGAAACAGTACCTAAATTCCGAAATGCACCTTTCAACTACCGACATTCAAAAGCTCCGAACACGCTACCTAACCAAATAAAGCACTCAGACCACCATCTCAAATGAGATGATTGTCCGAGTGCTTTATTTTTGGCTATTTTGCTCGATTTGGTCAATTTGTTTGATGAGATTTTGGTTCTTGTTGAAGCGGGCAAAGGCAGCCGCGTCATTCAAAAGTTCCTGAACGTGTTCGGAGTATCCGTGGCTGGCCTGTTCGTTTAAGGCTAAATGATACTGAGCACGGGCGACGTAAAAGGTGACGTGCCGTTGTGAACTCAGATTAATCAGCGACTGAAGCAACATGTTGCTGATGTCCAATTCATTTTGTGCGCCATAGAAATTCCCAGTGTAAAACAGCATCGTGAGTGACTTCCAAACCGAATCGACATCGGTGTTGGAAATCGTCTTCAAACGTTCCGGCATTTTTGAAAAATAGAATTCTGCTTTATCAAAGTTGCCGGCCTGCTGGTAGGAAATCCCCATGCCCACGTATGCCAGTGGTGAATAAACGGTGCTGTGCTCCTCATCATAGCCGTTCAAAATCTGATCAAAACAAAAGATGGCTTCGTCAACGTCTTCTCGGCTCAATGCCAATGCATACCCCTTGATGAACAAATATTCCATTTTTATCTGCTTATCGTCAATTTGATCAATTTGAATGCTGGTCAAAATTTTTAATGCTTCGTCATACTCTGTCGTAATCAGGTCAAATTCCGCGTGCCGCAATTCGTCCCTGACTTCGGAATCGTTATCCGACTCACTGGGGAAAATGTCGCTCAGTGAAAGACCCAGCCGCTGGCAGAGCTGCGTCAAAATCTTAGTCGAAATCATCTTGCCGTTATTTTCAAACTTACTAATGGTGGCTTGCGTACAGATTCCCTTAGCCAATTCGCTTTGGGAATAACCAAGCTCTTTTCTGCGATTAATAAACCTTTGAATGTCCATTTTCCCACTGCCTCCTGGTTATCCCCGAAATTATTTATGACCTAATATTATCATACTATATAAGCTTACATCAACCATCACGTCATTTTATATACGATATTATATTGACTTTTGGAATAACGGGCTATATAATTTTGGAATATAAAGGATTGTGAACGCATGCACAGGAGGACTCAATATGTCGATAACATTAGATCAAAACAAAATGCTGATTCAAATGATCAAGGAATTTACTGCCAACGAATTAGCCCCACTTGATATGGAAATTGACCAACGTGGTGACTACACGGACGGCTTGTTCCAGAAGGTCGTAGACACCGGCTTGCTGGGAATGACCCTTCCCCGGGAGTTTGGCGGTGCCGGCTTTGACTACGTTGCCACAGCCCAGGCACTTGAACATATGGCTGCCGGAAACGCCAGTATGGCTGTTACCTTGGAAGGTCATTTCAAAACGATCGAACAGTTTATCAAGTATGGGAATAAAGCACTTAATGATGCCTACCTCCCCAGTGCAACAAAACGGATTTTTGCTTTTTCGATGACCGAACCGTCTGGAGGCTCCAACCCCAAAGGAATCTCAACCCGGGCCATCAAGCAGGGTGATAACTGGGTCATCACTGGCGACAAGATTATGATTACCAATGGTGGTCTTGCTGAAGTCTACTGCGTTCTTTCGAAGACTGAAGATGACCAGTTGGCCGTCTTCGTGGTGGACAAGGATATGCCCGGATTTAAATTCGGCAAACGAGAAGATTTCATTGGCTTAAAAGGCGTGCCAGTCGGCGAAGTCGTCCTGAATCACGTGGTCGTTCCCGAGAGCCATTTGTTAGGCGTTGTCGGTCAAGGCTTGGAGATCGGTGATAACGCCCATGCAGACGCGCGAATTCTGATGGGTGCCGTACTTGCCGGCATCATGGATCATGAGTTGGCCACGGCTGTCAGCTATTCAAAAGAACGAAAAGCCATGGATACGCCCCTCTACCAACTTCAAGTCACCCAGGAGAAAATCGCCGATATCGCCATCGCCAGAGAAAATACCCGGGCATTATATCAAAAAGGCGCCACAAATAAAGTAGCCAACCAACCGTATGATGAAATCGCCGCAATGGCCAAGTCATATGGGAGCCGATCGGCTGTTTTATCTGGAGACAAAGCGCTTCAAATTCTGGGCGGTTATGGCTACAGTCACGAATACCCGGTTGAACACCTCATCCGAGATGCCAGAGCCATGGAGCTCGCTGAAGGAACTATTGAAAAAATGAACGTTGAAATCACCAATGCAGAAATTGCCAAGTAAGGAGTGGACTTCATGAAAATCGTTGTCGGCATTAAACAAGTTCCAGAAACAGATTCAGTCAAAATTGACCCCAAGACAAACAACCTGGTCCGATCAGGAATCCAGGGAATAATTAATCCATTTGATAAAAATGCAATAGAAGCCGCCCTTCAGCTTCGTGATCAAGCGGGTGGCGAGGTGATTCTCCTCAGTATGGGGCCCGACAGCTACACGACGTCACTTCGAGATGGAATGGCAATGGGCGCAGACCGTGCAATTTTGGTGAGCTCACGGGCGTTTGGTGGTGCCGATACGTTGGCAACGGGTTATACCCTGGCCAAAGCAATCGAGGCCATCAAAGACGTTGATTTGGTGTTATTTGGTCGTCAATCCGTGGACGCAGATACCGGCCAGGTGGGACCGATTGTTGCCGAATTTCTTGATTTCCCACAAGTTACTTTTGCCGAAACGTTGAGCTTAGAATCTGCCAACACCTTGGTTGTCGAACGACAGCTGGATTCGGCCGTTCAAGATATTAAGCTGACCCTACCAGCGGTCGTGACCGTTCGCAAAGAACTGAATACCCCGCGTTACGAAACCCCGTCAAATATCAAAGAAAGCTTCGATAAGCCAATCACCACCTGGACTGAAAAGGATTTAGACCTTGATCCGTCAATGATTGGCCAAGCCGGTTCACCCACCAAGGTCACCAAGGTTTATGCGCCAACCAAAGAAGTAAAGAAAACAACTGTCTTACCAGATGACCCAACCCAAGCTGTTTCAGAACTGCTTGGCAGCTTGGATTGAGAGGAGTCAACATGATGAATAACAATGAAATTTGGGTATATATCGAAACAAGCGGCTCCAGAATTGAGCCAACCAGCCTTCAGCTGATTACCAAAGCAAAGCAGATTGCTGACGGTCGTAAAGTCGTTGCCGTCGTTCCGGAAACCACTGCAGTAACCGTTGAAACAACGCTTAAACAATACGGTCCTGACCGGATTGAAACGTTGATAGCCGATCAATTCGCAACCGCAACCGATGAAGAAATCGCTGACGCACTCTTCCAAGTGATCAATCACAACCGACCAGACAGCTTGCTTTTCCCAGCTACTATTTTAGGGCGATCAGTTGCACCTCGTCTGCAGGCAAAGCTTCAGACCGGCCTGACTGGCGATTGTTTGGATATCTTCTACAAAGATGGCCAGCTGGTTCAAGTTAAGCCGACCTATGGAGATAACGTGATGTGTGATATTGTCTGCCCAGACGAACGGCCACAGATGGTTACCGTTCGACCAAACACTTTCCGGGCAAAGAAAACCAACGATACTGTCTCAGAAATCACCAAGGCTGTCTTTGACTTCCACAAGCAAGCCGATAGTCAGGTAATCGCCACCGAGCCAATCATTAACAGCTCATCTAAATTAGACGATGCCAAAGTTGTCATCGCTTTGGGTCGCGGTGCCTATAACGAAAAAAACATTGAACTGGCCAAAGACCTAGCCGCAAAACTCGGTGGCATGGTCGGCGTCTCCCGGCCATTAACCGACGAACCGGAATTCACCCACGATGATCAAATCGGCATTGGTGGTGCCAAACTATCAGCCGACCTGTTAATCAACTTGGGGATTTCAGGAGCGGTCCAATACACCGTTGGAATTAAGAACGCCAAAAAGATTGTCTCGGTCAATATTGATAAAGATGCCCCAATTTTTGAAGAATCGGACTTCGCCTACGTTGGTGATGTAACGGACTTTTTGACTGCATTTGCAAAGCAGGTCAGGTAGCATTATCCTGATTTAGTAATTTAATAAAATCCGAATTGACTACCAAAAAATCGCTCAGCGGTGAAAGAACCGGAATTGTTCTTTCACCGCTGAGCGATTGTTATACGCGCTTTATCCTAATTATCTGGAAAGTTTTAAAATGACTACTTCGCCGTACCTATTCATCATTTGTCAGTATAGAAAAAACTTACCGGTAACTAGATCCGTTTCTAATAGGACCAAATAAAATTAGCGATCCCACGATCCTGTTCTCTAACTCAAATCGACCATTACAAATTTAATGCCATTTTGCTAGAGTTATTTTGCAGTAGCTAAATACAATAACGTACCATTATTCTGACTATCATCTAGCTGATAGGATGGATATGGGCTAGTGAAGTACGACTTAGGACTGTCTTGTGCGCCGTCCCATGACGCAATGCCAATATTATAATTCTTCATGCTTTCACGCTTAGAAGGTGTATAGCCATTCGCATTTAAAATGGTTTCAATATAATTAATTCTAGGACTGATCGGTTTGCCCGCCGTTTTACTTAAATACCACATGCTATCGTCACCAACTTGAGTTGATCCGGCCGGCTTCAAATCATTCAAATAAATATAATTAGTGTAATTTGGTGCTAACGTTGGTTTAGCGTTAATACTCGTTGCTGCAGCTTTCGATAAATCGAGTTTAAGCTGTGAGTTGGGAAAGAGTTTCAAAATGGCTCTAGTTAATCTTTGCGAACGATCAGTTTGAACATAATTAATAAAAGCTGATTCAGATGTAAAACTAGCAGGTGATTTCGCCAGTAAGCGGGTGAGATAGCCACTCCAAACCCACCCTTTAACCTTAAGATTGGAGCTAGCGCCAACGTAATAGTACACAGCTCGTTTACCCGTGTAGTTTTTAACTTTGGCGTAGAAAACATACCAGTTAGAGTTAGGGTAATTCTTAAGATTATGAAGCTTCTTAGTGTGGCGATAATCCCACAAATAAGCTGAGTGTGAAACTGATTTAGCTTTATAAGGGACCGCCCCAACTTGTGCCTTATGATAATCGAATGAATAGTTGGCTGGAACAGCGCTGGCTTGAGCTTTATTATCCGAAATAACTGTGAAGCCAAAAATTGTTGCTAACAGAATTATGAGCGTTAACTTGAGTCGGTTCATTTAAATATCCCCCTAAAATATGCCAATACTTTTTAGTTATCTTCTGGTAATTGATTTGGATTATTACCTTTAGATTCATTAGGATTATGCCCTTTTGTTAAATAAACACGCCAAACCCAACCGGTATTGTGTTGGCCATCAACCTGATAGTACACACGCTTCTTAGACCCCTTCTGAAGAACCCAAACATCAACAACGTTCCAAGTTTCATATGGATACTTATTCAGGTTTGAATGTTTGCTAACGGTTGGCGTATTCCAAAGAATGGCACTCTTCTTTGGACTTTTTGCATGGTAAGGGACTCCTGGATAGGCTCTGCCCTTAATAACTTTCCACCCCGATTTAAGAACGATTCGTTGTTGTGCCGATACGGACATCGTCGTGACTGGGAGCATGAAGCCGATCACAAAGACACTCAAAACTATAGTTAATAGAATTCTGTTTTTCATTCAGGTCCCCTCTTTTTAAATCGATTATAGCTGAAAAGATACAGCATTGATAGTTTTAGAAACTGAGGTCAATGGCTATTACTGCGAACAAAAAATGAGTATGCATGAAGTTAATGTGGCATTATCTATTGACAAAACTCGCTCACCTTGGAATATTTTGGGCTCTACTCCCGTTGAACGTGTCATAACCTTTTCAGATTTATCTGGGGCAGTAGAAATCGAAGCACCACAATTGACCGGTAATGACATTCTGTTTGGAATTGAGCAGGGAACGTCCGGTAATAAAACTCATTATATTTACCGTGTTCAAAAATCTATTTTTTAACTGAAAAAGCCCTTCCTGAATAAGGAAGGGGGTACATATTACTTACTTTATTTAGGGATTCCCAATTGGATTGAGCATGCGCCGTAATCTTGCATATCTCGAAAGTTTGAAAGCGTGACTGGGTATCGGTACTTGTTAGCGATGTTTAGTTCACTTTGCCGATAAAAAGATTCCGCATAGCCGACGATGTTTAAACCAATATCATAGTTAGACATACTATTTCGCTTATCTTGATCGTATCCCATCTCTGAAAGCCGTTGATCAATTAGCTTAATGGCTTTAGAAGGGGCCATCCGTTCATAGTAACTGTAATTTCCCTCACTATCAAAAGAATTCAAATCTATCCTTTTAGTACTTGTAAATTCGTTCAATAAATCCGTTTTTTGGGGTAAGGAAACATATAAGCTTTTAGACAGATCTAGGTTAACTTGGGAATTGGGAAACAGCTTAGCAACCATTCGCGTTAGCTTTAACGCTTTGTTGCTACTTAAATCGTTAAGGTAGGCTTGTTGGCTATTAAATATGACTGGTAGCTTAATGATACTTTTTTTGAAATAACCATACCAAGCAATCCCTTTAACCTTTTTATTGTATGCCGAATATAGCTTGTAATACACTTGATTCTTACCTTTAACCGGCTTCACAAATGCCTTGGAAACCAACCAGACAGTATTAGGATAATTCTTTAAATTGTGAATCCGTTTGGTTTGGGTATTGTTCCAAATATAAGCTTTTTGACTTTTAGTGCTTGAATAATACGGAATTGGTCCTGTAAATATGGAGCCATCGAAAGAATAGTTGCTTGGGATAGTGTTCGCTGATACTGAGCCAATATTTAATAAGCCAAGGAAAACAGCCCCTAACAGTAACAAAAATGACAAACTTCTTTTTAGCATCCTAAATACCTCCATTACTTATATTGTAACAAAAAGATTCTGTATTTGGGGTCAATAAAACATCCATAAAGAATAACGATAGGTCTTCAAAACCGACACAACCCAACAATGGTGAGTTAATCAAAATCAAAACGGCCTAGTTAAATCACCCACCGATGCTGACAATTGCCACATTGTAATTACCTACGTCGATGACCGCAGTTACATTAAGCAGTTGGAAAAGACTTGGATCAAAGCCAATAAGTGAGCCATATTTTAAGAAAGATCAAGAACCCCACTTAACTTCCACAGCTCTATCAATCATTTCAAAAACCACTAAAAGCGATGCACTGGAAAAACCAAATGATTTTTCCAGTGCATCGCTTTTGTCGACAACCTATGTTTATGTTAATTTTTTCCCATCATCAATTCTATTCACTAAATCCGTTCACCGTAAAGTACCAATGAACTTGGTCGCCCGGTTTAATCAATTTATCACCCGCCGACTTGTCAACATACTTGCCGTTGACCGAATACATCCAGCCGCTGCCGGGCTTGATATCATTTTCCTTCAGTCCGTTAATGGCACTGACGTAAATGGCCGGACTGCTGGTATAGGTGACTTTTAAATTGGTTTGTTTGAGAAGCGTAAAGGCCGTTGTCTTCTTGGTAATGCTTAGATTACCTGAATAAAACTGCTTCTTATACCCAGAAACTTTGAGGTAGGCCCTCCCAACCGTATTCGTTGATCGGTGAGTTGTGGCCGTCTGCTTTTTAGTGGTCGCTTTGGGATGCTGAGACGTGGATGACTGTTTAGCAGTCGCATGATGAGCGGCTGCTTTCTCAGGCGTATGAGCTATCGAAGACGCCCGATCCGCTGTTTGATGATGAGCAGCCTGGTGCTGGGACTTGCTGTGATGTGGTTGACTGGAACTGGACTGCTTTTTTGGCTTGCTTGAAGAGGAAGTCGAACTTGAGAATACCTTAGGCTGGCTGCCGGAATCCATCTTGGCAACCGCTTCGGTCTTCGGATGCTGCTCCGCTCGGTTGGCGATCACCTCGCGAACCCCAAAGGCCAGGCCCAGCGCAATCACAATTCCAATGACGACTCCAATCGCTTTTTTCATAAACCCATTCCTTTAACTTACTTGATTGTATAAACTGATTGGTGCTTGAGCGCCTGCCGGTAAGCCGCATTTGCCAAATTGACCTGACCCACACCTAATGTTTGAGTAGCGGCCCCCTTAATTGAGCCGGTTGATCGAACATAACCGAGCATCGCTTTCAAAGGTGAAGCGGTTTGACCTGATTTAAAGTAACCGTTGACGTATTTCAACGTCGATTGCTTAGTTGAAAATGCGATGATTGCTTCAGCAGTTGAGTTGGCGTTGGGGTAAGTCTTACCCATGTACGCGTAACCAAACGCACCACTTGGGTAAACCGCATTTTTAAGGTAAGTTTGCCCCTTGGCAATCGCTGATTTAACGGCTGCAGTGGTTGACTTGCTTCGAGCCAATGCGGTAACAGCCATTGCCGTGGTGTCGCTGTCTGTATTGGCAAGCTGATTATTATACGCCCATCCCTTGTTACTGAGCTGATTCTTAACGATCACCTGACCCAAGCCGGCCTTTGAAAATTGTGCGTTGCTTGGCCGCTGGTAATTACCAGTCGATAAAGCAATTAATGCCTGACTTTGGACAGTCACAGTCTGCTTCGTCATGGATTTACGATAAAGTGCCGCAACCAGGTTTAGGGATTTCTTAGCGCCGGTCTTGTGGAGCTTCTGTGGATTCAAGCCAACCGCCTTGATTGCGATAATAGCAGTTGCCAAATCAGCAGGGGTACTCTTCTTATTCAATATTAGGCTGTTAGCGACCCGTGTTCGCTGTGTCTTGGTAAACTTGTACCCCAAGCCTTTAAGCCCCAGGAGAAAGTCTGAATAGCCATAAACGGCCCCAGTCGTCGGATAGGCTTTTTTACTAAATATGTAACTGGTCTTACCGGAAAAGCCGGTCCGGTTCTTGGATAACATCTTCTTGGCGTATTGATAACTGGCCTTGGTCTTTGATTGTTGGTAAGCAGTTGAAGCAGTCTTAACACTGGCGGCGTTAACGGTTGCCAGCGGTGAAGCGGCACCGGCTAACAATAAGCCGGCCATTGATAAAGTCACTAATTTTTTAATGTGTTTCATAAGTTATCCATCCCTTGATTTATTGTTTGGGTAAAAAACTGTATTTTCGGTCCAGCCGGTTAAACAGCTTTTCCCAAGTTCGATATAGTAATCCAATCAGCACAACGTTTGATAGACAATGGTTCAAATCAAATCCAGCGCTCGCCACAAATGCCAAAATAAAACTTTTCGGCGTTAGTGGGGTCACGTAAGCCAAAGCATACCAAAGATCCATCATCCAGCCAAACACAAATCCCCAAACGCCGCCAAAAACAATCATCGCTATCAGGCTGTGACGAAACTTGGTCCGGCCGATAAAGCCGGCGGTCAGTCCCATCAACCCCCAGGCAACCATCTGCCACGGAGTCCACGGTCCCTGCCCCAAAAACATATTTGAGACCAGCGCTGTCGTCGAACCGGTCACAAAACCCAATTCCGGTCCAAGGACCACCCCGCCTAAAATAATCACAAAGCTGGCAGCTTGAACGCTGGGAATCGAGGCAAACGGGACGCGGCCGGCAACCGCCAGCGCAATCAAAATGGCCACAAACATTAACGTCTGTGTCTTCAGCGGTTGGTGTTCAAACCGCCAGTAGGCAGGAAGAAGCGTACATAAGAGCACCATGAAGCTGAATAGCAAGAAATATTGATTTTTTAACAACAGTACTAAGACTAAAAAAACAGCGATCAGCGAAAAGACAAGAAGCATTCGGCTGAGATAAACTGCCCGTTGATTATGAAACATCGCCACTCGTCCCTTCTGATTTAAGTGTAACATCATCCACCAATATTGCCTCAGGAACTTGGCTTCTCAACAACCGATTAATGGGTGTTGTAAAAAAGAAGTTATCAGAAAAAAATTCTCTGGTCGGCAAAATGGTGTTGAGGTGACCATCAAACATAAACGCACAGTGTTTCGTATACGCCGCGCAAAAGGCCATGTCGTGGCTGGCCATCAAAATCGTCGTCCCGCTTTGGTTGACTTCTAGTAGCCACTTGCCCAACAACTGTTTGGTATATGGGTCCAACCCCTTGGTGGGCTCATCTAAAATCAACAACTGTGGCTTGGCCAATAATGCGATAGCCAGACCCAAAAGCTGCTGCTGACCGGCACTAAGGTCAAACGGGCTGTGGCTTTTAACCGAATTCAGGTGCAAACGGGCAATCATGGCCTCAATCGCTTCGTTTGAAACGGTTTGTGGCAGTTGGTCCGCTTGATTTTGCAGTTCTTCCAGAACGGTCTCGGCCCCAAATTGAAGTGCGGGAGTCTGTGAAAGAAACGAAATTTTAGACAGCCGGTCGCCAGTTGGCAGCCGCCAAACAATCTGCCGGTCAAATTTGATCTTCCCATGCTGGGGAACCCTCAGCCCAGCCAGCATCGTCAGCAAAGTCGTTTTCCCCGAACCGTTCTTGCCAACGATTGACAGCCAGTCACCCTTATGCAAATCAAGGGCCAAGCGATCGACAACGTTATTGGCGTGGTCAAAAGAAAACGAAATATCTTTGGCACTCAATATGACAGGTTTGGCCGCTGCCCTATGCATGTCTTGAATGGCCGACTGAAATTCCAGGCGCTGCTTCAAGATAGCAGTCTGGCCGTCAGCGACCGAAATCGGCAGTTTTTGATCGGTCAACTTTAAGTTCAAAAATAGTTTGGGAACGTCCGGCACGAAGTATTGGAGCTTGGCATCTGCCGCCATCTTGGGAATCCCGGTCGCCGGGTCGCCAACAAATGAAAGCTGGCGATCTTGGATCAGGACCATCGTATCAGCTAAAGCCAGTGCCGTTGACAAATTGTGTTCTGTCATCACAATTGTCATCCCCAACTCATGGTGGATCCGTTCCAAGACATCAAAAAAGTGCTGGGTTGAAAGCGGGTCCAGCTGTGCGGTCGGTTCGTCCAATAGAATAATATCGGGACGTAAAATCAAAACCGATGCTAAATTAACTAATTGCAGCTGGCCGCCGGATAGGCTGCCAATCGTATTGTGCAGCAACTGATCGAGTCCTAAATAGTTAGCCAATTCGGCAATTCGCCGCTCAATTTCTTCACTGGGACAGGCGATGTTCTCTAGTGAAAATGCCAATTCGTCAATCACAGTGTCCATAATCGGCTGTACGGCGGGGTCCTGGGGAACATACCCCACCGTTTTCGCGCTGGTCAGTTTATCCAAACTATCGAGAGGCCGTTGATTAATCAGAATTTGGCCGGATCGAGTCCCATTGGGCAGTAATTCCTTTTTAAAATGATTGATCAAAGTGGTCTTGCCACTGCCGGTTGCACCGGCGATGACGACAAATTGACCGCGAAAAATCGTCAGATTAATGTCGGCTAAGGCAGGCTGAGGGCTGTCAGGATATGTAAATGTCAGATGGTGTGTTTGAATTAATTCCTGCATGCGCGATAAGCTCCTTCAAAAACCAGTGGGCCGATTAATAACATACCCAGGCTGACCGCTGCTAAAAAGTCGTCAGTTGCCCAAAAGCCGGTAAAATCAGCGACTGATTTCGACCAACCGAACTGGCTGCTTCGAACCACGATCATCCCAATAAAAACGACTAACGAACAGCCCAAAAACATCCAATCAGTGGCATGCCAACGATACGTCTGATAATGGCTGCGTTTGGTCGCCCCAAAGCCCCTGGCATCCATCAACCGAGCCGATTCCATCCCTGACGCCAGCGAATCCTCTAAGAGAATCTGCAGGAGTTTACCCGCATTTCGAATCCGAACGCCGATAGAACCGGCTTCAACGTTCAAGTTTCGGGTCTTCTGCAGCATGGCCAGTTCGTGAAATTGATGATTGAAGGTTTTGACCAGATGAACTGACATCACGGCCAGCAATCCAAGTTTCGGCGTCATTGGTGAAAAGACATAAACCAAGCGATTGGCGGGCAGAATAACATTCAATATCCCAAACACCATCAGCATTTCCACCAGCATTAGGCCCATGACGGCACCATAGATTAGGGCAGGCAACGAAGCCCGAAACGTCAACCCGAAGACCGAAAACTGTCCAAGTGTTGGTGCAAACTTTTGGTTCAACAAACAGTTAAAGAAAACAATCGTTAAAAAGAGCAACCCATTCCACTTGAGCTGCTTGAACACAGGCCGCCAGCCCATATAAAATCCGCTAACCGCCAACAAGCCGGCAAATCCAACAACTGCGACGGAAACGTGGTTAAACAAAAGCAGCCCAACCACGACTTCAACGAAGTAAACTGCCGAAACGACTGGGTGAAGCTGATAAAAAAATGTCATTCGTATCGGCAATTGCTGCATGGTTAGACTGCTCCTTTCAAATCGATGTTGACCCTGAATGACTATTATATCATCAACAAGCGTTTGAATTTTGAGTAACTCCCAAATTATTTAATTGACTTAGTCTTCAACAATCACTCCCAGCATCGCGACGATTTGTCCGGCCTGCCAGGGGTTAATTTTTAAGCCGGCGATCAGTTCGGGGTTGACGATGAGGTCATCAAAAGTTGCCTTGGACAGATCAATTCCCTTCATCCGTGTATCGAGAAAATCAATCTGGTTAACGTCACAATTGTTAAACGACAGTGCCTTTTTGACGGTCACGGCCTGAAAGCTGCTCTCGACTAGATTGCAGTCGACAAAAAAGCTGTCTTCGAGCTTAATTTCACTGAAATTGGCATAGTGCAGGTTGGAATCTCTGAACTGGCATTTCTTAAGCAGCGTCCCCATCGAAAAGTCGGCGCCCATCAATTGAACGTTGGTAAATTGGCAATTAGAAAAGTAACTCTTGTGAAAACTGGCGTTCAAGAAGTTACAGCCCTTAAAGGACACGTAACCCCAGTCGCTGCCGTCAAAGTTGCTTTGTTCAAACGCGCAGTGGTCAAACACAACCTCGTTAATACGAATTAATTGGTTGGAAACTGTGATGGTGCAATTTAAATACTCGTTATCCGGTTCGACATCGTCCAAGCTCAATGTCTGTTTCTCAATCGTTGCCAAATTAATCCTCCTGCAGTTGGTTGCGATAAACAAGTCGACTGACCACGTAGTAAATTACGGCCGCAATCATCATCGAAATAAACGTTGCACCAACTGAATTCGCCAATACCGGCACTTGCTTGACGTAGCCGTACGCGATCACCGCAATTAGCCACGACCCAATCGCAATCCAGTTAATTCCACCGGTATACCAGTATTTGCCGGTTCGAGAGGCAAAGTGTTCGACCCGGTACTTCCGCTTGGCGACGACGTAGAAATCAGTCAAGAAGATGGCAATCTCAGGTCCTAAAAACATCCCAATACCATCCAAAAAGGCGGTAAAAACATTCAGGAAGGTGGAATAAAAAATTGGAATAAAGGTCACAAACACCGCGACAATCGTCACGGAAACGATGCTTACAGTCAACGACAAGCGTTTGGTCATGTTGGTCAGCGCCGATCCAGCCGACATCAGGTTCACCGCATTGGCCGTTGTACTGGTAATAATGATCACGAGCATCGCCAAGACTCCAAGACCCAACTTGCTGGCAATCGTGGAAGGATCCGAGTTGTTGGCATCGAAGTGATTTAAGGTAATCGCAGTCGCAATTGTCGAGATAATCCCAATCATCGCAAACCAAATCAGTCCTAAATTAGCCCCAAAGAACGGTGCCCAAGTCGAACTGGCCCGTTTCTTTGAAAAACGGGTAAAGTCGCTGGCTGCGGTCACCCAGGCTAAATTAAAGGCGGCCAATACATCCACGGCTTGGCCCGGCGTCATTTTCAGAGCAGCCGGTGCGTGCCACGAAACAATTTCAGATAACGACACGTTTTGGAAGACCACGATTGATTCCCAAATCACCAAGATAAAGACCAGAATAATGCCAATTCGTTCAATAATCCGGACGGACTTTTCGCCCATCGAAATACTGAGTAAATGCAGAATGCTCATCACGATAATTCCTGAAACCAACCCCTTCAATCCACCGGGCTTACCATAGACCGGCCAGCCCAAGACGTCGTGGAGAATATAACTAATTGAGGTTGCCGCGATAAACGTATTCACGGCAGCCCAGCCGATAAATTGGACAATGTTGATCACGGATGGTAAAAAACTGCCCTTAAGCCCAAATGATGCCCGGGTCAACGCCATTGCGGGCAACCCGGTCTTATAGCCCATATATCCGGACAAGGCCAGCAAAAAGTATGTAATGACACCCACGATGATCAGCGTGGTCGAAGCTGTCACAAACCCGCACGCCGCAATCACGCCGCCAACGTACCAGGTTCCGTTATTGGCGTTTGCGCCCACCCAAGTCGCAAACATATCCCAGTAGGATTGATGCCGATGTTCCTTTGGAATCGATTCAACGCGCCCAAAACTTTTGTCTTCCATGAAGATAATCTCCTCTACTCATTTAAGTCATCCCTCAAACAAAAAATGCACTCCAACTCTATCCGAGTCAAAGCGCATTTTAATCCAGACTATCGCTGGTAAAAAACAACATCATTAATGGCTTCCTTGACAGACTCTCTGGACTATTTAAAGGACTTAATTTTATTGTCATTATACGTGAGGCTTGAAAAAAATGCAATTTGTGAGTTGACACTCACTTTTCCTGATGTATACTTGAACCATAAATGAGTTAGCACTCACTCACAAAAGGAGGATCAGCTTATGGACGCAGTTGTGACAGTTTCACACGTTAATAAAAGCTTTAACCACAAGCGAATTTTACACGATGTTAATTTAACCGCTTCGACCCACGAGATTTTGGGGTTAATTGGGCCATCGGGAGCTGGAAAAACCACGATTATTAAAAATATTATGGGAATGGAAGAACCGGACGACGGCGCCGTGACCGTTTTTGGCCAACCGATGCCGAACCGAAAGGTGTTACAGCGGATCGGCTTTATGGCTCAAGAAGACGCCTTGTACAATAACTTGACCGGCCTGGAAAATCTCAAGTTCTTCGCGCAATTATTTGGTGTTCAAAAAGACCAGCTTAAGAACCGCATCGACTATACTGCCGGCATTGTCAATCTGAATCAAGATTTAGGCAAACGGGTCAGCAATTACTCCGGTGGAATGAAGCGGCGATTATCGCTGGCAATCAGTCTGATTCAAGACCCCGAACTGCTCGTCTTGGATGAGCCGACCGTCGGAATTGATCCGGAACTTCGACGTCAGATTTGGGATGAGCTTCGCAAATACGCTGAGGACGGCAAGTCAATTATCATCACCACCCACGTCATGGAAGACGCCGCCGAGTGTGATGAACTGTTGATGATTCGAGAAGGTCACGTCATTACTCACGGATCTCCAAGCAACCTTGAGCAGCAATTTAACGTTGATAATTTGGAACAAGTCTTCTTGAAAGCGGGGAAATCAAATGCGAATACTGACAATCACTAAACGAATTTTCGTTGAAATGCTTCGTGACAAGCGGACGCTGGCGCTGATGTTTATCGCCCCACTGTTCATCCTGTCATTGATGTATTTTCTCTTCCAATCAAACACCAATACGGTCGCCGATGTCGGCACGTACAACGTCTCAAGTTCTGTTATTCGAGCAATCGACAATAAACATCTCAAGACCCACGAGATGAGCAGCGACGTCTCGGCTAAAAAAGTCATCCGAGATAAGGACTACGCCGGCTTCATCAAAAAAGAAAACGGCAAACTCATCGTCACGTACCAAAACGCCGACCAAAATAAAACCGCCATCATCAAGAAGTCAGTTCAAATGGCGTTGATTAAAGTTCAGATGAAACAACTGGTAACGGCCACCAAGAAGTCAAAGGCCGGCTTGATCAAAATGCAATCGGCCCTTCAGCAAATTAAAAAACAGCTGCCGGCCTCAATTGGAAGTCGAATTCCGGCGGCTGCAGTCCCTCAAAACGCTTCAAAACCAACTAATTTAAAATTAAGCCAACACTACCTCTACGGTAAAAGCAACTCGTCGTTCTTTACGACAATGCTGCCGGTCTTTCTCGGCTTCATGGTTTTCTTCTTTGTCTTCTTAATTTCTGGAATCTCGCTGTTAAACGAACGAAACTCCCGAACCCTGGACCGCTTGCTGGCAACCCCGGTTAAGCGCAGCGAGGTCATCTATGGCTACCTGACCGGTTACGGTGTCGTGGCGATTATTCAAACAGCTGTCATCACACTGTTTTGTATCTATGTACTGGGAATTGAAATTCTCGGCAGTATCTGGGTCGTCCTGCTGATCTGTTTTGCACTGGCACTCGTGGCGCTTTCGATGGGATTGTTTGTCTCGACGTTTGCCGCTTCGGAATTTCAAATGGTCCAATTCATCCCAATTGTCGTCATTCCCCAAATCTTCTTCTCCGGGTTGATCCCGGTCGCAAACATGGCCGGTTGGCTGCAAGTCATTGCCCACATCATGCCGCTTTACTATGGTGCCAGCGCATTAACCGATGTGATTCAAAAACAAGCCAGTTTATCTGCAGTCATGCCACAATTTTCTGCTATACTAATCTTCTTAGTAGTGTTTGTTGTCTTGAACATGATCGGGATGCGTAAGTATCGGAAAGTGTAGGTGAGTAGCATGTCTTCAACGCCAATTGAATCATTTTACTCGGAAGATATCGACTCGGCGACGGATTTACCGCAAAAACAAAAGCAGGTTCTTAAAGCCTGCTTGGAACTCTTTGCCTCCAAGGGGTTTGAGTCAACGACGACGGCAGACATCGCGGAAAAAGCCGGCGTTAGTCAAGGAACGGTCTACAAACGTTTTAAAACAAAGGATCAACTACTCCATGCCGTTGTCCAACCACTGTTTTCCAAAACCATCCCCAGAGCCGCAAAAGAATTCGCTGAAGATATTCGTCAGTTCAAATATGACAGCTTGGCTGATTTCTTAAAACCGACTCTCATGAATCGACTCACGTTTGGAGCTGAAAACAAGCAGGTCATCAAAATTCTTTTCATGCAGGCGGTTAATGACCAAACATTACTGGCCGAATTGATTGGCCCGGTGAAAGATGTTTTGACCAACACCATCCCTGTTGTTCTCGACGAGTTAAAAAAGCAGCACCTATTGGTTGACTGGGACACCCCGCGTATCATGGAGTACGTCCTTTCAATCGGAGCCGGCTATGGTGCCCAAATGGTTTTGTTCGATCGCAAGTTCGATTTGGAACACATCATCGACCAAGCTGTCGAGTTCTTAGTCAAAGGTCTATCCCCAGAAAAATAATTTATTTTTCCGGAACAGTTGACAATTATTAAAACAACGACTAGTATTATCATTAAATTTTAATGCTAGTAAATTAAAGCTCTGAAGAGAAGAGTACTTAATGAACGGGCCCTTAGAGAATCCGGTTGGTGAAAAAGGATGGCCTGCGAGTTAACGAAGATGAACTCTGAATAGCGACTTCAAGTTAACGCTTGAATTCCGGGTGCGACCGTTACATCGCCGAGTATCGATGTCTGGTACTTTCAGAGGTATTGTTTGTGAAAGCAATACAAATTCAGGGTGGTAAAGCGAAGCATTCGCCCCTCCGTCAGATTAATTCTGATGCGAGGGGCGAATGCTTTTTTTGCATCTAAAATGGCAAACCAATTTACAGCATTAAAAATAAATTAAATACTTTATCTAGGGAGATTGATGACATTATGGCAAAAGTTGAAAGTTTTACATTGGATCACACAAAGGTAAAAGCACCATACGTTCGTTTGATTACGACGGAAACCGGCCCTAACGGCGACGTGATTTCCAACTTTGATTTACGATTAACCCAACCAAATGAAACGGCAGTTCCAACGGCCGGGCTTCATACAATTGAGCACTTACTGGCAAGCCTGCTTCGTGACCGTTTGGACGGCGTAATTGACTGTTCCCCATTTGGCTGTCGAACCGGTTTTCATTTGATTACTTGGGGTGAACACAGCACCACCGAGGTCGCTGAAGCACTCAAGGGCTCACTTGATGAAATTGCCAACCAGGTTGAATGGAAAGATGTGCCGGGCGTCGATAAGTACAGCTGTGGCAACTACCGCGACCATTCATTGTTCTCAGCCAAAGAATGGAGCAAGAAGATTTTAGATGAGGGTATTTCAAATGACCCATATGAGCGCCATGTGATTTAATCAGCCAGTGAACCACCGCTTATTGATTTAAAGGACACTTTCCGACACTAACAGAAACAACACAATCAGGAGGAATAATACATGACAACGACTATTATCGGCTTTCCAAGAATTGGTCATCATCGTGAGTTAAAATTTGCGACCGAACATTACTGGAAAAATAAAATTGACCAAGCTGAATTACAACAAACCGCTCAAACCATCAGAAAGAATCATTGGCAGGCACAACAAGCTGCCGGAATTGATTTAATCCCCGCTGGCGACTTTTCATTCTTTGACGGCGTGTTAGACACCGCCAACCTACTTAATATCGTTCCCGACCGTTACAAACAGCTTAACTTATCTCCACTGGACGAATATTTTGCCCAGGCACGGGGTTACCAAAACGGCTCTGAAACCGTCAAGGCACTGCCGATGAAGAAGTGGTTCAACACGAACTACCACTACATCGTCCCCGAATTTACCAAAACGACCCAGGTGCAACTAGTCGGCGACAAACTCTTCAATGAAGTTGATGAAGCCTTAGCACTTGGAATTAACGTCAAGGCAGTGATTACCGGTCCTTACACCCTGCTTAAACTAAGTCGTTTTCTTGACGGCACCACCCCAAATGATTTTGTGGCAGACCTCATTACCGCATATTCAAAAGTCATTGAAAAGTTAGGCCAGCAAGGTGTTGATTGGGTTCAAATTGATGAGCCTGCGTTAAGCTTTGACGTCAATTCGGCTGAAAAAGCCTTGTTCGACAAGCTCTACCAAGGCATTCTTGCTGTAAAGAGATCCACTAAGATCCTCTTGCAGAACTACTTCGGCGATATCCGGGATATTTACAATGACGTCATCAATCTTGATTTTGATGGTATCGGCCTGGACTTTGTTGAAGGCCGATACAACGCCGAACTCGTGAAGAAAAATGGCTTCCCTGCTGACAAAGTACTATTTGCCGGCGTTGTTAATGGTAAGAATATCTGGCGCAACCATTACGCCAATACCATTGACTTCTTGAACGGACTGAACACCCAAGCAAAAGTTGTTTTAAGCAGTTCAACTTCTCTTCTTCACGTCCCATATAGCGCTGAAGATGAAACCAAAGTGCCCTCAGACGTCAAGCAACATTTAGCCTTCGCGATTGAAAAATTAGCCGAAATCAAAGAACTCGACAATATTTATCACGATGAAGCCGACGGCAAGGTCGCCCTCGAGAAAAATAACGCCCTCTTCAACAATGTTAAACATCCTTATAATGAAGCAGTTCATGAGCGGATTGATGGATTAAGTGACGCCGATTACACCCGTTTGCCAGCTCGAAGTGAACGGGAAAAGATCCAAAAGAAGGAATTCAACTTACCAATCTTGCCCACCACCACGATCGGTTCATTCCCACAAACCAAAGATGTCCGACAAAATCGTGCCAAACTGCGTCATGGTGAGATTTCCAAGGAAGAATACGACAAATTCAATGAAGATAAAATTCGCCGGATCGTCAAAATCCAAGAAGAAATCGGCCTTGATGTCCTGGTCCACGGAGAGTATGAACGAAACGACATGGTTGAATACTTTGGCGAAAAGCTGGATGGCTTTGTCTTCACCCAAAACGGCTGGGTTCAATCATACGGAACCCGTGGTGTTAAGCCACCAATCATCTGGGGCGATATCAGCCGGACTGCCCCTATCACCGTTGCCGCTTCGGTATTTGCCAAGAACTTAACCGACAAGCCAATGAAGGGCATGCTGACAGGACCAGTTACCATCTTCAACTGGTCATTCCCACGAGAAGATGTGACGCCTAAGGAATCAGTAACTCAGATTGCTTTAGCCCTCCAAGATGAAGTCCTCGACCTTGAAAAACACGACATTAAGATTATTCAAATTGACGAGCCGGCGTTACGGGAAAACTTACCGCTTAGAAAGTCCAACTGGTATTCTGAATACCTCGATTGGGCAGTTCCGGCATTCCGCCTTGTTCACAGTAAGGTTCAACCAAGTACCCAAATTCACACCCATATGTGTTACAGCGAATTTGGCGATATTATTAAAGCTATTGACGCGTTGGATGCCGATGTGATTTCATTTGAAGCTTCCCGTGCGGACTTCACTTTGATCGACCAACTGGTTGCTGCCAAATTCCAGACGGAAGTTGGCCCCGGTGTTTACGATATCCACTCACCTCGAATTCCGTCCGAACAAGAAGTTGAAGGCCTTATTAAACAATTGGTTGAAAAACTGCCAGTTGATAAGGTTTGGATCAACCCGGATTGTGGCCTTAAGACGCGTTCGGAGGACGAATCGTTTGAAAGTCTGAAGAATATCGTTGACGCCACCAAGAAGGTCAGGAGTGAGATCAATGAGCCTAACGGAGTTATTTAAACATAAAACTGTCTTTTCATTGGAAGTCTTTCCACCTAAAAAGACCTCCCCGACCGAAGCAATTTTACCAACTTTGACGCGACTGCAGTCCCTTAATCCCGACTTTATCTCAGTGACATTGGGAGCTGGCGGCACCGATCACTGCGATGGCACCGTGGAGATTGCCAATTTAATTCAAAACAAGCTGAACATTCCAGCCGTTTCGCATGTACCGGGCCTTTACCAAACCAAAGAACAGGTACTTGCCTTATTGGATCGGCTGGACAGCATCAACGTCAAAAACATCTTGGCATTACGAGGTGACCGAATTGCCGGTAAACAACCCGCGGGCGACTTTACTCACGCCAACGAACTGGTTAAATTCGTCAAGGAACAACGCCCTGATTTTACCGTCGCCAGCGCTTGTTACCCCAACTGTCACACCGAAGCGGCCGGCTTTGTCGATGACTTGGCCCACCTTAAAGAAAAAGTTGACGCTGGCGCCGACCATTTAATCAGCCAGCTGTTCTTCGATAACCAGGCATTCTATGATTTTAAAGAGAAAACTGAAATCGCTGGCATTAACGTTCCAATCGAAGCCGGCATTATGCCCTGTACCAATAAGAACCAAATCGAGCGGATCACGCAAATTTCAGGCGTTCCGATTCCAAAGAAGTTTGCGGCAATTATGGATCGTTACCAAGATAGTAAAGAAGCAATGCTGGACGCTGGGATTGCCTTTGCGGTCGACCAAATTATCGACCTGGTTTCTCAAGGCGTCGATGGCATTCACCTTTATACGATGAATAACTCGAAAATCGCCAAACGTATCTGGGACGAGACCGAATCCGTCTTTGCGGCATCCGACTTGAGCAAACAAAAAGCAAACTCATAAAAAAATCGTTTAGTGACATAACCGGCTTGAACGGTTAAGTCGCTAAACGATTTTTTGTGACCATTCTTTCTTGGAGGAGAAGAATTGGTTTAGTTTGCATGAAGTGTTAACTGCGATCGACGAAAGATCCGGTGAGCAACCATTAAGGCCATGGCTGTTGCGGCAATCCCTGACGTATAATACAGATTTTTGCGGTTCATTAGCCGACTTCCTTTCTCGTATAACGGGTAAATAACAATTTGCTGGAAGAATCATATCTTGGAGGAGACGTTCTTCACTTTAAATTGAAATCGTAACAGTTTACCGACTGTGTTTGACCTAGTGACTAACCTTTGAATCATCCCTTCTTTCATATTTGATTGTTCTTAGATTACCGTCGCCAGCTTAACCGAAGCTTAAAGTGCGGCCAAATCCAAATATGAATGATGATCCTTAACCAAATCGCTAACTCCTTTAAATCATCTTAAGAAACCCGCTAGTCGTACTGTCTCAAAAAAACGGATAGTCGCTTTAATCCTTCCTTTAGGGTTGCTTCGTCGGCACAATACCCCAATCGAACGTGACCGGGCATGTCGAATCGGTTACCCGGTACCAGCAAAACGCCGGTTTCTTTTAATAAGCGAACACAAAAGTCTTCAATATCATCGGGAACGTCGAGCTTGGGAAACGATGTTGAGACCGCTTGGGGCATCACAACACTGGCTCGCGGTTCAGACGCAATCCATTGCCGATAAATGTTTAAGTTGTTAAGGACTAACTGTTGATTGCGGGCTAAGACCTGCTTGCGGTGCTTCAAGATATAAGTTGCCATCAAGTCATTAAAGACACCAGCGCAAATCATGGTGTAGTCGCGGTACTTTCGGAAAATATCGGCCACTTCGTGATTCGAGGCCGTCCAGCCAATCCGGATTCCGGGCATCGAATAGGTCTTTGACAATGAATTGGTCGCAATCCCACGATCATAGAGGTCCACAATCGAAGTAAACGCTTCTGGATGGTCCAATGGTAAATAAACTTCGTCGACCAAGACGTAGGCGCCAACCTGGTCAGCAAGTGCAACCACTTGTTTTAAGAAGGCCTCATCTAAAAGCGTCCCGGTGGGATTATTGGCGTTGTTCAAACAAATCATTTTGGTGTCGGGGCGGATTAAAGCTTTTAATTCCTCAATATCCGGGTACCACTGCTTGTCTTCGTGGATGTGCCAGAAATCAACCGTTGCGCCCAACGACTTGGGAATGTCGTAAAGCTGTTGGTACGATGGATACTCGGAAATGACGTGGTCGCCCGGCTCAATCAATGCGTATAAGGCCAAGTGGTTCGCCCCCGTTGCGCCGTTGGTCTGCAAAATATTTTCCGGGTCCACATCAGCATACAGTTTGGCCACTTCAGCTTTAAATTCGGGCGAGCCCTCAATCCAACCATAGTTCATCTTCTCCTTGTCCAACATGTCATAGAACTCGGCTCCCTGATGGCCGTCGAGTGCTAAAGCCTCTTGCATGGTCATCGACGAAATTGTGCTTTGAGAGATGTCGTACGTCGCCGACTTTTCCCATTTATTTAACCATTCTTCCACACCAAATCCAGCAATTTTCATTCAATCCAGCTCCTTTATTCATATTTGTATTCAGGTCAATAATATAGCACCAGTGTTAACCATATTCTTATAGTTTATATTTGACTTTGTTTATACTCATGATATGATAAACGTGGGGATAGGTTGGTGAGCCGATGCATCAATTTTCATTGTCGTCCTAGTCAGCAAAGGAGATGGCAACCATGCTCAACTTATATTTGGCACCCAGCAGCTCATCCAGTCGACGGGCAAAAAAGTGGCTCATTGACCACGGCATTGAATTTACCGAACGCGATATCTCCAAGGACCCCTTAACCGCAGATGATATTAAACGACTGCTCAGATTGTCGGAAAATGGGACAGAAGATCTCATCTCGACTCGATGCATCAGCTACCGCAAGCTCAAAGTCAACTTTGATAATCTAACTGTATCACAGTTGATCGACTTGATGGTTAATCACACTGACTTAATCCGCCGGCCGTTGATTTTCAACGACCAACAGTTGCAAGTTGGTTTTAGTGAAGAAAATATTCGCAGCTTCTTGCCAAGGCACGCAAGAAAAGAATTGTTAGACGACATGTTGGCACACGCGGATGCCGTGGAAACTGTCTAATTAAATGGGTGTTGATTGGGCTGGGACAAGACTTCGGTTTTGGTCCCGGCCTATTTAAATTGTACTAAAGCTGGGGCTGACATGAAGTGTGAGATAGGTTGAATTCATCATTTTTCCCATTTTTCAGCCATAAACCAACGCTTTATTCATGGACATCTATACTTACATAAATTATACTTTACATATCGTGATCCCCTATTGTCATGTGGTAACAACTCAATGTATTCTACGAGTGCTGACGAGTTTAAATCCACGAAGTGACAATTTAGGGGGTCATTTCATCATTTTCTGGTTGTTGTGGCGCTGTTTCGATGTGAATTTGATTTTCCGATTTCATACCCGAAACCTGCCTCTTCCAACCGGATGCTAACTTTTAAGGGGTGTTTTTATGGCTTTATTACTGCCGACGACTATTATCTTAATTATCGTTGTTGGACTATTTTGTACATATTTAATCAAATTACGCAATTCACTGTATATCGGTGCGCTCGCCAACCTTTCGCTTCTGGTCCTGCTCATCTTCTTGGTACAGTTAATTTCGCTTTTGGATAGTCAATTCTGGGGGATTGTCCTAGGTGTTGCCGTCTTCATCGTTGGCGGTTTGGTACTTTTAGGACTGGCCCTAAGCTTTATTTTCTTCTTTATTAACGCCTTTGTAGTCTGGAAGCGCGAAGGTTACAGTCTAAGCAGTTCGCTGACACTGATAACCGGGATTGCCGTCGTTGTGGTCGATATTCTCTACTTCACCAATCCATCTTTTGGCCCCAGGCCCCTGCAAGCGGCAGTTACAACCTTCTTGACCCTACTTATTTTCTACGTCCTGCTCACGGTTTGGAACACCATCTCATCGATGCTGTTGTACCGGCTTTACTTTCCCAAAAAAGATAAGGACTACATTATTGTTTTGGGAAGTGGCTTGATCGATGGCTACAAAGTTGGTCGTCTGCTGGGTAACCGAATTGATAAAGCCCTGGAATTCTACCACGATCAAATCAAAGCTACCGGCAAACACGCCAAATTAATTTTTTCTGGCGGCCAAGGTGGCGACGAACTGTTACCAGAGGGAGAAGCGATGCAAAAATACGCATTGGAACATGGCATCCCCAAAGAAGATACCCTGGTTGAAAACAAATCCGTCAATACCAAACAGAATCTGCAATTTTCTCGTCAAATGATCGAAAAAGATAGTGGCAAGACCGATAGCAAAGTCATCTTCGTCTCAAATAACTATCATATTTTACGTGCCGGTGTGCTGGCGCGAAAGTTAAAGTTCGTTGCCTTTGGCGTTGGCGCGCCAACCCCATTTTATTTCCTGCCCAACGCCGTTATTCGGGAACACCTGGCATTTTTAGTCATGAATAAGCGGTCAAATATTGCCATCATTATTTTAATTTTACTGATTTCGATTGGTGCCGGTCTGTTGCTGTACTTTATTCCAGGCGAAACAATCAGATAACTAGTTTAGGAGAGTTTTATGTCACAGTATATTCACGTTATTTATACCGCAGCCTTTTTATTCCCGCTGCTATCGATTTTTATTACCTTACCAATATTGCTTGTAAGTTATCATAAATACGGCGCGATACCGAAGTGGAGTATCTTCATGCTGTACACCTTCGTATTCTACATGATGTGTGCCTACTTCCTAACGATTCTGCCGCTGCCGTCACGGACTTACGTGGCTCATTTGACAACGCCGACACACAATTTTGTGCCGTTTACCTTTGTCAGAGAGTTTATCAAATACAATCTATTTTCACTCACCCATCCGGGGACTTGGATTGCTGCGCTCAAAGCGCCAACGGTTATCCAGCCGGTCTTTAATATTTTTCTGACCCTGCCGTTTGGTTTCTATATGAAATATTACTTTCAACGATCATGGAAACAAACGATTCTATTGACCTTCTGCTTGTCGCTGTTTTTTGAGCTCACGCAGTTATCCGGGCTCTACGGATTTTACCCTCGCCCATACCGCCTGTTTGATGTCGACGACCTGTTGCTTAATACGACGGGGGGCATTGTCGGTGCTGCTGGGGCAGTCTGGCTCGGCCGTTACCTGCCAACCAAGGAACAAGTTACCAAGCGGACAATGGCGCTCAGTAAGAACATTTCACCAATTAGACGGATTGCAGCCCTTGGTGCTGACTGGATCATCATTTCAATTTTTAGCGCCATTCTTGGTATTGTGATCAAAACACCGTGGGTGACCACCGCGATTGGTTTTATCATCTTTATCCTAGGATTTGAACTGGTGAGACAACAAACCATCGGCATGCGGCTGGTCCACATCAAAATTGTTGACCGCAATGGTCAAAGTGCCAGCCAGGCTAAAATTTTACTTCGCAATCTATTGGGCTACGGGATCATTGGCGGGCTGTTTGAAACCGTTGGCCGTCTGCTGGATATGACAGCTACAGCGCCTTATTCACAGCTGACCAATATCCTCCATCTTGTGTTAGTCCTATCATTTTTCCTTCTGTTGGTATTTGTCGACCTCTTGATTGACTGGTTCTCACAGAAGCATCTATTGTTCTTCGAAAGATTAAGTGGCACAGACACCAAGCCCGCTTGATTTATTGTAAATTGTATATAGAAAAACTACTAAGCTTAGAGGCGTATATGAGACTCGACGGAGTCCATATACGC